>Ga0302326_10000574_pt1 | contig 101150 bp, 87 predicted proteins | sample Palsa_T0_3_FD_202264 | JGI IMG/M metagenome (GOLD analysis project Ga0302326, IMG submission 202264) | Peat permafrost microbial communities from Stordalen Mire near Abisko, Sweden - Palsa_T0_3 | ecosystem: Environmental > Terrestrial > Soil > Palsa > Peat permafrost | place: Sweden: Abisko... | reverse complement strand
GACGTGATCAACCGAATCGTGGCCTCTCACCAGGTCTCGATCATCAGTTCCAGCTGGGGCTCGTGCGAGCCGGAGACCGGCGCGTCGGTGATCTCCGCCAACGAGCAGGCGCTGAAGGCCGCCACCGCCGCGGGGATCTCGATGTTCGTCGCCAGCGGCGACTCCGGCGCCTACGACTGTCAGCGCGCAGACCTCGCCGATCACCGGCTGACGGTCGACTCGCCGGCCTCCAGCGCCTACGCGGTCGCGGTCGGCGGCACGCGGTTGAACATCTCTCCGGAGGGCACCTATGAGAGCGAGACCGGCTGGGACGACCCGCTGTCGGCCACCGGCGGGGGCGGCGGTTACACGGCGCGGGATGCCCGCCCGAGCTGGCAGTCCGGGCCGGGCGTCAACACCGCGATCGACAAGCGCGGCGTGCCCGACGTGTCCGCCGACGCCGATACGTCGACCGGCTGGTCCACGTACGACGACGGCAACTGGGGCGAGGCCGGCGGCACCAGCGCCGCGACCCCGTTCTGGGCGGCGTCGATGCTGCTGATCCAGCAGTACGCCAACAGCCGCCACGCGGGGGGAATCGGCTTTGTCGACCCGATTCTGTACGCGCTGGCCAAGGGCGGACAGCCCTACCCCCCATTCCATGACGTCACCGCCGGCAGCAACCGCTACTACACGGCGCACGCGGGCTGGGATGCGGCCACCGGCCTCGGCTCCCCGAGCGTCGACAACCTGGCGCGGGACATCGTCGCCTACCTCAAGCAGCACCCCGGCGGCTGATCACCGACGCGCCGCGGACGTGTGTGCACCGGAATCCTGGTGGTCGCGGGGACTCGGTGATACGCTGCCGCAGGACCGGATTCAGGGGGTAAACCGATGCAGTTCTCAGGGGTTCGCCCCGTCGATGCTCGGACGCATCGTGCGGGGACCAGGCACCGTTTGCTTGCGGCCGCGGCGGCGTGCGCGACGCTCGCGCTGGCCGGCTGCGGCTCGAGCAGCTCGTCCTCGAGCTCGTCGACGACCAGCACGAAGGCCGCCGCGCCCAGCGCCCAGCTGACCACGATCAAGGGCGTCACGGCGACCGGACACAAGACGCCCGTCCATTTGACACTGGCGGCGCTGCCGAGCGCCCAGAAGGGCCCCACCGCTCAGATCGTTGGGGTGGCGGGCCAGCCGCTGAGCCAGCAGATCACGACGATCGACGGCGACATCAATAGCTTCTGGGGCGCGCTGTTCAACAAGGCCAAGCTGCAGTGGCCGTCGATGCAGCAGTCGATCGTCGCCTCCGGCACCGTCCAGGCCCCCAATTGCCAGAACGACACGACGATCACCCCGACCGACCCTTGGCGGCTGTGCGACAGCCCCAGCGGCGGCACGTTCTACTTCCCGCTGACGTGGATCGGGCAGAACGTCGCGACCGACCAGGGCGGGGTCAACCTGCTGCTCGGAATGGGCGAGCTGTGGTCAAACCACGTCGAGAATCTGCTCGGCGTCACCACGGCGGCGCAGGACGGGAAGATCCAGCCTGCCGAATACGCCGAGATCAATGTCTGCCTGACCGGCGTCTACGCCTACTCGGTCAACGAACGGAAGCTGTTCCAGGCCGGCGACGCGCAGACGTTCCAAACCTGGTTTGAGCAGATGTCGCCGGAGTTCACCGACGTCTCGGCGCAGGACGTCTCCACCCAGCAGCTGCAGCAGGCGTTCCTCACCGGCTTCAAGAGCGGCGCACCGGGTAGCTGCCTCTCGTCCAGCGGCGGCGGTGGCGGCACCACCTCGCAGACGGGCACGACCCCGCAGACCGGCACCCAGTCGCAGACGGGCACCCAGCCGGCGACCACCACCCAGGCCAGTGGCGGCACCGGGACGATCCCGTTGGGCGGCTTGAGCACGTCGGGCGGCTGATCGAGCGCCGCACCGGGCCGGACGACGACGATGCAAACCCACCGGCCGAAACGGCTGCGGATGCCTTGGGCGCGGCTGGCTGGATTGGCGACGGCCGGCGGTCTCGCCGCCGCGCTGGCCGGCTGCGGCGGCTCGGCCCACCACCATGCGACGAGCTCGACGAGCTCGACGAGCTCGACGACCTCGACGCGCGCGACGCCGAGCGCACGCGTCGAGCAAGCGAGCGTCGCTCCGGGCGCGCGCGGCCTGCCGACCGCCGCCAAGCAGCTGTTCGCCTCCGACGGTCCGGCGCCGGGCGGCCACGACGACACCGTCACGCCGGGCGGCTCGGTGGTCGCCTCCTCAGGGTTCAACCCCGCGCGTGACGGCTTCTCATTTCAGAACTACGGGTTCATCGCCGGCCAGGAGCTGACCCCGACGGTGCTGCAACAGATGTTCGGCACGAGCGTCTGCGCGCACGGCAACGGCGGGTCGTGTCAGCTGTATCCCGCCGTCCAACAGTGGGCCGCGGCGGTCTCCCAATCGGCGTTCGGCGGGCACTGCTACGGCTTTTCGATGCTCGCCCTGCGGTTCTTCACCCACGACCTGAGCCCGAGCGACTACGGCGCGAGCACCACCTACGGACTGCAGTTCACGCCCGCGATCGAGAGCGAGATCGCCGCCAACTACGCCGAGCAGTACACCGCTGGGCCGACCGCCGCGGCCAGGCCCGAGGAGCCGTCGCAGGTCGTGCAGGCGCTGACCGCTGCGCTCAAGAGCCGCGGCGGGCCGTATTACACGCTCGCGCTGTTTAGCGCCCCGGCCGGTACCCAGGGTCGCGAAGGCCACGCGATCACCCCGCTCGGGATCTCCAACCTCGGCAATGGCAACTACCAGATCCTCGTCTACGACAACAACTACCCGGGCGTGACGCGCGGGCTCGACGTCGACGTCAACACGCAGACCTGGTCCTACGCGGCCCAGACCAATCCGCAGTCCGGTCAGGCGGTCACCTGGTCGGGACAGGGCACGTCGAACGAGCTGACGCTGATCCCGGTATCCGCGGTCGAGCGCCCGCAGAACTTCACGGCGGCGACCCGGGCCGACGAGGGAGTCGACACGATCGCGCTCGGCGGCGACCCCGACCGCCACGCCAACCTGCTGATCACCACCGGCGCCGGCCGCAAGCTCGGTTTCGTGGGCGGCCGGCTCGTGAATCAGATCAAGGGCGCGCAGGTGATCTACCCGATCGTCAACCAGGTCGCGCTCGCGCATCCCGAGCCCGTCTATCTCGTACCCGGCAATCCCAAGCTGACGGTCACCGTCGCCGGTGGCGACCCGACCGCCGCGCCCGCGAAGGTGTTCGTCGCGGGCCCGGGGTTCGGCACGACCGTCTCGAACCTCGTCTCCGATCGCTCGTCGCAGGCCTCGATCCACGTCGCGCCGAGCGGCGCGAACGTCTCGGTCACGCTCACGGGCCCGGGCACCGGCCAGACCCCGACCGTCCAACTGGCCCGCAACGTCGGCCAGGGCGGTTCGACGGTCACCGTCGCGCCGCGGTCGCTGTCAAGCGGCAACACGCTGACGGTCGGCCTCGCCCCGGGCGCGCAGACGGTCAGCCTCACGGGGTCGCAGACGACGGCGCCGGTCGCCGTGAAGCTCGCGTCGGTCATGTCACATGGCATCAAGACCGTCAACCGCTCGCACGTCGCGGTCGGCACGGGGAGCCCGCGTCACACCACGCTCGATCTGCTCGGCCTAGGCGCGTCGATTCACGGCCGGCTGCCCGGGGTCGCCGGGCGCAAGGGAACGCCTGCGTCGCTGCGGCGCTTTACAAAGCGCCCGCCGCTCGGTCCGTCGGCCCAGATCACCGGCGTTCAGAACATGACGCTGCCGCAGGAGCAGGGGGCGATGCTGCAGAACATCGCGCAGTTCTGGCAGGCGTGGTTCAGCCACGAGGGCCAGCAGCTTCCGGCCGGCGGGTACTCGCTGGTAACCGGCACCGCCTCCTGCGCGACGGAGCAGATCAGCGCCTCGTCGGCGCCGATCTACTGCCCGTCCAACGGCATCATCTACCTGCCCCAGACGACGGTCGCGCGCTCGATCAAGCCGCTTGGCGACTCGGCGCTGCTGTACATCCTCTCGTACCTGTACGCCGAACATGTGGGCGCGGCGGTCGGGATCACGTCGACCAAGTACGGCGTCACCAAGATCCCGCAGATCTACTCGTGCTTCGCCGGCGTCTACTTCCAGCAGGCGGAGGGCGAGGGCTTTCTCCAGCCGACCGACGAGGCGGGGGTCAACAAGGTCCTCGTGGCGATCGCGCCGGCCCGCTCAAAGGTGACCTCGACGCAGCTGACGGAGGCGTTCAACCGCGGGATCCTCTCGAACTTCCACCCGACGGTCTGCCTGCAGTAGCGATCGCGCCCGCCTGACCGTCAGCCCGCCCGGTCGCCGGTCCGCCTGATCGCGAACCCGGCCGCCGCGAGCGTCTCCGGGATCCGCGCGACGGCGTCGCGGTCCTTGTCACGCGTGGGCTCGTCGAGCTCGTCGTAGGGCTTGAGCGCGTCGTGGATCTTGCGCACGTCGTCACGCTGGGGGCCGTACGTCCAGCCGTCGCGCCGGCGCTGTGCCACCCAGCGCTCGTGCTCGTGACGCGCCAGCAGCTCGAGCTCCGCGTCCGTGAACTCGAACCGGTCGCCGGCGGCGTCGGGCAGCGGCATCGGTACGACGATCGCGCCGATCCGGTCAAGCTTGGGGTTGATGTCGTCGGCGAACCGACGGTTGAACTCCTTCTGCTCGTCGGTCAGCTGATCCCAGGGCTTGAAGTTCGGGTTCTGACGCGCGGCGTCGCCCTCGGTCACCGCCGTCGTGCGCAGCCATTGGGCGTGCTGTGCCCGCGCGACCATCTCGTTGACCCCGCGCAGCAGCAGCCGCCGACTGGTCGCCTCGCTGACCGCGCCGAACGCCGTGATCTGCGCCAGCCGGCCGCGGTCGGAACCGAGAATCTCCGCGACTCCAGCGCCGGCGTCGACGACCGTGACCGTGACCGGCACGTTGGTCGCGCCGGGCGCCGCGTGTAGCGCGAGCGCCGCCTGCAGCCCCGCCGCCTCATCGGTCAGCGTCACGTACGCGCGGGTCACGTCGGGCCGGCCATCGGCGCCCAGCATCGCCGCGCCTGCCTGGAACTCGGCGGACTCGATCGCGAGCCGCCGGGTCCCGAGCCGCAGGTAACCCGGCAGCGTCGGATAGCGCGTCAGCAGCGTCTCGAGATCAGCATCGGCGTTCGCCCCGGTGAAGGTCACCAGCAGCTTCGCCGTGTCGTCGCCGCGGTCGGATGCGACCAGCCGCGCCAGCGCCAACACCAACTGCTCGCCGATCTCCTCGAGGCCGACGATCAGCACGTGGGCCTCCTCGATCCGGCCGCTCTCAAACGGCGGTTCGCGCTCGACCAGCAACTGGCCGCCGATCGACATCACGTTGAAGAACTGCAGGCGGAAGTCGGTGCGCTGAAACGCGAACGTCGAGTCCTCGGCGGCCAACGAGCTCCACAGATCGAGGTTGTCAAGATGTACGAACACCCGCAGCGGGCGCCGGCGCGGCTCGGGCGCCAGCGCGCGACCCGCCGCGGCGGCGACGTCGACGTTGACCGCGGCCGACCCGCACGCGACGACCAGCGTCCGGGCGCGCTCGATCCCGGCCTGGCGCAGCAGCGCCGGATCCGACGCGTCGCCGCCGAGCACGCTGACCCCGCGCAGCCGCGCGCCGGCAATCTGCCGTGCCGAGGCGTTGGACTCGATCACCACGATCGGGACCTGATCGACCAGCGCCGCGGCCAGCCGCGCGCCCGTCTCCCCGAGCCCGCAGATGATCACATGGTTGCGGATGAACAGCCGGATCCCCAGCACCCGCGCCTGCGCGCGGGTCAGCGCCAGTACCGTCCCCAGCGCCGCGTAGCCGGTCAGCACCGGCGCTGTGATCCGCGCGATCTGCAGCGTCACCGGGATCGGCGGCGGCGCCGTCCCGCCGAACGCGAACAGCGTGATCGCGCGGTACAGGGCATCGAGGAACCCGTAACGCGGCGGCGGCACACTCTTGAGCTGCAGGTACCCGATCGTCCCCAGCACCAGCGAGATCACGGCGATCCCCAGCAGCAGCGGCCCCCGGGTCGCCCGCCAACGGGCGCGGACCGAGACGCGCCAGAAGCGGCGCAGCCGGTGATGCCACGGCCGCCGCGGCGCGGCGGCGGGCGGCGGCCCGCCGCCGTGGCTCAGCGCAGGTATAGGTATCGCTCCTGCGGCGTCAGGCGACCGATCTCGCGCCGGCGAGCGGCGGACAGCAGCTGATCGAAGCCGCCGCAGATCGAGCACGGATAGATCTCGTAGGGGAACCGCTGATTGGTGATCACCGATCGGCTGTCGGCCGAGAAGCCGACCGTCTGGGCGTCGACGTCCGGGATCGTGAACAGCGGCTGCTGGCTCTGCGTGTCATACACGTTGACCTGCTGGCTGGTGGTGGCGTCGAGTGTCGCGATCAGCTGCGAGTCGGGGCTGAACGCCACCCCTTGGATGCCGGCCGGATTGCCGAGCAGGGTGAGCAGCGGCGTCGAGGAGCCGAGCCGGTAGACGTACCCGTCATCGTCCCAGCTGCGGGCCAGCACCACCAGCTTGTCGTTCGCGCTGATCGCGCCGCTCACCCCCGAGTACATTCCCGAGGCAGGCTCGGGCTCGCCCTTGATCTCCGCGATCGCGTGACCGGTCGTCGCTCGCCACACGAACGCACGCCCCTCGGGATCCGAGCTCAGCACGAACCTCCCGTCGGGGCTGAATGAGACCCAGAGCCGGACGCTGTACCTGGTCGACGGCTTGGCCTGGTTGCCGCGGAACACGGACAGCCGCTTTCCCGATGCCACATCCCAGATCGCAACATCGTCGTCGGGGCTGACCGTCGCGGCGAGCTTCCCGTCGGGACTGAGATATCCGGCGGTGATCGTGCCGGGAAGCGTGTGCAGCAGCGCCCCGCCGTGGGTCCGCCGGATCTCGGTCGCTCCGTAGACCGCTTCCGATCTCGCGTTGACGTCGGTGACGAGCATCGTGTCCCCGGGACCATCGATGCTGACGTTCGGCGTGGCCGGACCGATCCGCACCTCCGCCAGCCGACGACCGGTATCCGAATCGAACACGTTCAACGAGCCGTCAGCGCGGCCGAGGTCCTGGCCGTAGGCCCGGACCGGAGTCTCCAGATCGATCGGCTGCTGCAGATCTAATGCGCCGGCCGCGCCCGCGGCGGCCGCCTCGGCGGCTGCGGCCGCCGCGTGCGGCGCGGCATTGCCCGCGATCGTCCCGTTGTCCCAGATCCTGGCGCTGCCGTCGCTTGACCAGGTCAGGATCTTCGAGCCATCGGGGGAGAAGCCCGCGGTCGCCACCGAGCCGGAGTCGCCCGCGAGGCGCTCGATCACGTCGCCGGTGTATGGGTCCCAGACGGTCGCGTCGCCGTTCTGCGACGGGATCACGAGGTCGCCGGGCAATCCGCCCGAGCTCTCGCCCGATGCGCTCGGTAGTGTGGCGGACGCGTCGTACCCGCTTGCCTTGGCCCAGTAACCCTGCGGTGATGCGAGCCGCCAGACGTAGTCGTCGCCCGCCACGGTGGTCGTCACGAACGCGCTGTCCGAGCTCCACACGGGCTCGGTCCCCCCGATCGTGCGAAAGGCGCTCCATCCCGAGACGTGCCACAGCACCGTTTGGCCGGCGTCGCTGGCGGGGGGGGATTTGGTCGTCGCAAGCATCTTCCCGTCCGGGCTGAACGCAACGGTGTCAATCTCGGGATACGCGCGGGGCATGGACACTTTGAGCTGCCGCACGAACGCGCCGGTCCGCGCGTTCCAGACGAGCGCCGTCCCGAGCTGGGTCCCACCCGCCAGGAACTGACCATTTGGACTGAATTCGACCTGCTGTGGCACCAGCGAGTTCGACACCCCCGCACGCTGCCGAATCAGCGCGTGCAGCAGCCGGCCGGTCGCAGCGCTCCACAGCAGCACGGCTCCGCCTGCTCCCGGGCCGGCCGCGGTGGCGATCATCGTCCCCTGCCGGTTGACGACAGCGTCCGTCAAGGGAGCCGCGAAGGACTCGTCTGACAGCGACAGCACCCGCTTACCGGTCGCCATGCTCCATGTCCGCACGTAGCCCGGTCCCCAACTGAGCACCTCCCGATCGTGATCGACGAAGAACGCGCCCCCGGGTGCGAGGCTGACGAGCCCGGGGGCCGGGAACTTGCGCAGCAGCCGTCCGGACGAAACGTCGTACACGCGCACGTGATTGTCCAGGCTGGCGGTCACGATCATCGACCCGTCGCTCGACCATTGCGCATCGATCAGCGGGTCGCCGCCGCGCGCCCTCAGCTCGCGCAGCATGTGGTTCTGCGGGATCGCCGCGCGCAGCGCGCTCAGCGCGTCCGTCGTGTGCTTGACGTCGGCGGACGCGACGGCCAGCTTCAGCGCCAGCTGCGGATCGCTGGACAGCTGCAGCAGCGACTCCGCCGCGAGCTCACGCGAGCGTGCGGTGTGGCTCGCGGAGACCGCCTCCTGGCGCAGGACCAGCGCCAGCACGGCCAGCCCGATCGCGACCGCCAGCGCGACCGAGACGGCGCCCCGGGTCCTACGCAGACGGCTGGTGGCGTGTTCACGGCTGGCGTCGATGAACTGCGACTGCAGTGTGCTCAGGCCGGGCCGCTTGCCCGCAGCGTGTGAGCGCCAGCTCTCGGCGCTGCGCAGCTCGGCGCCGGACAGCAGGTAGCTGCGGTTGCGCTCGTGCTGGTCCCATTCGCTGGCCTTCTCGCTCCAATCGGTGTGCTCGCGAACCCACTCGCGGTCGGTCTCGATCTCGGTGATCAGCTGCTGGGTGGAGGCCGCGAAGTCGGCGCCGAACAGCGTCCGGCTCGGGATGAACTGGTACTCGGCCAGGTGCGGGGGCAGCGTCTCCAGCGGGGTCTCGGCTACCCGCAGCGGCAGGACCCGCTTGTTGAGCTCCAGCGCGTAGTCGAGCTCTCGGCGGCACTCGGGTGACCCGGCCGAGTGCGGGCTGAGCAGGAACACGAACGCGTCGGCGTGCTGGATCGCGCGCTCGAGCGCGTCGTTCCAGCGGGTGCCGCCGCTGATCTCGGTCTCGTCCAGCCACGGCCGCTGGCCGGCGTCACGCAGCGCGTCGCGGAGATGGACCGCGAACTCGCGGTCCAGGTGCGAGTAGGAGATGAACGCCTCGGACAGTTCGGCGGCCGACGGCCGCTCGGCGATCGCGTCGTCAGTCACGGGTCACCGTGCAGCCCGCGCCGGCCAGCGTCGCCGCGAGGTTGCGCACCGTCTCGACGTCGTATTGCCTGATCTCCGCCGGCAGGTCCGCCCACGGCACCAGGTACGGCGACGTCGAGCGGCCGACCTGGCGCGGACCGAGCCGCCAGCCGGCTTGGAGGCGCTCGGCGTTCCAGCGACCATGCTCGACCTCCGCCAGCATCTGCACCTGGGCCTCGGTGAGGTTCAGCCGCTCGCCGGGCTCTCCCGGTCGCGTCAGCCGTAGCCCGACGAGCGCCAGCTTGTTCGGGATGTCGGCGGCCAGCGCCAGGTTCGAGGCGCGCAGCGACTCCGGCAGCTCCTCCCAGCGCGCCAGCGACAGGTCGCCGGCGGGCTTGCGCCAGAGCTGATGGCGGCGGTAGTCCTCGTGCAGCGACCGCGCCAACGCGTCCCGGAGGCCATCCTCGAGCGTCGATGGCATCACGAATGCCCGGATCGTCGTCGGGTCCGGCGGCAGCGGCACGACGCCGCCGGCACCGAGCACCATCCGGTCGTCGAGCACCACGCTGCTCTGGTCGGCCGGATCGACCCAACCGATCCGGGCGCCGAGCGCGCGCGCCAGCGCGATCTCCTGCCACGTGATCTGCTCGCCCGGGCAGGCCAGCAGCGTCACCTCGGCGGGGCGTCGACCCGCACGCAGGATGTGTTCCCAGATCTGCAGCGGCTCATGGATGCTGAAGGTCTGCGCCTTCTTGGTGCGCTCGATGTACGGATACAGCGCCGACGCCTGCAGATCCGCCGGCACGTAGCCGACGAGCTCGGACAACCGGTTGCGGTAAGCGGCGTCCGCCACGATCCCCGGCATCCCGACATCGGTACCGCCGCTGAGCAGCACGCCGTCGTATCCGGCAAGCGCCCGCTCCAGCAGCTCGGAGAGCGACTGACGCGTTGCGACGGACATCGATCCGGCGGCGCCGGCGAAGATCGTGATGTGAACGGCGCCCGCGAGCATCTCCTCCACGGGGCGGTGCGACCGGGTGAGCGCGGGACCCATGCGGATCATCGCGGCCAGTCCCAACAGCCGGTCCACGGCCTCGTCGCCGGTCGGGACGTGCCGCCGCGGATCGTCATCGTCGGCCCGCCGGACGTACTCGCACCAGGCCTCAAACGCCACCGGGTCCCCCGTCGCGCTCAGTCGCTGCGCCGCCGTCAGCAGGTTCTCCGGCGCGTCCAGGTCGAAGCGCAGGCCGGCGCGCAGCATCGCGCTGAGCGGCACATGCGGCTCGGAGGCGGGCGGCTCGAGCTCGAGCAGCGCCTGCAGCAGCGGCCGCTCGACCGGACGGATCCGCCACGTGCGATCGGCCCTGATCCGCAACGGCCGCCGATTGAGGATCGTCCGTGCGCGCCGATCTGACTCGTCCGGATCCGATCCGGGTAGCGCGTCAAGCTCCCGCTTGAGGCGCTGAAGACCGGACAGCTGGCGGAGCCGGAGCCGATCGGACCCGTCGTCGTCCGGCTCGTTGGAATCCAAACCGAGCTCCGCGATCGACTCGACGCTGGTGGTCGCCAGCGCATCGCTGCTCTTGGTGTGACGTTCGACATGGTCGTCGAGCGCGTTGGGCGCGACCGTCGAGACGCGCGTCACGAGCCGCCCGCCGCCGAGCGCCCGCGCGACGCCGAGCGTCAGCACGATCCCCTCCAGCTGATCGACGCAGACAACGATCGCATGCTCGCCGCGGCCAGGCATCCGCAGCCACTCGTCGAGCTCGGCGCCGCCGTCGGCCGGAGGCGCGCTGTTGCGCCCGTCCAGCAGCAGCAGCTGCGCTTCGGGACGCCATCGCTCCTTCAGTCGCAGTACGCGGTCCTCGGCGGCCGGACCGTAGATGCTGATCCGCGCCGGCGCAGAGTGCGACCTGTCACCGGACTCGATCCGCGCGATCGAGTCCGCGCGCTGGCGGCGCAGAACGGTCAGCACGAGCAGGTCGATCAGCGGGTGGTCGCCGGCGAGCAGCAGGCTCAGGGGCCGGCCGTCGTCGATCCGATCGAGCAGCTGCTCGGCGGCGATCGCGTTGGCGCTGAACGGGCTGACGACCGGACGCGCGCCGGGAGCCCGGGCGTCGGGACCATCGCGCTCGATCTCCTCCTCCAGAAAGCGCGAGAGCGATGGGTCCTCCACCTGTACCTGCACGTCCAGCCGATCAAGCACGAGCTCGTCGAGCGCCAGGCCGCGGATGGTGCTGACGATCTCGGAGTTGACGACGTCGTCGCCCGTCACCGCGATCACCCGGTGCGCGCGGCTGATCCCGGCCTGCTGCAGCGTCTGCGGCGAGACGGCGTCGCCGATCAGCCGCCACTCGTAACGGCCGTGGACGCCCTGCAACCCCGAGCTGATCGGATTGGTGTCGATCACGACGACGTCGTGCTGGCCCGACAGCGAACGCGCCAGCTCCGAGCCGTGGACCCCGGCGCCGCACACGATCACGTGGCGCTTGAGCATCCGCGAGGTCGAAAACCGCCGAGCTTGGCCGCGAACCAGCGCGCCGACGCCGCGGAGCACCAGTAGCGTCGCCGCCACGAACGCCACCCAGATCTGCCAGTTGGGGCCCGGGTTGCCGCTTGCCGGCCCGAGGTCGATCGTGTACAGCTTCGCCGCGTCGTACAGGCTCTCGGGGGCATTCAGCTTCGGCGACTGGTGCAGCGCCAGGAATCCCCAGGTGCCGAGTCCGACGATCGCCAGCACGATCGCCGCCCAGGCGATGCCGGGCAGTGACGCATCCTCGCGGGACGCGGGCCGCCGGAGCCCGCGCATCGTCCACGCCACCAGCCCGCCGTCGACCAGCAGCCGGATCGCGCCCAACGTCCGATGGGGAGAGCCCGGCGACAGCGGCGTGCGGTCCACCACCGGCGGTCCGGCCCCGTCGGTCACTTCCGTGTCCTCATCATGCCCCCGGTCCATGTCGCCGCCATCCTGCGCGGTGGCACGCTACTTCAAATTCGCTGCAGCAGCTCGGCCTTCTTGGCCTGGAACTCCGCTTCGGTCAGCACCCCGGACTCTCGCAGCCTTCCCAGCCGCTCGAGCTGGTCGATCGCGTCCCGGTCAGGAACCGCCGGCGCGGACCAGAGCGCGGGGCGCGGAAGCGTCGCGGTCACCGTCCGCGGTCCGGTCGCCGCCGGCACCCCATTGGTCGGGCTGCGGTGCATGATCGCGTGTCCGACCACCAGAGGCGGCGGCAGCGGGATCTCGCCCACGAGCCGGACGATCTCATTGAAGTCGTACTCGTCGACTGCACCGATCTTCGTCCGCGCGACGACCAGCACACGACCGCCGTTGTGCAGCACCGCCATCTCCCGGTTGAACTCGCTCCGAACCGTCGGGTCCACCCGCATCGCCATCTCCGCGTGGCGCGCCCGGATCTGATTCGTGAACAGCACGACGTCGACATTCAGCCGTTGCTTGCGCAGCTCGACATAACCCTCGACCGGAACGCCGAAGTAGACGTCGGTTTGGTTGCGCCCACGCTCCTCGAAATCGAGCTCCGCCACCGCGACCACGACCTCGTTGAGCCACGGGTCGCACGGCCCCGGTTGATGGCGCACGAGCTGCTTGTGGTGTTGGTGGCGCCGAACCGCCAGTCCGCCACCGACGCACACCAAAGGCAGCGTCAGGAACCAGAAGTGGACGGCGATCACGGCGGCTGTGATCACTGCCCAGATCACCAAGAACACCAAGAAAAAGATCATGCCCCCGTCATTATGGCCAGCCGCACCCGCCACCACCAGCGCCAACCGTCACACGCCGTCGGCGAGTGTCCCCGCTCAGTTCAGCCAGGCAGCGTCGACGCCTGCTCCCGGAGGCGACCCGGCACGCGCCAGCGCCAACGCCCGCAGCTCGACGAACGTCTCCCCCAGGTCCGGCTGGCGGTGCTCGTCGGTGCGCCGGATCGCCGCGACGATCCGCTCGCACGCCCGCGCCGGTGGTACCCGCACGCCCTCCGCGCCGAGCTCGCCATCGGGCCCGAACGCCTCGTCCGCCCAGACGCCGATCGGCTCCAGCACGGCGATGTGCTTGGCGATCCCGCCCTGACGAAGGTCGACGAAGACTGACACCGTGTGCGCGATCCGACCGCCGCCCGAGGCCTGCAGGAAGATCAGCTCCCCGTCGTCGGGGACCCTCGCGATCAGCGCGCCGGAAACCGTCACCGGGCTTCGGTGCCGGGCCCACGTCGGCAGCCGCTGGCGCGAGAGCTCCTGCGCCAACTGGCCGCACCTGACCCCGAGCCCGCCCCGATCCACCGACGCCACCGCGTGCAACGTCAGCCGCGCCCCGGGCCCGCCGTAGCGGGCGATCTGCTCCATCATCGACGCCCCCAGCGCGAACGTCCGGTCCAGCTCCGGCACCGGCGGCGCCGCCCCATGCTGCTCCCAGATCTGTCCCAGCAGCGACGAGATCCAGCAGTCCATGTCAAGCGCCGACCGCAGCGACCGCGCCTCACGGCACAGCCCCCGCACCGCCCGTTCTGGCTGCAGACCGCCCTCCGGCGCCGGACGCACGACGGTCACCAGCCGCCGCTCACGTGATCCGCTCATGTGGGTGAGAGTCTCCAGGCGCGCCGGTTGCACCCCCCGCCCGCGCGCCGATCAGCCGGCGACCGTTGCCAGCTCGCGCAGCCCGCGATCGAGCGCGACCACGAACCGCTCGGCGTCGGACTCGGTGATGCACAGCGGCGGCTTGACCTTCAGCACGTTGCCGTGGTCGCCGGTCGGCTGCACGACGACGCCAAGCTCACGCATCCGCTCGCAGATCCAGCGCGCCTGGGCGACGGCCGGCTCACGCGTGGCGCGGTCGAGCACCAGATCGACGCCTTGGTACAGACCGCGGCCGTGGACGGTGCCGATCAGCTCGTGCTCGCCGGCCAGCGCGATCAGCGACCGCTTCAGCGCGACGCCGACGCGCGCGGCGTTGTCCTGCAGCCCCTCGTCGGCGATCGCGTCGAGCACCGCCAGGCCGACCTCGCAGGAAACCGGCCCGCCGCCGGTCGAGGAGAAGAACGCGGCGCGACGGCCCAGTGCGTCGGCGATCTCGGCACGGCAGATCACCGCCCCGAGCGGTTGGCCGTTGCCGGTCGCCTTGGCGACCGCGACGATGTCCGGTGTCACGCGCTCGTGCGCGAACGCCCAGAACGACTCGCCGGTGCGGCCGTAGCCGACTTGGATCTCGTCGGCGATGCAGACGCCGCCGGCGGCGCGAACGACCGCGTACGCGCCGGCGAGGAAGCCGTCCGGCGGCTGTACCGCGCCCTGGTTGCCGAGCAGTGGCTCGGAGATGAACGCCGCCACGCCGCCGGACACCGCCGCCGCGGCGTCGCAGGCATTCGCGACCGAATCGACGTAGGCCGCAACGTCATCGCCGAATGCGCCGCGGTACGGGTCGGGCTGCGCGGCGACGTGCACGAACGGCGGCTTGGTCTGGCGCCAGACCGGGTTGTCGGGACCGGTGCAGGCTTCGAACACGGCCGAGGTCCAGCCGTGGTAGGCGCCCTGCAGCGCAACGATGTCCTGACGGCCGGTGTACAGGCGTGCCAGCTGCAGCGCCAGATCGCACGCCTCCGAGCCCGAGTTGACCAGGAACACACGGTCGAGCTCGGCCGGCAGCAGCTCCGACAGCCGCGCGGCGTACTCGGTCATCGAGTCGTACAGAAACCGGGAGTTGGTGTTCAGCAGCCGAAACTGGCGCGCGGCGGCCGCCGCGACCCGCGGATGCGAGTGTCCGACGACGGCGATGTTGTTGATCATGTCCAGGTACGGGCGGCCGTGCGTGTCGTACAGGTGCTGGCGATGTCCGCGGACGATCTCCATCGGCCGCGCGTAATACAGCTCCTGTGCGCCGGCGAGCACCGACGCGCGGCGGGCGGCATCGGCGGCGGGATCCGGCGGCGGCGGCGCGGCGACGTCGTGACCGATCAGCGGCGATGGGTCCGGGCAGAGCGCCAGCCACGCGTCGCGCAGCCGGGGGTCGCCGAGTCCCGGCTGGCCCGGTGCGGTCGTCAGCTGCACGTGCACGCGGGCCGGGCCGCCATCGGTCCGCTCCGCCACGTGTCCGACGACGGCACCCGCGGTGACGGCGCCGCCCGCCCGGGCGATCGCCTCGATCCCCGCCAACCGCAAGCAGCGGCCGGGGGCCAGTTCGAGCGTCAGCTCGCGCTCGGCGACGCCCACCACTGTCGACTCCAGCGGCGCTCGCACCGCGGTGCCGGCGGCCGCGAACAGGTCGGCGCCGAGATGCAGCGTGTCGGGGGCGACGTCGTCCGGATCGCCGGCGGCGGTCAAGCGGACCTCGCCCCAGCGGCCGATCGTCGCCTGCCGCACATGCACCGCGGCGGCGATCGCACGCGGGTCGGCCCAGTCGCCGTCGCGCAGTTCGTCGGTCGCGACCGACAGGTCGAGTGCGGCGCCGCCCGGCGCCGCGTGACCCGCCGCGGTCTGACCCGCCGCGCTGCCGCCGGGGTGACCCGCCCGGCGGCCCACCGGCGCCAGCACCGGCAGCAACTCCGCCCCGCCGCTCAACAGCAGAGCCAGCGGGTCGCCCGGTACCGGATCGTGGCCGCAACGCGCCCGGATCGCCGCGTCCGGCAGACCGGGCGCCAACCCGATCAGCGCGCGCATCGCCCGCCGGTCGCCGTCGTACTGGGCGACCGTGTACTCGCTGTCGGGCGTCAGCCGCAGCTGGCGGCTACTGAGCGCGGCGGACGCGGCAGCGCGGCCGAGGATCAGCGGCCACAGCGCGTCCAGTTCGACCGCGTCCAGCGGCGCCGACTCGTGGTAGCCGGCGACGACCGCCAGCAGCGCGTGCAGAGGCTCGTCGAGATCACGGCAGACGACTGCGACGCACGCGTTGGCGAGGTCGGCGATCCGCCAGGTGTGGGTGCTGTCGCCGAAGTCGATCAGGCCGCAGATCCGCAGCCGGCCGGGACCATCCACTGAGGCCAGCACGTTGTAATCGGTGACGTCGCCGTGGATCGTCTGCAGCGCCGGCAGCTCCGCATCGCCGCGCTGCAGCAGCCCGCGCAACGGCGCCGTCGCCGACAGCAGCAGCTGACGTTCGTCTTCGGGCGGGCCCGGATCGTCGGCCAGCACCTCGTCGACGACCTCCGCGGCGAGCCGCGGATCCCACTTCGACGCCACCGGCTGCCCCGTCGAGCCCACCTCCGCCAGCGCGGCCGAGCTGGCCGCGGCGACGGCGCCGAGCCCGCGCAGCGTCGGCTCGTCAAGGTGGGCGACCTCGCTCAGCGGCAGCCCGTCGACCCAGCTCAGCAGTCGCACGCGGTATCCGTCGACGTCGACGATCTCCGCTCCGTCATGTGCCGGCAGCGGCAACGGCGTCGCGAGCGTCAGCGCCGCCGCGGCGGCCAGCGCGGCATGCTCGGCCTCGAGCGGCGGACGCGCGTGTGACGGACCGGCGACCTTCAGCACGTAGCGCTCGGCGCCGGCGTCGACCCGCAGGTTCTGGTCCTCGTAGCTGCCGAGATCGACGACGCGGTCGGCGGTGATCCCCCAGTAACGGTCGACGATCGCGATCGCCTGCGCGGCCGTCAGCTGCGGGGTGCTTGACACGGACCGGAACCCTATGAGAAGTCAGTCGATCGGCACCACGTCGACCGCCACCCTCAGCTCCTCGGTCTTCCCCTCGGTGTAGATCACGCCGCCCAGCGGCGGCACGTCCTTGTAGTCACGGCCGTAGGCGGTCACGACGTAGCGGTCGTTGACGAACTGATCGTTGGTGGGGTCGACATCGAGCCAGCCCGCCCCCGGAACGAGTACCGAGAACCAGGCGTGCGAGCCGTCGACGCCGGTCAGCTTCGGGCGACCGGGTGCAGGCCTGGTCTCCAGGTAACCGCTGACGTAGCGGGCGGGGAGCCCGACCGACCGCAGGCATGCGATCCCGAGATGCGCGAAGTCCTGGCAGACGCCGCAGCGACGGCGGAACACCTGGGCCAGCGGCGTCGCGACCGAGGTCGAACCCGGCTTGTAGCGGAAGTCGGCGTGGATCCGTGCGCACAGCGACTCGATGCACTCCAACAGCGGACGGCCCTCCGGGAACGACTCGAGCGCGTAGGCCCGGTAGCGGTCGCCGGGGGCGGCCAGCGGCGAACCGACCACGAACTGGGTCGCCTCCAGATGCTCGGGCAACGACCCCGAGGCCACCGCCGCGACCGCGTCCTCCCAGTTGCGCCCGCTCAGCAGCGTCACCTCACTGGCGCTGTCGGTGATCTCGACGACGCTCTGCGCGGTGACGGTCAGCTCACGATGAGGCTCGTGGATCTCGAAGTAGGACACGCTGTTGCCGAAGAAGTCCTGCCGGGCGCTGAGCACGCCGGGCGCCGGCGTCAGCGTGATCGTCGCGGAGCGGCGCCGCTGGCGATCGAGGTCCCGGGGCAGCAGGTGCAGATGGCCATAGCTGGCGGTCACATCCCGCTCGTAGCGGTAGTCGGTCCGGTGCGTGACCTGGTACGCGTGGCTCATGCGTGGCCCCGCAGGTGAGCGTTCACTATGCCGCCCGCCCCATCGACGGCTGCGCGCCGGCCGGGCCCAGCAACGAGAACGTCGGTGTGACATGGACGAAGTGAGCCCGGTCGATCGCGTCGGCCGCCGCCGACAGCCGCGCGTGCAGATCGAGCAGGAACGCATCCAGCTGCGTCCGTACGGCGGTGATGCCCTCGACCGTCGACTCGGCGACCGGCGTTCGTTCACGGACGAGCGAGCCGATCTCGGCCAGGCGCAGATCGGTGTGGGCGGCAAGCACCATCCGCCGCTCGTCGGACAGCCGCAGATCGGCCCCGAGCGGCAGCACCTCGAGGTCCTCGGTCAGTCGCTCCAGCTGGTAGGCCAGCGACCGCGGGTTGCCGGGATCGAGCAGCAGCAGCTCCAGCACGGTCTCCAGTTGCGCCCGCGCCCGGTAGCGCAGCCGGTAGGTGATGATGCTCTCAGCGGTCGTCAGCACCGACTCCAGCATCATCGAGTCGGCGGCATCGCCGCGGACGCTGCAGACCGTTCGCCGCAGCAGCGACAGCAGCTGCAGGCTGCGCTCCAGACGACGGCCGGCATCCATGAACCGCCAACCGATGTCACGGACCATCGACTCGATCCCGAGCCCCGACAGCACCAGCAGGCTGCGCATCACCTCCTGCAGCGCCGACTGCGCGCGGGTGCTGCGCTCGATCGCGCCGCCGGGCCGTCCGACCTCGGTGATCGCGCGCTCCAGCGGTCCGACGATCAGCCAGGTGTCGCCCGACAGCTGGTCACGGACGCCGTAGGCGCAGTTCAGCAGCGCTCGGACCGAATGGGCGAGCGTCCCGGGCCGGTCGCCGTCGGCGATCAATGCCTGCAGCTCGTCCCCCGGCTGCTCCAGCAGCTGCTCCGCAGCGGCTCCACCCGGCGCAAACCCCGGGTAGGTCCCGGTCGTCTCGGTCAGGGCGCCGAGCAACGCCCGCAGGGTCTGGACGCCGGGCGGGTTGGCCGATCCCTCGAACTCGTTGCGGCGGTCCTGCACGGTGCGCAGCATCCGGGTGATGGCCTCGGCACGCTCGGCATAGCGGCCCAGCCACCACAGGTTCTCGGCCGCGCGCGACGGAATCGAGCTCATCGGGTCGATCCCCTCGACCGCTGGGCCGGGCTGCAGCCAGACGCCGGTCAGCGGCTCGGGCTCGGAGGAGAGCACCCAGGTGTCCTTGGTCGTCGCCCCGGCCTGGTTGGAGATCCGCCCCAGGTGCGCCTCGGGCGCGACCCGGGTCAGCCCACCCGGCATCACAACGTATGACTGGCCGCGCGTGACCGCGAACGCGCGCAGCAGCGACCGCCGCGGCTGCAGCCCGTCCGCCGTGAGCGTCGGCGACGAGGCCATCGCCGGCGGCTGCTGGCCGACCCAGTCCCCGGGGCGCGCCTCGATCACCCGTTTGATCCGCCGCAGCTGAGCGTTCGTCAGCTCCCAACCACGATGGGTGGGCTCGCCAACGGCCGACGAGGTCGGTCGCAGGATCAGCTCACGCAGGTTCGCGAGCACGTGGCGGCGGCCGGCGTCCTCCCCACACCACCACGCGGGCGTGCTCTCCAGCTTCAGCGGGCCGCCGAGCAGGTGCTCGGCCAGCCGTGGCAGGAACGCCATCAGGGCCGGGCTCTCAAGCACGCTGGAGCCGAGCGTGTTGACGATCGAGACGGTCTGTGCGCGGGCGGCCTCGACCAAGCCCGGAACGCCGAGTTGCGACTCAGGGCGCAGCTCCAGTGGGTCGCACCAGGCGGCATCGACGCGGCGCAGGATCACGTCGACGGGCTCCAGGCGGCCGACCGAGCGCATGAATACGCGGCGGTCGCGAACGACGAGGTCACGGCCCTCGACCAGCGGGAAACCGAGCGTCGACGCGATCACCGCGTGCTCGAACGCGGTCTCGTTCAGCGGCCCCGGCGTCAGCACGACGATCCGCGGGTCATCTGAGCCGCGGGCCGCCTCCTTCAGCGCCAGCCGCAGCGACCGGAAAAACGGCGCCAGCCGGTGCACCTGCGAATCGCGATACAGGCTCGGGATCACACGCTGGATCACGGTCCGGTTCTCCAGCGCGTAACCGGCTCCCGACGGCGCCTGGGCGCGATCGGCCATCACGACCGGGCGCCCGTCGGCGTCGCGCCCGATGTCGGCGGCGTAGGTGAACAGCTGCTGAGCGCCGGGCAGCCGGATCCCGTCGCACGCGCGCTCAAAGCCATCGGATCCGAACACGAGCTCGGCCGGCAGGAGCTTGCGGGCGAGGAGCTCGCGCGGGCCGTAGAGGTCCTCGAGGATCATGCTCAGCAGCTCCGCGCGTTCGATCACGCCGCTCTCGATCGCCTCCCATTCGCGGCTGCCGATCAGCGTCGGCACGGGATCCAGCTGCCAGCGGGTGGGCGGGTGGCCGTCCCCGTCGCCATCGCCGTAGACGTTGTAGATGACCCCGTCCTGCTCCAGCAGCCGCCGCGCCTCCTGCTGGCGGCGGAGCAGCTCGGGGACGCCGATCTCGGTCAGCGCCTGCGACATGAAGCTCCACTCGCCGCGCACGGCGCCGGTGTCGTCGAGCAGCTCATCCCAGCTGCCCGGCAGCGGTGCGTACCCTGCCGGATGAGATGAAGCGGTGCCAGTCATCGAGTGGGTTCGCTACCTGCGCCGGTAGCCGGCCTCCCGCAGATCGAGCGTGCGAGGGTAATCGCTGGAGCGGCGCACCGGCGGGGCGTGCAGCTCGCCGGGGGTATGGCCGATCGGTTCGAAGCGGGCGTTGCGCCGCGCCTCCGCCTCGGCGGCGTTGACCGGGAGCCGCTCGTACGCGCGGCCGCCCGGGTGGTTGACGTGATAGCGGCAGCCACCGAGCGAGCGGTCGCTGGGTAGGTCGACCAGCTCGAACGTCAGCGGCGCCTGTACCCCGATCGTCGGGTGCAGCGCCGACGGTGGCGAATAGGCGCGGAAGCGGATACCGGCGACGGCGGTGCCGGCGGTGTCGGTGTCCGACAGCGGCACCCGGCGGCCGTTGCACAGCACCGCGTGCCGGCCCTCGACGTAGCCGTCGACGCGCAGCTGGATTCGTTGCACCGAGCTGTCGACGTAACGGGCGGTGGTCGCCGCCGCCAGCTGCTCGCCGAGCACATGCCACGGCTCGATCGCCTCACGCAGCTCGAGCCTGACACCGGCCTTCGTGATTGCACCGACACGGGGGAAACGGAACCACGTGAACGGTTCAAACCACTCGCTGTCGAATGCGAACCCGTGGCGCCGCAGGTCGTCGAGCACCAGCTGGAGGTCACGTTCCAGAAACCACGGGAGCATGTACTCGTCGTGCAGCCGGTTGCCCCAGCGCACGAGCCTGCCCGCGTATGGATCCGACCACAGCCAGGCCACGAGCGCGCGGATCAGCAGCGCCTGCACCAGGCTCATCCGGTGGTGGGGCGGCATCTCGAAGCCGCGCAGCTCGAGCACCCCGAGGCGGCCAGCCGACGACTCCGGGTTGTAGAGCTTGTCGATGCAGAACTCGGCCCGGTGCGTGTTACCGGTCAGATCGGTCAGCAGGTTGCGCAGCAGCCGGTCGACCTGCCACAGCGGCGGCGGACCGAGCTCTGACAGGCGGTCCATTTCCGCAAACGCGATCTCGAGCTCGTAGAGCGCCTCGTGGCGTGCCTCGTCGACCCGCGGCGCCTGGCTGGTGGGTCCGATGAACTGGCCGCTGAACAGGTAGGACAGCGACGGATGGTGTTGCCAGTAGGTGAGCATCGAGCGCAGCAGCTGGGGGCGGCGCAGCAGCGGGCTGTCAAACGGGGTGACGCCGCCGAGCGTCACGTGGCTGCCGCCGCCGGTGCCGAGGTGGCGGCCGGCCATATCGAACTTCTCGCTGGCGAGCCCGAGCTCGTCGGCGTGGGCGGCGATCGCCTCGGTCCGGGAGACGAGCTCCGGCCACGATCCGCTCGGGTGGATGTTGATCTCGATCACGCCCGGGTCGGGGGTGACCACGAAATGACGCAGGCGCTCGTCGTCCGGCGGCGGGTAGCCCTCGACGATCACGGGCGTCTGCTGCTGCGCCGCCGTCTGCTGCAGCGCGTCCAGCAGCTCCGCCGCGTGCGCGAACTCGGTCAGCGGCGGCAGGAACACATGAATGTGACCCTCGCGCTCGTTGACGGCCAGCGCCGTCGGTGGCAGCGGCGCCTGCCCGTCGTCGACCTCCGTCAGCTCGCTGAGCGGCAGGCGCGCGCCGATCGGGCCATCGCCGCGCAGCAGCGTGACGCGGCGGCGCTGCGTGTTCCAGCGCTGGCTCGACCACCCCGAGTCGCCCGCGTCACGATGCAGCGGCAGCACGTAGCCGTTGGGCTCGCCGTGCTCACGCCGCGGGCTCGGTGCGGGCTCGTAGGCGGCCAGCAGCTTCGTGTCGGGGTTGAGCCCCAGCGCCTCGGTCAGCCCGCTCGCCAACCGCGCGGCGTCGGCGTCGGTGCGCCCGCCACCGTCGGTGGGGGCGTCGAGCAGCATCCGGTCGCGCCACAACGGGCGTCCGTCGGTTCGCCACCAGATCCCGATCTGCCAGCGGGGCAGCGGCTCGCCGGGATACCACTTGCCCTGCGTGTGCATGATCAGCGCGTCGGGCGCGAAGTCACGCGCGAGCCGGTCGGCCAGCTCGATCGCGAGCTCGAGCTTGTTGCCGCCGAGCGCCTCGACTTTCCACTCCGGCTCGTCCATTCGCTCACGTGAGACGAACGTCGGCTCGCCACCCATCGTCAGCCGGACGTCGCCCTCGTCGAGCGCCTCGTCGACCGTGCGCCCAAGCTCGTCGATCTGCCGCCACTGGCGCTCTGAGTAGGGGCGCTCGGTACTCGGACGTTCGCTGATCCGCGCGACCTCCATGCGGTTGCTCAGCTTCGAGCCGACGTCTGAGACCGAACCGATCACCGGTGCCGCGCCCGCCGGCGTCGACGCGCTCGCCAGCGGAATGTGGCCCTCACCGGTGAGCAGCCCGGAGGTCGGGTCCATCCCAATCCACCCCGCGCCCGGGACGTAGGCCTCGGCCCAGGCATGCAGGTCGACCGTGTCCGGGGCGCCGGGCTTGGGCTCGAGCTGGACGAGGTAGCCGGACGTGAAGCGGGCGGCCAGGCCGAGCCCGCGCAGCAGCGCGACCAGCAGCCACGAGCTGTCGCGACACGAGCCGCGTCTGAGCTGGAGCGTCTGCTCGGGTGTCTGGACGCCGGACTCGGCGCGGGTCGTGTACTCGATCTGCTCGGCGAGGATCGCGTTGAGCGCGACGAGGAACTCGACCGTCGCCATCGACTCCCGCCCGATCGCCTCGAGCCGCTGCGTCAGCAGCGGCGTCATCGGTCCGACAGGGTCGCCCAGGAACGGTGCGAGGTCCCGCCGGGCCGCCTCCTCGTAGTCAAACGGCCACCGCTCGGCGTCCTCGCGCACGAAGAAGTCAAACGGGTTGTTCGGGGCGAGCTCGGCGACGAGGCCGACCTCGAACGTCAACGCGGTCGCGGTCAGGTGCTTGGGGAACGAGACCCGCGCGACGTGGTTGCCGAATGCGTCCTGGCGCCAGCTGATCGCGTGCTCGGCGGGTGTGATCGTCAGTGAATAGGCCTCGATCGGCGTCGTCGCGTGCGGCGCCGGACGAAGCCTGACCTCGTGCGGGCCAAGCTCGGCCGGCCGGTCGAACGCGTACTCGGTGTGATGCTCGATGGAGACGTTGACGCTCATGGTCGCGGGGCGCTGCCGACGGGCTCAAACCCAGGTGGGCGTGCCGGAGGGGTGGCCGACCTCGAGCGGGTCGGATCTTAGTGGTCGGACTCGAGCACCCGGGATATGAAGATTCGGTTGCGATGCCGGCGTAGTGTGACCGATTGCGAACAAGCGTTCGCGGAAGCCACGCACAGTGCAACGAGGACCATGCCCACGCTGCTCGACAACGCGCCCGACAGTCTGACCGCAGCGTCGGCGCGGCTCGATGCGCTGCGTCACCGCATGATCGGGATGCTCGAGTGGTTCGCGGCGCTCGTCGCGCTGGCGGTCATCCTGCTGCTGACCGAGTCCGTCGCGCTGGCCGCCTCGGTCGGCGCGGGGGCGATCGCCGCGCTGGTCATCTGCGGGCTGGCCCTCGACGAACGCCGGCGGCTGCTGATGTCGCTCGTCGCGATCGGCGATGCCAACTCGATCCCCGAGGTTCGCGCGCTCGCCGAGCGCCTCGCCCACGACCCCGCCGAACGTCGCCGGGTCGCCGCCGCGCTGCGGACCGCCGCCCGCGCCGGCGGGATCGGTTCCCGTGCCCCGATGGTCGTCGCGCCGGGTCGGGTCGCGCTCTACGCTCCGCGGCTGCTGGCACTCGCCGATGCGATCGGCGACGAGCGCCGCGTGGTCACCGCCCCCGCGATCGCACTCTGCCGGCGGCTGCTGAGCGACGGCGCCGTCTCACCGCTGTACAACCCCCACCTGCCCGCGCGGGAGCTCGAGCGCGTGCTCGCCGTGGTCGAGGCGGGAATCGCCCCGAGCGCCGCGCCTGCGGGGGCGGCCGCGCTCGCCGCCGACTCGGCCTTCGAGCGATTCTCCCTAGGGCCATCGACCAGCTTCGCGCCGCCTGCGATGCTGGATGTCGATGACGGAGAACGTCTCGAGCGGAGCCCACGCAGACGCCGTACCTGACGGCCTGACGCTGCTGGTCGGCTGCGAGTTTCGGTTCGACGCCGCTGCGCCGGTTTCCGCGATCATGCAGGTCGAACCAGGCCCGCAGCCGGGCGTGCGGATGCAACGCGAGCAGTGGCATACCGCGTCTGACCATCACGGCTACATCGATCACTACTCGAATCGGTGCGAACGCTTCGAGATCGACGCCGGCAGTTGCGAGATCGCCTACGAGGCCGAACTGCTGCTCACCGACCCAGCCGACAAGATCGCGCCCGACGCGGCGGAGACGCCAGTGGCGGCGCTCCCCGACGAAACCCTGAGCTTCATCATGCCGAGCCGGTTCTGCCTGCCCGACGAGCTCGGGCAGGATGCATGGCAGCGGTTCGGCGGCCTCACGCCGGGCTGGAGTCGCGTACAGGCGATCGTCGACTTCGTACACGGCCACCTGGAATGGGTCGCCGGGTCCTCGAATCCATGGACGACCGCCGCGGATGCGTATCGAGCCGGACAGGGAGTGTGTCGTGACTTCGCGCATCTTGCGATCACGTTCTGCCGTGCGTTGAACATTCCCGCGCGATACGTGTTCGGCTACATCCCGGACATCGACGTCCCCCCGGTCACCGAGCCGATGGACTTCGCCGCCTGGTTCGAGGCCTACCTCGACGGCCAGTGGTACACGTTCGACGCTCGCAACAACGTTCCGCGCACCGGACGGGTGGTCGTCGGGCGGGGCCGGGACGCGGTCGACGTCGCGCTGATCACCTCGTTCGGCCCGCTCCTGCTGACGGGCTTCGCGGTGACCGCCGAGCCGATCAGCCCGGTCAGCTGAGGTTCACCTCCGCGACCGCCGCCTCGGGCACGGTGATCACCGTGCCGGGCGCGCTCGTGCACGCCGGCATGGACCTCACCGTGTCCCTTTCCCCCAATCGGTGGACCCCCGGCTCCCCTGACGAATCACCTGCACAGACGATGTTTTGACGGCTGCTGGAGACGGACACTGATGCCAGTTCAAACAACCGGCATCACACCGAAAGGACCAGCCATGAACCGCATTCTCCACACCAAGTCGATCATCGCCTCCGCCGCGACGGCGGCCATCCTGATCGGCGGCGGCGCCACCGCCGCAACCGCGATGGCCGCGACCGGGAACGGCGGCGCCGGGGTCCGCCCCGCGACCGCCGCGCGGACGACCCGCGCGCAGACTGCCGACGCCGGCTGCCAGGGCATCGGCTTCACCGTCCTGCACAACGACCGGTCCGGCGGACTCGTCCTCCCCGCCGGCCCGTACAAGGTGTCGAGCCCCGACTTCAGCTGCAAGACCGCCTCGAGCTACTTCACGACCTTCCTGGACAAGTACCAGGGTCCGATCCCGGGCTGGACCGGGAAGCAGCTGGGCTACGGCTACGGGACCTACACCAACAACGCCACCAAGCAGTACTTCACCGTCAAATACGTGGGGGCGCGGTAATCCCGATGCGGCGGCCGGCGTGACCACGGATGGGTCACGCCGCGCCTCCGCCTCACTGCTCGGGGTCTGACCGCGCGACACCTCGCAATCGGTGCGTCTTGGTGGAGAATTGTGTCCATGCACAATGCCGAGCTGGCTCGATCGCGGCCGGACGACTGGGTGGCGCTCAGTACCGAGGACCGCGCGATCCTGGCGATGGAGAGCCCGACGATCGCCGGCCACACGTGCAAGATCATCCATCTCGGCGAGTCTGCGCCCGACCTGTCCGCGCTGCGAACGCGGATCTCCGAACGGATCGACCTGGCGCCCGCGCTCACCCGCCGTCTCACGACCGACCGCGACGGCACCCCCGGATGGGTGCTCGATCCCGAGTTCTCGGTCACGCATCACGTGGCGGAGCATCATCACGACGATCCGGTCGACGCCGCCGGGCTGCGCCGCTGTGTCGCGACCCTGTTCGAGCAACGGCTGCAACGGGATCGACCGCTGTGGCGGGTCGACCTCGTGACCCTCCGCGACGGACATCGCGCACTCGTCTGGCGGATCCACCATGCACTGGCCGATGGGACCGCCTCGGTGCGCTACGCACGGGCACTGCTATGGGACGACCCACCCGAGACGCGTATGACCACCGCTCAGACCGCTGACCAGCACGCGATCGACGAGACCCGGCGACGCACGCATCTCGCGAGCTACCTGCGTCGGGAGTTCGTTCGCGCCGGCGGACGCTCTCCGTTCGACGGCGAGATCTGCAACCGGCGCGAGGTCGCGTTCACCAGCACCGCGCTCACGCCGCTGCGACACGCGGCGAAGGCGATCGACGGGGCCACGATCAACGACGCCGTGCTGTGCCTGGTCGCGGGCGCGCTGCGTCGCTGGGTCCAGCTGCATCACGGCCGCCTGGGGACGATCCGCGTCAAGGTGCCGGTCAGCCTGCATCGAGACGGCGACACCGAGGCCAACCACGATTCGATGTTCTCGCTCGGGCTCCCCCTGGCCGAAGCCGATCCGGTCACGCGGCTGCGCGTGATCCACGAACGGACCAGCGAACGCAAGGCCGCCCGGGACGCAGAGCAGCGCGAGTTGCTGCTGCACCGGATCGGCGGCGTCTCCCCCCGGCTGCAGCAGTTCGCCGAGCAACTGGAGCGCAACCCGCGCCGGTTCGCGCTCAACGTCTCCAACGTCCCCGGGCCGCGTGAACCGGTCAGCGTCCTGTCAAGCCCCGTGCACGCCCTCTACTCGCTTGCCGAGATCAGCGAGCACCACGCGCTGAGGGTCTCGGTGACGTCGCTGGCCGACCAGCTGTGCTTCGGGTTCTGCGTCGACCCCGATGTCGTTTGCGACGTGCAGACGCTGGCCGACTTCATCGACCCTGAAGCCCAGGCGCTCGAAGCCGGCGCTCGGGCCGGGCGATCGGCAGCGCCCAGCTGACGTCGGCGCGACCCGGATCAGCAGGTCGTTTTGGAGAGCATGCGACCAGGGCCCGGTGATCGCCGCGCACCACGCCGCACCCACCCCGCCGCCGATCACGGATTGGTCATTTTTGCCCATGGGAGGACGAAAAGTGACCAATCCGGGGCGCGGACCCGCGCCTACGGCGCCAGGCGCTGGATCCGCCAGCTCCCGTCGGCGGCGGGCGTATACAGCAGCCGATCGTGCAGCCGGTCATCGCGGTTCTGCCAGAACTCCCAGCGCGCCGGGGTGACGCGGAAGCCGCCCCAACCGTCGTCGACCGGTGGCTCGGCGCCGTCGAGCTCGCGCTCCACCTCGGCGACCAGAGCCTCGAGCTCGGAGCGGTCGGCAACCGGCTGGCTCTGTGGCGAGGCGAGCGCGCTGATCCGGCTGCCGCGCGGCCGGCTGCGTGAGTAGTCGGCCGACTCCTGCGGACTGGTGGGCGTGACCGGCCCCTCGATCCGCACCTGTCGACCGAGCACGTCCCAGTAGAAGAGCAGGGCCGCCTGCGGGTTCTCGGTCAGATCGAAGCCCTTGCGGCTTGCGTAGTTCGTGAAGAACACGACGCCGCGCTCGTCGCAGCCCTTCATCAGCACCATCCGCGTCGACGGGATCCGATCGGGGCTCGCGGTCGCGACCGACATCGCCTCCGGCATCCGGACTCCCGCAGCCGACGCGTCGGCGAACCAGCGGTCGAACTGCACCAACGGGTCGGCGGCGACGGCGTCCTCGCGCAGCGGCTGATCGTGGTCGGCCATCAGCGGCGTCACCTCCGCGCCCGCCACCGCGAGTCGTGGCCGGCGGGGCTCGTCGCTGGGCGGAAGCTCACGCCCGGATCGTACGCCGTCGCGGGCGGCGCCGAAGCGGCGCGCCGCCCCACTGACCGACCGCTGACGGGGCGAGGGGCAGCCCCGGTCAGCGGCTCCACCGGCACCAGCCGGGGGGTCCGTCAGAGCGCTGGGGCGCCGTACGGGGCGCTCGGGAAGCCGGGTCCCATCTGGCCGTTGGCCAGCGCGGCCTCGCCCTCGGCCTTGGCCACCCAGAAGCCCCCGGATGGTCCGCCGTTGCAGGTGCCGGCGCTCATGCCGGGCGAGTGGGCCCAGAGGTACGCGTCAGCGTCGGGGTATCCGGTGTCGGTCGTGTCCTCGATCCCGAGGCCACGGCCGGGCGGGTTACAGAGATCCTCGACCCCCTGGCTCCCGGGATGGGGATTGAGCAGGGGCCCCTGCCCGTTATCCGAGGTGTTGACGATGAAATGCGCGCCGGTCCGGGCGGCGATCTTCGTCGCCCAGCGCACCGTGTTGCTCGTCCACTGGTTATGGGTGTCGTTGGTGAAGAAGCCGCGAATGCTGTCGACGCCAATCGCCTTGAGGATTTTCACCGTGTATTTGACCGAGTTGGAGTCCGAGTAGCCGCCCTCGACATAGACGACCGTGTGCGGCAGCGACTGCACCGCGTGCATCTCGAATCGCAACGCCGCCTCCCAGGCGGGCATCGCGCCATCCCGGGCGATACAGCTGGAGGAGCCAAGCGCGTCGAGCTCCAGCAGATACACCGCGGGGTGGCTGCCGGTCGCACTGGCCATCGCGTCGATCTGCGCCTCGAACCTCGGCATGTAGGCGTCGATCTGCGCCGTGGTCGGGCAGCCGCCGAGATTGGGATGCAGGAAGTAGGTCGTGATGATCGGGACCGTGCCCGGGTCGCTGGCCGCGATCTGGCAGAACAGCTTGGTGGTCTGCTTGGCGATCCCGACCGGGGTGCCTCCCCAGGAATAGGTCGAGATGCGCTGCGCCTGGGGTTGATCGGCGATCATCGCCAGCGCGTCGACCTGCCCGGCGAGCGCCGGATTGGCATCGAGCTCGGCCTGCGCTGGTCCTGACTCGATCTGCTGCTGGAACTCCGCCCAGTTCTCGGTCGGCGGCAGCAACTCGGGGTTGATCCCGAGCAGCTGCGCGATCGCCGACGCGGCATAGTTGCCTCCGTACGGGCCGGGATCGCTGAAGCGGGCGCCGTTGAGCGGGTTGGATCCCGGCGCGACCGGCAGGTCCAGCGGGTTCGATGGATCGCGCAGCGCCGACGGCGACACACACGCGGTCGCTGCGGAAGCTGCCATCGGCACCCGGCCGGCCGCCTGCGCTCCGTGGGGCAGCAGCGCGAACACGCACCCGGCCACCAGGACCGCGAGCATCGCGAGCGGCCGCCACGGCCGAGCTGTATATCGAGAAAGCCTCATCAAGGCGACCATAAGTACGTCACCGGCCAAGTGACCGGAAAGTGGACGGATGTCGTTCGAGTCTGGACGGATGTCGCGTCGGGTACCGCCGGAGATGCTCGCATTGACGAGCATTGGTCGGAATTGCAGCGATGATCGGCGCGACGCCAGGAACGTGACTCCGCGCGCCCCAGCTTGACACCGAACGGCATCCATGTTTGTATCCAGGAAGGTATGACCGGTCGCCCGCAGACCTACGAGCTCGCCGGACGGACGGTGAACCGGATCGGATTCGGGGCGATGCAGCTCCCCGGCCCACACGTCTGGGGCCCGCCGAAGGATCGCGACCAGGCGATCGCCGTGCTCAGGCGCGCGGTCGAGCTCGGCGTCAACCACATCGACACGGCCCAGTACTACGGACCCGACGTGTCCAACGAGCTGATCCGCGCGGCGCTGCACCCCTACCCGGACGACCTCGTGCTGGCGACCAAGGTCGGCGCCCTTCGCGACGCCGAGGGCGGCTGGCCGCCCGCGTTGAGCCCCGACGAGCTGATCGAGGCCGTGCACCACAACCTCACCGCCCTCGGGATCGAGCGGATCGACGTCGTCAACCTGCGGATCCCCGACGCCGGAACCGAGATCCCGCTCGCGGAGCTGATCGGACCGCTGCAAGCGCTCAAGGACGCGGGCAAGGTCGGCGGCGTCGGCATCAGCACCGTCGGACTCGACCTCTATCTCGAGGCCGCGAAGCTGACCGACATCGCACAGGTGCAGAACCTGTACAGCGTCGCCAACCGCGCGTCGGCCGACATCGTCGCGCAGACCGCCGCCGACGGTGTGCCGTTCGTCCCCTACTTCCCGCTCGGCGCCGCCTGGACCAACGACAACGTGCTGGGCAATCCGGTCGTCACCGAGATCGCCGGCGCCCGCGGGATCACCGCCGCGCAGGTGGCGCTCGCGTGGACGCTGGCGCAGGGAGACCACGTGCTGCTGATCCCCGGGACCTCCTCGATCGACCACCTGGAGGAGAACATGGCGGTCGCTGAGATCGAGCTCGAAGCGGACGAGATCGAGCGCCTCGACGGCGCCGCCGAACCGGGGTGAGCGACGACGACCCGAGCGCTCACGGGCCCGCCAGACGAGCGGGCACCGAGATCTACGAGCGCCTCAAGCAGGAGATCCTGACCTTCGGCTTCCGGCCCGGTGAGCGGCTGGTGGAGCTCGAGCTCTGCGACCGCTACGAGGTCAGCCGCACGCCCGTCCGCGAGGCGCTGCGACGACTCGAGGACGACGGTCTCGTCGTCGCCCGTGACAAGGGCGGGCGGATCGTCAAGGGCCTGGACATCTCCGACTACGAGGACGTCTACGCGGTCCGCGCCGTGCTCGAGACCTACGTCGTCTCCGAGCTCGCCGGTCGTGCCGGTGAGCTCGGCGACCTCGACGCGCTGCAGTACGGCTGGCAGGAGGGATACGCGGCCGAGACGACGCCGCTCGACGGCTCCTACGTGATCCCCGACGAGCGCTTCCACCTCGGCCTGGCGCGAGCGACCGGCAACGCCTACCTGCTGGAGTCGATGGAGCGGGTGCACGACCGTCTGCACACGATCCGCTCGTTCGACTTCACCGTGCGTGAGCGGCTGATCGTCTCCGAGGCGCAGCATGTCGCGATCGGCCAGGCGATCCGCGAAGGCGACCGTGGAACCGCGGCGGCGCTGATGGCGCAGCACATCGCCCAGAGCAAACACGAGATCCGTAGCATCATGTTGCGGATCCTGTCTGCCGCCTACAGCGGCCGCGGTTAGGCGGCGGGATACCGTCGAGGCAGCCGATCGACCCGCACCCCGATCGCTGAGCGTCGCCTGGCGCCAGGCTCCGGGACTGTCTTGAGACACCCCCCACGACCCGAGAGCGCACGACATGTCATCCACTTCCGCACGTCAGTCCGAACCCAACCGCTGGGCGGTGCTCTGCCTGCTGGGCGTCGCCCAGCTGATGGTGGTGCTCGACGCCACGATCATCAACATCGCGCTGCCGTCGGCCCAGAGGTCGCTCGGGTTCTCCACCGACAGCCGCCAGTGGGTGGTCACCGCGTATGCGCTGGCGTTCGGGTCGCTGCTGCTGCTCGGCGGCAAGCTCGGTGACCTGTTCGGGCGCAAGTGGACGTTCATCGCGGGACTCGCCGGCTTTTCGCTCGCCTCCGCGATCGGCGGCCTGGCGCAATCGTTCGCGATGCTGGTCGCGGCCCGCGCCCTGCAGGGTGTGTTCGGTGCGCTGCTGGCGCCCTCGGCGCTGTCGCTGCTGACGGTCACGTTCGCCAATTCCCCGGACCGGCCCAAGGCGTTCGGTATCTTCGGCGCGATCGCGGGCGGCGGCGCCTCGCTCGGCCTGCTGCTCGGCGGCGCGCTGACGCAAGCGTTGACATGGCGCTGGTGCCTGTACGTCAACCTCGTGATCGCGATTCCGACTGGGCTTGTCGCGCTGCGCCTGCTGGTCAATCACCGAGCCGAGGATCGCCCCAGGATCGACGTGCCAGGGGTGCTCACCGGATCGATTGGTCTGTTCGCGCTCGTCTACGGCTTCTCCAACGCCGAGACCCACTCCTGGACCACGCCGATCACGATCATCGCGCTCGCCGCCTCTGTCGTGCTGCTGGTCTCGTTCGTCTTGATCGAGCAACGTGCTTCCCATCCTCTGTTGCCGCTGTACATCGTCTGGGACCGCGCCCGCGGCGGCGCCTTTGCCTCGATCGTGCTGGCGGGGGCCGGCATCTTCGCGGTGTTCCTGTTTCTCACCTACTTCATGCAGGACAACCTGAAGCTGTCGCCGCTGACCACCGGCGTCGCCTTCATGCCGATGACGGCGCTGATCGTGATCTCGTCGACCACCTCCCAGACCAAGCTGTTGCCGCGCACCGGCGCCAAGCCGCTGATCGTCTCAGGGATGGTGCTCGGCCTCGTGTCGATGCTGCTGCTCACTCGTCTGTCACCCAGCTCCAGCTACGCCGGGAACCTCCTGCCGTCGCTGATGATCCTCGGGCTCGGTATGGGGCTGATCTTCGCGCCCGCCTTCGGGACCGCCACGCTCGGCGTGCCGGGCAACGAGGCCGGCGTCGCCTCGGCGATGGTCAACACCTCCCAGCAGGTCGGCGGCTCGGTCGGCACCTCGCTGCTCAGCACGCTGTTCGCCAGCTCCGCCGCGGCGTTCGCCCGCAGCCACGTCGGCACGCCCAACCTCAGTGCCGCGTCGATGGTGCACGGTTACACGACCGCCTTCTGGTGGGCGAGCGGCATCTTCGCGATCGGGCTGATCGTCGCCGTGACCGTGTTCCCGGCACGCATCAAGCTCGCCCCGGCGGCCGGCGACGACACGTCCCCGGCCGAGCCCGCCGGCGACGTGTCGCTGGCGACCGACTAGCGGTCGCTACCCGAACCAGCCGCCGCCGGCGGCCGGGTCACGGAGAGGCGATCTTGACCCCGGGGGCCGACTCGACCTCCGGTTCGACCTGCGGCCGACCGAGCGCCGTCTTGCCGCCGATCGGGATCGACATCGCGATCATGTACAGCACGAACCCGGCGACGCCGCCGACCACCCAGGAGATGTCGACGCCGCCCAGCGGCTTGACCAGCGGCCCCGTGTAGAACGTCTGGTCGATGAACGGGATCTCGCACCCGATCGCCAGCGCGTACGGGATCAGCCCGCGCCACCAGCTGACTTCCTCGAGCACGACGGCCACACGAACCGGCTGTATGAGATCGCGCTGACGCTGACCAAGCACGCCGACGAGCTGACGTTCGACTTCGCCGGCAGCTCGCCGCAGGCGCCCGGCTTCATCAACTGCACCCGCTCGGGCCTGGTCGGCGCGGTGATGACCGCGATGCTGCCGATCCTGGCGCCCGATATCCGCTGGAACCAGGGGACGCTGGCGCCGGTCACGATCACCGCGCCCGAGGGCTCGATCTGCAACGCGACCCGGCCGGCGCCGGTCTCGGCCGGCACGGTCTCCGCCGTGTGGGTGGTCACGAACGTCGCCGTGCAGGCGATCTCACGTCTCGCCGCCTGCGGGCCGGAGACCGCGACCGAGGCGACCGCCGTGACCAAGGGCTCGATGTGGGTATTGACGATGGCCGGTGCCGACCGGGACGGCGGGCCGTTCGGGACGTTCCTGCTGGACTCGACGATCGGCGGCGGCGGCGCCTACCTCGACCACGACGGGCTCGACGCGTCGGGCGAGTATCCGGTCCCGCGCCCGGCCGTCGCCAACGTCGAGTCCAACGAGCGCAGCGGCCCGTACCTGTATCTGTACCGCCGGCTGATCGCCGACACCGGCGGCCCGGGCCGCACCCGTGGCGGCGTCGCGGCCGGGGTCGCGGTCACGCCGCATGACGCCGTGGTACTGCACGCGATGCTGATCGGCCACGGGGTCGAGGTGCCCAACTCGGCCGGTCTGTTCGGTGGGATCGAGGCCAGCTGCAACGAGGGCGTCCTGTACCGCGGCGCCGGAGCGGGCGGCGCCGTCGGAGCGTTGCCGTTCGAAGCCGCTGATGGCGACGCGCTCGCGCAATTGCCCGGGGCCGAGCGCGTGCCCGCCAAGCTCGGCCACTTCGAGCTGGGCGCCGGTGACGTGATCGCGTATGCGTTCCAGGGCGGCGGTGGTTACGGCGATCCGCTGGAGCGCGCGCCGGCCGCGGTCGCACGCGACGTCGACACCGGGTTCGTGAGCGCGGCAGCGGCCGCTGCCGTCTACGGGGTCGTGATCGACGACGCCGGCGCCGTCGACGAACCGGGAACGGTCGCCCGCCGCGCCGCGGTGCGCCGCGCGCGCCTCGGTGGCCTCGAGCCCGCCCGCGCCGCGCCGCCGCAGGGGTCGGGAGACGTCGAGCCCGCCCGCGCCGCGCCGCCGCTTGCCGCGTCGGCAGATTCCGCTCGGCTGGTCGGCGGCGCCCTGGTCGCCGCGGACGGTCGCTGGCGCTGTCGCTGCGGGCTCGACCTCGGTGCCCAGGACGCCAACTTCAAGGACCGCGTCGGCACCCGCGTCGTCGAGCCCCACGAGCACGGGCCGCGGATCCGCCTACACGACGAGCTGGAGCTGCGCGAGCACTGCTGCCCGGCGTGCGCGACGCTGCTGGAGTCAGAGCTCGCCCGCCGTGACCAGCCATCGCGCGCAACGATCTCGCTGACGAGCGGCTCGGCGCCGGGATGAGTCGGCGCACGGCCTGAGACGACCGACCTTTGCGTTTTAACGACTCATATGGACGCTGAGGCGCAATGGACGGTTCGAACGCACGCTCACATGTTGAGCAGCAGCTCGGCCGCCCGCATGGCCACCAGTGGCGCGGTCTTGAACACCGACCCTGACCCGTCGCCGAGGATCCACACCGACGGGTGCTCCGGATCGCGCACGATCCGGACGCCGCCGGTGACCGACACCGGCTCGCAGCCGTCGACCCACTGCACCTCCGCGGTGTGCTGCACCTCCGCCCGCACGACCGGCGCGTCGGCAAGCGACGGAAACCGCCGGGTCAGGTACATACGGGCGTGCGTCGCGAGATCGGGATCGGCCACGCGCGGGCGATCGAGCGCCACCGGCGGTCCCGCCTCGTGCAATCCGACCTTGACGCCGGCGCCGGCCAGGTCGCCGGCACCGGTGATCCCGGCGCCGGTATCGGCCCACGCGGGTACCGGCGGGCTCGACCATTCAGGACCCGCCCCGTAGTAGTACGTGTCCTGCTGGATGACCGAGGCCCGCAGCAGCTTCGGGAAGATCTGGGCGGTCCAGCAGCCCGCGGCCCAGACGACGTGGTCGGCCGTCAGCCGCCGCCCGCCCACGATCACGTCGGAACCGGCACGCGTGGCTCGCTCACGGGTGAATCTCGCGCCGCGCCGGACCGCATCGTCGATCAGCGCCCGCAGCGCCAGCCGGGCGGCGATCAGCGCCGCCTGCGGCTCGTACAGCACATACCGGAGGTCATCGACGCCGAGGCCAGGAAACAACGAGCGCACGTCGCCGACCGAGACGATCTCCACCGGAATCTCGAGTCCGTCCAGAGCGGCGTGACTCGCGCGCTCCCACAGATCGTCCGCGCCGGCGAGCCAGGCGACGCCGGTCTCGGTCAGCAGCTCGACGCCCGTCTCGGCCTCGATCCGCCGCCACAGCGCCAGGCTCTCCCACGCCGCGAGCGCATCATCGGCGCTGTCGCCGTGGGCGCAGCGGATCAGCCGCGACGCGCCGCCCGAGGACGCGAGCGGCGTGCCCGGATCGTGCTGGTCGACGACCCTGACCTGCCAGCCGTCGACGACCAGCCGCTGCGCCAGGGTCGCGCCGAGCACGCCGGCCCCGACGATCACAACGCTGGCGCTCATGACGTCGGGCAGCCTTGCATGGCTCCGGTATACTCTACTGGATACAGGCCTGGCCTAGCGCTGTCAGCGAAGCGGAGAGGAAGGGGTTCGATGTCGGCTGTGACCCTCTCGGAGAGCGTCCGGGAATACACCGAAGGCGACGTCAGGATGCTGATCGGCGGCGCCTGGACGGCCGCCGTGTCCGGCGAGACGTTCCCCGTGTTCGATCCCGCGACCGGCGCCGAGATCGCGCGCGCGCCGCGCGGCCGCGCCGCCGACGTGGACCGCGCAGTCACCGCCGCCCGCGCGGCCCTGAAGGGCCCGTGGCGGCTGACGACGCCGCAGGAGCGCGGCAAGGCGATCTGGCGGCTGGCGGATCTGGTCGAGGCCCATCTGGAGGATTTCTCGCAGATCGACTCGCTCGACAACGGCAAGCCGATCAACGAGATGAGGTTCTTCGACGTGCCGTTCACCGTCGACATGCTGCGCTACTTCGCCGGCTGGCCGACGAAGCTGACCGGCGACACGATCCCGATCTCCTACCCGGCCTCGTTCGGCGGCGCGTTTCACGCCTACACGCTGCGTCAGCCGGTCGGCGTCGTCGGCGCGATCACGCCGTGGAACCTGCCACTGCTGATGGTCGTCAAGAAGCTGGCGCCGGCGCTCGCCGCCGGCTGCACGATCGTGATCAAGCCCGCCGAGCAGACGCCGCTGTCGATGCAGTTGCTGGCGCGGCTGGCGCTCGAGGCCGGGATCCCGGAGGGCGTCGTCAACTTCGTCACCGGCTTCGGCGAGGAAGCCGGCGCCGCGCTCGTCGCCCATCCCGGCGTCGACAAGATCAGCTTCACCGGATCGTCTGAGACCGGCAAGCTGATCGCGCGTCAAGCGACCGACACGCTCAAGCGAGTATCGCTGGAGCTGGGCGGGAAGTCGCCCAATATCGTGTTCGCCGACGCCGATCCCGCCGCCGCGATCCAGGGCGCCTGCGACGCGATCTTCGCCTGCCAGGGCGAGAGCTGCATCGCCGGGTCGCGCCTGTACGTGCAGGAGCCGCTGTTCGACGAGATCGTCGCGGGCGTGACCGAGCGCGCCCGCTCGCTGAAGCTCGGCCCGGGGCTTGACGCCAGCACCGAGATGGGCCCGCTCGTCTCCGCCGAGCAGCTGGAGCGCGTCTCCGGCTACATCGACGTCGGCCGGGCGGAAGGCGCCGAGATCGTCACCGGCGGCGGGCGCTGGGGCGACGAGGGTTGGTTCATCGAGCCGACCGTGCTCGTCAACGCGACCGGCGAGATGCGGGTCACGCGTGAGGAGATCTTCGGTCCGGTACTCACCGCGCTCCCGTTCACGGACGAGACACAGGTGCTCGAGGCCGCCAACGACAGCCGCTTCGGTCTCGCGGCCGCCGTCTGGACCGCCGACATCGCCGGCGCGCACCGGATGGCCGCGGCGTTGGAATCCGGTCAGGTGTGGGTCAACTGCTACCAGGCATGTGATTCGGCGCTCCCGTTCGGTGGCTACAAGGAGTCCGGTTGGGGTCGTGAGACCTGCAAAGAGACACTCGACGAGTACACCGAGCTGAAAACGGTGGTCGTGTCGCTCGGCGCCGCCACCTGAGTTCATTCAACGACGACACCGGAGGACTGGATGGCACTGCATGTGCGAGGCGAGGAGATGCGTGACGGCTCGATCGTCGTCGACGCCGACCAGGGCGGCCTCTCGACCCGCTCGGTCTACGGCAATCAGGTCTCGATGACTGTCGCCACCCGTGAGCCCGGCTACCACTCGATCCCGCATTACCACGCGATCGAGCAGCTGACCTATGTCGTCTCCGGGCAGACGTGGATGTTCATCGGCGAGCACGGCTTCGTCGCTCGCCCCGGTGATTTCTTCCGCGTCCCGGCCGGCGAGGCCCACTGGTCCTGGAATACCGGCGATGAGCCGCTCGTCACCTTCCAGTGCTTCTCGCCGATCCTCGATCCCGAGACCAACGACGGCTCGATTGGGCTGTTCGACGACGGCGAGACGCCTCGGATCAAAGACCCCGGCCGCAACATCACGCCCGACGACGCCCAGCGCCTCCAGGAGCTCGAACGCCGGGTGATGGGCGAGGAGTACCAGGCGGCCCGATGACCGCCAGCCCGCCACCAGTGCTCGGCGGCACCGCCGGGATGCTGGCCCGGGAGCTTGAGCTGTGCGGGGTGACGCCCGCGGAGACCGTGATCGTCTACAGCGACGAGGGCGGCCGTCCGGAGCTGTTCTCAGGGTTTTCGACCGCGGCCCAGCTGCTCGGCGCGACCGTGCTCGAGCTGCGCGTGCCCCGTAAGCCGCGCGTGCCCGGCCAGACCGGGCCCGACCACTGGTGGACGACCGCCAGCGAAGCGATCGCGCGCCAACTGTCGCTCGCCGACCTCGTCGTCGACGTCTCCGGCGGCGGCCTGTTCCACGCCGGCCAGGACCAGATCCTCGCCACCGGCGCGCGGATCCTGCGGGCTCGTGAGCCGTTGCGTCGACTCGAGGCGCTGTTCCCTACCCCAGCCGTCACCGAGCACGCGCGGCGCAGCGGCGAGCTGCTGGCCGGCTCGGAGTCGATCCGCTTCACCTCCCCATCCGGCACCGACCTGCACGTCAACATGCCCGGCCGGCCGGTGACCGTCCAGTACGGCTACACCGACACCCCCGGGCGCTGGGACCACTTCGGCACCGCGCTGGCGGCGCTTGCCCCCGCCGAGGGCGAGGGCGAGGGCGAGTATGTGCTCGCACCCGGCGATGTCGTGTTCTTCACCGCCACCGTCGGCCGCTACGTGACCGAGCCGCTGCGCGTCCGCTTTCACGCAGGCGTGATCGAGTCGATCACGGGTGGGATCGAGGCCCAGATGCTGCAGGAACTGATCGAGCGCGGCGGCGGCGGCGACGCGCGACGGCTGTCGCACATCGGCTGGGGCTGCGATCCGCGAGCCGACTTCAACGGCGTCGACCTGTACGGGCGCGAGGGCGGCGGCGGCGCCGACGTCCGCTCGGTCTACGGATCGGTCGTGATCGCGTTCGGCGCCAACAACGACCTCGGCGGCAGCTCGGTCTCGAGCGTCCACGTCGATCTCGCCGCCAGGGTCGCGTCGGTCGAGGTCGACGAGCGGCCGGTGCTTGTCGACGGTGAGTTCGAACCGCCCGAGCTGCGGATCGCATCGCGGCGATGAGCCTGCGCGACGCGGCTACGGCACCGGGCCTTGAGATGCTCGATACGGCGCCCGCGCGGGCGGTCGGCGTCGCCCTGGCCGGGTCGGTGCTGCCGATCGTCGGGCCTCGCCGTTACCTGCACAGCGGCCCGCCGTTCCCGGCCGGCGCGCAGCTGCCGGGACCGACGCGCGGGGCGGTGCTCGGCGCGCTCGTGCTGGAGGGCGAAGCCCGTGATCTGCGCGAGGCCGGCGAGATCCTCGACGCCGGCGGCGTGCAGCTGCGGTGCGCGCACGACCATCGCGCGACCGGCGCGATGGCGGGGATCATCTCGCCGCGGATCCCGGTGCTGGTCGTCGAGGGCGCCGGCGGGGCTCGCGTGCACGCGCCGTTGAACGAGGGACTCGGCCAGGCGCTGCGGTTCGGCTCCAACGACGAGATCGTGCTCGACCGGCTGCGCTGGCTCGGCGACGTCGCGACGCCGGTCCTCGACGCGGCGCTGATCGCGGTCGGCGGCCTCGACATCGCGGCGCTGCAGGCCGAGGGACTGCGCCGCGGCGACGAGTGCCACAACCGCAACGTCGCCAGCACCGCGGCCGTCCTGGCGCAGCTGGCGCCGGCGATCGTGCGGGCAGCGCCGTCGGCGGAGGTGGCCGCGCGGCTGCTGGAGTTCATCGCCGCCAATCCCCATTTCTTCTTGACCTTCTCGATGGCCGCCGGCAAGGCGATCGCGGACGCCGCACATCGCGCCGGCGCGGCCGGGCTGGTGACCGCGATCGCCGCCAACGGGGTCGAGGTCGGGATCCGCGTGTCGGGCGTCGACGGCTGGACCACCGCGCCGGCGCCGCGCGGGCGCCCACGCCTGTTCCAGGGCTACACGGCCGACGACGCCTGCCCGATGCTCGGCGACTCGTTCATCACCGAGACGATCGGCCTGGGGGCGTTCGCGCTCGTCGCCGCCCCCGCGATCAGCTCGTTCATCGGCGCCGACGCCGGCGAGGCGCGAGCGCTGGTCGCGCGGATGCGCACGATCTGCATGAGCGCCTCGAGCCGCTTCCTGATCCCTGCCCACGACTACGAGGGCACGCCGCTGGGGATCGACATCGAGCTGGTGGCCGGCCGGCGGACCACGCCGGTCGTCAACAACGGCTTCGCCCATCGCGATCCCGGGGTCGGGCAGGTCGGCGCGGGCGTCACCGAGCTTCCGCTCGAGCCGTTCGTCGCGGCCGCCGAGCAGTTGGCGGGCAAGGCGGCGCGGACGTGAGCGGGCTGGCCGCGTCGATCGAGCCCGACGCAGTCGCGATCGCAGCGGCGATCCGCGCGGGCAGCCTGTCGGCGTCAGAGACGTGCGAGACAGCGCTCGAGCGAGCCGCCGCCGCGCCCGGAATCTTCTGGTCGATCGATGCCGCCCGCGCCCGCGCCGATGCCGCGGCGATCGACCGCGACCGCGTCGACGGGCGCGCGCTCGGGCCGCTCGGCGGCGTGCCGGTGGCGGTCAAGGACAACTACGAGGTTGCCGGCGTGGCAGCGACGATCGGTTTGCCGGCGCCGCTGACGGACGCTCCCTCGACCGATGCCGAGGCGGTCGCACGGCTGCGCGGCGCCGGCGCGATCGTGATCGGCACGACCGCGATGGACCAGCTGGCGTGGTCGATGAACGGCACCGCGGCGGAACGCCCTGAGCTGGAGAACCCGGCCGCGCCCGGTCACCTGACCGGCGGCTCGTCGGGCGGTAGCGCCGCCGCGGTCGCCGCCGGGATCGTGCCGGTGGCGCTCGGCTCTGACACGGCCGGCTCGGTGCGGGTGCCGGCCGCGTGGTGCGGCGTGCTGGGCTTCAAGCCGACGCACGGGCTCGTCTCGCTGCGTGGCGTCGCGCCGCTGGCACCGAGCCTCGACACCGCCGGCGTGCTGACCCGCAGCGCGCGTGACCAGATTACGGTGCTGCAGGTGCTGGCGGGCATCGACGTTCCCGGATCCGTGCCGGCACCGCGCTGTGTGGTGGTGACCGACGGACTCGGCTGGTTCGATGCCGTGGTCGACGTGTTCGCCGGCACCGACTGGCGGCTCACGAAGCGGGTAGCACCGCAGCCGCGGCCGCGGCTCGGACGGATCCTGGCGTCGGAGTTCGCCGCGGCGTGGGGCGACCGCCTCTCACGCGAGCAGGTCTCGGCCGACGTCTGGGCCGGGATCGAGCGCGGTCGCGTTCTGGACGCTGCCGACGTGACGGCCGACCGAGCCGCGTTGAGCGCCTCAGAGCGCACGGCCCGCCGCCTGTTCCAGTTCGCCTCGCTGCTGATCACGCCGACGGTTGCGGGCCCGGCTCCGGCACTCGGGCAGGCGGTCTCGATCTCGGAGGTGAGCCGCTCGACGCTGCCGCTGAGCGGGTTCGGCTGGCCGTGCGTCTCGATCCCGTGTGGGACGGTCGACGGCCGTCCGGTGGGGGTCCAGTTGGTGGCCGCGCCCGGCGACGACGCTCACCTGCTGGGCTGGGCAGGGCAGGCGATGGCGACGCTGGCGCTGCCGGAGGCGCAGCATGCTTGAGCCGCTCGGCGAGCTCGCCGGCGCCGTGCTCTGGGAGCCGTCGGCCGCGCGCGTGCGGCGCTCGCAGCTGACCCCATACACGGACTGGCTCGCGCGTGAGCGCGGCGTGCGGTTCGACTCCTACGAGGCGCTGCGCAGCTGGTCGATCACCGAGCTCGAGGCGTTCTGGGGATCGATCTGGGATTACTTCGAGGTCCGCGGCGACCGTCCGCGCAGCGAGGTGCTGGTCGACCGCCGGATGCCGGACACGGAGTGGTTTCCGGGGGCCACGCTCAACTATGCCGAGCACGTCTTCCGTGATCGCGATCCCAGCCGCGTCGCCGTGCTGCACGGCTCCGAAACGGCTGCGGTCTCGTCCTGTGACTGGGCCGCTTTGGAGTCACTGACGCGGCGGATCCGGACGGGCCTCGTCGATGCCGGCGTCGGGCCCGGAGACCGGGTCGCGGCGTTGCTGCCCAACTGCCTGGAGACCGTCGCGCTGCTGCTGGCGAGCGCCAGCCTCGGCGCCGTGTTCTCGTGCGTGGCGCCGGAGATGGGCGCCGCCAGCGTCGTCGACCGTTTCAGTCAGATCGAGCCGACGGTCCTGGTGTCGGTCGACGGCTACCGCTACAACGGCCGTGATTTCGACCTGCGGGAGACGGTGGCACGGGTGCGCGACGCGCTCCCGAGCCTGGCCCGCGCGGTCGTACTCGGCAGCGCCGGCTGGGACGCGTTCGTCGCCACCGACGGGCCGCTGGCGTTCGAACGGGTCCCGTTCGATCACCCGCTCTGGATCCTGTACTCGTCGGGCACGACCGGTGCGCCGAAGGCGATCGTCCACAGCCATGGCGGGATCCTGCTCGAGCATCTCAAGACGCTCCACCTGCACGTCGACCTCGGCGCCTCCGACCGGCTGTTCTGGTTCACCACGACCGGCTGGATGATGTGGAACTTCCTCGTCGGCGGGCTGCTGACACAGGCCGCGATCGTGCTCTACGACGGCAGCCCCAAGCACCCTGATCTGGGCGCGCTCTGGGGCGTCTGCGCCGACGCCGGCGTGACCGTGTTCGGCTCCTCGGCCGGCTACCTGGCCGCGTGCATGACCGACGGCATCGACCCCCACGCCGGACGTGACCTGTCGGCGCTGCGCGCGGTCGGCTCCACCGGCTCGCCGCTGCTGGGACCCGTGTTCGACTGGGTCTATGACCGCGTCGGCCCCGACACGTGGCTGTTCTCGTCCAGCGGCGGCACCGATGTCTGCACCTCGTTCGTGGGCGGCGTGCCGACGCTGCCGGTCCGGCGCGGCGAACTGCAGGCCCGCTCGCTGGGGGCGGCGATCGAAGCCTGGGACCCCGCCGGGCGGCCGCTGATCGGTCAGGTCGGCGAGCTCGTGCTGACCGAGCCGATGCCATCGATGCCGGTCGGCTTCTGGGGCGACGACGACGGCCAGCGGCTGCGTGAGTCCTACTTCGACGTGTTCCCGGGCGTCTGGCGCCACGGCGACTGGATCGAGATCAACGAGCACGGCGGCGTCGTCATCTCCGGCCGTTCGGACTCGACGATCAACCGCGGCGGCGTCCGCTTCGGCAGCAGCGAGATCTACCAGGCGGTGCTGGCCGATCCGGACATCGTCGACGCGCTCGTCGTCGACGTCCTGCGGCCGGACGGCTCCTCGTGGCTGCCCCTGTTCGTGGTGATGCGCGACGGCGCGCCGCTCGACGACGCCGTCACCGCACGGTTGCGTCAGCGGCTGCTGCGCGACTGCTCGCCGCGCCATCTGCCTGACCAGGTGATCGCGATCGACGAGGTTCCGCGGACGCTGTCGGGCAAGCCGCTGGAGGTACCGGTCAAACGGATCCTGATGGGCGCCGCGCCGGATGACGTCGTCGAGCGCTCATCGCTGGCCAATCCCGACGCGCTCGAGCCGTTCATCACGCTCGCCGGCGACGGCAGCTCTCGCCCGGGCGATCCGCGCCTCGGGATCGATCACCCCGGCGACGGCGTGCTGCGGCTGACGATCGACAACCCGCGGCGGCGCAACGCGCTGGACCTCGCGCTGCTGGCGGCGCTGGCCGACGCGGTGCAGCGCAGCGACGCCCGCTGCATCGTGATCCGGGGCGCCGGCGACACGTTCTGCTCCGGCTATGACCTGCGCGGGCTCGACGGCTCTGAGCTTGACGGGCCCGAGTTCGCCGCGCGCGCGCAGGCGCTGGTCGCCAACCCCCACCACCGTCTGTTCGACGCGCTCGAGCGCTCCGACGCGACCGTGATCGCGCAGCTGGGCGGCGCCGCGATCGGCGGCGGCCTCGAGCTCGCGATCTGTTGCGACCTGCGCTTCGCCTCAGAGGTTGCGACGTTCGCGATGCCGGCCGGCACGCTCGGACTCACCTACTCGCCCACCGGGCTGCGCCGCTTCGTCGAGACGATCGGGCTGGCCGCGACCAAGGAGCTGTTCCTGCTCGGGCGGCGGCTGGACGCTGAGCGCGCGCTGGCGCTCGGGATCGTCACCGAGGTGGTGCCGGCAGCTGAGTTGGAGGGTGAGGTGCTCGAGGCCGCGTCGACGATCGCCGCCCACTCCGCCCTGGCCCAGGCCGGCAACAAGCGGCTGCTGGAGCGCCTGCGCGGCGCACGCCGCCAGCTCGACCCGGCGCTGGAGGCCGAGCTCGAGCAGCTGCAGCGCGCCTGCTTCGCCGCGCCGGACCTGCGCGAGGGCATCGCCGCGTTCAACGCGCACCGCGAGCCGCGCTGGGATCCTCGCTGAGTCGTCCATAGCGGAATAGGGTGCCGCCCAGCCTTGGCAAGTGGCTGCGGGAATGCCGCAGCGACTCGCCACAGCTTTGGCAAGTCGCTCCGGTATGGCCAAGCCTTGGTGAATTGCTGCGGGTATGCCGCAGCGACTCGCCGCAGCTCGTTCAACCCCCCGGCCGGTCGTGATCCTCCGGTCAGGAAGCTCGGGAAACGTGGATCTGACGGAAACTGTCACGCCCTGTGCCAGTTCTGCAACAAAGCGCGGGCGTGGCGCCCGATTCGTGCCGCGTCAGCCGAAACTGTCGAGATGGACTTCGACGACTGGTGGACATTGCTGCGGTGGAGTTGGCACGACCGGCGGATCACCCAGGACCACGACGACGATCCAGAATGGCTGGAGCGATGGGCGCCGGAATGCCCGGACGGCGATCCGCAACGTCTGTGCACGATCCTGGGGTTCCGCCTCAAGGGTGAGGATTACCTGCAACTTCGCGTCGTGCTGGGATGGCTTGACGGCGGCGTCTGCCGAGCGGTGGTCGATGAGCATCCCGACCGAATCGTCGTACGCGCGCTCGCCTGCATGGTCGATGAGCCACCGGAGCAGAACGACTTCTGCCGACCGGGCCACACGGTCGACTGCCCATGCAATGTCCCGCTCGAGGCGCCGCTGGGCGACCGAACCGTGGTCGACTTCGACTCTGGCTGCCCGTTGCCACTGTTCATCCCTCGCTGGGGGACCGATGGGCAGTCGTTCTACGTCCCCCGTCCTGAAGGGACGCTGTGGCCGCCCGACGTCATCGAGGAGCGCTTGAAGGCAGCACAGAGCGGCCAGGATCAGACCCGATGATCGACGGGCTCACCGCTCCGTGGTAGCAGCGGCGATCAGCCGACCAGCTGCCGCAGCTCACGGGAGACCGCACGCGCGGCGGCGTGCACGGCCGGCGCGGCCTGGGCCGGCTGGATGCGACCACCGGCCGGCATCGACACCGATAGCGCGGCGCGGGCCGTTCCGTCGGGACGCAGCAGCGGCGCGGCGACGCACACCAGGCCCTCGTTCGCCTCCTGGCGATCGTAAGCGAGGCCCAGGCGCCGGACGTCGTGCAGCTCACGCCGCAGGTCTGCCGGATCGGTCAGCGTCCGTGCGGTCCGCGCCGGCAGCCCGGGGTGCTGCGCGATCCAGCCCTGTCCCGCGTCGGCGGAGAACGCCAGCATCGCCTTGCCGAGCGCGGTGCAGTGCGCGGGCATCCGCCCGCCGCGTCGTGAAGGGGTCGCGACCCGGCGGTGGCCGGAGATGATCTCGACGTACAGGACCTCGCCGTCGTCGAGCACCGCGAGCTGCACGGTCTCCCTCGTCGCCTCGTACAGATCCTCCATGTACGCGAGCGCGACGTCGCGCAGGTGCTGCTGGCGCGGAACCATCTGACCGAGCTCGAACAGCGTCATCCCCAGGCGCCACCCCCGACGCGAGCGCTCGAGCGCGCCGAGCCGTTCCAGCTGCCCGGCGAGACGGTGGGCGGTCGAGCGGGGCAGCCCGCTGCGCGCGGTCAACTCGTCGAGGGTCAAGTTCTGGGGAGGCACGCGAAACGCGTCCAGCAGCCGGAACGCTCGGTCGAGCACTGCATCAGTGGTTGAGTTCTGCATCAGATCGATCCCACTCAGCGGGACACGCCATTGTGGCAGCGGCACTCAGACCGTGACGATGCCCAAACGATGATCAACACCACGCTGCCCTCCAACGAGCTCGACAGGTACGCCCTTGCGCTGCGCACCTCCCGTGTGCAGCGCGTGCCGATCGCGCCGCTGACCGAATCGGAGCCGACGCTGAGCGTCAGCGACGCATACGCGATCGCGCAGCGCAACGTCGACGCGCGGACCGCGGCGGGCGCGCGCATCGTCGGCCACAAGATCGGGCTGACCTCGCCCGCGGTCCAGGAGCAACTCGGCGTCGACGCGCCCGACTACGGAACGCTGCTCGACGAGATGCAGATCGATGACGGAGCGGTGATCGACGTCAGCCGCTACATCGCGCCGCGCGTCGAGCTCGAGCTCGCCTTCCGGCTGGCGGCGCCGCTGCCGGGACCGAACGTCACCGCCGAGGACGTCCGCCGAGCGACCGCGGACGTCGCGCCGGCGATCGAGCTGGTCGACAGCCGCGTGCGTGACTGGCGGATCCGCCTCGCCGACACGGTCGCCGACGCGGCCTCGTCGGCCGGGTTCGTGCTGGGCGCGCCGGCCCGCTCGTTGCGGGAGCTCGAGCCGGATAACGTCGCCGCCGAGCTGTGGCGCGGCACGGAGCTGGTCGAGCGCGGCCACTCCAGCGCGGTGCTGGGCGACCCCTGCGTCAGCGTCGCGTGGCTGGCCAACTCGTTGTTGGCGCTGGGGCAAACGCTGCAACCGGGCCAGGTGATCCTGTCCGGCGCCTGCACTCGGATGGTCCCGGCCGGTCCCGGCGATCGCTTCCGCGGCGTGCTCGCCGGCCTCGGCGAGGTCACACTCACATTTGCGGACGCGGTGGCGTGAGCCCCGTGCTCCGTGCCGCGATCGTCGGCTCCGGGAACATCGGCACCGATCTGATGGTCAAGCTGCTGCGCTCCGACAGCGTGCAGCCACGATGGATGGTCGGGATCGATCCCGCCAGCGCCGGCCTGGCCCGCGCGCGAGCTGCGGGTCTTGAGACGAGCGCCGACGGGATCGAGTGGCTGCTCGGCCTCGACGAGCGTCCGGACGTCGTCTTCGAGGCGACCTCCGCCTCGGTCCACGCGGCGAACGCGCCGGCATACGCCTCGGCGGGAATCACCGCGATCGACCTCACCCCCGCGGCGATCGGCCCCTACGTGGTGCCGTCAGTCAACCTCGGCGCGCACCTCGACGCCCCGAACCTCAACATGGTGACCTGCGGCGGGCAGGCGACCGTCCCGATCGTGCACGCGGTCAGCCGCGTCGTCGACGTTACCTACGCCGAGATCGTCGCGTCGATCGCGTCGCTCTCGGCCGGACCCGGAACACGCGCCAACATCGACGAGTTCACCGAGACCACGGCGCGCGCGGTCGCCGAGGTCGGCGGCGCCGCGCGGGGCAAGGCGATCATCATCCTGAACCCGGCCGAACCGCCGTTGCTGATGCGTGACACCGTGATCTGCTCGATCTCCGCGGACGCCGACCGCGACGCGATCCGCGCCTCGATCGAGCAGATGGCGGCCGAGGTGGCCGGCTACGTCCCCGGCTATCGCCTGCGTGTTCCGCCGCAGTTCGCCGACGACCGCGTCTCGATCTTCCTCGAGGTGGAGGGGCGGGGCGACTTCCTACCGCCCTATGCGGGCAACCTCGACATCATGACCGCCGCTGCGGTGCGGGTCGGCGAGCAGCTGGCGCGGGCGCGGGCGGTCGGAAGCGCGGGGGCGACCGTCCCGGCGACGACGCCACCGGCGACCGCGGCGGCCACGGCCCCGGCGACAGCGCCATGACGACCGCCTCGCCCACCGCCGCCCGCAGCGTCAGACTCACCGACAGCTGCCTGCGCGACGGATCCCACGCGGTCGGTCACCGCTTCACCGTCGACCAGGTGCGAGCGGTCGTACTGGCGCTTGACAGCGCCGGCGTGCCGGTGCTCGAGGTCACCCACGGCGACGGGCTCGGCGGCAGTTCGTTCACCTACGGCTTCTCACGCACGCCGGAGCGCGAGCTGATCGCGACCGCGGTCGCGGCCGCCCGCCGAGCGCGGATCGCGGCGCTGCTGCTGCCGGGGATCGGCACCGCCGACGACATCCGCGCGGTCGCGGATCTCGGGGCGTCGGTGATCCGGATCGCGACCCACTGCAGCGAGGCCGACATCTCGGTGCAGCACTTCCAGATCGCGCGGGGGCTGGGGCTGGAGACCGTCGGCTTTCTGATGATGGCCCACTCGCAGCCGGCGCCGGTGCTCGCCGAGCAGGCGCGGATCATGGCGGCGGCCGGGTGTCAGTGCGTGTACGTGGTCGACTCCGCGGGCGCGCTGGTGCCGCCGGCGGTCACCGAGCGCGTGTCGGCGGTGCATGCGGCGCTTGACGGCGCCGCCGAGGTCGGGTTCCACGGTCACGAGAACCTTGCCTGCGGGGTCGCCAACACGCTCGCGGCGATCGACGCCGGCGCCCGCCAGGTCGACGCCAGCACGCGGCGGATGGGCGCCGGCGCCGGCAACACCCCGACCGAGGCGCTCGTCGCGGTGCTGGAGAAGCTCGGGATCGCCACCGGGATCGACGTCGAGGCGGTGGCGGATGCCGCCGAGGACGTCGTCCGGCCGCTGATGGAGCACGAGTGCGTGTTGGACCGGATGTCCCTGACGATGGGCTATGCCGGCGTCTACTCGAGCTTCCTGGAGCACGCCCGCCGGGCCGCCACCGCGTACGGCGTATCCGGCACCGAGATCCTGCGCGTCTGTGGCCGGCGGGGGTTGGTCGGCGGCCAGGAGGATCTGATCGGCGAGATCGCCTACGAGCTCGCCGCGCCCGCGGCTTAGGGCGCATCGAGCACCACCGGGCGACCCCGCGCGGCCACGCCCCCCCGCGCCGCCACGCCACCCCGCGCGGCCACGCCACCCCGCGCGGCCACGCCACCCCGCGCGGCGATCACAGCCACCGGGAACTGTGCCGATCTCATACCGGACGTCGGTACCGGATCGACAAAGTTCGTCGACCCCTGCCAACTAAGATGCTAGTATCTAAGTAGGAGCTGAGAGGAGAGGGTCAATTGCTGGGAACGGTTGGCAAGGCGAGCCGTCTGCTCGAGTTGTTCACGAGCGAGACGCCGGAATGGGGCGTGACTGAAGCGGCGCTGGCGCTGCAGGTTCCACGCTCCTCGGCCCATGATCTGCTGGACACGCTCGCCTGCACCGGGCTGCTGCGACGCGTCGAGGGCAACCGCTACCGGCCCGGAGTCAAGCTGCTGTGCCTGAGCAGCGCGGCGCTCGACAGCTTCGCGGTCCGCGGCGCCGCTCGCCCGGTGATGGAGACCCTGGCCCGGCGACTCGGCGCGACGATCCACCTGGCGATCCTCGACCAGGCGGAGGTCGTCTACATCGACAAGGTCACACCGGCCGGCGGCCCGAGGATCGCGGCGTCGGGCGTCGGCCGCCGCCTCCCCGCGCACTGCAGTGCGGTCGGCAAGGTGCTGCTGGCCCACCAGCCGGCCGCGACGATGATGCACACGCTGGAGCGGCTCGAGCTGCGGCCGCTGACCGAGCGGACGATCTGCTCGGTCGACGCGCTGCGCTTCGAACTCGGCGGGACCCGCCGAGCGGGAGTGGCGCGTGACCGGGAAGGCGCGGTGCAGGGGGTCTGCTGCCACGCGGCGCCGATCGTCGAGCGCGGCACGACGACCGCCGCGATCAGCGTCAGCGTGCCGACCGACGCCGAGCAGCGCCTCGCAGACCGCTATGACGAGATCGTCCGCGGCGCCGCGATCAGGATCTCGCGCACACTGACGGCGGACGCACGCGATCACGAGCCGGGGGGGCAGCCCGTTGCCGTCTGACGCCGCGCGGCCACTGCCGTCTGACGCCGCGCGGCCGTTGCCGTCTGACGCCGCGCGGCCATTCCCGTCTGACCCCGCGCAGCCGTTCCGGCTTGCCGGCCGCCGCGCCCTGGTCACGGCCGGCTCCAGCGGGATCGGCCGCGCGACCGCGCTGGCGCTGCGCGCCCAGGGCGCCGAGGTGTTCATCACCGGCACCGGCGAGCGCACCGCCGAGGTCGCGCATGAGATCGATGCCGCCGGCCACGCGATTGCGGACTTCACCCAGCCGGGGCAGGCCGCCGCCGCGGCGGCGCAGGCGACGGACGCGCTCGGCGGCCTCGACATCCTGTTCGCCAACACCGGCGGTCCAAAGCCAGCCGCGTTCGAGTCGCTGACCGATGCCGACTGGCTGGCGGCGTATCACCTGATCCTCGGCTCGGCGATCGAGTTGACGCACGCGGTCCTGCCGGTGATGGCCGAGGCGGGCCGCGGCCGCGTGATCTACCTCACCTCGACCGCCGGCGTCATCCGGCCGCTGGCCGGGCTGCATCTCTCGAACGTGATGCGAGCCGGCGTGGCCGCGTTGGCGGCATCGCTCGTGTCCGAGTACGGGCCGCGCGGCATCACCTTCAACGTCATCGCGCCCGGCCCGATCGACACGTCCAGGCGCCGCCGGATCATGGGCTTTCAGGCTGAGCAAAACGGCGTCGAGATCGACGCGCTCGAGGCCGAGGAGCTCGCCGGGATCCCGCTGCGCCGCTTCGGCAGCCCCGATGAGATCGGCGCGCTGGCGGTCTACCTCGCCTCCGAGGCGGCCGGCTTCGTCACCGGCCGCGTGCACGTCCTCGACGGCGGACTGACGGCCGTATGACCACGTTCGACGCCTGGCTGCGGGAGGCCGCCGAGTACAAGCACGTCGATCCCGAGGCAGCGATGCCCGAACGGCTCGTGCATTCGGAGGCGGACGCGCACTGGCTGGATCCGGCGATGACCGGCAACCCCAGCCGGATCGGCGTGCTCGTCGAGGTGCCCGCCCGCACGATGGAGTTCTACGCCCAGGAGATCCCCCCGCAGACGGCGGGCGACCTGCAGCGCCATCGCCACGAGTCGGTGCACTACGTGATCGAGGGCGAGGGCTACTCGGAGATCGGCCCGCGCACCGTGCGCTGGACGCGCGGGGATCTGATCTACACGCCGCCGTGGGTGTGGCATCGCCATTACAACGACGGGCAGCTGCCGGTGCGGATGCTGCTCGTCGAGAACTCGCGCCTGCTTGCGGCGCTCGGACTCAACCAGCGTGAGAGCGCCGGCGAGATCTCCTACGCGGACTACCGCGACCGTGCCTGAGGCGATCCATCCGAGATGCTCGGAAGCTCGTTGCCGCGGCGGCGGACCGGCCGTAGGTTGAGCGCATGATCAACCGCTTGAGCCACGTGGAGGTGGCGGTCACCGACCTCGGACGCGCACGCGAGTTCTACTGCGACACGCTCGGGTTCGTCGCGTTCGCGCAGTCCGACGAGGCGCTGTGGCTGCGCGCGCCCCAGGAGTTCGACGTCTGGTCGCTGAAGCTCACCCGGGATCACGCGCACGGCCTGCTGGCGTTCGGCTTCCGCGTCGACGCCGACCAGTACCTCGACGAGCTCGCCGTCCTGCACGACCAGCTGGGGCTGGCGTACCGCTGGCGGGCGGCCGGCGAGGAGCCGGGGCGCGGGCGGATGCTGCGGGTGCTCTCGCCCGGCGGACATGTCGTCGATTTCGAGCACGACGTCGAGGAGGTGCCGACGCATGACCAGCGCGGCCCGCACCTGCCGATGCGCCACACACACGCGCAGCGCGGCGTCGGTCTGGTTCGGCTCGATCATGTCAACCTGAGGGTCGCCGCGCTGCGGCCGGCGCTCGCCTACTGGCAGGGACAGTTGAGCTTCTCCGCATCCGAGCGTCAGATCGACGCCTGCGGCGAGGTCCAGCGGGCCTGGCTGCGGCGAAGCCCGTTCAGCCACGAGCTGGCGATCGGCCGCGACGAGCGGATCGGCTTTCATCACGTCGCCTACACGCTGCGTGACACCAGCGCCCTGATCGGCGCCGCCGACCTCGTCTCCGACGCGGGCCTGCCGGTGATCGAGTACGGGCCCGGTCGTCACGGGATCACCGACGCGTGCTTTCTGTACATCCGCGATCCGGACGGCAACCGGATCGAGCTCTACACGGGCGATTACGTCCGTGACCTGGACCGGCCGCCGGTCGACTGGACGTTGGACGAGTACCAGACGACCGGGCTGTTGTGGTGGGGCCACCAGCCCCCGGCCTCGTTCCTGGCGGCCGGGCCGGTGCTCGACCGCGGCCTGATCCCCAGCGAGCGTGACCTTGAGGAGGTCGCCAGCCCATGAGCATCACCCAGCCCACCCCCGTCCCGAGTGCTTCGACCGAGGGCGCGACCGCCGCCGACGTCCGCAGCCAACCCGCAGTTGGCGTGATCGGCCTGCTGGTGGCGACCGCCCTGTGCCTGATCCTCGGCGTGCTGATCGTGCCGGTCAACTCGCTGCAGATCCTCGGCTCCGTGACCACCTTCGCGCTGCCGCTGCTGATCGCCAGCGCCCTGTGGTGGCACGGCTGGCCGGCGCGGGCGTTCTCGCGTCCGGTCGCCGGTCTACTCAACACCGTGCTGATCGTCGCGCTGGCCGTGGCGCTCACCGCGCTCGCGCAGGTGATCGTCGGCCGCGGAGACCTCTCGCACCTGCTGTCGACGACGCCGGCGGTCGCCGGGCCTCCAGCGGGCCGGCCCGCGTTCCCCAGCTATCCGTGGACGCTGCCGCTCGCCGGGCTGATCTTCCTGACGATGATCCTGCTCACGTTCGTCTGCGACCGGCGCCCGCTGCGCCGGCTCGGCACCGCCGGCTCGGGCATCGCCGCGATCACACTGTCCTGGATCGTCGGTCTCGCCGCCTACGAGCTGCTGGCCAACTGGAGCGCGATCGTGCCCGCCCCGGCGCAGGCCGCGCTCGGACTGAGCAACCCCGGCGGCCCGGTGAACGCGTTGCACCTGCTCGGCTGGACGCTGTCGGTCGCCGTCTGGGCCGTCGTCCTGTTCATCCCCTTCCGCGGCCGTCCGTTTGGCGCGATCGGCTCGACCCCGGCGCGGCTGCTCGCCGGCAACCTGGCGACGATCGCGCTCGGCTGGGGAACCTTCCTGCTGCTGTCAGGCCCCGTCGGGCTGACCGTGCCCGAGATCGCTGCCGGCTGTGGAGCGCTGATCGCCGCGTCGCTGCTGGCGGCCCTGATCTTCGAGGCATGGCCGTCGCGCCTGCTCGCCCCCGGCGCCGGCCGTGACGCCGCGCTGCTGGCGACGATCGGGACGCTCGGGTTCGCCGTGTTCGTGCTCCTCAAGCTGATCGGCGACGGCCGCGGCGGCTGGACGCCGGCGAACCCGGTCTACCTGTGGATGACGGTCTGCGCGCTGAACTTCCTGGCGGCCGGCTCGATCCTCTGGTACGGGGTGTGGCGCCGCTGGCCGGTCGCCGCGCCGACTCCCGCCCACGCGGCCGAGGCGTCCCGATGAGCTCCGGCGCGATCTCCTCGGCCACCGTCGCCGCCGGCGGGCCGATCGAACTGGCGGCGCCGCTGCGGATGGCCACCACCAAGGCCGACCTCGTGTTCGAGGCGCTGCGGGCCCGGCTGATCGGGGGCCGGCCCGCCTACGGAGAGACGCTCAACACGGTCGAGATCGCCGAGGAGTTCGGCGTCAGCCGCCGCCCGGTGATGGACGCGATGGGCCGGCTCGAGCTGGCCGGGTTCATCGAGATCATCGCCCAGGTCGGCTGCCGGGTGGTCGTGCCGGAGCGACGGACGGTCCGCGAGCACTTCTACACCGCCGGCGTGATCGACGGCGCGGCGGCACGACTGGCCGCAACCGTGGCCACCGATGTCCAGCGCCGGGCGTTGGCCGAGGCGCTGGAGCAGAGCGCGGCCACCGCCCGCGCGCACGATCAACACGCGTTCGAACTCGCCAACAAGCGGTTTCACGCGACGCTGCTGGCGGCGGGCGCCAACGAGCGCCTCGCCCAGCTCGCGCGTCAGTCCTGGGATCTGAGCGACTTCTACCTGCAGCGGCGCACCGAGGCCGACCTGCGCCGCTCCCACGCCGAGCACGAGCAGATCGCCGAGGCAATCCTCGGCGGCGACGCCAATGCCGCCCGTGACGCCGCCGAAGCGCATCTCGAGCGGTTCGGCGACGCCGCGGTCCTCCCAGGAGACGAACGATGACCGCCACCCAGCCGACGCTGCCCGCGACCGGAGCCCACGTCAGCATCTGGGCCGACCTGCTCGGGGTCGATCTGCAGCAGCGGTTCGTCGACGCCGGGGGCATTCGCACGCGCGTGCTCGAGGCCGGCGACGGCCCGGCGCTGGTGATGGTGCACGGCACCGGCGGCCACCTCGAGGCCTACGCCCGCAACGTGCGGGTCCTGTCCGAGTCCTTCCGCGTCGTCCTCTACGACATGATCGGCCACGGCTACACCGACAAGCCCGACCGCCCGTACACGATCGACGTGATGAGCGACCACCTGGTCGCGACGCTCGACGCGCTCGGGATCGAGCACGCCCACCTGTCGGGCGAGTCGATCGGCGGCTGGGTGGCGGCCTGGACCGCGGCGCATCACGCAGACCGGGTCGATCGGCTCGTGCTCAATACGCCGGGCAACATCACCAACAAGCCGCAGGTGATGGCCGCCGTGCGCGACTCGAGCCTGAAGGCCGTGCGCGAGGCGTCCCCCGAGACCGTCCGGGCGCGCGTCGAGTGGCTGTTTCACGACACGTCGCTGGTCACCGACGAGCTCGTCGCGCTGCGCCTCGCGATCTACACGCAGCCCGGCTTCGAGCGCGCGATGACCAACATCGTCGCCGTCCAGAACTGGGAGTACCGCGAGCCCTACGTGTGGTCGGAGAGCTGGTGCGGTCAGATCACAGCGCCGACGCTGCTGCTGTGGACCGACCACGATCCGACCGGCGGCCTCGACGAAGCGGAGTTGCTGCAGGAGTGGATCCCCGGCGCTGCCCTCGAAGTGATCGAGGGCGCCGGCCACTGGCCGCAGTGGGAGAAGCCGGACGAGTTTCACCGGGCGCATCTGCGCTTTCTCAACGGTGGCATCTGAGAGGAGACACAACCGTGTGCATCACACAGGTGGCTTACGCCGAGCTGGCGGTCGACGACCTGGAGGGGTCGGTCGACTTTCACACCGACGTGGTCGGAATGGTCGAGCTGGGACGTGAGAACAACCACGTCAACCTCGGTTGCGGGGTCGACGGCCGCTGTGACCTCGTCCTGCACGGCGGCGGGACCGGCGTCCGGGTCGTCGCGCTGGAGGTCGAGTCAGAGGACGATCTCGACCGCTACGCTGCCCGGCTGGCCGACCGCGGGATCGACGCCGAGCGTGTCAGCGATCCACGCTCGAGCGTCGCCCAGGCAGTGCGCTTCTCGGCGCCCAGCGGGCTGCGAATCGAGCTCGTCGTGACCGAGCCAGGGCCGGCGTACCTGAACCCCGGCGAGGCGGACCGGCGGGTCGGGATCGCGCCGACCGACTTCGACCACATCACGCTGAAGGTGCCCGACACCGATGCGACCGTGGCGTTCCTGACCGAGGCGCTCGAGTTCTCGGTCTCAGACGAGATGCGTCCCCAGCCCGGTCTGCTCGCCGCTGCCTGGACCCGCGCCGGCAGCCAGCACCACGACATCGCGATGATCAAGGGGCCGCCGCAGCAGACGCTCCACCACTACGCGCTGCGCCTGCAGTCCTTCGACCATCTCAAGCAGGCCGCCGACCGGCTCGGCGCCGCCGGCGTCAAGGTCGAGACCGGGCCGGGCCGTCACAGCGTCGGCGGCAACGTCTACCTGTTCTTGTGGGCGCCGGGAGGCAACCGGCTGGAGTTCTCGGCCGAGATGCCGCGTGTCGGCAAGGGCGAGACCAAGATCTGGTCCGAGCTGACCACGGCCTTCAGCGCCTGGGGCGCGACACCGCCTCCGACGTTCGCTGAAGGCTCATGACCACCGAGGGAGGAATGACCCGTGACCGTTGCTGATCGACCCACCGATACGCCGATCGAGGCGCTGAGCGACACCGAGCTGATCGCCCGGGCGCGGTCGCTGGGCGAGCTCGCCTCGGAGCACATCGCCCAGACCGAGGCCGACCGGCGCCTGCCCGACGCCGTGATCGAGGCGCTGTTCGATTCCGGCCTGCTGCAGCTGGCGACCTCGCGCCGGATGGGAGGCCTGGAGGCCCACCCGCTGACGCTGGTCGAGGTCGGGCGCGAGCTGGCGCGCGGCTCGGCCGCGCTCGGCTGGATCTACGGGCTGACGGCTGGCCATCAGTGGTACCTGTCGTTCGCCCACGAGCAGCTGCAGCAGGAGGTGCGCGACTCCGGTCCAGGACTGATCGTCGACTCGCTGGTCCCCGGCGGGCAGGCCGAGGTCGTCGACGACGGCTACCTGCTGTCCGGCCGCTGGCGGTTCGTGAGCGGCGTCGAGTGGTGCTCGTGGGCCGGCCTGGCGTTCGTCCCCCCCGGAGCCACCCCACCGCGACCGGTCGTCGCGTTCGTCCCGGCCACAGAGCTGACGATCGAAGACACCTGGCGGACCGTCGGGCTGCGCGGAACCGCCAGCAACGAGGTGGTGCTCGAGCGGGTGTTCGTCCCGCGCCACCGCATCTTCGAGCTGGCCAAGTTCGCCCACGACAGCATCCCCCAGGGTGAGGTCGTCGAGCAGGGCACCGTCTTCAAGCTGCCGTTCATGGGCATGGCGGCGATCCACCTCGCCTACACCTCGCTCGGCGTCGCGGAGCGCGCGATCGAGGAGTTCACCCACTGGACGAAGGTCCGGGTCCGCGCCTACGAGCACACCGCCGCCCAGGAGGCGCCGTACTCGCAGCTGACGCTGGCCGACGCGATCGCGAAGTGGGATGCGGCCCACGCGTTGATGTTGCAGTACGTTCGGGACATGTGGGACGCGGCCGAGGCCGGCCGCGTCGCGCTGCCCGACGACGTCCGCGCGCGGATGTTCGCGCAGCGGGCGTTCATCGCGCGCACCTGCGCCGAGCTGACCAACCAGCTGTTCCTCGACTCGGGCGCGATGTCGCTGTTCGAGACGTCGGGCATGCAGCAGTTCTGGCGTGACGCCAACGCCGCGTCGATGCACATGGTGCTCGGCCGGGGTGACGCGCTGACCAGCTTCGGCCGCAACCTGATGGGCCTGCCGGGCCACCCGTTCGCATAGACGGGCTGATGACCGCTCCGACGCCGACGGGGATCGGAACCGACCAGCGTCGCTTCCGCGACGCGCTCGGGACGTTCGCCACCGGGGTGACGATCGTCTCCACCCGGGTCGACGACCTCGTACACGGGATGACCGCCAACGGCTTCATGTCCGTGTCGCTCGACCCGGCCTTGGTCGTCGTCTCGATCGCCTCGGGCGCCCGGATGCACGAGATCCTGCTGCGCGCCGGGCGCTACGGCGTCAGCGTCCTGTCGCGTGAGCAGGAGGCGGTCAGCCGGCATTTCGCCGGACGCCCGCAGGCCGGTGAGATCGAGCTCCTCGAGTCCGCCGGCACGCCGCTGGTCGACGGCGCGCTGACGCACGTGGTCGCGAATGTCGTCGATGCCCATCCGGCCGGCGACCACACCCTATTCATCGGCGAGGTCCTGCACTTCGAGCATCGCGACGGCGAGCCGCTGATCTTCCATTCCGGCACGTATCGGAGGCTGATCGGCTCGGCCGTGGATCCGACGCGGACCGACGAGTGGTCCGGCGATCTGCACACCTGGAGGCTCGGGGCGCACGGCTGAGGCGGGTGCGGTGAAGCTTGGGAGATCACGGCCGACAGGTGGTGAAAATCTCCCAACTCGCTCGCGAGCTGGACCGCGACCGGCAACCCGCGGCCTGAGGATTCAGGGCGACGTCGGCGGCACGACGGTCGTGACCAGGCCCGTCTCCACGTCATAGACATGGCCGGAGACCGTGATCCGGGGCGAGATCTGCGGGGCGGCCAGCAGCCGCTCCACATCGGCACGGACCGTCACGGGGGGATCGGTCGCGGGCAACTCCGCGAGCATCTGCTCGTCGTAGCCGCTTCGCTGCGCGAAGCCGTGACGGAGCTGCTCGTCCTCGAGCAGGCGGCTGCCGCAGTCGGTGTGGTGGATGATCGCGGCCTCGAAATACGGGCCCTCGGGCGCCTTGGTCTCGACCAGGTAGCCGATGTAAGCGACGTCCTGGATGACTGCCGGGGTGACGCGCCCGCCGACGGTGCGCGCGACGATCGCGTCGCTGAACTCGAGGCCGAGGAAGGCCGCCGGGTCGGTCCGCGGGTCGATGCAGGTTATGACGTACAGGCCCTTGCGCGGAAGGAACGGAAGCCGGGGCGTGTTGCGCCACGCTTCGCTCGCCGCGAACGCGACGTTGCGCGGGAGCAGCGAGTCGATCTTGGACATGTGAGCACTCCTGAGTCAATGTCGAACTGCAGTCCAAGCTACGGACGGGCGCCGGCGGCGACAAGGGGCAGGACGGCCCAGTGCCACTAGGATCCGGCCATGCACCGCGTGGTCGCGCTGGTGGTCCCCGAGGTCATCATCTTCGACCTCGCGATCCCGGCGGAGATCTTCGGGCGTGCGGTCGAGCGCCGGCGCTATTCGTTCACGGTTTGCACCGAGCATCCGGGAGAGCTCCCGTCCACCTCCGGGTTCGGCGTGCGGATCGACTCCGGACTGGAGGCGGTGGAGGGCGCCGATACGGTGATCGTGCCCGGATTCTTTCCGCGGGAGGACCCGTCCCCGGCGGTGCTCGACGCGCTCCTCGGCGCCGCTGCTCGGGGAGCCCGGATCGCGTCGGTGTGCGTGGGCGCGTTCGCGCTGGCCGCCGCCGGCCTGCTCGACGGCCGCCGCGCGACCACGCATTGGGAATTCGCCGACGAGCTGGCGACCCGCTTTCCCTCGATCCACGTGATGCCCGAGGTGCTGTACGTCGACGAGGGCCAGATCCTGACCAGCGCAGGGATCACGGCGGGCGTCGACCTGTGTCTGTATCTGGTGCGCAACGACTACGGAGCGGTGGCGGCCACGGAGGTGTCACGCCGGATGGTGGCCGCCGTGCATCGCCACGGCGGCCAGGCCCAATTCATGGAGCGACCGATTCCCGAAAGCGGACCGGGCCTGGCAGCGACACGCGCGTGGGCGATCCAGGAGATGGATCGCCCGTTGACGGTCGCCGAGCTCGCCGACCACGCCGGCTATGCGACGCGAACATTCGCGCGGCGGTTCACCGCCGAGGTCGGCGTCCCGCCGCTGCGGTGGCTGACCGCGGCGCGTCTGCACGAGGCACGGCGGCTGCTCGAGGCCACGGAGTTGCCGGTCGAGGAGATCGCGCGGCGCTGTGGGCTGGGCACGGCGGCGAACCTTCGCTTGCACCTCGCACGAGCCGCGTCGACGACCCCCAGCGCCTACCGGAGCGCGTTCCGCGGTGACAGCCTCGGGGCAGCCGTCGCTCAGGGGCGTGATGCTTGAGATGCGTGACCACTGCGAGCGCTGTGGTCAGATGCTGGCCGCCGACGGCCCGGCGATGATCTGCAGCTACGGGTGCCTCTTCTGCACCGCGTGACCTCAGCGACGCCTCAGCGCCGGGCCTGATCGAGTCAGCGCCACTGCTCCCGCGGTTTCTCGACGTAGTCGGCGATCCCGCCTCCGAAGGACCAGTCCTCGCGCCCGTTCTCGACGAGCACGATCATCAGATCCTCGCTGCGGACGGCGGCCCGCTCGCCGAGCAGTTCGGCGACACGGGCGTAGAACGCCCGCTTGACCTGGGTGCAACGGCCCGATGCGAGCTGCACGCGGATCAGCACGAACGCCTCGCCGCGATCACCCCCGAGGTAGTGCGGGTCGAAGCGCAGCGTGCGCGGCGAGTGCTCGGTGATCACCTGGAAACGGTCGCGCTCGGGCACGTCGAGCGTCTCGACCATCGCGGTCTGGACGGACTCGGTGATCGCGTCGAGCTCGGCATCGGTTCGTCCCTGCAGCAGATCAATCGTCACGAGCGGCATTGGATCCTTCCAGCGGGCGAATGGCGTGGACGCTAGCTCGTCGCCGCGGCGCTCCGGAGCAGGTCACACCTCGGCGCTGATCGCGCTGCCTGAGTTCAGGTGGCGCGAGCTACTGGGCTCCGAGTCGCCTCAGGGTCAGGTTCAGCACGTCCGCGCGGCTGCGCGACCCGTGGTCGGCGGCGATGCAGTGGTTGCCGATCAGCAGCGAGAACGACAGCATCGCCCGGGCCTCGACATCGTCGGGGTCCGAGCAGAAGGTCGCGTAGAGCGAGCGGAGGTAGTCCATCCGCCGATTGTCGAGCCGTCGAAGGCGGATCGCGACCGCCTTGTCGCTACGCGCCCAGCTGCGGACCGCCAGGTCGACCGACAGCAGCTCGTCGCTGGCGGAGGCGAGCGCGAACGTTCGCCTCAACTTGCTCCTGGCGTCCCCGCCGGCGCGCTCGACCCGCTCGATCACCTCATCGGTGGTCGTCCGCTCCCACGCGTCGAGCATCTCGTCGATCAGGGCGTTCCGATCCTCGAAGTGCCAGTAGAAGCCGCCCCGAGTGACCCCGAGCGCTTTCGCGAGGAGCTCGATCCGGACGGCGTCCGGACCACGCGCCGCCAGCGCTCGCAGACCGGCTTCGATCCAGCTGTTCCGAGGTGTCCGGGTCGGTGCAGCCATCAGGCGCCGCTATCGAGCTTGGTCTGAGGGTTGACATCGACGGAGATCATGCCTAACGTTCATCTAGACAGAAGTGTATGGATGGAGGTTGACGATGGCGCGGCTGATGAAGATGAAGGGCGACACCGCGCTCGGTCTGCCGCAGCACGCTCCGTTGGCACGAGGCGAGGTGCGCCAGATTCCGGTACCTGCGGTCGCCCGGGTGCTCAGCACCCTCTGGCAGGTCGAGTACGCGGACGCGTTCCTGATGGATACCGCCGGGGCTCGGGATCGAACGGCGGAGCAGTGGGCGCGAGCGATCCTGGAGGAAGCTCCGAGCGCCGTCCGAGGCACGCTCCTGTCCGGCTGGTCCACGCTCGGTCTGCGGCTCGGCTTCGATCAGCCTGACCGATTCGTGCTCGGATGGGAGATCCGCCGCAGGACCCCTGAGTTCGTGCTCCTCGCTGCCGGCTCTCGCATCGGGATGCCGGCCGAGCTGCTGTTCAAGCGCTTCCCTGGCACGCTGCTGTTCGCCACCTTCGTGCAGAAGGAGAACGCGATCGCCCGCGCCACCTGGGCCGGAGCCGACCTCGTACATCGGCGGGTCGTGCGCCGGCTACTCGAGCAGGCCGGCAGCCGATGTCGAGCCGAATCAGATACCTGACGAGGGACGGCGTTCGCCGGTCGCTCATTGCCCCGGTGCGAGCGTCTGGGCGAGCTGGCTGAAGATCGTCTGCGCCCAGTTGGTGATGTCGCCGTTCGGTTCGAAGCTGCCCTCACCGAACGTCGTCACCAGCGCGATCGAGATCCGCCGTGACGGCAGGTAGGCCTCGATCGCCCCGTAGCCCCCGAACAGCGGGTTGTAGAGGATCCAGCCATTCTGGCGGAACACGCCCAGCCCATAGCCGGGCGCGTGGCTGAGCGTCGCGCAGCGTTCACAGCCCGGTTGCGGATGACCGAAGCCGGCGTGCGGGTTGATCTGCAGGCGATATGAGGCGCGGGTCAGCAGTTTGCCGGTGCCGATCCCGATCGCGGTGCGGGTCATGTCGGCGATGTCGGTGGTCTCGATCGCGCCATGCGCAAGCGTCCAGGACGGGTTCCAGAAGGTGGAGTCCTCCAGGAACGGGACGCCGGGTTTGATCCCGAGGAACTCGCGCCGCTCGGAGGTATAGGCGTGCAGCACCGGTGACGGGATTGCCGGCGTGTTCGAGGCGACGGTGTTGCGCAGTCCGAGCGGTTTGAGCACCTGTTTGCGCAGCGCCACCGCGAGTGGCTCATGGGTGATCTTCCGCAGCGCCAGCCCCAGCACCACGTAGTCCGAGTGGGAGTAGCTCCAGTTTGTCCCCGGGGTGAATTGCAGCGGCTGCTTGAGCATCAGCCGCAGCTGCAACTTGGTGCTGAACTGCCGGAACGGGTTCGAGTACAGCAACTGCGTCAGCTCCGGGTCGACAACATAGTCGTGATAGCCGGCCGTCATCCTCGCGAGCTCACCCAGCGTCACCTGGTTGGCGTCACGCAGGTGCGGCAGCCAGTCAGAGACCGGATCGTCAAGCGACACCTTGCCCTGGTCCACCAGTCGCAGCAGCAGCGTTGACATGTACGAGATCGCGACACCGCCGTTGCGGAAGTGCATCTGCACGGTCGCGGGCACGCCCGTCATCGAGGTCCCGTACGCGCGCGTCAGCACCGGCTTGCCGCGGATCGTCACCTGCGCGATCACCGCGTGCAGATCGTGGGCGCGGATCGACTTGCGGATCACCGCGTCGATCCGCGACCGGGCGCTCTGCTGCCCGGCCGATCTGTCGGAGGCGCGGGCGACGCCGGTCGCCGCGGGCATCGCCAACGTGAACGCCATGGCGAGCACGACCACCCTGCCCCCGGAGCAGCGCCACCTCACCGGCGGAACTCTACGGGTCTAGTAGACGGCGTGCATGACCGCCCAGCGCGCCAGCTCCGAGCGGCGACTGAGGCTGGTCTTCTGGCGGACGCGCGCGAGATGGTTCTGCACGGTGCGCGGTGAGACGAACAGCCGCTCGGCGATCTGGCGGTCGGTCAAGCCCTGGGTCAACATCCGCAGGACCTCCTGCTCGGTGGCCGTCAGCGACGGGCGCAGCTGGTCGGGCTCGCCGGTCGAGGCGCGAGAGTATGCCTGCAGCAAGTGGCCGGCGAGCGATGGTGAGATCACCGAGCCGCCGCCGTTGACGGTCAGGACCGCCGAGCGCAGCTCCTCGGCCGTAGCGCGCTTGGTCAGGTAGCCGCGCGCACCGGCTGCGATCGCGGCCAGCAGCGAGTCGCCCTTCTCAGACGCCGTCAGGACGATGCAGTGGGTCTTCGGCAGCTCGGTGCGCAGGCGCTCGAGCACCATGATCCCGCCGAGCTCAGGCATGTGCAGGTCCACGAGCAGCACGTCCGGGCGCAGCTCCAACGCCATCCGCAACGCCTCGGCCCCGTTTGCGGCCGTGCCGACGACGGTGATGCCCGGGTCGCGCTCGAGCGCGGCGGCGATCCCATCGCTGACCATCGGGAAATCCTCGGCGAGCATCACCCGGACGTCCATCAGCTGGCCTCCGCCGACCGCGACAGCCGCAGCCCAAGCCCGAGCTGCAGGACCAGTCGCGTGCCGCGGCCGGGAACCGAGTCGACGGTCACGCGCCCACCCTCGTGCTCCAGCCGTCCGATGATCGAGTGGCGCAGGCCGGCGCCGCGGGCGACCTGCGCGGGATCGAAGCCGCGACCGTCGTCGCTCACGACCACGGTGGCGACGCCGCCGGCGATCTCGCAGCTCACATCGACGGCGGTCGCACCTGCGTGCTTCGCCGCGTTGCGCAGCGCTTCGGCCAACGCGGCGGTCAACGGCTCGGCGTCGGCGGCGGCCCACGGCGGCTCGAGCCTGCCCACCCGCAGCCGGACATCCAGGTCCGTGCGCCGGCGCTCGCGCTCCACCACCGCGTGGATCTCGTCGACGAGCGGCCCGGCGGCGGGCGGTGTCTCACCCTCGATCACCCGGCGCAGCCGATCGGCGGCGCCGGCTGCCAGGGCCGCCATCGCAACCGGATCGGGCTCGTCGGCATAGGCGCCGGCGGCCAGCATCTCAAGCTCCTGCAGGACGGTGTCGTGCAGCCACGCCCGGGTGCGCGCCCGCTCGCGCATGACCGCGTCATCGACCTGATCGTGGCGCGTCGAGCCGACCGCCGAGCGGGTTCGCTCCGGTGCCGGCCGCCGGCGGTCTCCGGACGGTGCATTTCGTTCAGACAGCATTCACAGATGTATCGGCAGCTTGACCGCGGAAATCAAGCCCCCGTGGACGGCTAGACAGATGTATCGGTCCGCCTAGACAGCTGTATCGATCCTGAGATGCGAACTCGATCCTGAGACGTTGCCAGTTCTCGCACCGGAATTCCGCAAGAAGTGCTCATGTGCCAAACCGCCCGGCGCCTGATCATCCACTCATGGCCGCTAACACCAACACCTCAACCCAGTCGGACCCGGAGGCAACTGACGGCACTCGCCGTCGCCGGGGCAGTGGTTTCGACAACTCCACGACCCGCCGTGAGAGTCACGGCCCCCGCCGTCTGCGCCGTCGCTTCTCCGCCGGTGCCCGTCAGTCCACCTCGACCGAGCTCGTCCCCTACGCGCCGTCGCCGCAGGCAACCGGCGCACCGCGCAGTATGCGTGCCCAGCTGGTGCAGCTGTACCAGAGCGCCACGCAGTCGATGCATCGGATGCAGAACCGCCCGCCGAAGGTCAAGGCTGCGAAGGTCGTGGTCGTCGTGCCGGCTCACAACGAGGAAGAGTCGATCGCCCGGACGATCAAGGCGCTGCTCAGCCAGACACGCCAGCCGGACCGGATCGTGGTCGTCGCCGACAACTGCTCGGACCGCACGGTGCAGATCGCTCGTGGGTTTGGGCGGCGTGTCACCGTGATCGAGACCGTCGGCAACCGTGACCGCAAGGTCGGGGCGCTGCGCACCGCCTGGCAGCAGTACGTCGCCTACGGCTATGACTACATGCTCGGTGTGGACGCCGACACCGTGCTCTCGGAGAACACGCTCGAGGACCTCGAATTCGAGATGGAGATGAGTCCGAAGGTCGGCGGCGTGATGGCTCGCTACACGTTTGACCCGGACATGGCGTCGACCCGCTGGGCACGCCTGCTGATCCGCCTGCAGCGGATGGAGTTCGCCGCGTGGACGCTCGACATGCTGCATCGCAAGCGCAGCACCTACGTGCTCGGTGGCCAGGCGACGTTGTTCCGTGTCTCCGCGCTGCAGGAGGTCGTCGACGCCGAGCGCCGGCTGTCGCCGTGGGACCCGGAGGCGCAGGTTGAGGACATGGAGCTGACCTGGGCGCTGAAGGCGCGGCGCTGGGAGACCAAGGTCTCCTCCACCGGCCGCGCCTACGCCGGCGCGATGGTCACGGTCAAGTCGCTCTGGGCCCAGCGGCGCAAGTGGGACGAGGGCATGATCCGCCTGCTGCTGGGGTCCAAGATCGGCTCCGCGACGATGTACCCGTGGCGCATGCAGGGGAAGATGCTGATCAACTCGGTGACCCGCGTGATGTTCATCGTGCTGCTGACCGCGTCGCTGTCGATCGGGGCGTTCAAGTGGAACTGGATCTGGATCACGCCGCCGGTGCTGGCGATCCTGCTGAACTTCCGCAACGCCCGCAAGGTGCCCAATCACACGCCGTTGGACATCTTCATGGCGGTCACGCTGGTCGCGGTCGAGATCTACCTCTGGTTCCGCCTGCTGGTCTGGACGGTCTCCTGGGGCAACGTCATCGTCGGTATCCGCCGCGACGGTTGGGCCCGCCAGTACAAGGCCGAGGGGCTGCCCGCCGGGCAGACGATGATCGCCTCAGGGGAGGTGAACTAGACCATGCACCACGTTCTCCACGAGATCATTGCCGCGCCGCTGAATGTCGGCTGGAAGGTCCTCACCGCCCTGACGCTCTTGTCGGTGCTTGAGATGGGCCGCAACCTGCTGCGGCGCGTCCGCCACATCTTCCCCTAGCGGCCAACTGGGGAAGCAGCGCGCGGCGGGGGTCCGAGATATGGGCCCCCGCCGTTTGCGTTTGATCCTGTTGAACCCTTCGACCCACCTCCCTCTGCTATGCCCCCCACGTTTCCACCCTTTCTGCGCAAGCCCGTCGCCGGCGCGATGATGCTCGTGGCCGCCGGGGCCGCCCCGTCCCACGCCCTTGCCGCCCCGGCCACGGCGGCCGCAGTCACCGCCAGCGTCGGCGCTCAGCCCGCGCTCGGCCAGACGATCGTGCCGCCGCTGCACACCCGCGGCTCGCAGATCGTCGACGCGTCCGGCGCCCGCGTCGTCCTGCAAGGGGTCAACTGGTTTGGCTTCGAGACCTCCAACCAGGTCGTTCAGGGTCTGTGGACGCGTGACTACAAGTCGATGCTGTCCCAGATCCGCGCGCTGGGCTTCAACACGATCCGGCTGCCGTTCTCGCTGCAGGCGCTGCACTCGAAGACGATCAACGGCGTCGATTTCTCAGACGGCAAGAACGCCGCGCTGCAGGGCGTGACGCCGCTTGAGGCGATGAAGATCATCGTCAAGCAGGCCGCCCGCGACCACCTGATGGTCCTGCTGGACAATCACTCCGACGCCGACAACGGCTACACCGAGCCGCTCTGGTACGGGAACGGCTACAGCCAGCAGGAGTGGATCGACACCTGGCGGATGCTGGCCCGGACGTTCGCCAATCAGCCCAACGTGATTGGCGCCGACCTCAAGAACGAGCCCCACGGCGACGCCACCTGGGGCGGCGGCGGTCCGACGGACTGGCACGCCGCCGCGCAGCGCGCCGGCGACGCGATCCAGGCGATCGCGCCGCACTGGCTGATCGTCGTCGAGGGGATCGGCGGCAACACCCCCGGGCAGAAGGTCGCCGCCCACTGGTGGGGCGGCAACCTCGAGGGCGTGCGCTACGCGCCGGTGCGCCTCAGCCTGCCCGACCAGCTCGTCTACTCCGCGCACGAGTACGGCCCGAGCGTCTACGAGCAGCCCTGGTTCTCGGCGCCGAACATGCCCGCGATCCTGCGCCAGCGCTGGGAGGACGAGTTCGGCTTCATCGTCAAGCAGGGGATCGCGCCCGTGTTGATCGGCGAGTTCGGCGGCCCCCAGGTCGGGCTGGACACGGTCGAGGGCCGCTGGCAGCGCCAGTTCCTCAACTACCTCAGCGGCAGCTACCTGTCGTGGACCTACTGGTCGCTGAACCCCGACTCGAGCGGCACCGGCGGGATCCTGAACAACGACTGGAGCACCGTCGACCAGGCGAAGCTGGCGCTGCTGCACGCCACGATCGCCCATCAACCGATCAGATATTCAGGCTCAGGCTTAGGTTTAGGCACAGACTCGACGTCAGAGAGCGGTGGCGGTGGGCGTGGCGGTGGCGGTGGCGGTCAACCGTCGCGGCCGACCCAGCCGACCCGGCCGACCCAGCCGACCCAGCCGACCCAGCCGACCCGGGCGACCCAGCCGACCCAGCCGACCCAGCCGACCCAGCCGACCCAGCCGCCCGCGTCCGGAACGACGACCACGTCGCCGGGCGGCAGGCAGGCTCCTCCGATGCGCTCCGGCCGCCTGACCGCGGCACTGACGATCCAGAGCCGCTGGCAGGATGGCTACTGTGCGGCGATCTCAATCTCCGGGCCTGCCGGCTCCCTGGCCGGGCGCTCGGTGAGCTTCACCTTGCCGGCCGACACCACCGTCAGCCAGCAGTGGAACGGCACGTTCTCGGCAACCGGAGGGAAGATCACCGTGCAGCTGCCCTCGTGGGCCACGACCAACGGCGGCACGTATGACTCCAGTGGCTTCTGCGTGACCGGCAACGGCAATCCGTCGGCGGCGACGATCCAGTAGGCCGGCGCGGCGCGGGGAGGCGCCGATGGCAGGCGCGCAGGCTCTGGCGTCGGAGGCTGAGACGTGGGAGCATCGACGCCCGCGATCGTGACCCCGGAGCAGCTACGCGGTCTCTGCCTCTCGTTCAGAGGCTCGCGCGAGACCTTTCCATTCGGCCCCGAGACCTCGGCATTCAGGGTCTTCGAGAAGATCTTCGCGCTGTCCGCCCTGCACGGAGAGCCGCTCACGGTCAGCCTCAAGTGCGAGCCGCCGCTCGCCGAGCAGCTGCGAGCGCAACACCCAGCGATCACCGGGGGCTATCACCTCAACAAGCGCCACTGGAACACGGTGACGCTCGACGGCTCACTCACAGACCAGATGATTGCCGACATGGTCGAGGACTCCTACGACCTGATCGTCGCCCAGCTGTCGCCTGGGCGGCGGCGGGGGCTCGGGTGGCGCGGCGAGGATCATCGAGGCTGACGCCCGGCAGCGAGGAATCGCGGTTCCGCCCGCCGACGCGATGCCGCACCACGGGCCGGTAGTCCCGCCGCCTGATGCTGATTTCCGGCGAGCGCCACCGGGGGCGTGTCGACTAAGGCGCCGTATGCGATCCCAATCCGCATCACCCCTGAGACCCGGCGTGACATCACCCCCGAGACCCGGCGTGACATCAGCTTGCCGGCGCGCCGACGAGATGCGCGCGGATGAAGACAGCGGCGTTGGCGAGCGCCACGTCCCCTTCATCGAGCATCGCGGCGAAGCCCTGGAACACGTGCGGCACACCGGGCGTGACCTCGAGCGTCACGGCGACGTCGGCGGCCGCGGCGCGCGCCGCCAGCCTGGCGGCGTCGTCAAGCAGGATCTCGTGAGACCCCGCCTGCAGCAGCAGCGGCGGCAATCCGGTCAGGTCGGCGAAGATCGGGCTGACGAGCGGGGCGGCCGGATCGCCGCCGCCCACATAGTCCGCGGATCGCCGCCGGAGACCCGCCGGCGTCAGCGCGGGATCGACCGCCGCCTTCCCGGTCATGCTGTCGCCCGACAGCGTGAGGTCGGCCCACGGGGACATCAGGACCGCTGACGTCGGCCGCGCGAGGCCCGCCTGCTTGAGCGCCACGAGCGTCGCGGCAACAAGTCCGGCACCGGCCGATTCGCCGGCGATCGCGATCCTCGACGGCGACAGCCCGCCGTCGAGCAGTCCTCGGTAGGCGGCGACGGCGTCCTGCACCGCGGCGGGGTGCGGGTGCTCAGGCGCCAGCCGGTAGTCGACGGACACCAGCCGCGTGCCCGCCCGCCGCGAGAGATCGGAGGCAAGGCCGACCGAGGCCGCGGCCGATCCGATCGCGTAGGCGCCGCCGTGCAGGTAGAGGATGACCGCACCCGAATCGGTACCGGCGACGTCAACGGTCACCACCGGGACTCCGCCGAGGATTCCGGGAGTGGACGTCACGTCGGCGGGAACCGGCCTGGCCGCCATCATCTCGTCGAAGATCGCCCGTTGCTCGTCGACGTCGCCGCCCAGATCGAGCGGGGCTTCCCGCAGCAGCTGGTCGACCGCGGCACGCTGTTCCTGGCTCATGCGACGACGACCGACAGCAGCTGCTCGGGAGTCTCGAGCTGCGGCACATGCCCGGTGTCGGGCAGCACCTCGAAGTGGGCTCCTGGAATCGCCGCCGCATAGGCGCGCCCGTAGTCGACGCCGACGATGCCGTCGCTCGCGCCCCAGACCACGAGTGCGGGCACCTGCAGCTCCGCCAGGCGCGCGGCGAGGGTGGGATCGGTCATCTGTGGCGCGTACGCCGCGAGCGCGGCCTGGTTGTTCGCCAGCGCGGCACGCTCGGTCTCGGACAGGCTTGCCGGGTCCCGCAGGAACGGCGCCGGATCGTGAAACGACAGCGCCATGATCTCGGGCACAGCCAGCCCGGACAGGTCGGCCACCGGATGGCCGGCGACGTCGACGCCGACCGCATCGACGAGTACCACGCGGCGCAGGCGCGCCGGCGCCAGCAGCCCCAGCTCGGCGGCAACCCACCCCCCGACCGAGTTCCCGATCACGGTCACGTCCTGGAGTGACAGCTCGGCAAGGTAGGCGAGGTACAGCTGCGCCAGCCCGTGTACGTCATCGAGGCCTGGCGGACGGGTGGTGAGCCCGAAGCCAGGGTGGATCGGGGTCAGCACGCGAGCGTCGTGGCGCTGTGCCAGCAGCGTCGCGAACGGCTGCATCGAGGCCGGTCCGGCGCCGCCATGCAACAGCAGGAACGGCGTGCCATCCCCCTGCTCATCGACGACGAGCTCGACCTCGCCCGCACTCCGAGTAGACAGCTGACGCGTGATGGTGGTCATCGAATGATTGTGCTCAGGCAGGCGTGAACGCGTCCGAAACGCGCTCCAGGCGCTCGGACTCGGTCGCGTCGAGCTCAAGCGTCGCGGCCGCCAGCAACGGCGGCACGTGCTCGACCTTGGTCGCCCCGGCGATCGGCGCGACGACCGACGGCCGCGTCCGCAGCCACGCGAGCGCGACGGATGCGGGCGGCACCCCGCGCTGCTGGGCGATCGCTCGCACCTCGTCGGCGACGGCGAACCCCGCGTCGGTCAGGTAGGCCGCGACCATCGACCCGCGGGTGACGCCCTCGGCGTCCTCCGGCGAGCGGTACTTGCCGGTCAGGAATCCCGCCGCCAGCCCGAAGTACGGCAGCACCCCGAGTTCGTGCTGGAGCGCGAGCGGCCGCAGCTCTGACTCGAACGGCTCGCGGTGCAGCAGGTTGTAGTGGGGTTGCAACGCCACCGGCGCGCCGACACCGAGACGCTGCGCGGTCTCGATCCACGCGGCGATCCGATCGGCTGTGTAGTTGGAGAGCCCGACGTAGCGCACGACGCCGCGGTCGACCAGCTCGGCGAACGCCGTGACCGTCTCCTCCAGCGGCGTGTCGGGATCGTCGTAATGCGCGAAGTACAGATCGATGCGGTCGGTCTGCAGCCGGCGCAGCGATTCCGGCGCCGCCGCGGCGATGTTCGCCGCACTGAGTCCCTTGTACTCGGGGTGGCTGGAGACCTTGGTCGCGACCACCAGCTGCTCGCGGCCGCCACGGGAGGCGATCCACTCGCCGATGATCGTCTCCGACTCGCCGCCGGAGTTGCCGGGCGCCCACGCCGAGTACGAATCCGCCGTGTCGACGAGGCTGCCACCGCCGGCCACGAACGCGTCGAGGATCTCGAACGACTCGTCGCGATCGGCGGTCCAGCCGAACGTGTTGGTGCCGAGCGCGATCGGAAGCACATCAAGATCGGAAGAGCCGATGACTGCCACGGGCATCCCCTTGACTATCTGAGTTCGGACGATTCCGCGTCGACGATAGCCGGAACCGTCAGGCCCTCGTAAACCTCCCGAGGCCCTCGGCGTCGTAGTACTCGAGTGTCACGCTCTTGGCGCGCGTGCCCGCGGCGTCGGGCACGAACGTCGCCTGCGTGATCCCCACCGCGTTCTCCCCGGTCGGGAAGAACGCGAAGCGGTTGCCGTCCCAGTGCCGCAGCGGATAGTCATCGGGATGCGGCCCGATCAGCAGCCGCAGGCCCGACGACCGGGCGACGATCTTGATCGGTCCATAGAAGTCGTTGGCGTAGGTACCCAGATAGAACGCGTCCGGCTTGGCCGGCTTGGGGTGCGCCGGCGGGCGCTTGCCGGCGAGCACCGAGTGATTGACGTAGAGACCCGCCAGCTTCTGCCCATACAGCTTCAGCCAGTCCTCCTGGAACGAGCCGGCGACCACCAGGTCGAGGAAGTACGAGGTCGACGCCTCGGGGACGCCGATCGGCATCCCGTTCGTCAGCACGACGATCCCGAGGTCCTCAGACGGCAGCAGCGCGAATTGGGTGGCGACACCCTGCGAGAACGCGCCCGAGTGGTTCAGCCGCAGCCGGCCGGAGTAGTCATAGCCGACGTTGGTGCCGAACCCATAGAAGCCCGAGCGGCTGGCGGGCGTGGACGGGTGCCCGGACAGGATCTGGGGCGTGTGGCCCTCGAGCAGCGCGTCGCGATCGATCAACGCGCGCCCGTTCCAGCGGCCCTCGGCCAGCAGCAGCCGCATCCACCGCGCCATATCGAGCACGTTCGAGCTGGCACCGCCGGCCGGCGCCTCGGGGTCGGCGTCGCGGTCGTACTTCTGCAGCCACTTGCCGTCGACGCGGACGTGCATCGCGGCGCGGTTTGCGTGGCGCTCGAAGTCGGCATAGCGAAAGCTGGTGCTGGTCATGTCAAGCGGTGTGAACAGCAGCTGATCGGCGATGTCGGCCCAGTCCTTGCCGGTCACCGTGGCGGCCGCGACCGCCGCCGCGGTCAGCCCGAAGTTCGTGTACAGCCATTGCGTCCGAAACGGCGCCAGCGGCTCGAGCGCCAGCTTGCGTAACACGTAGGCGCGGTCATAGCCCAGGTCCTCGAGCAGGTCGCCGGCATGGTCGGGCAGGCCGCTGCGGTGGCTGAACATGTCCGCGAGCGTCACGTGTCGGCTGACGTAGGGATCGCTGAGCCGGAAGCCCGGCAGGTGGTCGACGACCGCGTCTGACCATTCCAACTTCGTACGACCGACGATTCCGGCCACGACGGTCGCCGAGATCGCCTTCGAGACCGACGCAAGGCGGAACACCGTCTGCGCGTTGACGCGAACGCGGGTGTTGACGTCGCGGACGCCGAAGCCCTTGGCGTAGAGCAGCCGGCCGCGGTGCACGACCGCCGCCGCCACGCCGGGGACACCGGTCTTCGAGCGCGCCTCCTCGAGGATCCCGTCGAGCTTGGCGACCGCAGCGCGGATGCGGTATGGCGGCACCTTGACGAGCGTCGTCGCGTCCAGTGCCGGTGCCGGGCGCTTGCGGGCCGCGTCGGTCGCCTTCGCCGCGGGGCTGTCGGCGGATTCCGCGATTGCCGCGGGGGGCGCCGATTCGGCGATCGCGCCGGCGGGCGCCAGCAGTGCCGCGGCGGTCGTCGCCAGCCCAACACCCAGGAACCCGCGGCGGCCGACGGCGTGTGATGCCTGATCTGATCCCGTGTCGGTCAACTACGTCCCCCTGTATCGGCCGGCGCCAACTGCGCGGCAAGCGTATTGCAGATCGCCTGCGCCGCGTGGCCCGCGTTCCCGCCCGCCGTGACACCGGAGTCCCGCGGGCAGCCGGTTGTCGTGGTGCTGACCCCCGGACGAAACACACCGGCTTATCCTTCCTGGACAAGCGCGGCCCGCCCATGCTCAACCGATTGTCGCTCAGACTCAAAGCGTGGTTCTCCCGGCTCCTCGACCGGGCCGAGGATCCTGTGGAGATCCTCGACTACAGCTATGACCAGCAGTTAGAGCGGCTGTACGACACGCGGCGGGACGTGGCCGACCTCGTCACCGCGAAACACCGCGTGGTGCACCAGCGCGATCGTCGCCAGGATGAGTTCCGCAGACTCGACACGGGTGCTCGTAAGGCGATTGAGCTCGGCCGCGAGGATCTCGCCCGCCAGGCGCTCGAGCGCAAACGCCTGATCGGTCAGGAGCTCTTCGATCTCAACCAGATGGTCGCGGACTTGGAGCGCCAGCAAGCTCAGGTGGTCGCGCGTGCGGGCGAATACCGCTTGAGCGTCCAACGCTTCCGCTCCCAGAAAGAGCTCGCCAAGGCGCAATACATCGCCGCGAAGGCGCAACTCGCGATCTCCGATGCTGCCGAAGGTGTGGCTGGCCAGCTGCGCGACGTCGGTTCAAAGATCCAACGAACCATGCAGAAGGTCGAAGACATGAACCTCCGGGCGGACGTGATCGAGGAACTCGAAGCCTCAGGAACACTCGCCCCGCTGGGCGCCGGCGAGGACGATATCGACCGGCAACTGCGCGAACTGAGCTCCGGCGGATCGATCGACGCCCAGATCGCACGCATCAAGCTCGACCTCGAGCGCCGAAGCACTCCACCGGGCTAACCGTCCGGGCGCGCAAGCGCCGGCGTGTATGCGGCCCCGCCGCCCTCTGTTTGAGTCATTTGCGGGCCTTCAATCCGCGACGAGCCGCGACTTGACTGGTATGAGCGTTACGATCGTGCAACGGCAGCGTAAGCTCGCTGCTATTCAAGGACACTCCTGCCCATACCGATCCATTCGCCACGGCGTGCAATGGAGATAGGACAAAGAACGATGGAGATGACGCAGGTGATCGACCAGCTGAGGGCGCAGCTCGCGGAAACCGAGGCCAACGCCCAGAGGCTCCGTACGGCAATTGAGGCACTCCAAGGCTCAGACGTGCAGTCGCTGGGAGACACCCGGCCCCGGCCGCGCAGTCGACGAGGCGCACGCAGCCGCCCAGCCCGCCAAGGCGCGTCCAACGGTCGGACCGCCGGCAAGGTGGCGCTCAGCCCTGACGTTGTCGTCAAGCTCGTGACGCCCGAAGGTGTGCCGGCGAGGGAGATCCGATCCCAAGTCAAGGGTTCAGACAATCAGGTGCTCAAGGTATTGAAGGACCTTGAGTCTGAGGGCAAGGTCACCCGGACGGGCCAGCGTCGTGCCACCAGATGGCATCGAGTCATCGATACCGATGCAGTCGCGGCTGGTGGGGCGAAGCAGACGCGGAGGACTCGTCAGCCCAAGTCTGAGCCGACAGCCGCGTAGCGCCGCCGACGACCGCCCGGCAGCGTCCGTCATTCCCGCAGAGAGCCATCCACGGCGCGGGCGACCTGCTCGCGTGAGCGGGCTCTCACCGCGCAGCTCAGTGCAATCCGCCAGCGGTCGGGAGTCGCGGTCGAGCACCGAAGCCCCAGGTCTGCGAGTACTGCGGATTGATCGACGTGAAGGGCGATCGCCTCCGCGCGCCGTTGGGCGGCGATGTGTTGGGCGTGGGCTAACTGCGTCCGCCCGCGGTCGCCGCCAAGGGTCATGAGATCCTGGGCGACGATCGGCACCGCGCGTCGTGCGCACTTTTCCCACGGCGCGTCGGCCGCCGAGTCGACGACAACCTGCCGGACCGCCCGCCAGCCGGCGTGATGTGAATCGCAGCGCGCGACGAGAAACCGGGCAAGCGCATCGGCCACGCCCTGGGCTCCGGGCTCGGACGCGTGGACGTCGAGATGCCGCAGCGCGGCACCGACCTGCCGGCCGTCCTCCACTGCCCGCGCCAATTCCTGCGCGGTCCGCGATCTGTGTCGTTCAGGGTCGATCCCTCCACCGTACTGGCCGCGGTTTGCCGGCGGTGACTGCGGTCGTCGAGATTCGTGCGCCCTGTGCCCGGTAAGCTCCGGGATTGTGGAGCCCCCTGCGATCGGTGACCTGGTGAGCGTTGCCGGCGTCGGCCCCGCACTTGATGGAATCGTGTTCGACACGCCCAGTCGTTTGAAGGTCGTCGTCGCGGTGGTCGATCCGGTCCGCGGTCCGGTGTTCAGCACGGTCCACCCGAAGGCGCTGAAGCAGCGTCAGTCCGAGACGGAGCACGACCAGGCGTTGCGATTGCTGATCCGCCGGACACCGCAGCCCGTTCACAGTGCAGCGCGCGGTGGTTCCGCGGGCCGCAAAGGTCACGCCGGCTTCAGTCGAGGCGCTCCTCACCGTTCGACCGGCAAGTAAGGCGCGGATCCGCGCGGGCGGCGCGGGCACTCCGGCGAGTTGCTGCGGAATACGCGCGGCAACTCGCCAAAGCTCGGACCCGCCGCGATCCAAACGCTTGGCGACCGCGGTCGGTTTCCATGCGTCCTCCCCCAGCGCCTTTGGGGATGGGGTCAGAGGTCCAGCGCATTGTCAGGCTTGGGACCCCAAGGGAAGCTCAGCAGCGTGTCCAGGAAGGCTTGGGTCAGCGGTGTCCATTGGCCACGAGCGAATGCGCAGACGGCCCGTACGGGGCGCGGTGACGCGCGACGGACAAGGCGTCCCAGCGCTGGGGGCACGACGTGCTCGGGGACCAGCGCGGGGCCGATCCCGGCCGCCGCGAATGACGGCGCGGCGGCCACCTGGCTGGTGCGCACGGCGACCCGCGGGGCGAACCCGGCCGCCGCACAGCAGAGGTCGACAACCTCCGAGAGACCCGACGCCCGGGCGTAATGCACCCAGCGTCGATCTGCCAGGAGTCCCAGCTTCACCGCCTCCAGCTCCAGGAGCGGGTCGCCGTCGGGCAGTACCAGGACCAGTTCCTCCCAACCAAGTTGTTGCACCGGCCCGCTCCACGTCTCGGGCTGTGAGCCGACGGCGATATCACCAGCGCCGTCACGCGCCGCTTCCTGCAGTGCGCGGCGGTGCGGGAACTCGATCAGGCTGACCTCCAGTGACGGATGGCGACTCTGCCAATCGCGCAGCACCACCGGCAGGATTCCCAGCGCCGCCGAGGTGGTGACCGCGACCTCCAGCTGTCCCACCTCGAGGTCGAGCGCTCGGCGTACCGCCCGGCGAGCGCGCTGGGCGTGGGCCAGGGTTGCCCGCGCCTCACCGAGTAGCTCCTGGCCCGCCGTGGTCAAGCGCACTCCGCGCGGGAGGCGCTCCAGCAGCGCTCCGCCCAGCTCAGCCTCCAGCGCGCGGATCTGCTGTGACAGTGACGGTTGCGAGACCAGCAACCGTTCGGCCGCCTGGGTCACCGACCCCTGCTCGGCGATCGCCACGAAATACTCCAACTGACGCAGGTTCATGACATAAGTATTACCTATGAGTGACGATCTAGATAGGTATTTGTGCCTATGGTTGTGCGGGCCTACCGTTCACGAGGAGGGCAGGCAGAGGGTTCCGAACCCGAGCAAATGGAATTTTAAGATGACGCACCCCGAGCACAACTCCCTCCCGCGTGACCGACACCTGGAGGCGACCCCGATGGCTGACGTCGTCAACCTGATGCCCAGCCGCAAGCGCATCGCCTTGATCGCGCACGACAACTGCAAGGCGGAGATGCTCGAATGGGCTGGATTCAACCGCGACACGCTCGCCACCCACGAGCTGCACGCCACCGGGACCACCGGGTCGCTGCTGGCCGGCGAGCTCGGACTCACGATCCACCGGTTCCTCAGCGGACCGCTGGGTGGCGACCAGCAGGTGGGCGCGGCGATCGCGGAAGGCAGGATCGACTTCCTGGTCTTCTTCTGGGACCCATTCGAGCCCCAACCCCATGACGTCGACGTCAAAGCCCTGCTGCGGATCGCGGTGGTCTGCAACGTGCCAACGGCCTGCAACCGCGCCACCGCCGACTTCATCCTCTCCAGTCCGCTGACCGGCGAGGAGTACCCGCGACCCTCCAGCATCTACGCCGGGCCGATCGGGTCGTCGCCGGTGGCCGTCGGCGTCGGCTGACAGACAGCTCCCGCCGCCGCCCGCCCGGGCGGCGTCGGTCTGCGAACATCGGCGCGATGAAGGTCCGGATCGCCGTTGCGCCCGCCGGCGGCGCGCAGGAGGGCGCGCAGATCGCCGCGTTTGCCGATGCGCTGGAGGCGAGCGGCTTTGACGGTGTGTGGCTCTCAGACGTGCCGCTTGCGCCGGTGCTCGACCCGCTGCTCGGGTTGGGTCTGATCGCCGGGCGGACCCGTCGCCTGCGGCTCGGCGCAAACGTCGTACCGCTGGGGCGCAACCCGTTCCTGCTCGCGAAAGAGCTCGCGCAGCTGGACCGCCTGTGCGATGGGCGGTTGCTGCTCAGCTTCGTTCCAGGGCTTGACCATCAGGGCGAGCGCGAGGTCCTGGGCCTCGACGGAGCCGGTCGTGGCGCCGTGTTGGAGGAGGTGCTCGGACTGGTTCGCCGCTGGTGGGCCGGCGAGGAGGTGGAGCATCGCTCGGCGCGATGGTCGTTCCCCGCGGTCGCGGCGGTCGCCCGACCGGTGCAGGACCCGTTGGAGGTGTGGCTGGGCGGACGCGGCCCGAAGGCGCTGGCGCGGGTCGGACGGATCGCCGACGGGTGGCTCGGAGCAGCGATCACGCCGGATGAGGCGCGTCTGGCGCGGGAGCGGATCCAACAGTCGGCAGCAACCGCCGAGCGCGAGGTCGATCCCGAGCACTTCGGCCTCAGCATCCCCTATGCCCGCACCGCTCCGGATCCGGCGCTGCTGCGCGGCCTGCTCGGGCGCCGGCCAGACATCGACCCGCTCGCGCTAGTGCCGGTCGGCCCACGGGCGCTGCGCGAACTGCTCCTGCGCCACGTCGACGCCGGGCTCTCGAAGTTCGTCGTGCGACCGGCCGCGGCCGTCACCTCCTGGGAGGACGAGGTCGACTGGCTGACCGGCGCGATCCGGGATCTACAGAGCTAGAGCCGGCGACTGGCTCGACGTTTCCCGCGGTCAGCTCCGGTCCTAAAAGCAACACACTAGGGCGGTCCGGCGAGCAGCCGCTCGCGGATCTGCGCCAGCCGTCCGGGGCCGTGATGCGGCATCTCCCAGCGAGTTTCAAGCCACCAGCTGCAGCCGGCAGCCGCCCACGCACGCACCTGATCGCCGGCGCCGGCCGCATCCCGCGCCGAAGTCTCGCCCTCAGCCACCACATCGATATGTGCGCCGTCATGCTCCGCCAGCCAAGCGACAACCGCACGAGCATCCTCCGGGGCCGGGTCCAAGCCACCGGTTTCAAATTGCGGGACCAGCCCGTCGCAACGCAGCACCCGCCGCATCGATTTCGGTCTCGGCCACACGCCCACCACCCAGATCGGAATTCGCTCCTGGACGGGTTGCACCATCTCGCGCAGCTCGTCCGGGTCGCCAGCTCGATAGCTGAAGTGCTGACCCTGATAGACGCTCTCTCCAGCCCATAACGCGCGGATCAGATCGATCCCCTCGTCCAGACGCTCAGCCCGCCCACGGAGGTCAAGCAGCTCCCCGGTGCGCGGCAGATCGGTCTCCGTCGCACCGAGGCCGACCGTCAGCAACACCCGCCCATCAGAGAGCTGATCGACCGTCGCCACCTGACTTGCAACCTTCCACGGCCGCCGCCACGGCAGCGGTGTCAACAGCGTCCCGATCCGGACCCGATCGGTCTTGACCGCGATCGCGGCCAAAAGCGACCACGCATCCACCCCGTACGCGGCCTCCCACACAAACACACCATCCCAGCCCGCCCGCTCGGCGAGCACCGCCAGCTCAAGCTGCTGCTGAGCGGTACCACCGGGAATAATCACACCGCACCGCACGCGGCCAGCCTACGAGAAAGCGTCCGGCTCAACAATTCGGATGTGTCCTTCTGGGCGGTTCGCGTTCGTCGTCTGGTTGTAGGCGCCAAAGCCGAGACAGAGGACGGGGAACATGCGGCAGATGAAGCACACCCACCGGCAGATCAACCAGCGTGTGCAGGCGACGCGCGAACAGGCGATGATCCGCTACGTCTACGGGACGCGAGCCTCGAGATGAACTATCTGCTCTTCATCATCTGTGATGACGGCCTGCCGGGCCCAGAGGCCTTGGCAGTCATGCAGCGGGAACTCCCGGGCTGGATCGAGCAGATGGACGGCCGCGGCGTGCGGCTGCTCGGTCGGGAGCTGGACCTCCCGGAGACGGCGGCGACGGTGCGCGTGCGCGACGGCGAGACGTTGGTCTCCGATGGTCCCTTCGCGGAGACCAAGGAGTTCATCGCGGGCTTTGACCTGCTCGAATGCGCCGACCTCGACGAGGCGATCGAGGTGGCGGCCAAGAGCCCGGTTTCCCGGTTTCAGCCGATCGAGATCCGGCCGTTCAGGGATCGGCTGCGGCTGGGCGAGCGGGCGTCCGCGTTCGCCCGCCAGGACGACTCCGCGGGTACCCCGTACCTGCTGAGCATGTGGATGGGCAACACCCCAGCGGCGCCGCTGGACGACGAGGCGGTCATACAGGAGTGCGAAACCTGGCGGCGGGACCTGGAGGCGCGTGGTCTCCACGTCCTGGGAAACGCGCTGGGCGGCGCCGACACGGCGACGACGCTGCGCGTCCGCGACGGCGAAACGCTGCTCAGCGACGGGCCGGGGATCGAGGCCACGGAGTTCATCGCCGGCATCGAAGTCGTCCGCTGCGCCAATCGCCAGCAGGCGGTCGAGCTCGCGGCCGCGCACCCGATCGCCCGCTATCACGCAATTGAGGTGCGTCCGTTCTACAGCGAATGACCACGCCGCCTGAGCCCCGCTCGTCGCGCTGTTGAAGCCGCGGGCAACGCAATGTAGGGTCCCTGTCAACGGCCCTGGGGTGGGACCTGACGATGGGGGCGCTGGATGCGTGAGGCGGACGACGAGACCGCTGACAAGCGGTGGGATGCGTTCATCTCGTATTCGCACTCAGACCAGGAGTTCGCCGTCCGCCTGCGGACGGCGCTGGAGCGTGAGCGCCAGCGCATCTGGATGGACGAGCGCAACATCCCGGGCGGATCGCGATGGCGTCAGGAACTCGAGCTCGCGATCGAGTCCGCGGACGCGTTCGTGTTTGTCGTCAGTCCGGCGTCGGCGGCGTCGTCGGAGTGCGCCCAGGAGCTGGCCCACGCGGCCAAGCTGAACAAGCGGATCCTGCCCGTCCGCGCAGCGCCGGTGCCACCGCAGGCGTTGCCCGCCGAGGTCGCCGAGCATCAGCTGATCCCGGCCCGGGAGCTGTTCGCCACCGACTTCGACCGGTCGCTCGCGCAGCTGACGGCGGCGCTGCGCTCCGATCCAGACTGGGTTCGCGAGCACACCGAGTGGGGCCGGCGGGCGCTGCAGTGGGAACGCCACGGCCGCGACCGCGGGTTCCTGCTGGCGGGCGCCGAGCTGACCGCGGCGGAGCGCTGGCGCCGGGACGCCTCGGGGATGACGCCCGCGCCGACGCGGTTGCACGGCGAATACATCGATGCCAGCCGAGAGGCCGTCACCCACCGGTTGCGCCGAACGCGTTCGGTGCTGCTGGCAGGGGTGCTGGCGCTGCTCGTCGCCGGCGGCGTGGCGCTCTGGCAGCTCGAGGTGGCGGTCAGCCGCAAGCACACGGCCCAGTCGCTGGAGCTGGCCGCCGTCGCCGAGGCCACGCTGAGCAAGGACCCGGAACTGAGCACCCAGCTGGCGCTGGAGGCGCTGCGGATCCGCACGACGACGCCGGCGGTCGCGGCGTTGCGCAGCTCGCTGCCCGCGCTGCTGGAGCGCGCCGACCTGCAGGTCGGCAGCACCGTCTACTCCGGCGCGTTCAATCCGAGCGGCTCAGAGATCGTCACCGCCGAGGGCGATGGCACCGCACGCGTCTGGAGCACGTCGACGCACCGGCCGCTGGGGACGATCGTCGAGCCCGGCCGTGCCGCGATGTTGGGCGCGGCGTTCAGCCCCGACGGCGCAACGATCGCGACCGTCAGCGCCGACGGCACCGCCCGGATCTGGAGTGCCAGCACCGATCATCAGCTCGGGCCGACGTTGAATCCCCATAACGGCGGACTGGTCAGCGTCGCGTACAGCCGCAACGGTGACCGGCTGGTCACCGCCGGCGCAGCTGGCGTCGCCTACGTCTGGAACCCGCGGACCGGCGAACGGCTGACGTCGCTCGCCCCGGCGGATCGCGCCACCCTGTTCAGCGCGTCGTTTGACCCGAGCGGCACGCGCGTCGTGACGGCCAGCTACGACGGGACCGCGGTGATCTGGAACGCCGCCACCGGCCAGCCGATCCGCACGTTGCAAGCGCCGGACCGTGACGGTCTGTACGACGCGAGCTTCAGTCCCAACGGCCGCGAGGTCGTCACCGCCGGCGTCGACGGCACCGCTCGGATCTGGGACATCGACGACGGGGTCAACGTGCACACCGTCGTCGAGCCCGCCTACGGGCAGCTGCACAGCGCGGTGTTCAGCGCCAACGAAAACGAGATCCTGACCGCCAGCAACGACGGCACCGCACGGATCTGGGACGTCGACGACCCGACCCCGCTGCTGGTGCTCGCGGGTCACAGCAATCGAGTGTTGACGGCACAGTTCAGCCCGGACGGCAAGAGCGTGTTGACCGCCAGCGCCGACGGCACCGCGAAGCTGTGGAGCGCCGCGCCGATCGGTCAGCTGGATGTGCTCGCCGACCCGGACAGCGCCGCGACCGTGTCCGCCGGGTCAAGCGCGAACGGCTCGCAGATCGTCACCGCCGACGCGGACGGCGCGGTCTGGACCTGGAACGCGATCGGCGATCCGCGGCCGACGGCGCTCACGCGGTACGGCAGCGGCTCGCTGTGGAGCGCGTCGTTCAGCGCCCACGGACCCGAGATCCTGACGATCGACGCCGGCGGCAAAGCCACGATCTGGAACGCGATCACGCACCGGGAAGTCCGGACCGTGACCGAGCCGCAGCAGATGCCGCTGCACGGAGGCGCATTGAGCGCCGACGGTCAGAAGCTCGTCACGTTCAGCGAGGCGGACGACTGGGTCCGTGTCTGGGACGTCAGCACCGGCACCCAGCTGGCTTCGTTTCACGATCAGGCTGTGCCCCTCAGCGCCGCGTTCAGCCCGAACGGCTCGGAGATCGTGATCGCCAGCAACGACGGTACCGCCAGGATCTGGAACCTCGGGTCGGGCATCGTGCACCCGGTGCTGACCGAGCCCGGCCAGTCGCTGCTGTCCGACGCCGCCTTCAGCCCGAACGGCGAGCGGGTCGTGACGGCCAGCAACGACGGCTCGGCGCGAATCTGGAACGCTCGGACCGGGCGCGGGCTCGGCGCCGTCACCGAGCCCGACGACGGCGAGCTGACCAGCGCAGCGTTCAGCCCGGACGGCCGCGAGATCGTCACCGCCAGTCGCGACGGGACCGCGCGGATCTGGGACGTCGCCACCGGACAGCAGCTGACCGTGCTGACCGAACCGGGCAACGCGGTGCTGTTGTCGGCATCGTTCGCCGCCGGTGCCCGGCGGGTCGTGACCGCCAGCGGTGACGGGACGACCCGGATCTGGTCGACGGCGCTGGCCGCGCCGCTGGCGACGATCGAGCGGATCGCGCGGTCGCGCATCATCGGACCCCTCAGCGCGTCGCAGCGCGACGCGATCCTGGCCGGGTCCTGACCCGGGTCAGGTGCGACGGAGGCGAAAGACCGGATGGTCCGGCGCGATCTCGCGCAGTTCCGCATCCGAGGCGTCTGGGCCGACCCCACCGAAGAACACGCCGACCTCGAACTTCCACTTCTTCAGGTAGGCCCGCAGCAGCGCCGGCTTCTCGTCGTCGGCGAGCTCGATCGCACTGAACTGTTGCGTGCGCCGGCCGACGCGAAGCCGTCCTTGACCGCTGGCACGCAGGTTCTTGACCCACTGGGTCTGACCACGCGGCGCGACCAGATATTCGTCGTCCTGGTAGCGCATCACGTTGACCGGGGTCTGTCGCCACTCCCCCGAGCGGCGGCCCTTGACCTCCAGAACGCGCGAGCCGTACACGCTCAGACCAGACCGTGTGAGGACGGCAACGATCCGGTTCAAGACATTCGTCGTGAACCACCCCGGACGCTGGTAGTGCCCAGACATGCAGACCATTCTGCCAGCCGCGTCCGTTTCCCTGCCGTGTGGTAAACCCGCGACAATCGGGTACGTGCATCACGCAGAGACGTGCTGGCCAGCCACCGTCGAGAGGCATCAACGATGATCGACCTGTCCACCCTCACCGCCCACGAGCTCGGCAAGTGCTTCGACCTGTCGGTGCTTCCCAAGCAGACCACCGAGGACGACATCCGGAAGGGCTGTCGGCAGGCGGTGCAGTACAACTGCGCCGCGTTCTACTGCTCAGGCGCGTACTGGACGCCGGTGGTGCTCGAGGAGCTCTCCGGCTCCGACGTGCTGCCGGCGGCAGCGATCGGATTCCCGTTCGGTTCCGCGACGTCAGTCGCGAAGGCACGAGAGACCGAGGAGGCCGTGGCGCGGGGCAATCGCGCGCTCGACAGCGTGATGAACATCGGCGCCCTCAAGAGCGGCCGGATCGACGACGTTCGTGAGGAGACCCGAGCGTTCAAGCAGGCGGCAGGCGACGCCGTCACCAAGGTCATCCTCGAGACCGGCTACCTCACCGACGACGAGATCCGGCGCGCGACCGAGGTGCTGGTCGACGAGGACATCGACTACGCCAAGACGTCGTCGGGCCAGTTCGACGGCCCGTCCATGGAGCACGTCCTGTTGATGGTCGAGGCCACGAGTGGCTCGTCGACCAAGGTGAAGGTCGCCGGCGTGAAGTTTCCCCGGCCGCAGAACGCCTACGCGTTCCTGCTCGCCGGCGCGGAGCTGATCGGCACGCGTGACGCCCCTGGGATCATCGACGCATTTGACCAGCTCCGGGCGATTGGGCTCGTGCCCGGGTACCGCAACCCCACCCACCCGGCTCAGCCGGCGGAGCCCGTCGAGCAGCTGTTGGCATGACCGAGCTCGGAGGCGGGCTGCGCCTTGAGCCGAGCCGGTACGCCAAGCATCTCGACATGGCGTTCCACCTCCAGAGCCTCACCGAGCACGACATTCGATCGTCGGCGGGACAGGCACGGGCGGCCGGCGTGGCCGCGTTCTACACCAATTCGTACTGGGTCGGCGTCGTCGCCGACGTGCTTGCCGGCTCCGATGTCCGGGTCGGGTCGGCGATCGCCTTCCCCTACGGCTCGGTGCCGACCCGCGTCAAGGTCGCCGAGATCGAAGCCAGCCTCGAAGACGGCGCCACGGCCGTCGACATGGTCGTGAACATCGGCGCACTGCGCGGTCAGGACTTCAGGTTGGTCGAGACCGAGGTGGCCGAGCTGCGACAGCGGTGTGCCGGGCGGGCGCTATCCAAGCTGATCTTCGAGGTGGGCTTTCTGACCGACGACGAGATCGTGACCTTGACGAAGATCGGCATCGGCGCCGGCGTCGACTACGTCAAGACGTCGACCGGCTCCGAGGCGTTCCCGAACGAGGCACAGGTGCGCCTGATGCTCGAGCACACCGCCGGCACCGACACCAGGGTGAAGGTCTCCGGCCTCCCGCGAACGTTCACACTGGCGGCGAGCCTGTGGATGCTCGAGCTCGGCGTCGATCTGATGGGCACACGCAGCGCCGCCGCACTCGTTCGCCAGTACACAGACCTGTGCAGAGGAGAGGACTTCGATGGCGCGATACCTGGTAGGGATTGACGCGGGCACGACCGGTTGCAAGACCTGCATCTTCGACCTCGATGGAACCGTCGTGGCCAGCGACTACCGCGAGTACCCGTGCGACTATCCGCAACCCGGCTGGGTCGAGCAGACCTCGGAGACGCTGATTCCGCCGCTGTTTGACTCATGCCGCGCCGCCGTCGAAAGCTCCGGCCTGGACCCCGCCGAGATCGTCGCGGTCGCGCTCTCCAGCCAGGGGTCGATCATCGGGCTGCTGGACGAGTCGGGCCAGACGCTGCGGCCGTGGGTCGGCTGGCAGGATGTCCGTGGCGTCCCCTACATCGAGACGCTGCAGAAGCAGATCAGCCGGCAGCGCTTCTACGAGATCACGGGCGATCCGCTCGGCACGGTGTTCTCGATCACGAAGCTGGCCTGGCTCAAGGACCACGAGCCCGACCACTGGGCCAGAACCGAGCTGTTCGCGACCGAGCAGGAGTTCATCAACCGCCAGTGGGGCGCGACGGAATGGTGGACCGACCAGTCGTCGGCCAGCCGTGAGGGCATGGCCGACGTCGACAACTTCGTCTGGTCGCAGGAGATCCATGACCTGTTGGGCATTCCGCTGTCCAAGCGCGCCCAGCTCGCAAACGGACCCAAGGTCCTTGGTGAAATCTCGAAACAGGCCGCCGCCAAGAGCGGGCTGGCAGAAGGGACCCTGCTGTGCCTGGGTGCGCACGACCAGAACTGCTCCAGCTACGGGGCCGGCGCCGTCGATGCGGGTGACACGGTGATGGTGATCGGGACGTTCGGTTCATGCTTCGTGGTGCTCGACCGGCCGATCCGCGACCCGCACGCCCGGCTGGTGGTCAAGCCGAACCACGGCCTCGACAACTGGACGATCGAGGCATTCTCGACGACCTCCGCGTCGGCGTTCCGCTGGTATCGCGACACGTTCGCCGACGTCGAGGTGGCCGCGTCGCGGCCGCTGCAGGAGGACCCCTACGACCTCATCACCCGGGCGATCGGCAAGGGAGCGCCTGGTGCCGGTGGCGTGACGTTCCTGCCGTTCCTGCAGGGGGCCTCGGGCGCGCGTATCAACGGCAACGCGCGGGGCGCGTTCGTCGGGATGTCGCTCGGAACGACCAAGGCCGACATGGCACGGGCCGTCCTTGAGGGCATCTGCTTCGAGATGGCTGACATCTTGACCGCGCAGGCCGCCGCCGGCATCGAGATCGGGACGATCCGACTCACCGGAGGAGCCGCGAAGTCGCCGTTCTGGTGCCAGATGCTGGCCGACGTCTTCGAGCGCCCGATCGAGTTGCTGCAGACCTCGGAGACCGGCTGTCTCGGCGCCGCGCTGTACGCGGGCGTGGCGGCCGGTGTCTATCCGAATTGTCGCGAGGCCGCGGCGCGGTCGGTGTCGATCACCCGCCGGTTCGAGCCGGATGCCGCGGCCCATCGCGCATACCAGCCGGCCTTCCAGCGATTCGTCGAGCTGTACGAGGCGTTGGACGGACGGGTGTTCTGACGATCCATGACGTGATCCCGCGCCGCACCACAACCCGAAACCAGCGATGCAGAAGCACCGATCTCGCAGCCGGTGACGGGGTCGCGCCCAGCGGACGCGTCGGTTGGTCACTTTTGCCCACCTGATGGTGAAAATCGACCAACGGCGCCGCGCCGGGGCCGCCGATGCCCCGGCGGCGCTCCGGCGCGCCCGGGCCGCTGATGGGGGCCCTCGTCGCCGAGTACCGCCGGACCGCCGGCAAGCAGATCGTCTTCGACCTCGTCAGCGAGCTCGGCTTCGACCCGGTCGACGGGGGGACGCTGGCCGAATCGTGGCGCCAACAGCCGGGCACTCCGGTCTACGGGACCGACCTCGACGCGCAGGCAGCCGTCCGAGCGCTCGCCGCGGCCTCGCCCGCACGCTCAGACGCATTCCGCGCGGCGGGTTGATACTCAGCCGGCCGCGTTGCGGCGATCGCGCCACTGCAGCAACTCGCGCAACTTGCCCAAGTCGTACCCTGCGGGCCCGCCGCCGACCCCGATCGTCAGCTCATCAACTCCGGCGTCGGCGAGCGCATCTGCCGACTCCAGGATCGAACCCATGGTGCCGATCACCCGCTCGATCGTCGCCGGGTCGCGCCCGATCTTCGCGCAGTGCTCGGCCAATACCTGAGACTTGTGCAGGTAGGTCTCGGGATCGGCGAACGCATGCCACAGCTGCGCGTGCTGCGCGACCAGCCGCAACGTCACCTTCTCGCCGCCACCCCCGATCATGATCGGCAGCTGCCCGAGCGGCGGCGGGTTCAGCTTGGCCAGCCGCTGCTTGATCAGCGGCAGATCGCGACCCAGTGCCCGGAGACGCTCCGGGGCGGTGCCGAACGCATACCCGTACTCGTCGTAGTCGCGCTCGAACCAGCCGGCGCCAATCCCGAGGATCACGCGCCCACCGCTGAGATGGTCGATCGTCGAATGGATGTTGGCCAGCAGCTCCGGGTTGCGGTAGGAGTTGCAGAACACGAGCGCCCCGATCCTGGCCCGCTCGGTCGTCGCCGCAAGCGCCGCTAACGAGGTCGCTCCCTCGAAGTGCTTGCCGTCAGGGTCCCCGTACAACGGATAGAAGTGATCCCACGTGTAGATCGAGTCGACGCCGAGCTGCTCGGCCGCCCGCCACGCCTCCCGCATCTGCGCAAAGTCCGCTTGCTGCGGCTGGATCTGAACTCCGACGCGGATCGGCACGGCAAACCTCCTGAATCGTGACGGCAGGGCCCTTCAATCTAGCCGTGCTCATTGCTGATGCTGGGCGTCCGGGCGAGCCGCTCGCAGCCCGGAACGCGACCCCGTCTTCGTGGTCAGCGCGTCGGCCAGCGCCAGCGCCAGCGCCGCGGCCACGAACGCGACGATCATGACCACGCCGTGGCGAAATGCCCCGGCAAAATCGCCGTGCGTACTGGTCAGCCCCGCGTAGAAGACGCTGCCGGTGACCGCGATGCCGGCCGCGGAGCCGATCCGCTGGAAGGTCTGCAGCACCCCGCCGGCGCTTCCGGCTCGCTCGTTGGGTACCTCGGATAGGGTCAGCGTCTGGTTGGGCGAGATCACGAACCCGCCCCCCAAGCCGGCGATCAGCAGCGGCAGCGCGATCCAGTAGCCGACGTCGTGACCGGGGTCGTGATGCACGGCCAGCCACACCAGCGCCAGCCCGATGATCACCGTGACCAGTCCGAAGGCGACGAGCTTGCGGCCCTGGCGGAGCACGTGGCGGCTCCCCAGCGACGCGGTCAGCGCGCCGCCGATCGCAAACGGCGTGCTGGCCAGCCCGGCTCCCAAGGCCGAATAATGTAGGCCGATCTGGAGGTACTGGGTGAGGATGAAGAACGTCCCGGTGAACCCCGCGAAGTACAGGAGCCCGACCCCGGAGCCCAGCACATACGAGCGGATCTCGAACAGGCTCAGGTTGACGACTGGCTCATGGGTCCGCCCGTAGCGGCGTTCGTGCAGCACCCAGCCCACGGCGAGCACCGCTGCGACCCCGAACAATGCGGGCCGCAGCGGGCTGTGCCAGGTCTGCTCCTCGATGAACGGCACCAGAATGCAGATCACGGTCAGCCCGAGCAGCGCCACGCCGACCGGATCAAGCTCCGTGCGTCCGGCGTCCGCGGGCCGTGGCTCAGGAGCCGGGAGGTAACGGCGGGCCAGGATCAGTGCCAGCGCGCCGACCGGCAGGTTGACGAAGAACACCGCACGCCAGCCGCTGTGGGTGCCGAACAGCGCGATCAGCGCTCCGCCGAGCAGCGGGCCGATCGCGGTGGAGATGCCGACCACGGTTCCGAAGTACCCGAACGCCTTGCCCCGCTCTTCGCCTTCGAACATCGTCTGGATCAAGCCGGTCACCTGGGGCGTGACCAGGCCGCCGGCCAGTCCCTGAATGCCGCGGGCGAAGACGAGGAAGGTTGATGACGGCGCCGCGCCGCAGGCGGTGCTGGCCAGGACGAACAGCGCGACGCCGATCATGAACACGCTGCGCCGCCCGCGAGCATCGCCGAGCCGACCGGCGGGCACCAGCAGCAGGCCGAACGCGAGCGCGTAGCCGGAGACGATCCATTCCAGCTCGTTCTCCTGGGCGTGCAGCCCAGTCTTGATGGAGGGCAGCGCGACGTTGACGATCGAGATGTCGAGCAGCGTCATGAAGCCCGCCACCAGGCAGACGGCGAGCGCCTTCCAACGATCCGGATTGGGGGCGGTCGAGCTCACCGCGCGGTGATTTCGATTCCCCGATCGGCTTGGCCTTCAAACACCGCTCGCGCCGAGTGTACGGCGCCTCGCTCAGGAGCAGGCGGGTTCGCTGAGCAGATTACTGGTGACGTAGTCGATGGTGAGCACGCCATCGACCCACTCGAAGGCGATCGCCTGATAGTCGTGACCGCACTGCAGCGGGTTGACGGCCTCCGGCTCGTCGCCGACGCCCGGGACATTCGTGTATGTCAGGTGGCCTTCGGTGGAGAACGTGCCTCCCGGGCGGTACTCGCAACGTCGCATCAGCCCCGTGCCCCAGCACGCCGGTCCCGCCGGGCTGGTGGTCAGGCCGGTCTGTGTCTCCCGGACCGCTTGCACCGCGCCGGTCGCACTGACCTGGAGCACTTGGACCGTGATCGTCGCCAAGGGAGCGAAGCCGGTCCCGGACAGCGCCCAGCGCTGACCCAGGTAGCTGCCGCTGCCGTTGCTGAGCGTCAGCGTCGGGGTCGGGTGCGGCGGCGCGTCGGCCTGGGCCGGTGCGACCGAGCCGAGGGCTACGGCCAGCGGCGCCACCGCGGCAGCGACCGTCGCCAGGCCCAGTTTCCCGCGTCCCGCCCCGCGCCGCCTGGCCCGTTGCAGCTTCGTGATCGCCCTCGGTCCGTGGCGTCTCATCATCTCTCTCCCGGTTTCCCTTGGTGAACCGCCGCGTCCCCGGCGGTGACGTCCCAAGCTTCGTGCTCACGACGAAGAGCACCCACGGGCGCAACTGATACATCGCCCCGCTTGACTATGTCCAGTCGCGATGTATCGTCCGGCGTACTAGTGGCCGCCGATCTCTCCAAGCGTGTGGTCCTGGTGCTCACCAGCCTGGCCGACGGGCCCAAGCATGGCTATGCCCTGATCAAGGACATCGAGCAGTTCGCGGGCGTGACCTTGGGGCCGGGCACCTTGTACGGCGCCCTGGCCCGGCTCGAGGACGCCGGTCTGGTCAAAGCGCTACCTGCCCAGAAACGTCGGCATCCGTACCAGATCACCGCTGCCGGTACGGCGGCGCTCACCGAACAGCTCAGACGCGACGAGCAGATCACGCGCGTCGGTCTGGCGCGGATCGGAGTCCAACCGGTATGAGCTCCCCAGTGATGCGCATGCTGCTCAAGCTCTATCCCCGGCGAATCCGGAACCGGTACGGCGACGAGCTGCTGAACCTTCACGACGAACTGCGGGCGCACGGCGACGTCTCACGCACGCGCCTGATCCGAGACGCGATCGCCGGAGCGGTACTGGTCCGATCTGCTCGCCAGCGGGCACACCTCATGACCGCCGCCGTACTCGTCGCCGTCGCGCTCGCGATCGTCGGCACGACGATCGCCGCAGGCGGTACCGACTCGCCTGCCGGGGCATCCCATCTCGAGGCTCGGCTCACCGTCGGACACGTCAACGCCGTCCCGTATGGCTCATGCTTTGTGGCCGAAGGGTCGTCCTGCTCGCTGGCTCCGTGCACGGTGTTCACCGGTCAACCGTCGACCGAGGACGCGGCTGCGTACAGCAGCGAGCCCGCCACTCAGCGCCGGCCGCATTCCACCACAGGGCGCTGCGCCGGCTATCGGGGTGCCGGACCTCAGCACCCGGTGTTTGTGGCGCGCGTCGTCAAGCCAGCGCACCGACGACGCCGGCAGCCGCGGCGTCAGGTGGCGTCTTCAGTCGGGCGACTCGCCCATCAGGCCCAGCTGGGTCAATAGTCCCAGCTGGTCGTAGTAGGTGCGGTAGGAGACGATCTTCCCTTCGTGCACGCGTGAGAAGTCGGCGAAGCGCAGGTCCACGCTTGCGCCGCTGGGGTCAACATCGCCATCGGGAGTGGCGAGTGGGCCGGTGTGAGTCCCGACGAACCGACCCTCGACAATGACCGTGTCACCCGCCTCGACCAGACGCTCGATGACCGCCTGCGCGTCGGGCATCGCTCGCTTGAAGGTCTCCAGATATTCGCGAAACGGCTCATGCCCATAGACAGTCCCCATCCCCGGATCAACCGTCTCAAGCTCGGCGGAGAACGCCGACAGCGCGGCGTCGATGTGGTTGGCATTGAAGCTCTCATAGAACCCGGAAACGAGCTCTCGCTGGCCTTCACCGCTCATCCAAGGACTCCTCCACTCGCCTCACCAGTACCGTCGCGACCCTACACGGAGCCAGACGACGCGCACAAGCGGCATATCGTTGCCCTCCTCGGACCGCCGGCCCGAGTCATTCACACGCTGCCCACAGGAGATGATCATGGCTGATGACGCCGTTCCCAACGCTCGGGACGCCAAGCTGATCGACTGGCTCGACGAGGCCCGCGCCAATGAAGCCCGACTCCAAGCCGAGCTCAGCACCCACGTCCCGTTGATCGAGAAGCCCGCGTACAAGAAACGGCTCCAGGGCCACCTCAAAGAGACCGAGCGGCACGAACGCCTGGTCACTCAGCGGATCGGGCAGCTTGGCGGGGACAAAGGCGGGTTTGCCACCCCGGCCGTCGTGTCGGCGGTCGGCGAGGCCGCCGGCAAGGCGGTCGCCGCGTTCAAGGGTCAGATCGCAGCCCGAACGTCGGCCGCCGAGGGCGTCGACGCTCAGGTCCGGATCGCCCAGGACCAGGTGCGTGAGGAACACCTCGAGATCGCGATCTACACCGCGATCGAAGCGTTCGCCGAGGAGGTCGGTGACGCCGATACCGCCAAGCTCGCCAGCGCGATCCTGCGCGATGAACAGCGGATGGCCAAGTTCCTCGACGATGAGCTGCCCAAGCTCGTCCGAGACGTCGTGCGAGCCGAGATCCCCAGGGATCAGCGGGTGACGACTCGCCGCCGCGCGCGGCCCGCCGCCGCCTCGGCCGCTCCGCGATCCTCGTCGTCGCCGCGGTCGACTGGGGGTGTCTCACGCGCTCGCACCCCCAAGTGACGTGAGCGCGACCAAGCTGAGTCAGGCGCTCGTGACCGACGCCGAGGCTCGCGTCAAGCAGCGCGACGCGGCGGCGCCCGAACTTCGCCGGGTACCGCCGCTGCCGCCCCGTCGGGTTATTTGAAGCTCACGCTCCCGACGCCGGTGATCGACTGATACGCGCCGAACACCGGCGCGTTCTGACTCAGATTGCAGCCCGTGGCGGTCTTCGGCGCGATCCCCGCGAACGTGACCGTGAGCGCCACCGTGCCAGAGATCCCCGTGTACGCGCCGGTGCCGTCCCCGAGCGTGCCCGGACCAGTGGCGGTGGCCGCAACCGAGCAGTTGGCCTTGTTGATCGTCGGCTTCACGCTGTTGATTTTCTTAGCCAACCCGGTTGCGTTGACGACGAAACCACCCTGCTTGAGTGTCACCTTCTCAAAGTTCCCGTTGGGATCAACCTTGCCACTGGCGTCCTGGGAGACGGCCGTGCCGTAGTCCCCGATCGCCCCGGTGATCAGGATCTTGCTCTTCGTGTTCGACGTGGTGGTGACAAACACACGGATCTTGCCGCCCTGTGGAGTGGACGCCGCCAACGCCACAGATCCAACACCCAGCAGGCACACGGTCACGCCGACCGCGCCGGCCAACTTGGCAGCCCTCATCGATGACCTCCCTCATCCGTCCTACGTTGATCTATGCCCGGACCCGGAGCCTCACGCCCACGTACTCGATCGTCTCACCAGGCTCGCGCCCTCGACCCCGAAGGCAACGTCGCCCTCCGCCCCGGTCCGGCGCCAACCCTATAGGCACCGCCGAGCGTGCGCCAGCAAACGTCGCCAGGCGTGGGGCGGCCGCGGCTGGCTGATCAATGGCGCGCAGCGGCCGACGGGAACCCGGGCGCTCCGCTTCCCGGGGCTCGGTGTCGGCCGCCACCCGGTTCGGATCAGCTGGGCTCGAAGCCGGTCACTCGCCCCTGCGGGGTGACCGTGAGCAAGCTCGTCGGCAGGTTGAACCGTGCGCGGATCCGCTCGGCGACGTCGCGTTCACGGTAGTGCCGGCAGCCGTCTGGATGCGCGATCACGACGCATGCTTCGGCCGGGAAGGTCGCCAGCGCGTCCGAGACGGCGGTGAGTTGATCTTCATCGCCGATCTGCAGGCCCGGGGGCGCGCGGAACCGGCTCATGTCATTCGCGATCCGCCGCAGGAGGGCGTCGGCCGCGCTCCGAGCCCGGTCGATGTCCGAGCACAGCGACTGCAGCCGGCTCGGCATGATCGGTGCGACGAGTAGCACCTCGCGCGTACTCCGTGATTGTGCGATGAGTGCCGGCGGCAGCGAGCGCTGCGCGTCGACGACGTACTCGTTGGCGAGGATCAGCACGTGGTCAGGCATATCGGTGTCCTTTCGATGTGGCGTGATGTGGTGTAAGCAAGTGATTACTTACATTGTATGCTGATCGCAGCTCCGCGTCAACCACTCCACGATCCCGCCATCGCCAGCCGCATCCCCGACCGCACGATCCTCGACGCCGTCATCGCCACCGTGCTCGAGCACGGCTACGCCGGCGCGACCACGCGCCAGATCGCCGAGACGGCCGGGATCAACGAGGTCACCCTGTTTCGCCGCTTCGGCGACAAACGCCGACTGATGCTCGCCGCCGTCGACTCCGACATCGGAGAGTTCGCGGCCGCCGGCACGACCCCGACCGATGACGTCCACGCCGATCTGCGCCGCATCCTCCAGTACTACGCGACCGTCATGGACGGGCATGGACAGCTGATGCTGATCCTCATCACCGAGGCCAGCCGCGACCCGGACCTGGCGCAGGTGCTGCGCGAGCCGATGGCCGTCCAGACCAGGCTCCGGGCCCTGATCGCTCACCACCAACGGGCCGGGCGCCTGATCAAGGAATCCCCAGCGCACGCGCTCGAGGCGCTGATCGGCCCGCTGTTCGCCCGCACGATCACCGCCCAGCTCGAGCCCGACGCCGAGCGCACCCCGGTCTCGATCGACCGCCTGCTCGACCGGTTTCTCGCCGGCCACGGCGCCCGCCACCCGGACAATGCGTGAAGGCCGCCAGATCTGAAGGCCGCACGACCCCGTGGCGGACGGCTGCGGATAAGCTTGCCGGGCTTCTCTTACGTGCTCCCAAGAGGCGTGTATGCCAGCCCCAGAACGCAGCGCCCGTCGCGAGGGCAGACGCTCATCCCAGCAGCTTGCCGCGGAAGTTCGGGCGATCCAAGCGCGGATCGAGGCGCGGCTCGCGGTGCGTCCACCTGACTCTCGGCGTCGCTGCGCAGGCACGCCCCCGTCGCCAATACATAGCTGACTATGGGCCTCAGTGACATCGCCGGCGTGTTCAGCCGTTACTTCATCGTCGGGTTCTTCCTGCCGGTGTTCTTCGCGATGGTCGCGCTGGCCCAGGCCGTTGACTCATCGATGCTGCCCCACGTGTACACGCAGTCCTCATCGGGCGCGCGTATCGCGATCCTCGGCGGTGCCGCGCTGGCCGGCGGACTGCTCCTGCTCGGCCTGAACTACAACGTGCTTCGTATCTTTGAGGGCTACCCGCTGAGGGCGCTTGACCGGGTGCCGGTGATCCGCCTGATCTATCGAGTGCCGCTCGCTGCCCAGCGCCGGCGCTTTCGGCGCGCGCGCAAGAAGTGCGATGACCAACACATCGACGACGAGGGCCCCTTCCAGGCGGCCTGGCGACTCGGGCTGCGGTTTCCCTACGACAGGGCGCATCCTGATTCCACACACCTGCTGTTGCCGACGTCGTTCGGCAACGCATTGCGTGCCTTCGAGTGGCGCTCGTTCGCCAACTGGCATCTGAACAGCATTGGTGCGTGGCCGCATATCGAGAGCCTTCTGTCCGACCAGGAGGCCCAGGTGCTCACCGACGCAAAGGGCGACGTCGCGTTCTTCGTCAATGGTTCGCTGGTGGGCATCATCTCCGCTGTCGTGCTTGGTTTCGATGTGCTCAAGTATCAGAGCGCCGCGTCGCTCTGGGCGGTTGCCATCCCATTGGCGGTGGCACTGGCCACCTATCGAGCTGCGATTGGTGCAGTTCAACGCTGGGGGGTCGTGGTATCAGCCTGCATCGACCTGCATCGCCGCGAGTTGTACGAGAAGGTGGGCTTGCGAGCTCCCGCCGACTTCCGCGATGAGCGGGCACTGGCCTGGAACCTCAACCGCACGCTGCTGCTCGGTCGAGAGGTCCCGAACGATCTGGCGCTGCCCAAACCGCCACCAGACCCGGCGGAGAATTCGAACGGTGGCGCCGGCCAGGATGTCGTCGCCCCTCACGGCCTCCAATTGCTGCTGCTGGTAGCCGTGTGGCGAGCGATTCGATCAGCGCTGCGCGGATCCCGGGCATTCTGACCGCGGGTCGCCCCGCACCACGCAGAGCGCCGGATCGCGGCCACGTTTCGTCTCGTCGCGCTTGACGTTGGCGTAATGTTTCCGCCATGGCTAAGCCAAAGCCACCCGTGCCGCGGCCGACGATCCTGCCCGGTGACCCTGGCGGCAATCCGCCGCCTGACTCCGGCGCGCGACCCAACGGCGACTGAAGCGCACCCCCTCCGGCCGGACCGGTGCTCGAGCGGGCCGGCCGAAGGAGCCGCTCGCCACGATCGGTGACCGGCGCGGCGTCGTCATCTGAAAGCTTGGTCGACCGCCGATCTCAGACAATCCGGGAGGAGGTCCGAACGCCTGCGACGGTCGCACCGACAGCTTGGCTGCCGATCGACCCGGAGATGTTGTCCTGTTGTTGACTTCCACGGTCGTCCCGATCCAGCGCTCTCGCGAGATGCAAGACTTCCGCAGCGATGGTGAGCGTCCGTCAAGGTCGCCGATCATGGCTCCCGCTCAGCGGCGGGGTGACCGTCGGCGACGCGCCGTCGGACGCTCTCAGCCCGTTGCCGCCGCCCGGTAGGGCCGAAAGAACGCGCGCAGTTCCTCCGCGTAGAGCTCCGGCGCCTCGAACGGCGCGAAGTGCCCGCCGTATGCCGGCTCGGTCACACGCACGACGTTCGCCGTGCGTTCGAGCCACGCCCGCGGCGGCCGGACGATGTCGCCCGGGAAGAGCGAGAAGCCGGACGGCACCTCGACCCGTCGGGCGAGCTGAACTGGTCCGATCGCGGCGTTTGCGCGGTACATGCGCATCGATGAGCCGATCGTCTGAGTCAGCCAGTAGAGCGTGACGTTGGTGAGGATCTCGTCCTTCGTGAAGCTCCGCTCGATGTCGCCGTCGCAGTCGCTCCAGGCCCGCAGCTTCTCGACGATCCAGGCGGCGAGCCCGGCGGGCGAGTCGGTCAGCCCGACGGCGGCGGTCTGGGGCTTCGTGCGATGCATGGCGGCGTACGCCCCCTCGGTCGCGCCCCACGCCGCGGCGTCCGCGAGCCAGCTGCGCTCCTCGGGCGTGAGGTCACCCCGGTCGCCGCTGAAGACGGGGACGCCCGCGTCGGTACGGTGCACAGCCACGACCCGGTCGGGGTGGTCGAGTCCGAGATAGCGGCTCACGTGGCTGCCGATGTCCCCACCCGCCGCCCCGAACCGCGCGTAGCCGAGGGCAGCCATCAGATCCGCCCACAGCCCGGCGACGGCGATCGAGTCGAGCGCCGGACCGGCGGGGCGGTCGGAGTATCCGTAGCCCGGAATATCGGGCACAACCACGTCGAACGCGTCGGCGGGATCGGCGTCGTGCGCGCCGGGGTCGATGAGCAACGGGATGACCTTCACGTAGCGCCAGAACGAGTCCGGCCACCCGTGGGTCAGGACCAGCGGCAGCACCGGCCCGGCCGGCGCGACGGCGCGGGCGTGCACGAAGTGGATCCCGAGGCCGCGCAGCGAGACGCGAAAGCGGGGCAGCCGGGCGAGCGCCGCCGCCTGCGCCGGCCAGTCGAACGCATCCGTCCAGTAGACGACGAGCTCTCGGAGGTAGGCGAGGTCGGTCCCGAGCGACCACCCGGCGTCCTCGGGCGCATCCGGCCACCGCGTCGCGCGCAGGCGCGCACGCAGGTCCTCAAGCGCCGCGGGGTCGGTCTGTGCGGCAAACCGCTCGGGGCGGGGCGGGGCGTCCGCCATCGGCGGCATCATAGGCGGCCCAAGAACCTGCTGGGATTCGCTCAGGCTGCCGCGACGCCGGACTCGTGGTCTTTGAAGATGGTGTCGATCGGTGCGGGGCGGCCGAGCTCGTAGCCTTGCGCGTAGTCGACGTCGTACTGCTCGAGCAGTTCGAGGGTGGCTTGGCTCTCGACGCCTTCGGCGATCGTTTGGCGCGCGAACGCCTGGGCGAGGTTGACGATCGCTTTGACGACGTGTTGGTTCTGTGGGTTCTCGGGGAGGTCGCGAACGAATTCGATGTCGATCTTCACGACGGTGAGTGGCAGGTGCTTGAGGTAGGAGAAGCCGCCGTAGCCGGTACCGAAGTCATCGAGCGCGATCCCGCAACCGAGTTCGCGCAGCTCGTGCACGTACGCTTCCGCGACGGCTTCGTCGGTGGCGAGCGCGGTCTCGGTGATCTCGCAGACCAGCAAACTCGGGTCGGCGCCGGTGTCCCGCAGCCCGCGGACGAGGTCGCTGATCAGCTCGCGGGAACCGAGTGATTTGCCGGAGATGTTGAAGTGCACTTTGATTCCGTGCCCCGCCAGCTTGATCGCTCGGGCGAGGACCCAGCGGTCGATCTCCTCGATCAGATCGTATTGCTCGGCGGCGGGGAGGAATCGATCCGGCGCGATGATCACGCCGTCGCGGTCGATCATCCGTAGCAACAGCTCATGCGCGGCAACCTCGCCGCTGCGCAGGTCGATGATCGGCTGCGCGTACAGCACGAGGCGTTCCTCGTCCAGCGCGTCTCTGATCCGGCCGACCCAGTTGAGCGTCTCGCGCTCCCGCTTGTGACGCAGCTCGTTGGCGCGGTGGGCGCTGACGTCGGCGAACACGACCACGATCCCCTGGACGTGCTCGTCGATCGTGATCGGCGCGGCGCTGTAGGCGACCGGCAGCAGCCGGCCGTCGCGATGGGTGAAGGTATCGTCCTCGACCCGGGCGGTCGTGCCGGTGCTGAGGGCGCGCCGAAGGGGGCAGTCCTTTGCCTCATAGGGCGAGCCGTCCTCGTGCTGATAGTGGGTCGCGTCGTGCATCGAGCGAGAAGCGAGCTCGTCAGCCGTCCAGCCCAGGAGCTTTTCGGCGGCCTGGTTCATGTAGGTGACGCGTCCATCAGTGTCCAGCGCGAACATCCCCTCGGCCATGCTGTCGGTCAGGGCAGCGAGGAAGTGCTCGCCCGTGCGCAGCTCCACCGCCTGAGCCTTTGTCGTGCTGATATCGGACATGATCGCCAGCCCGCCGGTGTGATTGCCGTGCGTGTCGGTCAATCCGGTGTGCGATACGCGCGCCCAGCAATGCGTGCCGTCCTTGCGCACGAAACTGTTCTCGACAACCCCGAGCCGCATGTCCTCACGCGCCGTCGCCATCTCCTGTCGCGCGATTTCAAACTGGTCGGCATCCATGAAGTCCGACAACTTGCGGCCAACCATCTCCTCCGGCGAATAGCCGAGCATGCTCGCCATCCGCGGGTTGACGTAGTCGGTGCGATCCTCGGCGTCGACACGCCACACGCCGTCCGGTGTGGTGTCGAGGATCTCGCGGTAGCGCTCATCACTCTCGGCCAGCGCTCGCTCGGCCCGCTTGCGCGTTGAGATGTCGCGCGTGATGGCGGTGGCGCCAGCGGCCTTGCCGGCGGCGTCAACCAGGGCGAACGCGGTGATCTCGACGTCGATCAACGTGCCGTCCTTGTGCAGCCGCTGCGTCTCATAGCGCCGCACGTCCCCACCGGTGAGCATCCGCTCGTACAGTCCACGGCTCTCAGGCGTGGCATCAGGCGGAATCAGAACGTCGCCTGAGCTGCCCAGAACCTCCTCGGCGTCGTAGCCATAGAGCGCTGCCGCGCCGCTGTTCCAGCTCGCGATCTGCAGATCCGCGTCAACCGAGATGATCGCGTCATACGACGAGCGCACGATTGTGGCGAGTCGCGCGCGGTCCACCTCGGCACGGTCGCGCTCGGTCACGTCCCGCCACGTGAGCACAAGCAGCTCTCCCGCTCTCAGCGCCCGCACATCGAAGGAGCGCTGGTCGGGCTCGCCACCACGCCGATTGGGCTGGGCGAAATCGTCGAGCGCCAACGGCTCGCACGTCTCGATCACGGTCACATACTCGTCAAACAGGCCCACCGGAGCCAGCTGCGTGACCCGCTGAAGCATGCGCGTTCCCACCAGCTCTTCGCGCCCGAGAACGTTTGTCTCACACGCAGCTTCATTTGCGTACTCGTAGACGAAATCCACGATCCCGCCAGCCGTGTCACGTAAGGGGGCCAGCAACACAAACGGGTCGATCAGCGTCTCGACCGACGCTTGGAAGCGCTCCTCGCATTCCGCAAGACCTTCCGTCAGCCGGTCAACGCGACGATTCGTCCTCTCCGCTGCCCTGGCGGCGGCTGCACTGCTGCTGGATCCCATCTCCTACCTTCCGTCCGGGTTGCTCCTCGCGGCGGAGGAGCTCACCACTGGGGTACCGATCCGATCCGCCAAATCGCCTACCTCAAGCCAACGATCGGCAACCGAACAAGCCGGCATGAGCAGCGCCCGCGATTCTGGACGCATCGCGCCGGACCGGGCGCGAAGCGAAGCGAACGCGGCATTCAGTCAGACGTCGCAGCGGGCTCGCCCTCGGCGACGGGCTCTGCGGCGTCGACCTGCTGGCGAAGCGGCGGCTCCAACAGCCGGCCGAGGACCGGCAGCTCGAGGAACCCCTCGACGCTCGCGTACAGCAGCGCGATCCGCGGCAGGTCCGAGATGTCGTCGATCACGACCGACCGCGGCACCCAGGTCGGGTTGAACTTCTGGTTGAAGTCACGCAGCGACTGGATCTGGAAGAACGGGTTCAGGCCCTTGGCCATCAACCGTTGCACGCGACCGGCCAGTCCGGCGTCCTCGGCGCTGTCGAGCAGACGACCCCAGGCGGCGAAGTTCAGCGACAGCGACTCGAAGCCACGGGCGCCCAACCCCAGCGCGGCGCGTGCGATCAGATACTCGGTGATGCCGTTGGCCGCATCCGGGCGCCGGCGCATCAGATCCAGGGAGTATCCAGGCCGCTGGCCATAGACCGGAACGAACCGCAAAAAGCCCGCCACGCGCCCCTCGCCGTCGTGGGCAAGGGCGATCACGAAGTCCTTCTCCGAGCCTTCGACCGCTTGGCCCAGCTCCATCGTGAAGCCGCGCTCGGGGGCGCCGCCGCGCCACAGTTCGCTGATCTCGTTGAGCTCAGACACCAGCGCCGGGCTCGCCTCGCTCTCGGCGATCAGCTCGAATGTGTGGTCACGCTCGAGCCGGCGGACCACGGCCCGTAGATCCTTCATCGCGGGCGTCTCGAGCGTGAACTCGCGACACGACACGATCGCCTCGTCACCCAGGTAGATCACGTGCATGCCGCGGTCGCGATAGATCTGCCGATCCGCCTCCCGCACCGCGAAGAACGCCGTCCGCCAGCCGCGTCCGGCGCAGAAATGCAGAAACTCGTCGATCGTCCCGGCGGTGTCCTGCGGCGGACCGACCGGATCACCCGCCACCATCGCGGTCCCGCGGACGTAGAGATAGGCGATCAGCGATCGGCCGTCCGCCGAGAAGAAGTAGTTCTTGTCACGACGCAGGGCGAAGTAGTCCAGCGTGTCGTCGCCCCAGGTCCGCACGATCTGCTCCGCGCGCCCTCTCCGCTCGGCGCTCGGCGGCTGGGCCTGGACGAACGTCTTGAACACGAGGTACAGGAACATCAGGACGCCGGCGATACCCAGCGTCGGCAGCCCGGCGTCGATGAACTCCCGGAACACCCGACGGTGATACGTGTACGGGCCGTGCAGGCCGATCAGGCCCCCGTAGGTGGTGCGAACGACGCCGCCGACGGTCAGCCCGGGGTCGATGTGGTGGCGGTTCGCAAACAGCGTGATCGCGGTGACCGCGAGCACACCGACCAGATAGAGCGGCACGAATGCGATCGCCTGGGCCAGCGAGCCGCGATCCGTTTGCGCGCGGAAGTCGTGCCGGAACCAGATCAACGCGAGGAGCATCGCCACCGACAGCAGGACCGCGAGCGGATCGGGTCCCCGGAGCAGATGGATGACGGCGGCAGCCGCGAACAGCACGATGCTGATCGCCCACGCGCGCCGTTTGCCTCGCGCCAGTCCCCTGGCGATCGCGATCAACCAGATGCCGATCACGACCGAAGCGATCAGACCGACCGAGCGGACCGAGTGCGAGACGAACGCGAACCGTGCAATCGAGAAGCGCGACCCGGTGACGGTCGGCAGCAGCGAGAACACGGCCGCGATCACGCTGGCCCAGGCGAGCGGCCGCAGCGTCCGGGGACGGTGCGTCAGGGCCGCAACCGCCGGCTCTGCTGGCGCTGCCGGCGGCCACCCGGACGGCTCGGCCGGTGCGCCGGCGACAGCGGCGGCGGCGGACGGTGCGCGCCCGGTGTTGACGCTCGCCAAGTTGTCAGCCGGTGGCTGCCCCGCCGGCCGCAGCGTCGGGAACAGGATGACCTCGCGGATCGCCTCCTGGCCGGCGAGCAGCATGACCAGCCGGTCGATCCCGATCCCGAGTCCACCGGTGGGCGGGAGTCCGTACTCCAGTGCTTCGAGATAGTCGTCGTCGACCGGCTCGGCTTCATCCTCGCCGCCCGCCTGCTGCTGCGCCTCCGCTTGGAAGCGGGCGGCCTGAT
>Ga0302326_10000573_pt1 | contig 101186 bp, 86 predicted proteins | sample Palsa_T0_3_FD_202264 | JGI IMG/M metagenome (GOLD analysis project Ga0302326, IMG submission 202264) | Peat permafrost microbial communities from Stordalen Mire near Abisko, Sweden - Palsa_T0_3 | ecosystem: Environmental > Terrestrial > Soil > Palsa > Peat permafrost | place: Sweden: Abisko... | reverse complement strand
TGGTGCGATTGCCCCCGGCTGACGAATAGCCAGATGGTCGACTCCAGAAGCAACTGCGCCAAAGCCGAGATGACCAGGATTTGAAAGACAGGGGCGGCTGCCTGCCATTGATTCCCGAGCATCAGAACGATGACCGGTTGCGCGGCTACAAAAAGAAATCCGAAAATGACAGCGGCTATCCACATAATCAGATTAACGGTGCGCAGATAATAGCGCGCAAAGCGGTCGGGATCCGACTGCGTTCTGCTGAACGCAGGGATGGCCACGCTACCGGCCGGCGCACTCAGTTGCCGCACGGGCAGCATCAGCAGATTATAGGCTTTGGAATAGAGGCCCAGCGGTCCAGCCCCGAGATACCGGCCGACAAGAACGTTGTCTGCGCTGCGACTCACCGCGATCAGGAAATACGAACCTGCGACGTTGCCGCCGAAGGCGATCATTGAGCCAACGTGGGCGTCGCGACGCGGCAGGCCCGGACGCCACTTGACCATCAGCCACGAAAGCACCATCTGAGTGAAATTCAAGATCAAGGGCAGCGCAACCAGGGCCCAGTAACTCGCTCCACGCCAAGCCATCGCGATAGCAACAGGGACGGCCACGACACAACAAGCGACATCGCGAATGGCGAGCCAGGAAAAGCGCATCTGACGCTTTAGAATGGCATCGGGTTGGACTCGCAATCCGCCGATCACAAACACCAGAGACACGACCAACGTTATGTTCACGATCCGCGCGTCCCGGTAATATTTCGCTAAGACCGGCGCCAGCGCGATGGTGATCAGCATCAGGCCCAGCCCGATGGCGAGGTTGAGCCAAAACAGGGAGCTCACTTGATCGTGGGTGATTTCCTTGCGCTGGATGGTGGCTTCGGAGAGACCGAGATCCGCGAATGCCTGGCCGAGTCCCGTAATGGTGGAGACCATGGCAACGAGTCCGAAGTCCGCTGGGGTCAGGAGCCGCGCGAGCACCACCGTGGAGATGGATAAAATCAGGAACTGAGCGCCCTGCGAAGTGACATTGAGGACACCGCCGCGAACCGAGTGCCCCTTCAAGTCTGCTTGCAGATGATCGGTGCTGAGAAGCGCGTCCAGCGACTGTTGCTGCACGGTCATGAGTGATCCCGCATGTTGATGGAAGCCTTGGCCTGCTCGGCGGGCGGCAGTTGCACGGCAGAAGGCACGCGGAGCAAATTTGCGTAAGCAGCCATCGTGATCTGGCCGACTTCGTCCCAGGAATGGCGTTTCGCGGCGAAGTCGCGTATCTGCTGCCGCCGCGCGTTCAAATTCGCGAAAAGGTCGCTGGCAAAGTAGCGTTCGATGGTCCCGGCCAAATCCACCGCATCTCCGGCCTTGAAGACAAAGCCTGTTTCGCCGCCGATGATGTCGTCTTTCAGAGAACCAACGTCGGACGCAAGTATCGGGAGGCCAAAACTGTATCCCAGAAAAAGAATCCCGCTTTGATAGATGTGCCTATAAGGCAGGACGAGAGCATCGGCGGCTTTGAAGTAAAGTTCGGTCTCATTGTCGGGAATGTGGTCCGCCCTGACGATAACTCGGCCGTTTGAGATTTCATCCTGGATTTCCTTGCGAATCGCGTTCCAGTAAGCTTGCGCGGAGTTCTCCGGCCGGCCTGCAATGATCAAATTGTAGTCATGATGCTGGGCGAGAAGTTGCTGAAATGCGGCGACCAGGTACTCGAGGCCTTTGTAGGGGGCGATTCTTCCGAAGAACAAAATCGTCTTTTTCGCGTCATCAATGCCGAGGCGCTGCCTGGCTTCGCTTTGAGACAGGCGCGTGTTTGGGATGGCGTTGTTGATTCCGAACGGTATGACCGTCACGGCGGCCTCTTGCACGCCGAATTCTTCGCAGAGCTCGCGTTTCATTTTTTCGGTGTGAACGAAGAGACAGTCAGCCCGGCGGTATTGGGTTCGCAGGCTCAGCCGATTGAGGCGCGTATCTTTGGAATCCCGCCGGCCTGCGTTCACGTTGTGTACGGTAAGGACGATTGTTTTTCCGAGCAAACGGAAGAAGGGCGTGAGCACCATGCGATCGAAGATCTCGAATTTGCCATTCCATAGGATGTGGAAGATCTTCGGTTTGGCCGTAGCGGCGTAGCGCGCCAGCCGCGCGTAATACATTAAAAGCCGCATTACTTTTCTGACCAAGCTGACATCCGCGCGCTGGCTTCCTTGCAAATTGAGAAAACGCAATCGGGCCTTGCCGTGGAATTCAGGATCATCCAGGGTGTCGCTGCCAATCACGTCCAGACTCGCGCCCTTGGAAAGAAGTTCCATCGCGAGTCCGAACGTGTAGTGCTTGTCAATTCCGCCGGTAAGCAGGGCGACTTCTATTTGGGGGGCGGCCGCGGACTCCGCCGGGACAAGCGAGCTCCCCGTGCCCGCAAGGGCTACATCGCGTTCGCGGATTTGAAGGTTCTGTTTCAAGTCCAGCAGTACCGCTCTTTCAAATTCCGTCAATTGCTGCGAGAACTGTCTACTTTCGCGCTAGTGTTCTCTTACTGTCCGGGGGCCAACGATTTCTAGTGGGCGGTGGCGCGAACTGCGCCCGAATTCAGTCCGAATGGGAACACTCTACCCACTGGAAAACCCCAAAGGCGCGCGCGAAGGGCATCCCGGTGGTCGCGATCATCGCCAAGGGCATCCTCAGTTGCGACCAGGGTGTTGCTTTCGAGTTGCGCAAAAATGCCAAGGACATCCCGGTTGATTATAACGTCTGAATCGATCCAGATAACCGGGTCAAAACCCCACTCGATCATCCACATCAGGGCCTGAGGCTTTACGTTCCAACCATAGCCGCCCGTCAGGCAATCGGTCTCCAGCCGCACTTGCGGGCATCTTTTTAACCAGTTGACGAATCCGCCCCTTGCCGGCGGATAGAAGAGACTAACCGCTTCGGTGGGGGAGTGCCTGGTTAAGCTTAAGAGGAGCAGCTTTAACGCAGGCTCACATGCTTCCCGATCCTCAGCGAGACATATTGTCGATCGCATAGAAAGCTTTTACTCTCAAACCTTTGCCGCTTCTATTGAATCCCGGAAGGCGCCGGGGCGCCGAGCGCTACGAGCCTGGGCCGTTCAGCTAGACGCATGGCAACCTGTCCCAAGACTGTCCTCGCGTACAGTGGCTATCACCGAGGTCCCCGGCGCAAGATGTATCCGATAGAGAGTAGGATGACGATATTTCCAGCCCTTTCAAGGAATGGCGCCGGATGACCCGAATGCTGAAGCTCTGCTTGATGATTTCTTGCGTAGTCACGCTGTTTTGCCCGAGAGCGGGCGCGCAGACGATTAATGCCGCGAGTTGCTCGCAGTCGGACGTACAGACCGCCCTCAATAGCGTGGCCGCAGACGGCACTACGGTTGTCATCCCCGCGGGCACCTGCACCTGGAGCACGAGCGTCAACTACAACCAAGTCTTCTCCACGACCATTCAGGGGGAGAGCACCGTGACCGGCTCGTGCAGCCCCTCCAGCACAAGCTGTGTGGCTAACGACAACACCATCATCGTTGATAACCTGAATCATAACGGCAGTGACCCCGGAACCTTCGACATCACCACCGCCTCCGGAAAATCCTTCCGGCTTACAGGGCTTACTTTCAATTGGGGATCTAGCACGTCCACCTATCACGGCACGGTGCAAATTCAGGGTCAGTCGCAGGCCGTCCGCGTGGACCACAATCACTTCAACCGCATATCCGTGACGGACATGACCATCGGCGGCTGGACCTACGGCGTGGTGGACCATAACTTCTTTGACGTGCCCACCTCCGGCGGCTGGAACGGCGTCAAGGTCAACGAAGTCAGTTGGAACAATGAGACGGCCGGAAACGGCGACAATTCCTGGGCGGATACGACCACATTCGGTTCCAATCGCTTCCTGTTCGTGGAAAACAATTATTTCAACAATCCGGCCAACATCTCCACCGCGCCCGCGAATGACTGCGACCACGGCGGCAGGTACGTCTGGCGCTACAACGTGATGAGCGGCGTCGAACTGCAAACCCACCCCACGGGCCCCGGCGGAGACCGGGGACGCGGATGCCGCGCTCACGAGGTTTACAACAACCTGGTGGTGGGCGGCAGCGGCAGATTCAACTTTATGTTCCTTTCGAGTGGCACCGAACTTATGTGGGGCAACACCGCCAACAATTCTGGCAATGCGGTCTATCAGGAATTTGTGACCATTCACTCCATGCGCAAGGACAACAGCACGTACACGCAATCGCCCACGCCCAATGGCTGGGGCTACTGCGGAACTTCGTTCACCGGCACGGGCTCGAATTGGGACGAGAATATTAGCGCCCTCACCGGATATCGCTGCATGGACCAACCGGGACAAGGTGTTGGAGATTTGCTGGTGAATGGTTTCCCGAATGTTACCAACTCGGCGACCGGCTGCTCGTCATCCTCGCCTTGCGCTTGGCCGCGGGAAGCTCTCGAACCTGTCTATGAGTGGATGGACACCTGGACTTCTACGGGAGGCGGCTCGTTCTATCTGAATGACGACCCGACCGTCTTGATCCCCAACTCGGACTATTATCTCTGCACGACGCCGGGCACCGGCTCCTGCAACGGGTTCACCGGAGCAAGCGGAGTCGGCTCGGGCTTGCTTTCTGCGCGCCCTTCGACTTGCTTGCCGCTCGTGGCTTACTGGGCGACCGATACCCAGACTCTCTACCAGTGCGCGACGCCGAATACTTGGACCACGTATTACACGCCTTACACCTATCCGCACCCGCTCGATACTGCCGGCTCCGGCGATCCTCCGGCTGCTCCCTCGAATCTGAAAGCTACGATTAACTAACCTAGCCCGCGAGAGTGGCTACCGGCACGCTGGAGCGCTTTGTAGCTGCGCCTGCTTCTTCTTTGTCGACGAAGAGGCGGTGGATCAGCTCGAGCGTCAGCAGCTTGTGGATCTCATTCGTGTAATTGCGGTCGCCTTTCAGGTGGCCGTGAACCACTTCCTCCATTCGCTTTCGTTCAACGTACGGCCTGCCAAGACTGCGCGGATCAAGCAGCATTTCCCTCACGTAGCCGCCGAGCGCATCGCGGTACCAAAGCCTGAAGTGGAAGACTTTGTGCCGGCCGAGTATGAGGCGCTCAAGATGAAAAGCGGAAAGCGCGTGGTCGATTCGGGCCACGGCCTGGGGCATGCCCATGTCGTAGGCGTATTCAGCTTTGAACAGGAATTCGAGTAAGCCGCGGTGGGCTGCGGCGGAAAGGCGTCCGCGTTCTCCGGCTAGGCCGCGGTCGGTCGGAATCTGCAAGAGCTCCTTTTTTCCGTCCGCAATGAGACGGAGTGAGTCTTGGTTGCTGTCGAGTGCGCACGCGGGCGCACGGAATACCGCGCGCACCAAATCGTTGTCGAGAAATGGAGTGCGCAGGGCGAGCTGCGTCTGTTCCAGCGCGAGAATGCCGTAGTGATTCCACGGGCTCTGCTTGAATGCAGCGAAGGTAATGGGATTTCCGGTCAGGAGGCCTGCATAGGTGCCACTCGCTTGGTGGACGGAGTTGAGAACGTCTGATTGGAACAGCCCCGGCAGCGGAGCGACGGGCTTGAACGAGCGCACTCGCCGCAGGATTTCGCCGCCCAGATTTCCGGTCATGCGCACGGGCGCGATCTTGCGGGCTTTTTCGTTCAAGTAGAGATCCGGGGAGCGGCTTACGTCGGCGCAGCCGTCAGTGAGGTAAACGGTGCGCTCGGAATAGCGCGTAAATTGCGCCAGGAATTCCTGGCCCGCGGTGATTACCTGATGCGGCTGGCCACACATGGCGGCCACTTGGCGGCTGCGCGTGACGTCCTGGCAATCGCGGTACATTCCTCCGAAGGTGTAGCAGGGTAAAGAACCCGGCGCGGACTTCTGCCAGGCCATGATCATGCGGGTGTCGAGTCCACCGGTCAGTGACATGCCGATGCGCTGGGGCCCTTCGAAATAGCGCGGCAGGTTTCGCGAGAACACTTTCAGCAGTTCTTGATAGTAGGATTCCGGCTCGAGCGTTTCTTGATCTTCCCATTCCTTCGCATCGAAATAACTCTTCCTGTTTTCAAGGGAGCCGTTCCGAAAAGCCCAGGCCGAAGCCGCCGGCAGAGTGTGAATTCCTTCAAACAGCGTGCGGTTCTCCAGCACAGCGCCACACGAGATGAACTCTCCCAGAGCGCGTGTGTCAATCTGTCTCAGCTCGGGACGCACGGCCAAAATGGCTTTGGCTTCGGCGGCGAAATAAAACGCGTCGTTCGCCTCGTGATAATTGATTCGCTGTATGCCGTAGCGGTCATTGAAGAGCGTGGTGGTTCCGCGGCCGCGATCGACGAGGAGGCCGTGAAATCTGCCATTCAACCCCGCCGGGAATGAGGAGTCCTCTTCCGCCAGATGCACCAAATAGGAAGGCCCGGTGGCGCTGAAATCGTGACCGCGCTGCTCTAAACGCTGAATCGTTCCGGGCTCCGGAAATTCCTCGCCCGCGAAAATGAGCACCACGTCCCCGCGTTCGTTGCGCAGCGGCATGCCCTCGGCAAAGGAATCTTTTCGCACGACCCAGCCGGCGTAAACCCCCAGAGACTCATCTACCCAGGTGCCTACCACGTAAGAATCCTCGTGGCGCAGAGCTTCCACCATGCGGAGAAGCTCTCGCTCCGCACGTTCGCGCGGCATCCGGGTTATCAGGCCGACAATTCCTGGCATAGGTTCTGTCTTAGCGTTCGAGCAGGCACTTCCTAAGATTGCGACGGAGATTCCGGCGCTTCCTTGGGCTCCGCGCTCTCTGCTCCGGAAGGCTTTCGCTCATACCATTGCTTGCGCAATTTGCGATAAGTGGCGGCGATGGGCTCCGGAATAAGCTGCGTGAGGCCGTGGTGCAGGCCCAAGCGGAAGGCCATTTTGCCCGCTGCGGTCAGCGGAACGTAATAGCGAGGCAGCTCAATTTTCTGGAATCCGTTGTGCCGCTTGAAGTCCGCCAGGCCGTCGCGCTGCTTCTTCCCGTAAGACATATTGGCGTACCACAGGTACGGGATACTGCGCTCGGCGCAGGATTTCACCGCCTGGGCAATCAGCGCGTTCGTCGGAGCCTTATCCTGATGCCCGATCATGGAGACAATCTGCATCAGGCCTGCCTGATTGCGATTTTCGTCGAACACGAGTTTGACGAACCCGATGAGGTTGCCTTCGAAATATGCGCCGATAAAGATGCTGCGATCCATGAAGGTCGCGTTCATTTTGCGCACGGTTTCAAGGTCTTTGCCGTAATGCCAGAAGGGCTTGCCCTGGCGGACGGGAGACTCGTTGTAAATGGCGTGTATGCCCCGCACGTAGGCATCGTCAAAGGCCGCCTCGCGAACATCTACTCCTTTTTTCGCCGCTTTGCGCGCTTTGTTCCTGACCTTGAAATCGATCTGCTTGGTCATCCAATCATCGAAGGTGGTCACGCGCAGCGCGGCCATGTTGTCCAATTCCACGGGGTAATTCAGTTTCACCGGACTATCGGAGAGCCTCTGAATAAAAGTGAAAAGGTCGATTCTGTTCCGGGAGCTCCGCAGAGAGGCCAGCGCCGCTTCCGGGTCCTCCAGGAACTGATAGCCCTCTGCATCAATGAATCCGATTCGGATCAACTTCCCGTCAATCCGGAGATCTTTGCCGCAAACTTCCAAAGTTCACCTGCCTCTTTTCTGGCGGTCGATGTCCGACGCAACCAGCGTTAAATCTTCGTCGGCCATTCGACAGCTATCGGTACTTGCCCGTCAGGCCGTTCCAGCGAACCTGCAGCGGATCCAGAAATCCCTTGGCCCCCAGCAACATGCTGACCTTGGTGCCCGCCACATCGTTCCAGCGCACCGGCACTTCCAGGGTCCGGTATCCCAGGCGCTTAGCGATGAACAAAACCTCCACGTCGAAACCGAAACCGTCCAGTCGCTGGCGCCTGAAAATCTCGCGCGCAGCCGAGGTCTCAAAAAGTTTGAATCCACACTGCGTGTCGTGGAAGGGCAACCCGGTCTCCACGCGCATGAGCAGGTTGAAGACGCGGCCCATCCGTTCCCGGAAGACCGGCTGGTGGACTCCTATGAGCGAGCGGTCGAGAGCGCGCGATCCGATGGCGCACGGCGCGCTCTCGCGTTCCGCGGCGCGCCACAGAGTTTCGAGTTCCTCGATGGGCGCGGACAGGTCGGCGTCAGAAAACAGCGCCCATTCGCCTTTGGCTGCGAGCATCCCGTGGCGTACGGAATATCCCTTGCCGCGGTTTCCCGGGTTCCGCAGCACGCCTGCTCCGGCGGCCTCGGCCACTCCCGCAGTGTTATCGCGAGAGCCATCGTCCACCACTATGATCTCTGAAAATTCCCAGGAACTCGCGGCCAGATACGCCTTCACCTTTGCCAGCGTGGAGGGCAGCCGCTTCTCTTCGTTGTAGGCCGGAATAATGATGGAGATGGATCGTCGCAATAGAATCCTAGTTTGGTCCTTGCTCGGCTATTTTGCGATGAGGCCTAACCCACACAGCTGCGTCGCCCGCGTACCGGGCTCCGATCTGATGTACCAGCACAGAGTTGGCCAGCGTGGCCCCGCCAAAAGTCATGATAGCAACATCACCGTGGCCCGGGAGTCGAGCGCCGTTCTGGCATCGCAAATCGGAGTCCCAAAAATGCTGCACGTCTTCAATATCCGCGGGCGGCCGATTCCTTCTGGTTATAGCGCTTTCCACATCATCGATCGGGCTGCCCGCATTTTCGGCGAAAGCGATGTCATAGGCGCAATAGTCGGAATCGTGAAGCCAGGCCAGAATATGCTCCAATTGGTAGGTTCTTTCACGCTCGGCGAGAAGAGGATTTGCAACTTTAGTCACTACTGGCACATTGATTCCGGCGCGCACCATTATTACGACCATGGCCAATGCTGCGATGGCCCCGATGACGTATTGAGTCTTGACAAAAGAGACGGCCTTCTCAGCCTGTACCCAATCCAAAGACGTCGCGTAAACCGATACGATTATTCCAAAGAGGGCATAGACCGGAGTTCCGATTCCCCCGCCCAACGGGAGCACTGCCGCCGTCAGCATCAGGAAGAAAAGGCTCCAGCGGCGCAGACGGAATAGCTTCACCAGCACCGCCAAGAACCAGATAAAAAGCAGCGGCAGGCTTCTCAGGAAAAACACAACGCCGAGTGCCGAGGCCAAGAGACAAGCCACCAGCTTCAGCCTGGGCGAGAGGCGCGTGCTGAGAAAAACCATCAGGGCCAGGAGAAATGCCACGAGCGATGCAGCGCGATTGACCTCGTTGGTTTTGTAACTTACCAGAAACCCAAATAACTTGGTTGCGAGCGGCATGTGCGCCCGCGGAAAGATAACAACCAGGGCGGCGATAAACGTCGTGCCCGCCAGCAGGATGGCGATGGCCTGAATGTGCTGCGCCAGGCTGCGGCGCCAAAACGTGCTGAGGTAGTAACCGAAATAAAAGCCGACGAAGAGGCCTGTTGCAAACGGGTGCCAAAACGCAAGTATCACGGCGGTTAACGCGAACCACGCTTCTCGCTTCCCAAAAGTGTCCAAAGCATCGGAGCGTATCAAAGCTCCGAGCATCAGGATCACCGGAACGTAGAACATTCCGTAGATGTGAAAAAGATGAACGTAGCCCGAAAAAAACACGCCGCCGACGACGAAAGCGATCAAGGCAAACATCCGCTTTTGCGGGGCCGCGGAATAGATCAGCCACCAGGCGAGAACGAACATCGCGTATATAAGTCCCTGAACCAAAGCCTGGCGCGGCACGCTGGTGGGGAAAATCCGCGGATTCAGAAATACGAAGCCCACTCGCGTCACGACCTGCGCCAGCGGACGATAGGTGGAAGACAGGCCAAATTCGAATTGTTGCGCGAAGGTTTGCGTGTGAACCCAGGCCAGCCACGAGTAGCTTTCCCGGTGACTTGCGAATGGCACGACCATAAAAAACCAAAAGGAAAATCCCAGCACGGCGAGGATGAAATACGTGATGGTCTCAGCCCGTCCGTTCAGATCGGGCAGAGGATTAGCCTTGGGCTCGGCGATGCCAGCCCCGTCGGTTTGAATTATTGAAATCATCCCAGGGAATTCTTCCGGCGCGGCAGCGGCAGGGCGCCGCGAACGAAAGTATCTTTCTGCTTTTTGGCCGGGGCGCGCTCGACCAAAGGCTCCCGAGCCGGGGCGCTGCCCGGTGCAGCAACAGCAATCGAGCCCAACAGGAAGGTAAGGCTCATGAACGACGGCTTAAAGGCAGCCTCGGTCATGTTGTAGAAAAGTGCGATGGTCCACAGCGCCACGAAGAGCGACGCCAGGCTGGAATATGGCGTTAGCTTCTTGCAGATGGCCCGGTAACTGGAAACCAGCAAAATGATGAGAAGCGCGAGCCCGATGACGCCGAGGTTCAGATACACGTCCAGGTAGCCGTCATGCGCTTCCGTGACCGGCCCAGCCAACTTCCAAACCTGCAGCAGCCGAGGACCCAGCCAGAAGCTCTCGTAGCCCGTGCCCACAACCGGATTCGTGTTCGTGCTCAGCACGGCTTGCCAGATGTTCGTTCGGCCGGTAAGCGACGGGTCGCGACCGATTCTGCTGGCCAGCTCCCCGTTGAGGCCCAGGCCGAATGCCAGGATCAGGTAAAGGATGAACGAGGTTGGCATCATCACTTTGATCAAACCGGTATGGCGCTGGCCCCACCCGCTATGAGTCGCTACGATCACGAGACATCCAATCACCAAACAAACGCTGGAGGTCGCGCTCTTGGACATGTCCAGCAGCCACACGGTCATCGCCATAAACGCGAGGTTTACGAGCAGGATCCGCTTCGTCTGCTTGTCCTTGCGTTGGGACCACCGCGAAACGGTGTCCCAAAAAAAGAAGATTCCGCTCATTAGGCACAGGACTCCGAGAGTGTTCTTGCTGGTTGCCGCTCCCACGAACTCAGGCGCCCCGGTCCACGGATTATAGTGCTTGCCTATTTGCGCGTAATACTTGACCAGCAAGACGGAAAGCGGGACCAAGAAATAGTGGATGCGCCTGAGGAAAATCCGAATGGCCTCCGTCGGATGTGCGTCGGACAGAACCACAAGTATCATCAAATAGTTGCCGAGGTCGCGGAACCACCGTTTGGCGGCGACGAAGGTGAAATCAGACCACAAGACGCTTATCAGCGCGAACAATAGAAATAATACCAGGGCGCCATTGCGCTTTAAAAAAACGTCCCATTTGAACCCTCGCGATATCAGGATTCCCATGGCCAACAGGATCAAAGCGAAATAAACGACACGATCCAGGGGGTTTCCCGTTTCCAGGGCTTGCTCCGCCTCAAAGCTCTGTGCTCCCAGCCATTGCGAGGGCAGCCGCGATCCCATGATGAACATCCACATCACCGGTACCCACAGGGCCGGCGAGGTGCTAGGTTCCTTAGCGGGATCAAAGCGCAGGAGCGCCAGCAGAAGGACGAGCCACAAAGCCAGCGCTAATGTAGGTGGCATTAGCTCAATCCGCTCGCGGCCGGTTCGATCTCGTCCTGGCTAACCTTGTTTTCAACGTTTTCGTCCACCGGCACGTCCGCGTAGCCCGCCGAACTCTGCGAATTGGCCGCGCCTGGCTTTCGCGCCGCATGGATTCGCAATCGTAGAGCGGGAAGATTTTCACCGCGATCAACCGAGACCGTGGCGCGCACGCCGCCGGGCTGAGTGGAATCCATCTCGAACTTCGCCGAGCGGCGCTTTCGAAACCACGAGGTCGCCTGCCCTGCGGTAGCAAACCACGCACCACGGCTCTGCAAATCCCGAATCAAATCAGCGTAGAAGCCGCCCCACAATCTTTCCGGCACCAGGCTGCGATCGTGCCAATTGATCGTGAGTACGCCTCCGAACTCCTCCGAATTATCCAAAAGCGGGCCGACGAGAGTCTTTGCTTTCTGCCCGGAAAGTCCGAGATGATTGGGGTAGAAGAGAGCGGTGTCCATCACATGCAGCGGCAATTCAAGCAAACGCGTGGCGCCGAGCGGCTTGTACACCTGCGTCGTGCCCGCGCGATATCCCACCGCGTCATTGTAACCAATGGTTGAGTCGTAGGCCGCGCCGGCGGCTTCCAAAGCTTCGGGCGATTGTTGGCCGTAGTATAGCCAGTGCATGCGTACGCCGATTTCGGAGCTTCCTGTTATGCGGCGAATTTCTTCCAGTTCTTGGTGCCCTTTCGAACTATCGCGCCAGGCATCGATGCCATGGAGCCCGACCTCGTCTCCCGCCGCGGTGAGTTTGTGGAGCGCATCGGCGATATCTTGAGCGCCGTAGCCTGCACCGCGAATCGCCGGCGCCGGACCATGAGAGGTGCCCCCGGGCTGGTTAGCGAACGGAATCACGAAAAATGTCGAACGGACACCCTTTTCCACTTCGAGGTAGCGATCGCCGAATTCGCCCCAGATGTCTTTCGCCAGGCCCAGGTGCATAAACGGCAGCTTCAAAGCCGCCGTCCAGTTCGCCAGCAGATCTCCCAAGGAGATTTCCCCGCGCATGAGTTTCCGCACAGAACCGAGGACGGCGCGGTACAAAAACCCGAACATCGTGTGGTCCCATTTGTGGCGGCGAATCGAAGGATGGTCCACGTCGTGCGTCAGGCAGGCGATGAATCGATGACGGTCGGGAACCGGTGGAATTTCCGCCAAGGGAATTCCGCACCCGGTTATCAGGTCGCGCAGAAACGCGATGTGAGATTCGAGCGCCGGCATGGCGGCGTTCGCGGCCGGTTGCCCCTCCATCAGCAAAGAGCGAACCTCGCTGAACAAATCGTAACCGATGCGCGTGAGCATTCGGCCGTCGGACTCGTCGAGATACGCCGCGCACTCGCCGGACTCTTCGTCCGTCAGGAGGGCGTTCGCCTTCTCCTGAAACGCGATGACCTCACCGTAGATCGGGATTCGCCTCACCTGACGCGTGAGAAGGAAGGCCTGTTTCCGTTGGCGGCCGGTTGGGATCCTTTGTTCGCGGTCAAACTGAGTGTTTTTGCCGGCGTAGAAGAGGACAAGCTTTGCGGCAGAGTCGAACGGGGCGTCTCCGGCGCACAGCACAACGTCATACTGCCGGTCCCGCCGATAAAATTCCCACGGAGTTTTGAACAGCTCGAAGAACTCGCGGACGACGCCGTGTTCGGCAGGATCTGCAATGACTCCTATCATCGCGAGGCTCCTAGCTCAACGCCGCTACGGGTTCCTCGTGCGCCCGAAGCCATTCCTCAAAGACGACCAGGCTGAAAAGAACTTTATGATTGTCGTTTTGACCGGAGCGATGTTCCTCGAATATTTCCTTTACCGCCGCAGGGCGCAGGTAGTTGTAAATCAGGCTGCCTTTATCCAGCAGGATTTCTTCCATTTTGCGATTGGTGGTGCCGCGAAACCAATGATCCACCACATTCACGCCAAATCCTCTCTTTTTCCTTTTCAATATTTCCGCGGGAAGAAGCGCCTGGCAAACCTGGCGATGTACCCATTTTCCCGATCCATTCCGCACCTTCAGATTCGACGGCAACCTCTCGGCATATTCCACGATTTCCTTATCCAGAAAAGGCACGCGCACTTCAAGGCTATGCGCCATGGAGAGCTTGTCCGCGTACATGAGCAGCTCATCGGGAAGCGTCGATCGCAGCTCGACGAACTGAAAACCTCCGAGCTCGTCCGTTTCGTCCATCAGCGGACGCAGATCCTCCCAGCACTCGAGGATTTTGTCCGATGTCGCCGGAGGAAGAATTCCGTCCTGAAAAAGGCCGTCGATTTCGCCGCCGGGCAAGAGCGACAGGACGTTCTGATAGCGCCTCATGCGCTCGGGAAGATCCAGCGAGTAGATACCTCGCTTCAAAGTCTCGTTGCGCGGCAACGCCGTGATCATGGAGCCAACAGCCGCGCGCACGGACTTCGGCAGAGCTCCCCAGTACGAGCCGTAGCGCACTCCGAGATGGCGCCGATAGCCGCCGAACAATTCATCCGGCCCCTGCCCCACGAGCGCGACCTTGACGTCTTCGCGCGCCCGCTTGCACACAAAATACATGGGCACGATCGACGACGAAGCGATGGGCTCTTCGAGGCATGAAACGATGTGCGGCAGCGCGTCCTCGAAAGTCTTGCGGTCAAGCAGCACGGAAGTATGTTGCGAGCCAAAATGAGCGGCGGTGTCCGCGGCGTCCGCCAATTCGTCATCCGCGAAACTCGAACCGTATCCGACCGTGTAGGTGCGCCACGATTTCCCGTACAAATTCATCAGCGCTAGTAAAAGCCCGGAATCGACTCCTCCGCTGAGCAAAAGCCCCAAAGGCACATCGCTCAGCAGTTGCCGCTTCACCGATTGCTTGTAGAGCTCGCAGAGCTCTTCGGTCGCTTCTTTCGGCGACTTCGCCGGCGAAAATGGCGTGGGCTTATAGTTGTACCAGCGTCGCAGAGCGTAATCGCCCCGCGCAAAAACCAGCATGGTTCCCGGCGCGAGCTTTCGAACGCCGCTGAATATTGTGTAGGGCGAAGGAGTGTAGCGATAGCGCAGAAAGAGATTCAGCGAAACCGGATCGACTGCAGACTTTTCGTCCGCGGCCGCCACCACCGCGCGAATTTCCGAGCCGAAGGAGACGCGTCCGTCATCGATCTTGTAATAAATCAGCTTGATGCCGAAGGGGTCCCGGGCCACAACCAGCCGCTGCTTGCGCACGTCCCATATGGCCAGCCCAAACATCCCGTTCAGGTGGTTCAGGACCTCGTCGCCCCACTGCTTGTAGCCGTGAATGATGACTTCGGTATCGCACTTGGTTCGGAACACGTGCCCGAAGCCTTCGAGTTCGCACTTGAGCTCCGGGAAATTATAGATCTCGCCGTTGAAAATCACCCAGACGGATTCTTCCCGATCGGACATGGGCTGGTGCCCGAGCGCAAGATCGATGATGGAGAGCCGGCGAAAGCCGAAGCCGAGCGGCCCTGCAACGAAATAGCCTTCGTCATCCGGCCCGCGGTGGACGATGCTTCGCGTCATTCGCTCGAGGTCCTGGCGCAGCACCGGAGCCTGGCTCTTGAAGCTAAATTGTCCGCAAATCCCGCACATAATTTAGCTAGTTCCGCCCTCGAGATTTCTGTTCGGACTCTGGCGTGTTGCGGTAGAGCAGGAAGCAAAGACTTCGAAACAATTGCGATTGCGCCCAGCGATGCATGGGAACGTTGTCCCAGCCGAGGAGAAGCTGGCGGCTGCGGAAAGAGCCGTCGGACTTCTGCCAGCCTTCGAGCTTGATGACCCGCGCCAGGATTTCGTCGAGCGCCGGGTAGCGGCCCGCCAGCAGCACTCCCACATTGATGCACTCGGCATAGTCGTACAACTCGCGCCGATACACAGTCATGCGAGGCCGGCGCGAAAAAGGCTTGGGCAAGCCCGCTTCATCAAACAGATTTTTGACGTAGTAATCGACACCGCGCTCGATGGCCTTGGTGCAAGCGGGATTCTTTGTGATGGCCTCGATCTTGGCCAGCGCCTTCAGCACGAAGCAGGTATGAAAGTGATCGACGAAAAGCCTTTCCTCATCGGTCGAATAAGGCCACGAGCCGTCCGCATTTTGCGCCTGCAGCACGAAATTCAGATTTCGGTCGGCGACTTTTTGGTAGCGCTCGTCGGAGAATTCCTGTGCCGCGGAAGTCAGCAGAAACGCCCGGTAGGCGCTCGCATTTATCACCCCGCTCGAGTCTTCGGGCCCGGGATTGTAGAAGCAGGAGGCCGCGCTCGGCGAGGTTTCCACGTCCTGATAGTCCTTCATGGCATGGCGCACGATCGAGTGCATGATTTCCCGCCACTGCGGGTTCCCATCGATTCGATAAACCTCTTGAAAGGCCTCGTACACGTACGGAACGGTGGTAATGAGGGGTGTGTCCTGCCACATTGTTCCGCGCCGTGTTTCCCAGTTGAAGGGATAGCCCCAACAGTATTCGTCATAACCGGGAGCTCGCGTTTGCTTGAGAACTTCAAGAAAATGGACTGCTCGCTCATAGTACTGCTTACTTCCCAGAGCGCGCGAGAGGAAAGCAAAGCCCATGGCATAGTGCGCGTCGGCGATAGGGAACCTCTGCGGCTTCCAGAAGAGCCTGCGCGCCGAGGGCACAAAGGCCTCGCTGAAGATCATGGGCGAAACGGCCAGAGTTCCGAGTAGCGGCTTTTTGTAATACAAAGATTTGGCGCCGCGCGCCAGGTCGCTCGCGAAGAAGCTCTGGTGATCGTAGGAAGTCTCGCCAAATTGATCGAGCCAGTTCGTAAAACGGACTACCGCCGCTTGAACTTGCGCGATCTGCGTTTCGTTCACGATTTGAGCCTGATCAGTGAGAGTGAGCAAAGTGGCGCCTATTGCGGAAGGACTTTAAACTTATCAATCGGTTTGAAGGTCACCAGCGATTTCAAAACTACAGACAACTTGCGCATTTGTTCTTTGCGGTGGAAGGCAATGAGTTCTTTGGAAACAGGTCTCTTGACTCTTCGAAGCAAAGCCCAGCTATAGCCCAAGCCCAAGGCAAGCCCGTCCACAATGTAGGGCGGCTTGGACAAGCGGTACGTGACCCGGAAGAGTTCCCAGATCGGATGGCCGCCGAGATAGTAGTCTTTCTCCCCATAAGAAAATGACGAAGCCAGTACGCCGCGCTCGGCCGTGCCCAGGTGGCGGAAATGAAAGAACGACTTCTCGCGATAGGACCGCGTGGTCCAGCCTTTCATTCGAGCGGTGGTGACTGCGATCCAATCGATGCCCCCGGCCTTGTTTGCGAAGTACCCGCCGATATCCGCGAAGCATTGTCGCCGGAATATCTGGCACTGTCCGGAGACGTGGTTCTGCCCTTCAAAGCTATTCGTTTCCGAGCTGTAGCCGCCTTCCTCTTTGAAAATCGTTCCGGCGACTCCCAGTCGCGGATCGCCGCTGAACTTGTTCAGGAGAAATTCGAAATGGTCTTCATCCAGCCCCACATCCCCGTCCAGATTGCCGATGATTTCGTAGCGGACGTCTTTCAATCTCTCCAGGCCGGCATTGAAGGCATATACTTTCGCCGCGAAATTTCGCTCTTTGCGCACCGGAAGGTTCACGAGTTCTATCCAGTCGTGGCCCGCGGCATGCTTTTCCACCAGGCTCCCGGTCGCGTCCGTCGAGCCGTCGTTCACAATCACCCACTTCACCGGGCGCACCGTCTGCCGAATCATCGATTCGATGGTCTTCCCGATGAAGGCCGCTTCGTTTCGGGCCGGGGTGACGAGAACGTAAGGCAGCGGAGAATTTGGTTGATCCATTTTGTCCTCACTCATTCGAACGCCGGGGGCGCCGTCCGTGCGCTTCGAGCTAGGCCTGGCTTAGAATTCCGCTGACCCGGCTAAGCAGCGTTTCCCTCTCGCAATCCCAGGTGTGCTCCCGGTAAACTTTCTGCCCGGTGCGCACGATCTCAGTGACTTCGCGAGGATGGGAGAATACGTATTCGATTTGTTGCGCCAGATCCACGGCGCTTCCCGGCTCGAAGAACAGAAGAGACTCGGTGCTGAAGTAATCGCGAATTCCTTGCGTTGACGGCGCAATCACAGGTTTCCCCAGGGCCAGATACTCGAAAACCCGCGTCGGAGTGTTGATCTCCGTGAACGCGTTCCGGTGGTTGGGAATGATGCCCACATCGCACTTCTCGAGTTCGGGGACCAGTTGCTCCATTTGCTTTCGCCCCAGATAACGCACGCATTCCTGCAGGCCGCGACTCCGCGCCGACTCCATCACCTGATCTAGAAACGCGGTGGGCGTGCCGAAAATGCGGAGTTCTGCATTCGGGATGGTTTCACGCACTCGCGCCAGGGCGTCCAGAGCCACGTCCAACCCGTTCCGTTCAACCAACGAGCCGTGGTACATGATCACGAACGGCTTGTTATCAGCGTGGCTTCTCGTGCTCTCCGCCTGTGGTGCGTGGAACGGGAGGATCTGGCTGTCCGGCGCATTCATCACTACAGCAATCTTCTCTGCCGGACAACTCCGGGCGGAGAAGATACGCTTGCAGGCGATATTGACGGTTACAGCGAGGTCCGTCCGCGCGATACTCCATTTTTCGAGCCGCTTCAGCCATCGAACGCTGCTGTTCGTCTCCGAAGTCCGGAAAATCGTCATCATGAGTTCGGGCATGGGATCGTGCAAATCGAGGACCACCTTGGCCCCCAGTGCCTTGGGTACCAGCGAACTCGCCACCAGTATGTCCGGCATATTGTGCACGTAAACCAAATCGTAGCGCCGGAACAAAGAGCGCGCGGCGAAGATCGCCGAGGTCATCAGGATGAAGGCGCCATACCGGAAGGCGTATTCCAATTTTCCGCGCCGTGGATGCTTGAGTTTAATCCGAAGAACGTTGATGCCAGGCAAGGATTCGCGCCGGAGTTCGTTTGGGTGACCCAGGCAAATCAAATCTACCGTAGCCCCCTCTCCCACCAGCGCATCGACCGACCGGCGCGGCCGGGGATCAAACGGGTAGGTGGAAAAGGTGACCATAGCCACGCGCTTTCCTGCGAGGCGCTTTCCGGTAGCGCTCGTCGCAGTTTGCGCTTGCGAAGCTGGCTCCATCGTTGGGGTCATGAGAGATCTGGTCATTATTGTGAAAAGCGAAATCAACGACCTGTGTTCCTCGTCAGTCGTCAGCCGCAGCAGGAGCTTTAACTGCTTGACCTTGTCACGCCGACGGTCTGATCGCTCGATTTCTTCTGCGAATCACGTTCAATTTTCTCACGATTGGAACTCTGGATGGCCCTTAAAAGGGCCGAATCGTCAAACTTGCGGAGAAGGTCAATATTGGGCATGACGCAGTGTCCGCCGATGACCCCGGGGAAATATTTCGTTTTCGGAAAAAACGAAATCTCGTCGTAGAAGGCCACGATCTCTTCATAGGCCTGCCCCGATTGATCGCAATAGCGTTCCACTTCCTGGGCCCAAGCGATCATCAAGCCGAAGTAAGTCGTTTCCGTCAGCTTGGCGACTTCCGTGGCTTCCGGAGCGGACAAAACCCTGGTCTTAAGGCCCGCGCCCTGGAAATGCTCCGCGGCGCGCTGTCCGCTCGCTGCATCGATGGGCCCCACGAATTTTGTGTAAGCGCTGAGCTCTTCGAGCATACGCACGTGCTTTCCGCGCACCGGGCTGTGCGCCAGAGCTGCGCCCGTCCGCTCGGCTACCGCTCGAGTGGTGCCCACTGCGACGGTGCTATTGATGACCGTGAGCCTGGGCTTGAAAAGATCGATGTAGCGCGTCGTCTCGCCGATAAAATCCTTGATCTCGAACGGGAAACAGACATGCAGAACGTCCACCTTGCCCACTGGCCCGTCCGGCGGCACCAGGTCCACGCCAATTGTTTTATAGTGCTTGGAGAGGAGCTGTAGGAGGGGGCGGCCCACCTCTCCGAGTCCGACAATAACGACACTGTTTTGTTCCTTCACTGCGCGTCCTCCTTGAACGGTGCGCAAATTCCGGATAAATCGTCTTTATGAAATACTAACCGCGATTTATTGCCACGGAGCGGTCGAAAAGCCCGCTTGTTGCCAGTCCGTACTTAGAAACTCAGGACCTAGTAATAGTACTGCCATGCCTCAAGTGAGCTTCGCCCCAACTTCGCATCCGCGAAAAGTGAAATCAGGCCACGCGATTTAAAGTTGGAAAAACATCGCTAGCGAAGGGCGCCAACGGGGGCAAATTCCTGGATCTTCTGGACCACGCGCGTCTGCGCCGTGGGTTGAAGCTGCGGATACATCGGAAGCGAGAGGATTTCCACAGCCACCTTTTCAGTGACCGGGAAGTCGCCTTTTTTGAATCCAAATGCTTCATACGCCTTCTGCAAATGGAGAGGGATGGGATAGTGAATGCCGGTATCAATCTTCGCGTCCGCGAGGTGTTTCTGCAGGCCTTCGCGGTCCGCCACTCGCACGACGTAGAGGTGATGCACCGGGCGCGACCAGGATGGTTGGTGCGGGGTGACCACGCCATCTACCGACAACAGCATCTGGTTGTAGCGCGCCGCCGCTTCCCGGCGCTGACGGTTCCATTCCGCCAGGTGGCGGAGCTTTACGCTGAGCAAGCCCGCCTGTAGAGAGTCCAGCCGGCCGTTGTATCCTTCGATGTTGTGGTAATACTTTTTGGCTTGGCCGTGATCGCGCAACATTTTCATGTGACGCGCCATTTCCTCATTGTTGGTGGTAATGGCGCCGGCTTCTCCGCAAGCGCCGAGATTCTTGCCGGGATAAAAACTAAAGGCCCCGGCGTGACCCATGGAGCCAGCTTTCTTCCAGCGATTTTCTTTCTGCGAGAAATACTCGGCGCCGTGAGCCTGGCAAGCATCTTCCACCACAATCAGGTTGTAGCGCCGAGCTAGTTCGAGCAGCGGATCCATGTCCGCGCACTGCCCGTAAATGTGCACCGGCACCACGGCGGTGACCGGCGCGCGATACTTCTTGTGGTAGGGCTTTCCCGTCTCGCGATCCAGGTAGCATTCACGCTCGAGATATTCTTGCAACTTCGTGACGTCCATCGAATAGGTCTGCTCGTCAATGTCCACGAAATCGGGGCGCGCGCCCGCCTGGCTGATCGCTTCGGTGGTGGCAATGAAGGTGTGCGCCACGGTGACCACGATGTCGCCGGGCTGCACTCCTGCCGCCGTCAGGGCAAAGCGCACGGCGTCGGTGCCGCTGGCTACGCCCACGCAATACTTCGCGTCACAAAATGCGGCGAATTCGTTTTCGAAATTTTCCACCATGGGGCCGCCAACGAAGCCGGCTGTATGCAGCACTTTCTGGAAAACGGCGGTGAGCTCCGCTTCGAGCTCTTGGTGCGGGGTAACCAGATCCAAAAACGGGATTTTTTCGGTATGGGACATTATACGATCCTCGACTCCTCGGTGATGTACCGCAAAACTTTTGCGGGATTTCCTGCAACAATTGCATTCGCGGGAACGTCTTTGGTGACCACGCTTCCGGCGCCCACGATGGCGTTCTCTCCGATGGTGACGTTCGACAGAATCGTGGAACCCGATCCGATGGAAGCGCCTTTCTTTACGATCGTCTTCTCCACTTTCCAATCCGCCTCGGTCTGTAACTGGCCTCCCTCGGCCGTAGCGCGCGGGTAGGAATCATTGATGAAAGTCACGCTGTGGCCGATGAACACGCCGTCTTCGATGCTCACGCCTTCGCATATGAAGGTGTGGCTGGAAACCTTGCAATTGCTGCCCACCGTTGCGTTTTTCTGAATCTCGACGAAGGCGCCAATCTTGGTGTCGTCCCCGATTTCACACCCGTACAGGTTGATGAACTTCGAGAGCTTCACGTTTTTGCCCAGCTTCACGTCCGGGGCGATGGCTAGATATGGATCCATGATCTGGGACTTTTCCCTTTCTGCCGCAGCTGAAGCGTGGAGGCAGACGCCTCGGCGATTCAGCCCAAGTGGCAGAGCGCTCTACAGACGGACGAGCTTGCCTTTGTGCTGCAGGGATTCGTCGGCGGCCTCGAGTACCTTCACCACTTGCAAACCCGCGGCTCCTCCGTTGAAAGGCTGTTTGTCGTTCAGGATGCAATCCACGAAGTAAGCAGCTTCAAGCTTAAGCGCTTCCACCTGCTCCACGCGCGGCGCCCACATATCGCCGGAACGGTAGCTCACCAGCAGCTGATACACTCCATCGCCGCTCATCTGCACGCCTTTGTCGTAGATCTTGATTTTCTCGTCGGCTTCGAGATCGTTCCACACCAGCATCTTGCGCTCGCCGCCGATCAGCGTTGTGCGCACCTTCACCGGCGAAAGCCAATTCACGTTGATGTGACCGATGATGTTGTTCGGGTAGTACAGCGTCATAAACGCGATGTCGGCTACGCCGTTCAGGTGCCGCTCGCCCGTGGCCACGATCGCTTCGGGCTTTTCCTTGATCAGATGATCCATGATGGCAAGATCGTGCGGAGCCAGATCCCAAAGCACGTTCACATCGTGCTGGAAAAGTCCCAGGTTCACGCGCGTGGAATCGTAGTAGTACAAATCTCCCAGCGTGCCGTCGTCGATCAGTTCCTTCATTCGCTTCACCGCGCCGGTGAAAAGGAAGGTGTGGTCCACCATGATTTTCAGCTTCTTGCGCTCGGCAAGCTCGATAAGCTCTTCGGCCTGCGCCACCGTGGACGTAAACGGCTTCTCGACGAACACGTGCTTTCCGTTCTCCAGGGCCGCCTTGGCCAGATCAAAGTGAGTCCACACCGGCGTGACGATGGCGATCGCGTCAATATCCGTGGCGGTGAGTAGATCCTTGCACTCGTCGGTCGTGCGAATGTCCGGATAGGATTGCTGCACGCGTTGCAGTGACTTGGGGTTCTTGTCGCAAACAGCCACGACGTGCGAGCCGTCTTGCCCGTGGAAATTCCGGACGATGTTCGGACCCCAATATCCATAGCCAATCACGCCGAATCGGATCATGCTTGTCTTCGACGCGCGCTGCACCTGAAATCCAGATGCAGAATCAATGCTTACGTTGGTAGCCATCTTTTTTTCCGCCTTGGTTAAATCTGAAACTTTTCGACTACGTTACAATCCAGGAGGCCGACTGCAAGAAGCAACTCAGTAGGCGCCGTCACCTGAAAAAACGGCGCGAGGTGTTTGCAGAAGAATCTTTAAATCCAGCAGCGGCGACCACATTCGGGAATACTGCAGATCCAACCGCACCATTTCATCGAACGTCGTTTTGCTCCGGCCATGCACCTGCCAGAGCCCGGTAATTCCGGGCCTGGATTCCAGCAAACGGCGGCGGTGCCAGATGTCGTACGCTTCAATCTCATAGGGAATCGGGGGCCGCGGGCCCACCAGCGACATTTCTCCGCGCAGGACGTTCCAGAATTGGGGAATCTCGTCCAGGCTGGTGCGGCGCATGAATCGCCCGATCCAGGTCACGCGCGGATCGTCCGTTATCTTGTAAACTTTCTTCTTGCCTTGCAGCGGCGCTTGCCCGGATTTCCCGGCGATGAACTCTTTCACGAAATTCTTGTGAATCGCTGCGCTGGTGGAAACGTACATCGAACGAAACTTCAGAAAAACGAAGCGCGAGCCGAACTGCCCGACGCGTTCCTGCCGGAAGAAGATAGGGCCTTTCGACGTGAGCTTGATGAGCAGTGCCAGCACCAGGAACGCCGGCGCGAGGATGACCAGGGCCAGCGTGCTGCCCACGATATCCATGGCCCGCTTCTCGAGCAAAGACAGCTTCTTTTTCTCTTTCACTTCAAACAGGTCGGGATACATCGTCGGGTCCACCGGGCGTTGGTGACCGTTGCCTTCCCAGCCGTCGGGGAAAGCGTAAAACGAAATCTGGAAACTGCTCAGCTGAGTGGCCTTGAAGGCGCTCTGCAGTCGGGCCGCCACCTTCGATTCGATGATCTTCACGGCCGCGTTCACTTCGCAATCGCCGAATTCCGTGAAGATGACTCCAAAGACCGAATTCGCCTCGAACCATCCGGCCATGTCTGTTTCACGGATGGAGGTGCACAGAACCGCTGCCACGCGCTCCAGTAGGGGGCCCGGCTTCTTGTTGTTGAGCCCGCCGTCGATCAACATCAGAACCAGATGCTTTCGCGACCGTTCCGAGCGTTTCCGCTCGCGCGTCAGCATTCGCCGGAATTGGTTTTCGGCCAGGAACCCCGACGACGAACCGAACCAACTCTCGGGGTTGCCTGCCGGCTCCCTGGGTGTCCCGCTCGTCTTCGGTTTTGCTGTAGTAGCGCGGCTCACTGCAAGTCCTCTTTGATCGAAAGCTTCTTCAGTTTCCTTCTCACTATTTCTGCTGCTTCTTGTTTCTAAACCGCAATCGAAACCGAACGCGCATGCTCGTAAGCTTTTTCCCCGCGAAACGCCTGCGTTGGGTAGGCCGCTGCCACACACGCCGCATCGATTTCCACCGCCACGGAACGCTGCAGCAGCGTGATCGAAAGAATCAGCCGGTGGCTCCCTTTGAAGTCCACCAGAATTCCTTCCACGCCGCGCAAAGAGCCCGATTCGATTCTCACCTTGTCGCCAATTCCAAGATACGGCCACGGCTGATTCGGCACGCCCGTCGCCATCAGAGTTTGTATCGCTTGGATTTCAGATTCATCGACAGGGCTCGGAACGTGATTGAATCCCACGATTTGAATCACTCCGGGCGTCTTCAGGATCGGCAAGCGGTCCTGCGGATTGAACCTGCAAAACAGATAGCCGGGGAAGAGCGGCGTCTCCACTTCTTTGATCCGGTCCGACCAGCGCTTTCTGCATTTGTAAAGTGGAAGAAGCCATTCGTAACCTTGCCCGCACAGGTAATCGGCCACGCCCAATTCGTGGCGTGTGCGCACTTGCAAAGCGAACCAGGGGAATCGGACCGATCTCTCAGCGAGATTTTCCGCCTCTTCCGCCACGCTCCGAATTGGATGGTTTGCTCTCATTTTCTTCGTGAATCTTTAGGCTACCGCCATTAGAGTCCCAATTTCGACCCTTGCCGGTTATGTAGTTTGCACGACACGTACCACCATCAAGCTTCTGCTAGAAAATCCCGCAAGCTGCTGTTTCTAAGATGCTTAACTGCAAAATCGCCCTCCGGGCCGCAACAAAAAGGACGCTCCAGACGGTATTCTTATGAATATTGCTATCCCAGAGTTGCAATTCTTTTCCATTCTCTAAACCACAGTCAACAAAGGAGATATAATTCTCGCGCTGTCCGGCACCCTCAGCCTTCGCGTTTCCTTCGATTTGCGCGCGAGCCCTCATCTTATGCCCGCGCCTTTGCCTTGGAATCCTCGTGCCCGTAGCCATAGCCATACCGCTCGTAGTAACCATATCCGTGGGGCGTCTCGACCGCATTCAACACCACGCCAACCACGTTTCTGCCTTGCAGTTCCTGGCAAGCTCGTTCCACGGTCACCGTGGGCGTGGATCCCGCGCGCACCACCAGAATCACTCCGTCAACCATATCTGCCAGCTGGCTGGCATCTGCCACGGGTAGCAACGGCGGCGAATCGAGAATGATCCAGTCGAACAGGGGCGCCATGCGGTCCAAGAGTGGCTTCAGCCGGCCGTTCAACAGCAACTCGCTCGGATCCGCCACTTCTTTTCCGCCGGGGATGAAACACAGATTCCCTTCCATCCCGTGCTGAATCACGCTCGCTTCATCCGCATCGCCACGCAGGTAGTCGGCCAGTCCCGGCGACGGCGGCGCTCCCAATGGGACGTGCAGCCGCGAACATCGCAAATCGGCGTCGATGATCAGGCAGCGGCGGTCCGGTTGGCGAATCAGCGCTTGCGCCAGATTGTTCGTCACGAACGTTTTCCCTTCGGCCGGTACCGAGCTCGCGATCAAGAGCGTGCGCAATTGTTGGCTGCCGCGCATTTGGTAGAGACGCGAACGCAAGGTTCGAAACTGCTCCGCGCCATGCGGGCTCAAGGAAGGTGTGGCAAATACGTTGACGTTGGGATCGGGATGCCACTCGACCTGCGCGCAACGCTTCTGCAAATCTTCGAAGCGCATGAAATTGCCCACGGGCGCGGCCGCGCCGGTCCTCGCAAGTATCTCTCCCGCAGCGTCCGGCGTATCGCTCGGGCGCTCGGCAACCTGCGTCGCCGTAATCGGAGTCATTGTTGGCGCTTCGCTGGCATGCGCGGCGCGTTCCTGTTCGGCCTTTTTTAGGGCTTCGTGAATACGGCTCATGGTTTCCTCTCGCGCACCGGAATCGGCATGATGTTCGCCTCGCGCAGGCGGCCGAGTAGTTCGTCTAGGTTTTGCAGCAAAGCTTGTGCATCGATCGCCGGCTTTGTCCCGTTCGAATGCCCGGCCGGAACAACCGGCTCAATTTCGTCAAGCTGGAATTCGCGCGCCACTTCCTCCACCAGATGGGCGGGGACGGGACGCAAGTGATCCACGTAGGCGTTGATCAGGGCATGCTCGCAGAGCAAGTTCACCACGCGAGGAATGCCGCGCGAATAAAAGTGCACCGTCTCGATGGCTTCCTTCGAGAATATCGGCTCGCCATGCGCGCCCGCGATTCTCAGGCGTTCCGCGATGTAGCCAAAAGTCTCCTCCACCGTCAAAGCGCCGGTGCGGCAGCGCAGCGTGATGCGCTGGCGAAGCTGTCGTAGTTGCGGCAATTTCAGCTTTTCTTCCAGTTCCGGCTGGCCGGTCAGCACGATCTGCAGCAGCTTCTCCGTCGAGGTCTCCAGATTCGTAAGAAGCCGGATTTCTTCGAGTACCTGCAACGACAGGTTCTGCGCCTCGTCTATGATCAAAACTGCCGTCTCTCCCGCGCGATATCGATCGAGCAGCCAGGCATTCAGCCGCAGCAACACTTCGCTCTTGTGCCGCGTTTCGCACGGAATCTCGAAGTCCGCCATGATGAAATCGAACAGTTGGCTGACGTTGAGTTGCGAGTTGAATACGAAAGCGGTGGCCACGCGCTGTCCATGCAGCCAATCGAGCAATCGGTTTAGCAGCGTTGTTTTGCCGGTACCAACTTCCCCGGTCAGCAGGATGAATCCTTTGCGGTTTTGAATGCCGTAGGTCAGTCCCGCCAGCGCTTCCTGAATTTGTTTCGTCAGGAAAAGATAGCGCGGGTCCGGATTTACGTTGAACGGGCTTTCGCGTAGTCCAAAAAATTTCTGATACATTTTTTCCTCAGGCCCTCGCCCCAACTTCTATTGCCGAATCGCCCGGTTTCTGAACCACACCCGGGCCGTTTTTCGCGTTCGGCGGCGCGACGGTGGGGACCATCGCGAGCACCGGCAATCTCAATGTGAACTCGACGTCTCTTTCCGTTCGGAACGAGGTATCCCGCATCTCGAGCAAAAACGCGATTCCGACTCCCAGCGCCAGGCCTACACCGAATCCCGATAAGGCAAATTCAATCCGGTTTGGAAAGGTCGGCTTGTCCGGCAGGTTCGCCGGGTCCAGCACCCGGAATTGCTCGCCTTCCTGATGCCGCTCCAGATCGCCCGCCATGGCTGACTGATCGCGCTTTTTCAAAAGGTCGGTATAGAAATCAAGCGCTGTCTGATAGTCGCGCGTGAGCTCTTTGTATTGCTGCTCCACCGCCGGGCTCGATTGCACGCGGTCTTGATAGACCTTGATCGCCTGCTGGATCTTTTCCTGCTCGCGCGTTTTTTCGGCGATCACCTGATCCGTGGTATGAACCTGCGCGCGCAATTGCGCAATTTGCGCCGGCTCCACCGTTTTTCCGGATTTTTGAGACCCCGGCGTTCTGGATTGCGCGTTGTCGTCCGCGATCTTCTTTTGCAGCGCCGCGATTTCGTTTTTCGTTTTGATTACGTCCGGGTGATCTTCCGTATAGCGCGCCTGGAGGTTTGCAAGTTGCGTTTGCAGCGCGGCCAGCTGCGCTTCTAGCGTCTCGGGATTGCTTCCGCTCTGGGTCGCTTGCCACGCCGCCAGCTGCTGCGCCAGCATGGATTCCGCGAAGCTCTTATCCTGCTGCGCGCGCGCCAGCGCCTGCGTGGCGGCATCCAGCTGCGAGGTCAATCCCATCAAGAGATTCAGGTTTCCTTGCTCCTGGTCCGGAAGCGAACCCAGGTAGCGGCTCTTGAATGCCGCGAGCTTGGAATCCTGCGCGTCGAGCTTCGCTTTGGCGTCCACCAGCTGCTGCGCCAGGAATTGCGTTGTGTCCGTGGACCGTTGCTGCCGAAGACGGTAATCCTCTTCGATGAACATGGAAGTCACCGTCGTGCACACCGCTTGCGCCGTTCGCGGGTTGTCCAGCGTCACGCTGATGTGAAACCCCGGCAATTCCTGTGCCTGGGTCTCAGCCATCGGCTGCACCGGCGTCACTTCGATGTCTTTTTGCATGCGCGCGATGATTTCTTCCATGGGGCGCCGATTAATGTCGTTCGCATACAAATTGTATTGGTGGATGATCGGCTCCAGCCGGCTGCGGCTCAGGATTTCCTCCCGCATGCTCGCCAGGCGTTCATTGATCTCGGTCGTAATCACCGGCTTCACGTAGTCCGACGGAACGGTCGGCTGCTCGACCAGCACCAGCGTCTGCGATTTGTACCGATTCGGAAGCAGGCGCGCGACGCCGTAGGCCAGCGGCCCCCCAACCAGCGCCAACACCGTGATTAATACCCAACGCCGACGAAGAATTGCGATGTAGTCTGATTGTGTTAATTCACGCTGTGTCATGCCATCCTCTTCGCCGTTCTTGATTCAATTTCGCTAGTCAATCGGGATTGGCGGTTTGCGCCAGCCCACACCGAACGTGATCAAATTGCGCGTGAAGCTCGTCGCGCAGGCAGTTCCTACGCAGAACGAAGCGTCCGAATTTTGATATTGGAACTGATAACCCAAATTCATGTACCAGGCTCGCCCCCATAAACGCGTCAGGTTTGCTCCGGCGAAGAAATAATCGAAAGTCTGATTCGGGGTGATTCCGGGCAACGCGGAAATGCCCAATCCGGTATTCCTGGCGTATCCCACGTTCCCGCTGCCGCTAAATGCCCGGGAAAGTTGCCGCGTCACGGACCCGGTCACCGTATCCGCTATCGAACCGGCCAGTACGCCGGATCCCCCCGCGACTCCGTGGCTATAGCTCGCCGAAAGCCCGGTGCGGGCCATCTGATACTGGAGTGATGTGAACAGAGACCAGTATAGGTTCGTGGTGGACGCTGTCGATGGGCCACCAGTACCACTGCCGGAAACGGAAGTATTAAAAGACGCGATCTGAGGCCCTATTCCGGCCTGAAATGCCAATCGCCCAGTGATTCTGCGGCCGTACGAAAGCTGAATCGTATGGCTGTTGATGCTCTGATTGAAATTCGTATAGCTGAATCCGTTGTAGAGATAGGAGACGCCGACGGTGTCCTTTCGGGTCAACTTGTAGTTGTATCCGGCCTGCGCAATCACGTCGCCGTAGTCCAGCAGGTTTTCATCGAAAAAGTGCAGCAACGAATAGCCGCCAAAAAATGTGATCGAAGAACGCGGCGTCAGATACACATCGGCTTCGCCCAGCGAAGTGTTCATGAAGCGTTGGCCTTCAGCGGTGATGATGGACTGCCCCGGAACGAATCCCGCGCCGGGTCCCAGCGATCCGTTGCCCGGCAGCGGAATTCCCGGGAAACCTCCCGATCCAAACGGAATTTCCGGCGTGTAAGCGGCTTGTTCGACGAAAGTCACAGCCCAACGCCGGAAGCCGAATCGATCGACCAAATTCAAGTCCTGTATGATTCCGTTGCTCACGCTGCCATCGTTTGAAAATAATCCGCCGCCCACGTAACTCAGCGTCAAGTCAGAGCGTCCCGCCAGCCAGCGCAAGTCTGCCCCGCCCGAAACGGTTGTCCAGCTGGTCCAGCCCGCTTCGGTGGATGTGCCGGTGCCCGTACCCAGTTCGGGTGGTTGCGAATCGATGGTTTCGGCTAAATCAATATGCGGGCTCCAGTAGCTGTGATTGGTGAGCGGAACGCCCAGGGACAAATTCAGTGCCCCGGTCAGCGCGCGATCGTCCGGTGCAAGCTCCTGCGGCGGCGCGTTCGTATCATCGGAATCGGCTTGCGAGGCAAGCGGAGATTTGTAAGCAGGAATGGGCTGATCCTGGCCTTGTTGCTGGGCTCGTGCGCATGGCGCACTAAGCGCGAGCGCCGCGAGGCCCATTCCCAAGATGTAAGCGAACTTGCCCATTCCTTCCTCTAGGGCACGACGATGGTGTCGCCGGCCTTCAGCAAAATGTCCTGCTCCGGATGTTTCCCACTGATCACTTCTTTGTAATTCACCGGATACTTCTGCTGCTTTCCATCCTCGGTGCGCAGAACGTAGATGCCCTTGGTTCGCGCAAAAGCCGTGAACCCGCCCGCGCTCGAAAGCCCTTGCAACACGGTCATTCCCGGCAGCATCGGAAACGCGCCCGGCCGCGTCACCTCTCCCAGGATGTAAATCCGCTGGCTGTTGATCGCCGAAACGATCACGGTAACTTGCGGGTCGGTAACAAACTTCTTCAAGCTTATGGTGATCTGCGCAGCTAGTTGCGCCGGCGTCAAGCCCGCGGCCTGCACGTCATTCAGCAGCGGCAGCGAAATCCGTCCATCTGGGCGCACCGGAACCACGCGAGAAACTTCCGGCTCCTTCCACACGCTGATATCCAGCACGTCCTGCGCGCCAATAATGTAATTGGGATCCTGCGGCCCAGCCTTCTGGCTCGCGTTCGCAGCTGGCGCAGCGGCCTGGGCCACCGGCTGTTTGTCGCTGGCGTTTTGCCCGGCCCTCGCGGGGCTCGCGACGGCGGCGATTGCCAGAACCATACTGAGGTGCGATCGTCTGAACATCGTCTCTCCTGCTTCGTTATTCGGTTCCGGAATCTGGCAGCCCGATTTGCTTCAACTTATAAAGCAGTGACTTGTAGCTGATCTGCAATTCCTGCGCCGCCCGCTTGCGGTTCCAGCGTGTACGCGCCAGCGCGTCGAGTATCATTCCGCGCTCGGCCTCGCGCGATGCCGCACGCGCCGCTGCTTTCAGCGAATAGCTGCGCGCCTCCGCGGGAGCTGCCGGCCTTTCCTGCCGCGCCGCGGTCAACTCCGGCACCGCCAGCTCTTCGTCACCCAGCGCCACAATTTTCTTCACCACGTTTTCCAGCTCGCGAATATTTCCCGGCCACCCATGGTCCAGCAGCATGCGCAGCGTCCTCGGACTCAGCGAAGGACGCGGCCGGCCAAATTCCGCGGAGTACTTCGTAAGGAAAAATTCCACCAGAAGCGGAATATCCTCTTTGCGGTCGCGCAAGGCCGGAAGGCGCAGGCAGACCCCATTGATCCGGTAATAGAGCTCGCTGCGAAAGCGTCCCGCTCGCATCTCATCGTCCAAATTTCGATTGGTGGCAGAAATCACGCGCGCTCCGAGCAATCCCCGCCGGGGCCGCGCATCGCCGTCCGGCAACGCGTACACCAGGTTGCGTTGGCACGTGCTGTCAAGTTCGCTGATCTCATCGAAGAAAACCGTGCCCGCGCCATTCGACTCGCCCGATGAATTCCCGTTGCTGTTCAACCCCAGGTCGGCTGAAAAAGTAGCGGAGTTCATGGAAGCGCAGGCAATCTTCATCATCGATTCTTCGCCGCGCGATGACAGGCGATGAATCCGCTGCGCGAACATTTCTTTCCCCGTGCCGCTCTCGCCCGTCAGCAACACCGGAATGTTGGTGGGTGCAATTTCAGCAATCACGCTTTCCAGGGTTTGCATCGCCGGGCACATGCCGCCAACGAAGCCCGATTCTTCATTCAACACCGAGACGCCCACGCGGTTAGTCGCCATAGATGGTCCTGTTTGGATTCCTCTGCCACGGTGAACCCGGATAGATAGGGCACCGCCTATACCGTATAGAGGCAATGCCGTTGCCAGTGACACTGCTCCCGGATTTCCTATGTAAGTAGTTTTTTTACAGCGTTTTACGGTTATCTCGGCGAACCGGCTGGTTCGAGCTGCGGCCCCTGAAAACTCCATCAGACTTCCACGAATGGGCAAATTGCTTTCCCTTTATTCACCGCCCAGGGGATAATCGTGTATGCTCGATAACGTTTTTTGTCAACTCGGAAATGTACGTATCGGCCGCGATACGTTGTAAGCTACTCATAATTAAAGCTTAAGCTTGGCTCAGCACAATTCCCGCTACCGCGTTTCACGATGGTGCCGGAGCGCAAGTGCATTGTTATGTTTCTTTTAACGGAACTCTGGCTCCGCCCCCTCTGCTCCTGCACCACTGGATAGAGCATCCTTGAGAGCGTAGAATGCAACAGGGGCCGGGGCCATAAAATCATTCGGACCCCTTGGAGACGTGAAGTTGACCTCTGGCGGCGGATTCACTTTCTGGATCGGGCTCGTGCTGTCCCTAACTCTGGCGGCTGGCTGCTCCTCCGACCCGCAAGTCCGCAAAAAGAAGTCCTTCGACAAAGGCAGCTCTTACTTCGAAAAGGGAAAGTACAGCGAGGCGGCCATCGAATTCCAAAATGCGCTGCAGATCGACCCGAAGTTCGCCGAGGCGCATTACCAGTTGGGCCGCACCCTGCTAAAGCAGGCCGACTGGGCCCACGCCTACCAGGAACTCTCGACCGCCGTGCAACTTGATCCCTCGAATTTGAAGGCCCAACTCGATCTCGCTGATTTGTTTCTCGCCGGCCGCAGGTATCAGGACGCGCGCGAACACGCGCAGGTCGTTCTGCGCGGCGATCCACAGAACGCGCAAGCGCAGATCGTCGTCTCCGACGCCGACGCCGCGCTCGGCGATTTGCCCAAGGGCCTGGCCGAAGCGCAGCAAGCGGTGCAGATGGACCCCGGCCGTCCGCAGTCCTATTTGAACCTCGCCAAGATGTTCGAACGCTCGAACGATTTCCCGGCGGTCGAGCAAAATCTTTTGAAAGCGGTTTCGTTGGATCCCAAATCGATGCCCGCCTTGCTCTCGCTGGGCAATTTTTATCAGAGACAAAAACGCTGGGCCGATGCACAGAAGCAATACGAGGCGGCCATGGCTCTCGATTCGCAGAACCTGGTGCCCCGAGTCAGTTTGGCCAATCTTTATTCGGAGCAGGGCAATCAAGCAGCGGCGGAGCAGACGATCCAGGACGCCAAGAACGCGCTCAAAGACAATCCTGCAGGATATCGCGTGCTCGGGGATTTCTACTTGCGGCAGGGAGAATTGGACAAAGCCTCCGCGGAATTTGCTGCGCTCAATTCGCAGCATCCGAAAGATGTCGCCGTTGCCAAAACTTACGCCGAGCTCCTGGTCCGGCAAAACCGCTTGGATCAGGCCACCATAATCAACGATGCCATTTTGAAGAACGCTCCCTCGGACACCGACGCGCAGATTCTTCGTGGAGAAATCCTGAACCTCGAACAAAAACAAGCGGACGCAATTCCGGTGCTGCAGTCCGCCGTCAAGAACGCGCCGGACAACGCCATGGCTCACTATCAGCTGGGCTCAGCTTTTGCAGGCACCGGCAATTTGGGCCAAGCCGAAGCCGAATGGCGCGAAACCGCCAGATTGCAGCCCGCCATGCCAGACGCCCAGCGGGCGCTCGCCACCGTGGCACTGAAGAAACATGATCCGAAGCTCCTGGCCGAAAGCGGCGAGCACCTGAAGGCGATCGCGCCGATGGCCGCCGACGGTTATATCTACGAAGCCGAGGGCCTCTTCTGGCAGGGAAACCAGTCGGGAGCCGAGGCCGATCTGCGAAAAGCGATCGAAGTGGCTCCGGACAATGCCGCGGGCTATTTTCAGATGGGCAACCTTCTCGCCGGTCAGAAAAAATATGACGAAGCCGAAAAATACTTCATCCAGGCGCTGCAGAAAGATCCTTCCTCTCCGGACGCTCTGAGCGGCTTGGTCAACGCCAACTTGGTTCGCAAGCAGTCGGCGCGCGCGCTGAAACTCGTGCAAGACCAGATTGCCCTCTCACCCAACAACACCGCGTTCTACACCCTGCTCGGAGAAGTTGAGATTCGCAACCAGGACCAGGCCCGTGCGGAAGAGGCATTTCAGAAAGCGGTTGCGCTCGATAAAAATAACGTGGCTGCCTTCCTTGGGCTCTCGAGCGTTCAAGTCGCGCGAGGTTCCCTCGACCAGGCCATCGCCAACTACCAGCGCGCCCTTCAGGAAAATCCGCGCGATGCTCGCCTCTACGTCGCTTTCGCCAGCCTGCGCGAAAGCCGCGGTGAATGGCAGCAAGCGGAAGACCTCTATAAGAAGGCTCTTGAGATCCAGCCCGATTACGCGGTGGCTGCCAACAATCTCGCCTACTTGATGCTGGAGCACGACGGTGACGCTGCCGTGGCCCTGCAGCTCGCGCAAACAGCGCGCAAAGGCTCACCCAATGTGCCGTATTCTGCCGACACGCTCGGTTGGGCTTACTATCGCCAAGGCACCTACAGCGCGGCCATCGAACTCTTGCAGGAGGCCGTCAAGGGAGACTCCACAAACGCGCTGTACCACTATCATCTCGGCATGGCTTACGACAAGGCCAAGGATACCGCGCAGGCCAGAAAGCAGTTTGAAACAGCCTTGCAGATAAATCCCAATTTCACCCACGCCGCCGAAATCAAACAATTGCTCGCTCAATCCAAACCGCAGAAGAATTGAGCCAGGCGCCCGCGAAATAGCCCATCCCTGGCCTCGTCCGCTGCAGTAGAATGCCCTCGAAATATGGATGCGAAGGTCAAACAAAAAACGCTGCAGCTCCTGACCAACGGGATGTACGTGCTGACCTCTCGCCACGGCAACCGTTTCGGCGCCGCCACCATTACCTGGGTCTCCCAGGCCTCCTTCAAGCCGCCGCTATTGATGGCCGCGTTGAGAAAAGACGGCAACGTTTTTCTCTGCTTGATCGAGAGCCGCGCAGCGGTTCTCCACGTCCTCGGCAAGCACCAGAAGGAAATCGCGCAGAAATTTTTCTCCCCGGCCAAGGAATCCAAAGGGACGCTGAACGGCGTGCCCTACTTCCAGGGCAAGACCTCCGCCCCCATACTTAGGAATTTCAACGCCTACATCGAGTGCGAGCTCGTGGCAGTATCCGAGGAGCGTGGCGATCATGCCGTGGTGATCCTCGAAGTCGTCGAGGCCGTGAATCACGGAGCCGTCGAACCCCTCACCGTCAGCGATTCTCCCTGGAAGTACGGGGGGTAGCCCCCAATCGCAGTAATCCCGGCCGGCGAGGCTCTCTGCATGAATCTGATTGAGCCTTCGGCGCCAACTCCACTATAATTAACTGATTTGTCTTCGCCACAGGAGTTGTAAGCGATATGTTGAAAAGCATTCAGCAGCGAGATTTGGACCGCAACCGCTGGGTCAAAGTCACTATGTTCGTTCTTCTCGGCCTGATTTGCATGAGCATGGTCATCACGCTCGTGCCCGGCCTGGTCGGCTCCTCCATGAGCACCAGCCCCGACACCGTCGCTACCGTCGGTGGACAGGACATCACCCTCCTCGAAGTGCAGCGCCAGTTGAATCTGGCCCTGCGTGGGCAAAATGTCCCGGAAGTTTTGAAGGGTTTGTACGCCAAGCAGGTCCTCGATCAGATGGTTTTTAGCCGCGCCCTCGAACTTGAAGCGCAGCGGCTCGGATTGAGCGTCACCCCGGAACAAGAGTCGGAAAAGATCAAGCAGATCCTGCCCGCGGCCTGGGAAGGCGGCAGTTGGGCCAAGGACCGCTACGCCGCCGAAGTGCAAACGCGCACGGGAATGAGCGTTCCGGACTTCGAGACCTTTCTTCGCGATCAGATGGTCATGGACAAATTCCACCACCTTGTGACCGATTCCATCACCGTCAGCTCCGCCGAGGTCCAGGAAGAGTTTCGCCGCCGCAACGAAAAAGTTCAAATCGAATACGTTTTGGCCAAGCCTTCGGATCTCGCGTCGACCATTCATCCCACCGACGCCGAGCTCGCCGCCTACTTCATGAAAAACGTTTCAAAGTATCAGGTTCCGGAGAAAAGATCCGCGCGCTACGCTGTGCTGAATCTGGCGATTTTGCGCATGCGCACGCCCGTGAGCGATGACGCCCTGCATGCCTATTACAACGCGCACATGGACCAATACAAGGTCGAAAACCGCGCGCACGTCGAGCACATCCTCTTCAAGACTATCGGCAAGACCGACGCCGAAATCGCCGAAATCCGCCAGAAAGCTGAAGAAGTTCTGAAGAAGGCCAAGGGCGGCGCGAATTTCGAGGATTTGGCCAAAAAGTATTCCGAAGACGACGCTACCAAGCCCAAGGGCGGCGATCTAGGCTGGATTGTCGAAAAGCAGACCGTCCCCGAGTTTGAGCAGGCCGCTTTCAGCGTCCCCAAGGGCCAGATTTCGGACCTGGTCAAAACGCAGTATGGCTTCCACATCATCAAAGTTCTGGACCGGGAGACCGCTCACACCAAAGCTTTCGACGAAGTCCGCACCTCCATCATTCCCATCGTCGCCGATGACGCGGTCAACGCCGCCGCCAACGCCCTCTCGACCCAGATGGCCGCCGCCGTCCGCCAATCGAACCGCCAGTCCCTCGACGACCTGGCGAAGAAGTTCAATCTGCAACTCGGCGAAACCCCCGCCGCGTCCGCTACCGAGCCGGTCGGCGACCTCGGGAATGCTCCCGAACTTCATCAGATCTTGTTCCAGCTCCATCCCGGCGAGTTGAGCCAGCCGCTGCAGATCCCCATGGGCTTCGTCATTTTGACGCCCAAGGACACCCAGCCAGCGCACCAGGGCACCATCGTGGAAGTTCACGACCGCGTCCTTGCCGACTATCAGCAGGACAAGTCCGTTGAACTTGCTCACCAGAAAGCGGACGACTTCGCCAAGCGCGTTCAGGGCGGAGAAGCTTTCGATCAGGCCGCCAAGGCCCTCGGCCTTACCGTGACTCGGCCGGACGCCTTCTCGCGAACCGGCTCCGTTCAGGACGTTGGCTCTGCCAAATTGCTGGACTCCGCCTTTACCATGCCCGTGGGGCAAGTCAGCCCCTCAACCCAAATCGCCGGCAACTGGCTGGTCTATCGCATCGTCGGGCACGAGCCCGTCCACCCCGAGGATCTCGCCAAGCAATCCGACGAAATCAAGCAGCAGCTTCTCCAAACCAAGCAAACCGCCGCCTTCGAATCCTTCAAGACCGCTCTCGAGGATCGCCTGAAGAAGGAAGGCAAGCTGACCATGAGCCCCGACGCGCTGAAGCGCTTAACGCGTTCGAGCTAGCGCAGCCCGGCGATTCAGCGCGGATTGGCTTCAGCCGGGCAACAATGCTCGCGCTTGGAGATTCTCGTAAGCTATTGAAAATAAAACCATTAAATAACATAAAGTCTCCCCTTGCCCCGGTTCCTGCCCTTCGCTAGAATATTCCTATCCGCAGAGCCTGCCCCGTCGCCAGCGGGGGTTGACCTGAAGGCAGGAGTCTTCCCGGCCTTGTGCTCGCCTGGCAACAATACGAATAGCGCGTCGCTAAGGAGCATTCCTATGCCGGCAAAACGGTCCAGAGCGAACAGGCTCGCAGTGGTTCCTGTGTCTCGAAAGAATATGCGTGGCCCCGCAAGTCAGATGGAGGCCGCAGTTGCGGCAGGAAGAGTAAATCTGAGGAGCACCGTGTCAACCAAGAAGCCAGTCTCGGGAAATGAGTATCTCTGCGCCATCGAGAAGAATCAAAACGGGAAGTACAACATCCGCGTTCGTGCTGTTTTCGGACACGACGCCTGGACCCTCCCGGTCTATTTTCTCGCCTCCTCCTTCAACGCCGCCATGAAGAAGCTCGAGGAATCCCTGCAGCTGCTGCAGAAAAACGAGGAGCGCCTGCAATTCTGGTGTGTCGAGCGCACCGATGACGTCAACGTGGCCGCCGACCATCTCCAGGAATTCGGCCTGGGTCTCGATCGCCGGAAAGATTTTCCTCGCAAGGTGGCCAAGGTCACCGTCGGACGCGAACGCCCGGTGCCCGCCTCGATGCTGGCTCTGCTCCGCCGCGTCCTAGCCGACTCCGTGTCCCAAGAGCGCGTTTCCGTCGCCACCGCCGGCGACTAGGCCTTGCCTTCGCCACCGCCGGCGACTAAGCCTTCGTAGCGGCGACCTTCAGGTCGGCGTATTTTGTTTTCGCTTTGCTTTTTTCCTTGGTCTTAGCATCTTTCGATCTCACGCCCGATCGCAGTTCGTGCTCCGCCCGTTCTCATCCGTAGGGGCACGGCATGCCGTGCCCGGTGTCACGTCACCAAGGTGTCCCTCGATGCGCTACCTGGACTAAAACGGATTATTTCGCGCGCAGCAGCACTTCGCACTGCGCCACAATCACATCATTGAGGGATAACCGGTAGCGATACAATCCCGGATTGAGCCCCGCCCGCGTGGGGCCGCTCAGCAAACGCACCCCCGGCGGTGCCTGAAACACATTCGAGGAAAATGGGCAGCGCTGCGGATCGAATTCGATCTTCATGTTCCCCGCGTTCGAGTACCATTCCACCTGTTCTCCCGCGTCCACCACGATCACTTCCGGAAGCACACCCACCATTACCAGCTTTTCAGCCACTCGATTAATCCTTCTTCGCGGTTAGGCGAGAGTGCGAACCGCTTCGACGATGTGCCGCGCGGAAATTCCGAACGCATCCACCAGCTCTTCCGGCTTCCCGGAATGCGGCATGCCGGTGACCGCCAAGAGCTTGAACTTGGCCGGTGATACGCCGGCTTCTGCCAATGCCGCCAGCACTGCTTCTCCCAGACCGCCTTCCGGCCAGTGGTCTTCCACCGTCACCAGGCGTCCGCCAGTCGCTTTGATTTGCTCCGCAATCGCGTTTCCATCAAGAGGCTTGACGCAATACAGGTCGATCACCCGGATGGCGACGCCCTGCGATTTCAGTTGCTCCGCGGCCTTCAGCGCTTCGTGCAGCGTCACTCCCGCCCCGATTACAGTCACTTTATCTTGAGCGCTCTGCCGCAGTACTTTAAATCCCGGCACCAAAAATTGTTCGCTCGTCGAGTAGAGGATGGGCATCTTGGGGCGCGAAGTGCGCAGGTAGTTGATCCCCGCGCGGCGGGCCATGAATTCGGTCAGGCGTTCGGTGGAGACGGCATCGCCCGGATAGAGAACCACGGAATCGTGCACCGCGCGGAACATGGCGATATCTTCGAGTGCCATCTGCGAAGGCCCGTCTTCGCCAATGGACACGCCGCAGTGCGAGCCGCACAAATTAATGTTGGCGCGGCTGATGGCCGCCATGCGGATATTGTCGTAGGCGCGCGACAAGAAGCACGCAAAAGTATCGGCAAATGGCACCTTGCCGCGCGCCGCGAGCCCCACCGCCACGCTCACCAGGTTTTGTTCCGCGATGTAGCCCTGGAAAAAATGATCGGGGTACGCTACGTCAAAAATTTCAGAGAACGTGGAATTCTTCACGTCGCCCGAAATGGCCACGATTTGCGGGTTCACGGCCCCCAGCCTCTTGAGCGCAAACCCGTAGGCTTCGCGGGTCGCCATCGTGCTGCCCGCGGGATAATCCGGCGCGGCAGGCGCGGGGAAATCGGGAGGCTTCGGCAGCGAGATTCGCTCGTAGGACTTTCCCGGGTCGGCCGGAACCACAGGCGCTCCGCCGCGTTCTTTAATCGCTTCGGCGAGCTGCTCTTTCGAGAACGGCTTGCCGTGCCAGCCCTCTTTGCCCGCAACCAAGCTAAACCCGTGCCCCTTGATGGTCCGCGCAATAATGGCTTGTGGGCGGCCTTTGGTGGCCTTGGCGCGGTCGAGCGCCGCGAGCACCGCCGCCACGTCGTGCCCGTCAATCACTTCCGTGGCAAAGCCTTCGGACTCGAACTTGCGGCGATAGACTTCCATATCGTGCCGGTACATGGTGGGCTCGCTCTGCCCCAGCGCGTTTATGTCCGTGAGCACGGTCAGATTATCGAGCTTGTAATGCGCGGCAAATGCCGCCGCCTCCCAGATTTCCCCTTCGGCGAGTTCGCCGTCGCCGGTGAGCACGTAAACGCGCGTGTCGCTCTTGTCCATTCGCGCGCCGATCGCCAGCCCCGCGCCCACGGACAATCCCTGCCCCAGCGAACCCGTGGCCGCGTCCACGCCGTGAATCCGCGGCGTGGGATGGCCTTCCAGCTCGCTCGAGAATTGCCGCAGCGTCATCACTCGCGAAACGGGAAACACTCCCGCTTCGGCCAGCGCCGAGTACAGCACCGGCGCGGCATGGCCCTTGGAGAGCACAAAGCGGTCGTCGTTATTCGAATTCGCGTTCTTGGGATCGAATTTCATGGCGTAGAAAAACACGCCGGCCACCAGTTCCGCGGCGGACATGCACGAAGTGGGGTGTCCCGAGCCCGCGGCGGTGGTGGACATCATGGAATAAATGCTCAGCAGCCGCGCTTTTTCTTTGACGGCCGCAATCGTCGCGGCGGATGCTCCTGCGGATGGAGTGGCGCTCATGTTGCTCCCTTCATTCTTTGTACATTATCTGCGCAGCGATTTTACTCTGTTCGGGCGCATCCGGCGAACCACTTTCTTTCGGCCGGAGTTCGCGCGCTTGGGGGCAAGCGCGCGGACAAAGACGAATTGCATTTCGCGCAGTCTGAACGTAAAGTTCTGCACGAATCTCTCGCCGGGCCGCAAACTAGGGGATTAACCAATGGACGCCATCGCCATCACCGTGAACGGCAAGCCGCATTCCGTGGAAGTAACTCCTGATACTCCGCTGCTTTGGGTCTTGCGCGACACCCTCGGATTGACCGGAACGAAGTTCGGCTGCGGGCAGGCGCTGTGCGGCGCGTGCACCGTGCATGTGGATGGCGATCCCACGCGCTCCTGCACCACGCGCATCGCTGCCGTGGCCGGCCGGAATATCACCACGATTGAAGGTCTCTCGCCCGATGGGCGCCATCCCGTACAAGTTGCCTGGCTTGAAAATCAGGTGCCTCAATGCGGCTATTGCCAGGTGGGCATGATCATGACCACGGCGGCCCTGCTCGCGAAGAATTCCGCTCCCTCAGACGCGGACATTGATGACGCGCTCGGCGGCCACATCTGCCGCTGCGGAACTTATCAGAGAATCCGCCAGGCCATTCATCAGGCGGCCTCGAAAAAATCGGCAAACCTCGCGCCCGGCGACGCGACAAAAAATCCCGCCCTGGTGGAAGCGCGATGAACGCATCGATCAGAGTTCTCAGCAACCCCACGCGCCGCGATTTTCTGAAAGCGGGCGCTGCTGCAGGCGCCGGGCTGGTCATCGGATTTTATCTTTCCGCACACACTTCTGAAGCTGCCGCACTCGCGGAGGCTGAATTCGCGCCGAACGCTTTCATCGAAATTGACCCGCATGGCGACATCCAACTAGTCGTCGCCCGCTCGGAAATGGGCCAGGGCGTGCGAACTTCCATGGCCATGATTCTTGCCGAAGAGCTCGACGCCGATTGGTCACGCGTGAAAATCGTGCAAGCCGATTTCGACGTGAAATACGGCGACATGACCACCGGCGGAAGCGCAAGCGTGCGCAGTTCCTGGGACCCGCTGCGGAAAGCAGGTGCGGCCGCGCGCGATATGCTGCTCACCGCTGCCGCGCACTCCTGGAATGTCCCCAAGGAAGAATGTGCCGCGACGGGCGGCAGCATCATCGAGCACAAGAAAACTGGCCGGAAACTAGGTTACGGCGAACTCGCGGCGAATGCCGCAAGCGTTCCAGTACCCAAAGACGCGCCGCTAAAGGACCCTAAGGATTACCGGATCGTCGGCACGAACAAGCATCGCGTGGACGGCCAGTACATCGTCATCGGCGAAGCGCATTACGGCATTGATACCAAAGTCCCCGGAATGCTTTACGCCGTGGTCGCCCGTCCTCCCGTGTTTGGCGGCCGCGTGAGAAAATTTGAACCGGCCGCCGCCCAAGCTGTCGCGGGAGTGCGCAAAGTCGTGGAAGTTCCGCCAGTCGAAATGCCGTCGCTCTTCGGCGAAGAGCGCCCGGCGAATTCCGGGCACCAGCATTACTTGTGGGGCGGCGTGGCCGTCGTTGCCGACTCCACCTGGCAGGCAATCGCCGGACGAAAAGCGCTCACCGTCGAATGGGAGAATGGCCCGGGCGCGGAGGAATCCACTGAAAAGCAGCGCGCCACGCTGGTCGAGCTGCTGAAAACGCCGGGCAAGCAATTGAAAAAGATCGGCGAGCCCGATGCCGTGTTTGCCGCCGCGGCGAAAAAAGTGCAAGCCGAATATGAAACGCCTTTCCTCGCGCACATGACCATGGAGCCGGTGAATTGCACCGCTTTCGTGCGTGACGGCAAATGCGAAGTCTGGGCCCCAGTGCAAAATCCGGGCGGCATGGCCGCCGCTCTCCAGAGCGCTCTGGGCCTGCCGGCATCCGCCGTCACCATTCACATCACGCTAATCGGCGGCGGATTCGGAAGGCGCCTGAACATCGATTACGGCGTGGAGGCCGCGCTTATTTCCCGCGCCGCCAATGCTCCCGTAAAAGTGATTTGGACCCGAGACGACGATATCCGGCACGATTACTACCGGCCAATCACCCGGCACGCCATGCGCGCGTCCCTCGACGCGCAAAATCACGTCACCTCCTGGCTGCACCACATTGCAGCACCCGGCACGGACAGCATGTATCTCGGCGGCGACCTGCCGGACACCGGCGGCACCGAAATCGCCGGCACCGGACTTCCCGGCGGGACGGTCCCGAATTATTTTCTGGAGCAGAGCTTCCTGCACACCGCCGTTCCGCGGGGCTACTGGCGCGCCGTGGACATGAACTGGAACGTATTCGCGGTGCAAAGTTTCGCCGATGAAATTGCCGCCGCCTCCGGAAAAGACCCGCTCGAGATGCGCCGGGAGCTCATCGCGGCCACGCAGAAACCGTCTGAAGAAGGCGACAACGAATCCGATCCCCCTTCCAACGTGGCGCGCCTGCGCGCGGTGCTTGACCTCGCCGCGGAGAAGGCCGGGTGGGGCAAGCCGCTTCCGGCGGGACGCGGCCGCGGCATCGCTTGCCTCTACGGCTTTGGCAGCTACGTGGCCCAGGTGGCCGAGGTCACCGTGGCGAAAGACGGCAGCGTGCGCGTGGACCGCGTGGTCACCGCCATTGACTGCGGCCAGATGGTCAATCCCGACATGGTGGTGGCCCAAATCGAAGGCGGCGTTGTTTTCGGATTAACCGCGGCGCTTTACGACGAGATCACCATCGAGAACGGCCAGGTGCAGCAGAGCAATTTCAACAATTATCCCGTGCTGCGCATTGCGGACATGCCCCGGGTGGAAGTGCACATGATTCGGAATCACGAAGCTCCCGGAGGTATCGGCGAGCCCGGCGTTCCGTGCGTGGCCCCCGCCGTCGCCAACGCCATTTTTGCGGCTACCGGCAAACGCCTCCGGCGCTTGCCCTTCCAGTTTCAAGAATTAGCGCACACTTAGCCCCGCATTGGTTTTTGCAGTAGGTTTAAATGTAGCGCCGCGGCCTTTAGCGCGGCAGTTTTCCGCGTTGCCCTGTCCCCGGTTCAAATGTAGCGCCGCGACCTTTTACCCCGTCGCCGATTCCGTGGCTTCCCAAGCCTATTCGTCCGGCACCGCGAAATTGGCCGTGGTCGATAGGTCCGCTCCCTTAATTTCTTTTCCACTGAGCGCGATGATGGCCACCAGAGTCGCCACCAGCACCACCGTCCAGGCCAAAACCGGAGCGTAATTCCCGCCGTAATTCTGCTCGGCGAGTTTCGCCTGGATCACCGAATTGCGCGAGGACAGCAAATTGCCCAGCTGATAGGCCAGCCCCGGAAACGTCGCGCGCACGGCGGGCGGAGAAAGCTCGTTCAGGTGCGCCGGAATCACGCCCCATGCGCCCTGCACCATGAATTGCATCAGGAACCCGCCGAGCGCCAGCATCGGAGCGGTATGCGAATAGGCCCACAGCGGGATCACCGGTATGGCCAGCAGCGCAGCGATCAGGATGGCGCGCCGCCGCCCAAGCCGTTCCGACCAGGTTCCGAAAGTAATCCCTCCCAAGAGTGCGCCGATGTTGTAAACGATGGCGATGCCGCCGACCACGCCCGGCGAGAATCCACGGTTCACCCGGAGAAAGGTGGGATAAACGTCCTGCGTACCGTGGCTGAAGGAATTGAACGCAAACATCAACAGAATCAAAAAAAGAAAACTGCCGAGATAGACCCAGATATCTTTGCCGAAACGGCCTTCGCCCTTTTTTGCCACGCGGCCCTGCAGCCACGCCGGAGACTCGTCCACCTTTGTGCGGATGTAGATGACCAGCAAAGCAGGCATCGCCCCGGCCACAAACATGCCTCGCCAGCCGATAAACCGAAATACAGTCGCGTAAACGACGGCGGCAAGCAGGTAGCCCACCACGTATCCTTCCTGCAAAAGCCCGGAGAAAAAGCCGCGTCCTTCGGTCGGTAGCGTCTCGAAGGCCAGCGCCGCACCCACGCCCCACTCGCCTCCCATGGCGAAGCCAAAGCAGGCGCGCATAATCAGAAACGTGTGGAACGAAGGAGCAAACGCGGAGCCCAGCTCGAAAATGGAGAAGCAGATTATGTCGATCATCAGCGCCGGACGACGCCCAAATCGATCGGCCAGGAATCCAAACAGGAATGCACCGACCGGGCGCATGGCCAGCGTAAGGAAGTTCGCTTCCAGGATGACTGAATTTTTAGTGTGAAACTCCGCCGCGACAGCGCTTACGCAAAAAACCAGAATGAAGAAATCGAAGGCGTCGAGCGACCAGCCGAGGAAACAGGCGATGAAGGTATTGCGTTGCGTAGGGGTGAGGGCGCGAAAGCGACCCAAAAAGTTCATGGCTGGCCTCGCCGGTTTATTTCGCGTGCGATGCTAACACATCCGCGACGCGCGCGACCTGCGCCATTTCGCCCACATCGTGGACCCGTACGATATGGGCCCCTTGCAAAATGCTCGCGGCGACCGTCGCGGTCGTCCCCCAGATGCGTTCGCCCGCCGGTTTGCTTCCCGGCGAGTTTTCTTGCAACGCGCGCGCGATAAAACTCTTTCGCGAGGTGCCGATCAAGAGCGGAAAACCAAGGCGCGCGATTTCCGGCAGGCGCGCGAGCAATTCAAAATTCTGTCCGTAGCTCTTGCCGAAGCCGATTCCGGGATCGAGGATGATTTGCGACTTAGGGACGCGCAAGCCCCGCGCGAGCGCGATGGCTTTGCGCAGCCCGCGGATAACGTCGCGCACCACGTCGCGCGCGAACGGCCCCTTCTGCATGCTGCCCGGCTCCCCGCGCATGTGCATCAGGACCAGCGGAAGCTTGCGCTCGCGCGCCACCCCGGCGATGCGCGGGTCGTTTCGTAGCGCGGTCACGTCGTTCACAATCTCTGCGCCGGCTGCCGCGGCTCGTTCCGCCACTTCGGCTTTGCTGGTGTCCACCGAAATCGGAATCCCGATTTTCCCGCGAAGCCTTTCCAGCACGGGAAGAATTCGCCGCAATTCCTCTTCCGCGGAGATTCCCTCCGATCCCGGCCGTGTGGATTCGCCTCCAATATCGACGATGTCCGCGCCCTCGTTTTCCATCTCCAGCGCGCGGGCCGCCGCAGCATCCGCATCCAGAAAAAGCCCGCCATCTGAAAAACTGTCCGGCGTGACGTTCAGCACGCCCATCACGAGCGTGCGCTCGCCGAGCACAAGCTGACGCGACGGCAACCGCAGCTTGAATTTGCGCCTCTTGACCATGAGCGCCTGATTAAATCACAAGATTCGGTGGATTGGGATGAACTCAGTCGGCGGCCGGAACGTAATAGGCCGCTCGGTGCTCGGCCGTCGCATCTCCGTGCCCGACAACCTCGACGCGCAACGAGTGCCAGCCTGTCCGGGACGCAGCACTCATGTCTGTGTTCGTTCGCGGCGTAAAGCCGAGCGTATACTCCGCGCGAATCCTGCGTGCGATCTGCCGGAAGGTCTCCGCCAAAGTTTCCGTTTCACGCAAAAAATAAAGTTGCCCTCCGGAGCGCCGTACGAGTTCAGCCAGATAAAGCGTGTAAGCTGGGATATCCCACTTGCGGGCCGCCGGCGTGACGAGCGTATCGCTGGAATGCGCCGCCAGCCAATCGGCCGTCATGATCTTCGGGCGCCCTTCGGTCGAAACCGCAAACACTTGAATGTCCGCCGCGTCGAGCGCGCGCGCCACATCGTCGAACGTCAGCCGATCGCTTGGCCGTCCCGGTTGTGGCGACGCGCTAGCAGGGTCGAGCGTCAGGCCGAGCCCGCTGTCTTGGCCGTCGCTGAGCAACACAATGGCTTTGCGCCCTGTGCGTCCGGCGAAAAGTTCGCGCGCGGCGAGAAATACCGACTGATAGATGTTGGACCCTCCGGTATCGCCGAGCAGCTGCCGCGCATCCACGCGCGCCACGGCCTGCCGGATTAATCCCCAGTCGGTGGAAAACGGAAGCTGCAGGTAAGTGTGCGCGGAAAAATCCACGACGGCGACCTGGTCGGTGGGCGAAAGCGCGTCTACCAGGGCGCGGGCGGCATCTTTCATCTCCTCGGATTCGCGCAGCACGCTCGGGCTCGCGTCAATCACGAGCGCGACCGCGGCGGGCAGTGTGGACGCGTCGAAATAGGTGATCGCTTGCGCGGCCCCATCATCGTACACGCGGAAATTCTCGCGCGTCAGCCCCGCGAGCGCCCCACCCCCGGCGTCGGCGACGCTGCACGTCACCGGCACGAATTCCGTGGCCACGCGGATCGCATGTGCGCCGGGCTGCGCCGGGTTCAAGCTTCCCGCGGCAACGCCGCCGGAAGCGCCTGCGATCAATTCTCCCGTCGCCGGATCGCGATGCCACACGACTCCGGCGTCGAGCTTGCGCGGCCGCGGAAGTTTCTTTTTCTGCAGGGTCTGTGAATGGAGGCCAATCGGCGAGAGGGAAATCGAAGCGACGCCGGCCCAAAAAATCAGCGGCGCAAATCGGAATGCGCGGAAAAATGTCCGGCGCCTGTAACGGGACGCGGCCGAAGGAGGCATTCGTCCGCCGGGATCAATCCAGATCGAAATCGCGCAGCGGCTTTTCGATCGGACCGTCCTTGGCTTTCTTCAGGCCCTCCGCGAATTTGCGCGCCAGGACGTCTTCCTTGGTCTTTTCCGCTTCGACCGACGCGTGGAACTTCGCTTCCACCGCGGCGTCGTGTTCGCGCAGCAGGCGAGCGGTGTCGTCGAGATCCACTGAGGGCGGGCCCTTCGGCGGCGGAATATGCGAGAGCACGACTCCCAGGTCGCGATCAACCTGGAGCTTGGCCCGGCAGCACGGGCAATCGACTTCGAAAGTATCCGCGGCCTTGTTTGCCATGCGGGTATCTTACGCCAAATTCAGCCCAGGCGCGATTCGCCGCAGAGCGCGCAAGCCGCCGAGCACAGCATAAAAAAAGGCGCCCGAAGCGGGCGCCTTGTGCGTAACGAAATCTGTGAATGAAGTCTGGCTAGGCCGGCGCAGGCTTCTCGCCCTTGGCCAGCCCCGGAATCGGCCGCGGCTCAGGACGCAGTGAAAGCTGCGGTTCCTTCGCCGGCACTGGCGGAGCCGCGGGAGGCGGAGGCGGAATCTTCTCCGGCAGCGGCTTGCCTTCCATCAGGAGCTTGAGTTCGGTGGCGTCCAGCACCTCACGATCGAGCAGCGCTTGCGCAATGCGCTCGAGCGTGTCGCGCTGGGTTTCCAGAATATTGCGCGCGCGGCTGTATCCGTTGGTGACGATGCTGCGCACCTCGGCGTCAATTTTGATCGCGGTGTCTTCGGAGTAGTCGCGATGCTGCGCGATTTCGCGGCCCAGGAAGATGGCTTCCTCTTTTTTGCCGAACGTCAGCGGCCCGAGCGGGCTCATGCCCCATTCGCAAACCATCTGCCGCGCGATTTCGGTGGCGCGTTCGATGTCGTTTCCCGCGCCGGTGGTGATGTGATGCAGGAAAATTTCCTCCGCCGCGCGCCCGCCCATCAGTACGCTGAGCTGCGACTCCAGGAATTCCTTGGTGTAGGTGTGTTTGTCGTCGATGGGCAACTGCATGGTGACGCCCAGGGCCATGCCGCGCGGAATGATCGTAACCTTGTGCAGCGGATCGGCGCCGGGAGTCATGGCCGCTACCAGCGCGTGGCCTGCCTCGTGGTAGGCCGTGTTGCGTTTCTCTTCGTCCGACAAAATCATGGACTTGCGTTCGACGCCCATCAGCACTTTGTCTTTCGACATTTCGAAATCCGACATGGCCACGAACTTGCGGTTCTGCCGCGCGGCCCACAGCGCGGACTCGTTCACCAGGTTCGCCAGATCGGCGCCCGAAAAGCCCGGCGTCCCGCGCGCGATGACGGAAAGTTCCACGTCCTCGGAGAGAGGCACTTTGCGCGTGTGCACGCGCAGAATTTCCTCGCGTCCCTTTACGTCCGGCCGCGGCACCACCACGCGGCGATCAAACCTGCCCGGCCGCAGCAACGCCGGGTCTAGAACGTCCGGGCGGTTCGTGGCCGCGATCAGGATCACGCCTTCATTCGATTCAAATCCATCCATTTCCACCAGCAGCGCGTTCAGCGTCTGCTCGCGCTCGTCGTGCCCGCCGCCCAAGCCCGCGCCCCGATGGCGTCCCACCGCGTCGATTTCATCGATGAAAATGATGCAGGGCGCGTTCTTCTTTCCCTGCTCGAACAAGTCGCGAACGCGGCTCGCTCCCACTCCCACGAACATCTCCACGAAGTCCGAACCCGAAATCGAGAAGAACGGAACGTTGGCCTCGCCGGCAATGGCGCGTGCCAGCAAAGTCTTGCCCGTTCCCGGAGGGCCCACGAGCAGCACGCCCTTCGGAATGCGGCCGCCGAGTTTCTGGAATTTTTGCGGGTCTTTCAGAAAATCGATAATTTCGTAGAGTTCTTCCTTGGGCTCGTCAATACCTGCGACGTCCTTGAAGGTGGCCTTCTTCTGCTGCGCGGTCAGCAAACGAGCGCGCGATTTCCCGAAGCTCAGCGCCTTGTTTCCGCCCGCCTGCATTTGCTTCATCATGAAAACCCAGAAGAGCACGAGCAGAATCAGCGGAGCGAAATTGACCAGGAACGTCAGCCAGTCGGCGTTCTTCACTTCCTTGTAGGAGTAGGGGACGTTGTGCTCCTGCAGCGCCTTGGTGATGTCGGGAATGGCGGTGTTGGCGACGGTCACCCCCTTGAACTTCGAGCTGCCTTCGCGATAATCGCCCTGCAGTTCGGCGCTGTTGGGCGCGAGCTGAATGGTCACGTCCTTGATGCTCCCCGCTTGCAGCTTCTGCAGAAACGCCGTGTAAGTGAGCTCTTCCTCATGCGTGGCTTGCCCGCCGGTCGAAGCCATCTTCCACAGCACCACCGCGAGCAAAACCATCAAGAGCCAAAATAAAATAGTGCGGACTGTTGAGTTCACGTCTTACCTCACCCTCTGGAAACCTTGCGAGCGCTTCGTTTTCGTTCCCCGGCCGCCGCGCGTGTTCCGGCGCGTCCGGATCCCACGTACGGCAGATTCCTGTAAAGCCCGCCCCGGCCGCTCAATCCATACCCTACCCATTGTTTAGATGCGGCAGCGAACCCGGTGTATTCAGGCTGAATATTCACCTTGCGCGCCTCGGGCTTGTCGAACAGCACGGCCAGCCGCAGCGAACGCGGGCGCCCCTCTTCCAGCCGCTTGATCAGAAAATCCTGGGTCACCCCGGTGTTCAGCACCGCGTCCACCACCAGAACGTCCCGGCCATGCAGGCTCGGCGGCGCGCTGAAAAAAATCTCGCGCCGGTCGTAACCCCCCATGCGCACGTCGCGCATTTCCGAGCGCACGAAGTGGCACACGATCGGGCGCGAAATCTCGCGCACCAGATCGGCGGCGAAAAGGAACGAATTCTCCAGCATCACCACTACGTCCAGCGTGCGCCCCGAATAGTCCCGCGAAATCCTACGGCCCAACTGGCTCACACGCGTTTTCAGCCGATGCCTGTTAAAGACGACCTTCACTCTCGCCCCAAAGCCGATCTTCTTCGATCAGCAATCCGGCCCGCGTCTTCTCTCTCGCGCAAAAATCATCCGCGGGAGGCATACCACGCGCCCAGATGACTCGTCCCCCGCTCTCCAGCACCGGCCACCCGGCTCGCTTGCCGCTGGGAACGCGCCCGGCCAAAAACATCCGCTTCAATTTCCGCGTCTGACGGGAGCCACTGGGCCGGTAGGCGTCACCCGGCCGCCAATTCCGCAAAATCAAGGGAGCGCGGAGGAGGTCAGCATCGAGGGCTTCGCCGTCCCTTTCAGTGTCGCTCTCCGTTAAAGTCCAGTCAATCACTTTCAAACGGAAGCAACTTCCAAGTTCCGGAATCGAAACAGTTGCAGCACCTCGGTCCGGAAGCCGTACTACGTACTCGTACGTGCTCGATCGTCCACGGTTTTCCTCCCGGCTTGATTCCGTGCTGCTCTCAGTTCCGTGCGAGAAAATCAGCTCCCCAAAATTTCGTTCGACCAGGATGCCTCCAGGCAACTTCAAACGCCGGCCGCTGCCGGACTGGGTGGCCAGGCGAATCACCTGTTCGACGTGCGCTGCGCCCAACTCTCGGCGATCCCCGCGCAGACCTTCATAGAGACGCCGAATGAACCGTTCGGTGAGCGCCCGCAAAGGGCTGGCTTCGCTGGCCTTAGACTCGACCGCCGAGATGTCCCGAGCGTTTCCGAGCGGAAGCGGAGACAAAAGGTCGCGGATGGAAACTGTGAACGCGCCGCCCTCGGCTCGTGTGTGGGCCTGAAAGCGATCTTCCACCAGCGCGGACCAGAATACTTCTTCTTCCCGAGCGAGCCGCGACAGCTCCACAAGATGGCGCAGTATCGCGGGGGAAAAATCTCGCTCCAGCACGGGGAGAAGTTCCCTGCGGATGCGCGCGCGCAAGCGACGCGTGTCCTGGTTCGTCGAATCTTCGCGCCAGATTTGGCCCCGCTCGCGCAAATATGCCCGCAAATCCTGACGGCGCGTTTCCAGCAGCGGCCGGATCACTCCGCCCACCTTGGGGTAAATTCCGCCAAGCCCGGTCGGCCCAGTCCCGCGAATTAAATGCGCCAGAAGAGTTTCCGCCTGGTCTTCGGCCGTGTGCGCGACGGCCACGGACGTCGCTCGCCCGGACGCGCATTCGCGTTCGAAGAACGCATAGCGCAGGCGTCGCGCGGCGTCTTCCAGATTCCAACCGTTGCGCTTGGCTTCGCCGGCGACATCCGCGCGCTCGCTGACGAACTCAAGCCCGGCATTGCCGGCGAGCTCCGCAACGAATCGCGCGTCGGCATCGGATTCCGCTCCGCGCAGCGCGTGATCGAAATGCAAAACGAGAAGTGTAACGCCAAGCTCGCCGCGCAGGTTTTCCAACAGCCGCAAGAGCGCCACAGAATCGGCCCCGCCTGAAACGGCCACTCCCACGCGATCGCCCGGATCCATGCTGCGCGTTCGCCGGATCGTTTCGAGCAGGGTTTGTTCGAGTGGTGTCCGCATGGCCTTCACCGGGCGAGCCGCACGCGCTGTCTTCCTTTGCGCGGATGCGCTCCCCTAAGAACTATGGTAACAGCCGGAGATGGAAGGGTCGAGCGTTGCGATTGCGAAGGAACTGGACGAGTAGAAGCCGGGCGCGCCGCGATTAGAGTCTATCGGCAACTTGCTGCGTGAAGAGGTCGCGGCTATAGGAAATCCGGCGATCCAGCGCCACCGCCGCGAAATAGGAACAGCTCTCGCGCTCATGCTCGGTCCAGGTGGCTAGCGCCGGCGCCATCGGCCGCGAAATCCGTTCGATTACGTTGAGCAATCCGTAGTACGTGCCCACGGCGCGAATTTCCGTCTGGTCGTCGCCACTCTCGGGGCAGAGCCGCACCAGCTGCAAGAGCCGCGCGAAATCTCCCGCGGCCACATGTTCGCTCTCGATCCCGGTTACTTCGCGCACACGGTCCGATAGCTCCACGCTTCGGCTCGTGGCCAGAATCGAGCGGCAGTACGAGATGAAGAATTGCAGGAACAGTCCCGCGGAAATCACGCAGATAAATGCTGGAATTATCATCGTGCTCTCGCCACCAGTCGCGCTGTCGCCAGTCGCGCATCTTCGGGAACTTTGAAAAATGTGTAGGCCCAGGCCGCCGGCAGCCACACTCCCACAAGCGGAAAAACCGACTTCAATATCGTGGATTCCAATCCGGGAAATAGATTGCGCAGGGCATAGGTGCCCGCCGTCGCGCTGAAGTAAATTCCGAGCGCGAGAACCAGCTGGATCAGGCGCGTACGCGTCTCCCGCAGTTTCAGGATCGCGCCCCACAAGAGGTAGGTCAGCACTACTCCCACGAAGTAAAGGTTTTGTCCCAGCTCCACGGCGAAGCGGCTGGTCAGGTGGTCTTTATTCTGGTGGATCACGGCGTAGGAGAATCCGGCAGTAATAATGAGCAAAAGGGCCGCCGCGCTTCGAATGTAACGGCTCACGCGCATCTCGACGAAAGCATGCTGGTAAAGCTGAATGACGACGAAGAAGAGCATGATCGTAAGCAAGCTCTCGGTGTAGTAGTACGTGTACATGTATTCGTGCGAAGTGAAGCCAAAATGGCGCAGGCAAACGTACTGCGCGCAGTTCACTAAAGCGGCGCAAAGCATGTAGAGACTGAAGGATAGGTACTTGTAGAAGATTTTACCGCGGAGCGCGCACACCACCACGCCAGCTTCCAAGAGGAAACTTACAATCCAAATGACGTAATCAAACGGGCCAAGCTGCAACTGTTGCTCGCTTCGAGGCCTGGCCCATCAGGTCCGCCTCAGGCGGACTCCCTGGTTAATTCCAGGGTGATGGTGGAACGGGTGCGCCCGTGTTCGACCATGGTGAGGGCGGTACAGGTGCCCCCGTATTCATCCACGGTGAAGGCGGGACTGGTGCTCCCGTGTTGGCTGCCAGCCATGGTGATGGCGGCACCGGCGCCCCAGTATTGGACAGCGTTAGAGCCTTTACGCTCATCGCGCTGGTCAACACCAATAGCGCCAGAACTACGACAACTAACCACTTACTCATAAAACCCCTCCGAGTAGCCTAACTACGCGGTGGAGTATATGTGGTTGGTTGCCGTCAAGAGGGAAATTTTAGGGGCGTGTGTCTAAACGGTACACACCCCTCCCTCCCTGGCTAAGCCAGAGCCTCTTCGAATTGTCCATGTCACCGTAGCGTTTCGGAGTGAAACGGGTCAATGTTACTAAAGTACTGATTTTCGACCTTATTCCGGAGGGGTTCGGAGCCCGGTTACTGCGACGAAATCGTAAAATTCCAATATGCTCAGCGCATCGCCTTCGAGTCTGAAGATCACTCCCGCGTCTTGACACTCTGCGCGGGTAACCCTTAGCATCGTGAATTGCCCAAGTGCCGGTTTAGCTCAGAGGTAGAGCGAGGGTCTCATAATCCCTAGGTCGTGGGTTCGAGTCCCACAGCCGGCACCAACTTCTTGAGGTCGAACCTGGACACATAGGTGACACAGCGTACCTGAGACGTAGGTAACACTTTTATGCCGAAGTGATTCTGTACGGCGCTAGCGATCACTTTGCGAACAGCGCCAAGGGAAAGGCATTTGCTTCCACGACGCAACCAGCATCATTTGGATGCAAGTGGTCTCCGCTGTCGTATGCAGGAAGCAGTTGCGTGGGATGGCTTGGGTCGCGTAAGACCGCATCGAGATCGACCACGCCATCAAATTCCCCGCCGCCGCGAATCCAGTCGTTGACCTTCTGACGTTCCGCTTCCCTCTCGGGAGTATAAAAAGCAGTTACGAAGCCCTCGAAGGCGGAGCCCTCAAACGGAGGGTTTGTCGTCCCAATGATACGAACTCCCTTTTGATGGCCGCGCAAGATGAGCTGACGATAGCCAGCGATGATGTCCTCCGCACTGACTTTTTCACCCGGAGGAGTAAACGGGAATGCCGGGAAAAGGATGTCATTAATGCCCAGGCCCACGACGACGTACCTCACGCCTGCCTGAGCCAGCACGTCACGGTCGAACCGCGCCAGCCCGGCCTGGCCCAAGGCTGCTCCGAGTGGGTTGTCCGCACCTTTGGGGCTGTCATGCAGCAGGCGATTGCCGATGATGCCTTCGTTCAGGACGCCCATCTCCGCTTTTAGCTCAGCGTCTCTCTGCAATCGCTTGGCAAGCACGTCCGTCCAACGCGCGTTTGCGTCCGCGGTGGTTCCGTCTCCGTCCGTGAGCGAAGAGCCAAACGCCACGATGGCTGCTGAGCCAGGCGAGGTTTCGACGTCTATCCCGGTCAGGAAGGGCCAGGACTGAATGGTCTTGGCCACTGGGAATTTTGCGGCGGCCGTGGAGTCCCCTGTTTCTGGAGAGACATAGCTGGTCTGCTTCGCCATGCTGTGTATAGTCCTGGCCTCGGTATGTTGAGGCAGAAAAAGGCTAACCGCTAAATCGGACAGTCCTGGCACGTCCATCTCGACCGGATCGCTTACCACCATCGAGCCCGCCGGTACTGTGGTGGACGATTTTCCCTGAAACTTCAGCATGCGATCGGAGCGCGGATCTATCTCCGCCTCGGTGGTCCGGCGGGCGATATGCGCGCTGCCGATCAGCAACGGTGTGTCCCCATAAGTGTTCGAGATCTTGACTCGGACCCTGGCCCCGCCGGCGCTCGTATGCACGATGAGACGCAGGCTTTGGTTCCGGTAGGTCTCGAGAATCGCCGGGATGAATGGCTGCGCTGACGCGGCCCATGTTCCGATCCACTGCTTGGCTTTCCGATCGAGGTGAGACGCTGAGGGGACTTCCGGAACTGCAGATCCCAGAATGGGCGGCGCCGCCTGCGCGGCCGAGATCAATATGATCGCGCAAACAATCCATTCCTTGAGGTTCCATCCCTGGCGAGCTCTTAGGACTTTCTTGTCTTCCTTGTTCATAGCTTCATCTCCTGGAATCACCCCGTTGATTGGTCGGTCAGTTAACCATTGGACGCCGCAATGCCAAGAATGAAAGCAGACAACCGGACCGGAATTTTGCGAGCCGCCGAGAAGACCGCCCATTTTTATTGGTTTTTGTGGCCTGCGGTGTGCGCGCTAGGGCGCGGTGGCAACGGGCGGGAGGTGCTCTTCGAGGTAGCGCAGCAGGAGACTGTATAAATGCAGGGTGGTACCGGCGCCTTCCGAAAGTGCGTGCGTGCGGTTGGGATATTCCATGAAGTCGATGGGCTTATCGAGTTCGATCAAGCGATTGAGCAGGAGTTCGGTGCCGGCGTAGTGCACGTTGTCGTCGCCGGAGCCGTGCACCACGAGCAGCGATCCTCGCAGACCTTCCGCGAAATTGATGGCCGAGCTGTTGCGGTAGCCGTCCACGTTTTGCAGCGGCAGGCCCATGTAACGCTCCTGGTAAATGGTGTCGTAGAGGCGCAGATCCGGAACGGGCGCCACGGACATGCCGACCTTGTAAAGATCCGGGGAGCGGAACATAAGATTGAGCGTGCTGGACCCGCCGCCGCTCCATCCCCATAGAGCCACGCGCGCCGGGTCGGCAAAGGGGTGCTCCCGCAGGAATGCTTGCAGCGCAGCGCTCTGGTCCTTCACGATTACCGGGTGAATGGCGCCGTAAACAATCTTGCGCCAGGCGCGGCCCTTGGGCGCGGGGGTGCCGCGATTATCGAAGCTGACCACCACGTAGCCGGCCGCAGCCACCACGCGATGGAAATCGAAATTCCACGAAGCCCACTCATCGAGAACGGTTTGCGCCGCAGGCTCGCCGTACACAAACACCAGCACCGGATATTTTTTCGCGGGATCGAAATGCGGGGGCTTCAGCATCCAGGCGTCCAGACGCACGCCCTCGCCGATATCGACCTTGAAGAATTCCGTGGGCGAGTTCAGAAGCTCGGCGGCATTGGCGCGAAGAGCGGCGTTGTCTTCGAGAATCCGCGCGGAATGCTGCGAGGGGAGTTCGACGAGATCGATTACCGGAGTGACGTCGGCGCGCGAATAATAGTGAAAGGCCCAGCGCGCGTCGGGAGATATGTCGTATTCGTGTGTTCCGGGCTGCGCCGCCGGGCTTACGCGCTCGGCTGCGCCGGAGCCATCGAGATGGGCGCGATAGAGATAGGATTGCGTGGCATTGTCGGGCGAAGCGTTGTAGTAAAGCCAGCCGCCTTTTTCGTCGATGCGATCCATGCCGATCACGTCGAAATCGCCCTGGGTGATTAGCTGGACGCGCGAGCCATCGCGCGAGACGAGGTACGCATGGCGCCAGCCGTCGCGCTCGCTGAGCCATACGAATTCCGCTCCATTGTGCAGCCAGGTGATTTCCGGCATGACGTCCACCCAAGCGGCGTCCTGATCGCGAAAAATGGAACGAACCGCGCCGCTCGCAGCGTCGGCCAGGAGGACATCGTTCGTATTCTGCAGCCGGTTTAAATGCTCGAGCGCGAGTTCGCTCGCGTTCGCGGCCCAGTCCATGCGCGCGATGTAGTTGTCGCGGGGATCGCCGGGCACGGCCATCCAGCGCGTTTCACCGCCGCTGGCATCCACGACGCCCACGCGCACGGCGGAGTTAGTGGTTCCGGGGATGGGGTAGGGAATTTGCAGGATGGACGGATAGCGGCCAATTCCCGGGTAGGGAAAGCCGGTGACGATTTCCTTGGGCGCGCCCAGATTGTAAATCAGCGAAAAGATCTCAACGCCGGTGGTGTCGAATTGCCAGTAGGCGATGTGCCGCCCGTCGGGACTCCAGCGAAAACCGTCGCGGACGTCGAGTTCCTCCTCGTACACCCAATCGGAAGTGCCATTCACGGTAGTGGCGGAGCCGTCGTGGGTGAGCGCGAGGATTTTGGCGGTCTCAACATCCTCCACGTAGATATTGTTGGCGCGAACGTATGCCACTTTCGAGCCATCGGGTGAGAATTTCGCAAACATCAGGGTGGAGGGCGGAGCCTCGCCGCCGAGCTTGCGCAGCGCGCCGATGCGCAAATCGAGCACCCAATAATCGCCGCGGGTGTTGTGCCGCCAGACCGGGGCGGAGTTGGTGTAGATGAGTAGCCGGGCCTTGTCCTTGGACCAAGAATAGTCTTCGATGGCCAGCGGAGATTTCGCGCCCGGCGGAATCAGCTTTGAAGCGGAGACCAGCACTTCGCGTTTGCCCGTAGCCGTCTCGTAGCGGACGATGTCACTGGCTTTCTGATCGCCAGAGGAGGGTTCGACCGTGGTGAAGAACTCGCCGCCATCGAGCCAGCGCGCGGGGCCGAAGAATTTGACCTCGAAATCCGAGCCCGCGAACATGCGGTGCAGCAGCTTGTCGGAATCTGGAGAAATTTGCGCGCGAGCGGGCGCGGCGAAAACCAGCGATGCGAGGGAAAAAACCAGCAGCGAAAGCAATCGTTGCAGAAACGCGGGAGGGCGAATTTCCCGGCGTTGCGGGGCGGCCACGTTCATGCGCATCCTCGACATTGGATTTTATTGCTTCTGAAAATTACTTTCCCCGATGGCGCGGCCGTTGGCGGGCTGAATAGGGCGCGCGTTATCGGGATACATTCTGGCGAATTTGGCGATTTGCGACGCGGAAAGCTCCACTGGAGTTTTCAGGACGAACCATTGGACGCCTTCGCTGCAGGGAGGAATGGTGAGCGAGCCGCCGAAGGTGTAGTAATTCTGGTCCGCTGGAAGGAAATCGGCGGCGTTGATTACGATCTTCTTGAATTCCACTTCCTTGTTGGTCTCCTTCGGCAGATGGCTCCAGAGATCGCGGATGAGGGCATTTTCGTTTCCGCTTTTCAAGAGAATGGCGACCACCACCGTGCCGGCGTCCGGAAGCTGGTGCACCAGATGCACGACCATGTCGAATTTGGCGCCGTTGATTTCTTCCTCGCTCGGATGATGGAAATGAAATTGGACCAGGGGATAGGATTTGCCGTCCACGATGACGCTGCTGCCGGGCTCGACGTTGATGCGAATGGTGTAGCCGGTGTCGATGATTTTGAGCGGCGAAAGTTTGTAATCAAAGCGGAGTGGGTGGAGATCCGCGGGACGGGGGTCTTGGATGTCGATGGGCGACTGCAGCTTGCCGGTCTTGCAGGCGGCGAACTTCGGGTCGAGTTCGCCCCAGTGGTCCGGGCCGTCGGCTCCGGAATAGCTCCAGCGCGTCGCGCTTCCGGGGGCGGGCGATTGTGCGGATGCGGCGCCGGCGCCGAGAAGGGCCAGAACGCAGACTGCCGCGAGATTTAGCCAAACAATCCTGGGCGATGGTTTCATGCGCTCACTCCTCGAGCAGCTTGGGGTCCGCGAAGCCGCCGCGCTTTTTTGAAGCGGCCCATAGCATCCCACTCTTCGGATGAATCCACAACGAGCGGGAATTTGCGGACGCCGTAACCGGGCGCGAGCACGGAGTTGACGCCAAGGCCAAGACGGCACAGAGTGGTCACAGGAAACGGGAGGGCATAATGCCAGTTGCGTGCACACACCTCGATCAGATCCGTGCGGTGAAGCCGAGCGCGAAGGGCTGCGAAGAATGCCTGAAGATGCACGACACGTGGGTTCATCTGCGCATGTGCCTGTGGTGCGGACACGTGGGCTGTTGCGATTCTTCGAAGAACAAGCACGCCACGAAGCATTTCCATGCGACGAAGCACGCCATCATGCGTTCGGCGGAGCCGGGAGAGGATTGGAAATGGTGCTACGTGGATGAAATCATGCTCGATTAGCATTCGATGGCGCGAGCGAAGGTGCCTGGGAACGCGAATGGGCGCGTGCACGGGGGGTCGAAATTTGTTGCGATTAGACATGCATGCCGTCTTTTGTTTTCAGTAGGTTAGAGGGAATTCTAATCCATGTTGTTGCGATTAGAATTGCGGAAAATCGGGTGAATACTGCCGGAAGGCTACTGCTTTTTCGACCTTTACGAAATTCAACCACGGGCCACGGTAGCACGATTGAAAGAGAATTTCCATCGCGAACGCGGGGAAAAACAAAAAATCGAGAGGCCCAGAAGCCTGCCGCTGCGAATGAAAGCTGACACACTTGTGATCGTAAATCCGGCGGCGGGTGGGGGCTGCGCGCTGCGCGCGGAGCCAGCGGTCAAAAGCTTATTTGCACTACACGATCGCGGCGTGGAGATGGTGCATTCGAAAAGCTCCGCGGATATTCGCGGGCTAGCGGCGCGCGCGGCGGCGGAGGGATACCGATATGTCGTGGCGCTCGGAGGCGATGGCGCGTTTCATCATGTGGTCGAAGGGCTTTATGGCACGGACGCGATAGCGGGATTTTTTCCGGCGGGGAACGGGAACGATATCGCCGAAGGGCTGGGAATTCCGGCCGACGCTGTGTCAGCCGTGGACGCTTTTCTGAGATCGAAGCCGCGCGCGGTGGATCTGGTGCGCGTGCGATTTCCCGACGGGTGCGAGGCGCATTACATCGGCGCGGGCGGCATGGGGCTCGACGCCGAGGCGGCGCACCTGGCCAATACAAAATTCAAAGGCTGGCCGGGGGTGACGCGGTATCTGGCGGGCGCCTTCTGGACTTTTTTTCACGAGCCTCCCTTCGAGTTGCGCGCGGAGATAGACGGCGAGGTTTGGAGCGGGCGCGGAATTTGCGCGGCGGTGGCGAATGGAGCGCGGTACGGCTCGGGCGTGCGCATCGCGCCGGAGGCAAAGATGGATGATGGGTGGCTGGACGTGGCGCTGGTGGGAGAGGTTGGATGGATGCGCCTGGTCGAAGCGATTCCAATCGTTCTCGGTTCGGGCGATCTGCGCGGTTTCCCGGAGGTGCAGAGGCATCGGGGCAAACGGATCGTGCTCTCGACGGACCGGCCCGTGAAGGTGCACGGCGACGGCGAGTTGCTGGGGGAGTCGCCGGCGGAATTTGAAGTGTTGCCGGGAGCGTTGCGGGTGATGACGCCGGGGTAGCGAGGGAAGATGAGAATTTGGGGAGGTGGTTTTGATTTCCCGCATCACCAAGAGGCGAATCAAAGCAAAGGCGCCGACCTAAAGGTCGCCGCTACGAAACCTTAAGAAGGAGCAAAGGCGCCGTCATTTGTCGGATTTCTTTTTGGTGAGCTTCATGGTGATTTCGATGTCGCGGCGGGAATCGAAGCTGGAGATCGAGCGCGTGGAGGAAGTCATATCGGCGTGCTCGGCGTGGATTTGGTAATCAACGTTGGGATCGAGGCCGCTGAAGCGGTAGAGGCCTTTTTCGTCGGTGAAGGAAGTTCTAACGGCCTGAGTTTTCACGTTCAGCAGGTAAACCACGCACGAGCCCATGGGATTCTCGTCTTTGTCTTCCACCGTGCCATGAACGGTGCGGAGCTGCGCTTCCGCTTTTTTCTTATCTTTGTCGTCTTGCGCGCGAGCGGGGAGGGCCACGAGGAAGGCGAGCAAGAGCAGCGGCAGGGAGCACAGAATGCGGCGAGACTTCACTGGTCAACTTCCTCCGCGAAGGGCCGGCTCAGAAACGTGCGGCTGGCGAGCGCTCCGAATAAATCGAACTGCAAAGTTTTGAGGGCGAACGCACTTGCGGGCGATGCCGGGCCTGCCTGCCGGTCCCCGACGCCCGGGGGCGGCGCGCGGAAGGAGAGCCAAGAGCGGTGCCGGGAGAAAAAGACTACTCCGCCTCTTCTTCCTCTTCTTCTTCCTCTTTTTCGGCGACGCTGGACTCCTCGTCGGCTTCTTCATCGTCTTCCTCATCCTCGTCATCGGAGATAACGATGAGGTGCACGGGATGAGTTTGCGTGACTTCGAGCTCGGAATCACATTCGGGGCAGCTCAGAATTTCGCCTTCTTCCACTTCATCTTCGTCGAGATCGATTTCGGCGTCGCAATCGGGACATCTGGTCACGTGATTCTCTCCTTCCTAGGGCTGAGTGGCACCGGACGGCGTATTATATAACGCCGGTGTCAAGGTTTGACGCGAAGGGATGTGTAAAGGTGACTGGGCGCGAGTATCCGGAACGGCCGGTGGTGGGAGTGGGCGGGGTGGTGATCGCGGACGAGCGCGTGCTGCTGATCCGGCGCGGCGGACCTCCGCTCGAAGGCGAATGGTCCATTCCGGGCGGGACGCTGGAGCTGGGAGAAAGTTTGAAGGAAGGTGTGCGGCGGGAACTGGAAGAGGAAACCGGGATGCAAGTGCGCGTGGGAGATTTGATTGAGGCGTTTGAGAGGATATGGCCGGATGGGGAGGAAGCGGGGAAACGGCCGCGCTATCATTTTGTAATTCTGGATTACCTGTGCGAGGCGGTGAGCGGCGCGGCGAGGGCCGGCAGCGACGTCACCGACGTGGCCTGGGCGCGCGAAGATGAACTGGCGCGATATTCGCTTACGCCTACGGCGACACGCGTGATTCGCGCCGCTTTCGAGATGGCGCGAACGAAATAAATACTAGCTGGCGGCGGCTTCGGGCAAACGTCCGAAGCGGCGCTCGCGCCCGAGAAAATCTTCGACTGCTTCGGCGAGGTCCGCGGCTTGAAATTCGGGCCACATGCGCGGGGTGAAAAAGAGTTCGGCGTAGGCGCACTCCCAAAGCATGAAATCGCTCAGGCGGCGGTCGCCGCCGGTGCGAATCAGCAGATCAACATCGAGCGCCGGGCCGCTGGCGTGAGTGACTTCGCCGAGACGCTTGGCAAATTCGCGCTGCGAAATTTCGAGGCTCGAAAGCATCCAGCAGGAGGCGCGCAGAATGGCGTCGCGGGCGGAGTAGTCCACGGCGATGCGGAGTTCGAGCGCGCGGCCGGCGGAAGTGATGCGCTCGGCGGAGTCGATGGCTTGCGCGAGAGAGGGAGGAATGCGGTCGCGCCTTCCGATGACGCGCAGGCGAACGCCTTCGACGGCGCATTTGGGGGCCTCGGCGCGAAAATATTCTTCGAGCAAGCCGAGGAGCGAAACGACTTCGCTGAGGGGACGTCCCCAGTTGTCGGACGAGAAGGCGTAGAGAGTGAGCGTGCCGATGCCGAGCGCGGGAGCGGCATGAACGGCGCGGCGAACGGCTTCGACTCCGGCGCGGTGGCCTTCGGAACGGCTGAGGCCTTTTGCGGCGGCCCAGCGGCCGTTGCCGTCGAGCAGGATGGCGACGTGGAGTTGGGGGCGGGGGATCATCTTTAAAGTACTTTTGCTCATAGAGTATGTAGGCAAAAAAATTTCTCCTATCTTTCGCGTGTAGCGCGGATGAGGGCTTCCATGTGGTCCAGATATTTTTCAAGCGCGCGGCGGCCGGCGGCGGAGAGGCGGTACTCGGTCTTGGGCAGGCGCCCGGCGAAGGACTTGGTGCAGGCGACGTAGCCCGCGTCTTCAAGCTTGCGCGCGTGGACGCTCAGGTTGCCGTCGGTGGCGTGCAGAAGCTGCTTGAGTTCGTTGAAGGTGAGCGAGGCGTTGACGGCCAGGGCGCTGACGATGGCGAGGCGCGTGCGCTCGTGAATCAAGCGATCGAGATTGGTGGCCGTGGCTTCCGCGGGACGCGCCGAGGGAGCCTTGCGAGCGACGCGTTCGTCGCGCTCTGCGCCCGCACGATATGCTGCTGATTTAGCCGCCATATTTCCTCGCAATCACCGCGCCAAAGAAGATGTGGAATCCGCCGAATCCGGCGGCCAGAAAAATGTTGCCCCAACTCCAGGGGCAGAAAAGCGCCACGGTTCCGAGGACCATGAAGCAGAGCCCCATCAACGGGACGATGCGAATGGAGAACGCGCCGCCGGTGACGACGCCGGTGCCGTAAAGCAGAAGCCATTCGCCGGGAATCGCGCCGACGGAGCCGGAGCGGAGTTGCAGCACGGTCAAAAGAGCGCCGACAAAAAGCGGCGGCGCGAATCCGTAAACAAATCTGCGGCCGGGGCCGGAGAAGAGCGCGGAACCGGCGGCGTGCGCTTTGGAATAGGTGGTCCAGGAGGCGATGGCGATGGCCACGAGGGCTTCGCAGATCCAGGTGACGAGCCAAGCCAAAGGCGAGGCTTGGCGCGCAGCGATGGCGGCGGCGCCGAGGGCGGTGATGCCCATAGCCACGCCGCCCCAGCCGGGAACGGCGGTGAAAGAGCCGGCGCGTTCCATGGTCTCGCGGATGAAGCGCAGGTTATCGCGGGCATGATCGTCGAGGGCTACCGGGCCGGAGGAGCGCGGGCGACTTGGTTCGGGAAAAGCCATGGAGGAAGGATAGCACGCGCTGGGAATCTGTCAAGTACTTTGTTCCACAAAGTTTATAACTGTGAAGGGCGGGCAAGGATGCGGCCCGGGCGGCTTTCCCGGCTTGCCGAAACTGCTTGTGAGCCGCGCGCGGCGGGGACTATGCTGCGAGGCGCAAGAAACGGAGGCAAAAAATGAAAAGAACATTCCTCGCGATTTTGGGTTTGGCGCTGATGCCCTATGCGGCGGGCGCGCAACAGGCGGCGGCGCCGACGGAGACGAATCCGGTGTCGAACATGGTGCGAAGCGTTCTGGAGAAGTCATCGACGAACATGGTGGCGGCGGCGGACGAGATGCCCGCGGACAAGTACAGCTTTCATCCCACGCCGGCGCAGATGAGCTTTGGGCATTTGGTGACGCACATGATTAGCTCGAATTATTTTCTTTGTTCGAAGATTTCGGGAGCGGCGGCTCCGGGCGGAGACAAACCGGCGGAGACGGATCCGAAGGACAAGCTCGTGAGCCAATTGAAAGCTTCGTTCGACTTTTGTACGCAGGCGCTAGCGAAGGTGGATGATTCAAACCTGGGAGAACAAATCCCTACGCGGGGGGACCACAAATCGTCGCGGGCGGCGCTGATGATCGCGTTGACGAATGATTTTGCGGACCATTACAGCATGGCCGCGACCTACCTGCGGCTGAACGGATTGCTGCCGCCGACGGCGAAGGAACAGCACTAAGATCGAGGTTCATCGAGCGAAAATCCCCACCCTTAAAAACGAAGGGTGGGGCACCCCCTCCGTGAAGTGGAAAAGAAACCGTGGAGTGGAAAAAAAGCCAAGTGTCTGGCACCCGCTCCGTGAAGTGGAAACGAAACGGGCGGTTATTCAGGCTGCGATTCTGGGGCTGGGGTTTGCCAGCCGTGGCGGCCTAGCAGAGGGACGAAGCGGCAGGCGTAGAGGGATTCCTGGGGCAGGCGGCCATCGCGTTTTGTGAGGCGCAACAAATTTTGCTGGTCGGTGCCGCCCACGGGAATGACCAGGCGGCCGCCTTCGGCTAATTGTTCGACGAGCGGCGGCGGAACGGAGGGAGCCGCGGCGGTGACGAGGATGGCGTCATACGGCGCGTCGAGCGGCCAGCCGAGCGAGCCGTCGCCTAGCTCGATGCGCAGGTTGGTGTAACCGAGGCGAGAGACGCGCGCGCGTGCGGAAGCGGCCAGGGCAGGCTGGGTCTCGACGGCAATAACTTCGCGCGCAAGAAGCGAAAGCACGGCGGCTTGATATCCGGAGCCGCCGCCGATTTCGAGGACGCGCTCGTTGCCCTGGAGCGCGAGCGCCTGGGCCATGGCTGCAACCATGAAGGGCTGGGAGATGGTTTGGCCACCGCCGATGGGAAGAGGCTGATCGTCGTAGGCCTGCGCGGCGTGTTCGGGCGGAACGAAGAGGTGGCGCGGGACTTTTTCCATGGCGTGGAGGACGGCAGGCGAGGCAATGCCGCGTCCGCGGATTTGGCGAGCGACCATTTCGCGGCGGGGCGTTTCGAAATTTTCCGCGGCTGGCGGAACGCTGCCGCCGTTGGCGTTCATATTTTGCAAAGCTATCACAGCGAGTGCGCCGCCGCCAACGCGAGGCGGGGTCTGCGAGATGGGGCGGAACAAAATTGCTTCTGCCCGCTGTGTTCGATACGATTCCAAGGTACATAAGTCAGGGCAGGAGAATGGCCCGGACCGAAGACAGGAGAAATACATGAAATTCAGAATGGCCCTGATAGCCGCCGTGCTGTGTACGGCGATGGCGGCGCCGGCGCAAACGCCCCCGGGCGGCGCGCAGCAAAAGCCCGCGCAGCAGGCGGCGCCCTCGGTGCAGCCGGGCCAGGCGGCCAAGCCGGACGCGACAGCAGCCGCGGCACCCGCGGAAAAACTGGACCCGGCCAAAGAAGCGGCGATTCGCCACCTGCTGGATATAACCGGAGAATCGAAGGAAGGCGAGAACCTGATTGCCGGATGGACCAGCCGAGTACACGACGGGATGAGCCGCGCGATTCCGCCGGAGCAAATGACTAAATTCATGGAGACGTTTTCGGCCAAGTTCAGCGCCAGCGCGTCGCCGACGGCGGTGACGGACTCCATGGTTACGATCTATGCGCGCCACTTTTCGATGGAAGACATTCAGGGAATCACGAAGTTTTACGAATCGCCACTGGGACAGCGCATGGTGAAGGAGATGCCGGACGTCAGCCGGGAATCGCAAACGGCGGGCGTGCAGCTGGACCAGAAAGTCGTGATGCAAGTGTTGTGGGGGATGGAGGATGAGTATCCGCAGTTAAAGAAGATGCTGCCGCCCGATCCGTCGAAGCCGACTCCGCCACCGCCTACGCCGGACGCTGCTCCAGGACCGGGCGCGTCAGGCGCACCTTCGGCTGCACCGGCCACTCCGGCGCCCACACTTGCGCCAAAACCGACTCCGCCGCAACAATAGCTCGGGCTGCGCGCGGCGGGCCGCAACGGAGGAACTACTTCTATGACTGTTCGTATGCTTGGAAAAGGCGGGAGCCGTCTGCTGGCGCGCCAACTGTGGGCCTCCGTCGTTGCGATTCTGCTTTTTGCAGCGCTGGGACTTGCAGCAAGCGGGCCGCTGCAGCAAGTGCAGGTGCAGCCGCAGTCGGCGCTTACCGTTTCGGCGGCGATCAGCCTGAAAGATGCGCTGGACGAGCTTGGCCGCGAGTACGAGCGCGACCATCCCGGCGCGAAAATCACGTACAACTACGGCGCCTCGGGAACTTTGCAGCATCAGATCGAGCAGGGCGCGCCGGTGGACATTTTCTTCTCGGCGGCGGAAAAACAGATGGACGAACTCGCGGCCAAGGGGCTCTTGGTTTCGGAAACGCGGCGCGATGTGGTGGGAAATACGCTCGCGCTGATTGCTCCGTCTTCCTCGGACTCGATCCACAAATTCCAGGATCTGGCGAACGCGGACGTTAAGGTGATTGCGCTCGGCGATCCCGCGACCGTTCCAGCGGGAATGTATGCACACCAGACCTTGGAGCATCTGGGCTTGCTGGCGGCGGTGGAGAAAAAAGCGGTGTACGGGAAGGACGTGCGGCAGGTGCTGACTTACGTGGCGACGGGGAACGCCGATGCCGGACTTGTGTATCGGACCGACGCGCAGACTTCTCCCAATGTGCGCACCGTGTTTACCGCCCCGCCGGATTCGCATGACCCCATCCGCTATCCTGTGGCGGTACTGAAGGACTCGAAAAATGCGGCGGCGGCGCGCGCGTTCGTGGAATTTTTGGAAGGACCGCACGCGCTGGAGATCTTCGAGAAGTACGGCTTCAACGACCCGAAAAAACCGGACGGGAAGGTCTGATCCGGCTACAATCCGCCGATGGATTGGTCCCCGCTTTGGATTTCGGTCGCGACGAGCGCGACGGCAACGCTGATTACGCTCGTGGCCGGGCTCGCCGCGGCCGCCTGGCGCGAACGCCGCAGCGGGCCGGCGATGGCTCTGGTGGATGGTTTCTTCCTGCTACCCCTGGTGTTGCCTCCCACTGTGGTTGGTTTCTTTCTGCTGTTGTTGTTCGGCCGGCATGGTCCGCTGGGTAAGCTTCTGCTGAAGTTCGGCGCCACGGTGGTCTTTTCCTGGCCGGCGACGGTGATTGCGGCTGCGGTGGTTGCGTTTCCGCTGATGTATCTGACGGCGCGCGCGGCGCTGGAACAAGTGGAGCCGCATTTGCTGCAAGCGGCGCGAACGCTGGGCGCTTCGGAATGGCGCGTGTTTGCGGAAGTGGCGCTGCCTCTGGCGTGGCCGGGCGTGCTGGCCGGGACGATTCTTTCCTTTGCGCGAGCCCTGGGCGAATTCGGCGCGACTCTGATGCTGGCCGGAAACATTCCCGGGAAAACCGAGACCATTCCCATCGCGATTTATTTTGCGGTGGAAGCAAACGAAATCGAGCGGGCGATATTGTGGTGCGGCGTGGATGTGGCCATTTCGCTCGCGCTTCTGGGCGGACTTTACTACTGGACGCACGCGCAAGGGTCGGGGCGCGCGCGAAAATGGGCGCCATGATATGACGCTCGAAGTCCAAATCGAAAAGAAGCTGCCGGATTTCACGCTGGATGTTTCGTTCCGGGCTTCGAGCGCTCCGCTGGGCATCCTGGGACCTTCGGGCGCGGGCAAGACCATGCTGCTGCGCTGTATCGCGGGGCTCGAGCGGCCGGACCGGGGACGCATCGCGCTGAACGACCGGCTTCTTTTCGGTTCGGCGGAACATATTCGAATCCCCACGCGCCAGCGGCACATCGGGATGCTGTTTCAGAACTACGCGCTTTTTCCGCATCGCACGGTGGCGGAAAATATCGCCTTCGGTCTGCGCGGCCTGCCGGGAGGGGAGCGCGCGGATCGCGTGGCGGCGCTGGTGGAGCGCACGCATCTGGGCGGGCTCGAGCAGCGCTACCCGCGCGAGCTTTCCGGGGGCGAGCAGCAACGCGCGGCTCTCGCGCGCGCGCTGGCGACCGAACCCGAAGCGCTGCTGCTCGACGAACCGCTCTCGGCTCTGGACACGCACTTGCGCAGCCAGGTGGAAGCGCAGATGCAGGAGACCTTCGCGGCCTACCAGCGGCCCACGTTGCTGGTGACGCACAACATCGAAGAAGCCTACCGGCTGGGCGAGGAATTGCTAGTGCTTTCGCGCGGGCGCGTGGCAGCCTTTGGGGCCAAACAGGAAATTTTTCGTCACCCACCCAGCCGGGAAGTGGGGCAGCTCACGGGCTGCAAGAACTTTTCGCGAGCGAGCATGAGCGGCGCGGGGATGGTCGAAGCGGTTGATTGGAAGTGTCGGCTGCGCGTGGGGCAATCCGTGCCAGAGGGACTGCAGTACGTGGGCATACGCGCGCATCATATCGATTTCGCCGAGTCACCGGGCGGAAGCGAGCGGGGCGAGAACGTTTTTCCATGCTGGCTAGTGCGCACTTCCGAGACGCCCTTCCGCATTACGCTGTATCTTCGTCTGCATCACCCGCCGAACGATCCCACCGAGTACGATCTGCAAGCCGAGGTGTTCAAGGAGAAATGGGAGGGCTTTCGCGAACAGCCGTTTCCCTGGCACGTGCGGCTTTCGCCGGATGCGCTTTTCGTAATGGCGAAATGATGTTGGACCGGGCTTAGTTGAAATGCTTCACGAACTTGATGTCGAAGCCATAGGTGCCGTTGATATCGCGAAGGAAAATGATGGAGAGGTCGCGCCGGACGTGATATTCGACCTGGATAAGCTGCTCCTGATCCGAAGCCGCGTTGGACGAATAAGTGATGGTGAGGTCGCGAGTGAACTGCTGTTCGATGGTGACGCGGGCGGCCGCGTTCGATTCGGTCGCGGTACCGGCAAGGAAAGGATCCACGCGAAAATGGCTGATGCCGAATAGCTTTTCAATGCGGCCGCCGAGTCCGGTTGAAATCGCCTCAGAGAGCAATGCCGTTGCGCCATAGTTTTGCCCGCCGGCAGACTGCGAGCGCAGCGCACTTTCCTGTCCGGTACTGCCGAGCGCGAGCAGAGCGATGATGTCGGAATCGGGAAGCGGAGGGTCGGAGCGATAGTTGAGGGCGAGGCGGCTGGCGGGGCCGGAGAAGTTGATGGTCACCTGATACTGGCTGATGACGGAAGTGGCCTCCACGTTGAGCACGGGATCCAGGCGGAAGGGATTGGCGAAGTTGAGGTCGCCGCGCGTGAGGGTGAAGGTGTTGCCGCGGAATCCCATTTCGCCGCCGAGCAAGTGGATGTGGCCGAGAAGCACGGGACGATCCCAGGTGCCGCGCAAATGGAGGTCGCCGTCAATTTCCACGTGCGCGCCGGACCATTCGATCTGGGCTCCGGGATCGGTGTTTCCGGCGATGTCGAAAGTTAAATTCCTCATGAACGCGGAAGACGAGACGGGACTGGCGCTGGTATCCGAGGAGGAGGCGAAGAAGGAAGCCAGATCCACGCCCTGGGCAAAGAGCAATCGCTTTACGCGAATACGGCCGGAGAGGACAGCGGCGTCCTGGGTCCCGGAGAGTTGCAGTGTGCCGCCCACGAGCCAACTCACCCCCACGGGATAACGAATGCGCGCCTGCGGCGTTTGCACGTTGACTTCATAGCGCAGCGGGCCTTCCCCGTAAGTCACTCCGCCGCTGAGCGTCAATTGGCCTCCGCCGGATTCCGCGGTGAGATGATCGAATACCAGGCGACTGCGATCGAACACGAGATCCCCGTTCACGTGGCTGAGCCCGGCGGGGAAATCGGAATAGTTGCCGGAAGCATCGTGGACCTGCACGCGGCCGGTGATGCGCGGCTTGGACATAGTTCCTTCCACGGAAACGTTTACATCGGCGGCGCCCTGGGCTTCGAGGTCGGGAATGACGCCTTTGACGAAGCGCAAGTTGACTCCGCCGGAGAGATTGAAACGCAGAGGGCGATCGCGGTCAAAGCGCGCGGAACCGCTGAGTTGCAAATCGGTATTGGGCCCGTGCATGTGGGCCTGCTCGATGCGAATCTCGTTGCGGCGGTAGGTGAAGCGAATGGGGCCGTCGTTTTGAAGCTGGACGAATTCGTAGTCGAAAGAAATGCTGGCGATATCGGCTTCGACTTCGATGGTGTCGGGCTGGCGCAGCGCGCCCGAAATTTTGAATTCACCGTCCACCACGCTGGGGCGCGTCAAGTCTTTTAGATGAAGCCCGGCCGAGAGAAAGACGTCGAGATCGAATTGATGGACGGAGAGGAGGCCGGAAATCGAATCGTCGCCGGTGAGGCCGATGTCAAGCCGGCCGTCCAGGCTGCCCTTGGAGGTTTCAGATTTGATGTCAAGGTGTGCGATCTGGCCGTCGGAAACAACCTGGACGCGGAAATTGCCTTCGAGGTCCGCGCCGACTTTGAGGCTCACCAGGCGAAGATCGCCCTGGACGACGGGCGCGCGGATCGGGCCGCTGCCGCGCAACTCGAAGTTAAGCAGGCCGGCGATGGGCAACGAGGAGCGCTGCAGCTCGGCAAATTTTTCGAGCGGGATTCCGGTACCGGTGAGGTTGAATTCCGCGGTCTGCTCGCTCGGGCGATAGGCCACGTCACCGGCGACGCGCCCGGGGCCCCGGCGCAGCTCGCCGCGAGTGATTCGAATTTCATCGCGCGACAAATCGAGCCGACCGGCAAGACTATCGAAGTGCATTCCTTTAGCCTCGATGTCTTCGAGGCTGAAATTCGCATCGAGCACAGGATCAGCGCTGGTTCCGCTGCCGTGGAAATCGCCGGTGAGAAAGCCGGTGAGCGGATAGCTGGTGCCGAAGATGCCTTGCACGTCAGCAGTGGGTGCGTGCTGGACATGAGCTTCGAGGGCCCAATGGCTGCCGGGCACGAAGCTCCAATCGCCATCGAGCTGCAGGGTGAGAGCGAGAGTGGCGGAGGATTGCCCGCGCTTGACGGTGGCATTGGTTAAACGGAAGACGTCGAGGGAATATTCGAGCTGGCCGTCAATTTCGTCCCAGTAAAAGTTGTCGTAACGCGCTTGCGAGGCATTGAAGTGTCCGGCGAAAGTAGGGCCGGCGATGGGGCCGAGGATGCGCCCGCGAAAAACGACGTCGCCAGCCTCGCGAGCGGGCACGGCGCCGACGCCGCGCAATTTGTTGATGAAGTCGTCCCACTCGGTCAGGTCGTCGGCATTGAGTTTCAATTCCAGCGCGGAATCGGCGCCGCCGAGATAACCGTCAAAATCAATTTTTGCCTTGGGCGTGGAGATTTCGCTCTGTGCGAAAGTGGCGGACCGGGCATCTTCGGAATAGTCGAAGGCAATTTGCGCGGTGACGGGAATGATGCCGCGGGCAAGCGCCGCAGGCGGAGACCATCGCGAATTGCCCTGGGAACGGAAATGCTGGAAGGCGCCGGACCACGTGTTCAGCGAGTCCACGTCCATGCGCGCGTCCCAGTGCAAGGGATCGACCGGGAATTCCGGGTTGTTCACGGCATCAAACGCGGCGGCGAGGCTGAATCCGCGGATGTGGGTTTCCGTGCGCACGGCCATGGTTTTCAAATCCATCTCCAGGCGCCCATCAAGCGTCCCGCCGACAGCGCGCACGCCCAGCTTCGGCACGACGAGGCGCTGCTTGGCGAGATCGTAATCCCCCCAGGTTTCGATTCCCTGGGCGTGAAACCAATCGTAGGGGAGCTGGATTTCCTTGCCGGCGTAGTGGCCGGCGGCGGTCCACTCGCCCGCGAGATATTGGGCCTGGCCGGAGAAATCTACTGTGGCGTCGGGCACGAGGGGCTGGTGCAGGAGAGCGCGAATATCGGCGAGAGAAACGCGTCCGCGATAACGCAGGTTCCAATCGGGCTTCGAAAAAGACGGAAGCTCGGCGCGCAGATTGAGTTCGGAATGCGGGAACTTCCAAATCAGCTCATCGAGTTCGAAAGCATCGCGATGGAGCGTGAACTTTGCGGAAAGGTCGGAGCGGAACTTCACGTCTGGCGACGCCGCGAGCTCGACCTGCGGCCAGCGGAAATTGGCGGTGTAAACTTCCGCGCCGTGCGTGCGAGCATCGTAAGACAGCTTGAACTGAAAATCCTGGCCCTTGACCTCGAGAGGTATTCGCTGGTCGTTGATGATGGCGCTGCCGTCGCGGAGTTCGAGCAAATGAATGCGCAGGTCGAAGAGCGAATCTTGCCACGGGCGGTTCGAGGCGATTTTCGGAGTGGGCAAGTTGCTGCGGCCGTCCTTTTCGAATCGCAACACGATTTGGGGACGCTCGACCACGAGCTGGCGCAATTCAAAGTCCCTTTTGAAAAATGAAAGCACGGTGATTCCCACGTCCAGCCGGTCGGCATGAAATAGGGGCGGCTGGTGGACATTTTCCAAACCGTGCAGGGTCAGATTGTCGGCATGGGCGCGCAGGGGAAACAGATCCAGGTGAAAGGCGCCGAGCTCGACGCGCGCCCCGGTGCGTTGTTCGAGTTGCTCGATCACCTGCGCGCGAATCCAGCGGGCCCCGGCGCCGGTTTCGAGAATGGCATACCCCACGGCCAGAATCGCGAGGACCGCGAGCAAGGCGAGGATGCTGAGACGCAGCCAGCGGCGACGGCGGCTCATGAGCCGTTCCTTTGGGGCGAAACGTCAATTTTCAGGCGCTGGCGCGTGTCGTCCAGCCATTTCGTGGCGCGTTCGGTGATGGCACGCTGGATGAGAACCTCGCGAATGGTGTCGTCAACTTCTTCGAGCGGCGGAACGGGCTGGCCCTTGGCCTTGAGCTGGGGCGCAAATTCGTCGTTGTAGTAGGCCTCCACTTGCTTGTCGTCCACCTGAGCAGCGGCGCGGAAACGGTAGTTAATAAAGTGGGCGAGATAAAATTGCTGCGCGAGCACGCGGCGTACGGCGGCATCCGACAAACCCACGGCCGCGCGGCGCTTCTGGAATTCTTCGGGCGATCCGAACTGCTTCACGAATTCCTGATAGGCAAGATCTATCTGTTCACGCGTGGGCTGCGGGTATTTGGCGGTGACGGCTTCCCCGCGCACGATCCACTGGTCCGCCAGCTCACGAATCAATTCCATGCGAGGCTTGGATTCGCCGTCCACCAGCTGCTGGAAGGAAGCGAGCTCGTGGACTTCGCTTTCCATGATGATGTCGTCTTCGATGCGCGCGGCGACTCCGTCGATGGTCTGGGCCGCGGAGCTTTCCTGCACCATCCCAGATTCGGGACGGGAGGCCGGATGGGCGACCGCGCGCGCTCCTGGGGATGCGCAGAGCCAGGCCAGAAGTCCGAGAATGAAAGTCGCGTTGGGCATCAGAAAATGGGTCCAATGTTGAACGAAAATTCAAAGTGCGGCAGGCGGAAGAGCTGCGGCGAAGTAGCCGGAGGAATGGTGGCCTGATACTGCGCCGGATTGATCTGCCAGCCGAAATCAACGCGCACAGGGCCGACGGGCGTTGGGTATCGCAAGCCGAAGCCCACCGTATGCGAAAAATAATTCAGATTCAAAGTGGAAGAGGGCTTCCAGGCAAGCGTGATGTGGTTGACGTCACTGTAGACATTGCCGCCGTCGTAAAAAACCGTGCCGCCCAGACGGTTTCCCACCCAGGGCAGCTTCATCGGGAAACGCAACTCCTGATTGAAGGCCAGGAGCGCGAGACCGCCGATAGGAAAGCCAGTGCAGGGATCGCGTGGCCCGGCTTCGTTCAGACCAAAGCCGCGGAGAGTGGTTGCTCCGCCGGCGAAAAAGCGTTCCGGGAGCGGGATGACTTCCTGGTCCGGGGCCGGTGTGGTGGAACTGCAATTTGTGGTGCCGCCTTCGGATGTGCCGCCTTCGGTGGTACCGGCGAAGGGCTCTTCGAAGCCGAAACGCGTGGCGCGGGCGAAAACGAAAGCGCGTCCGAAAGAGTAAAACGACGAATTCTGAAAGAACCCGCGGAAGAAGCTGGCGCTGGAACCGAGCGTAGTGGAAGCGAAGCTCACGTCCGCGGTGTTGAATGTGCCGCGCTTGGCGTCGGCGGGGTTATCGCGGCGATCGCGCGAATAGGTGATGCCGAATCCGGAAACCAAGGTGGGCTGGCTCAGAAGCGGGATTTCGTCGGGAGTGATGTGCAGGTCCGAGGCGGTCACCCGGCGGAAAAAATAGCGATAGAGGATCGAGCTGGTGCGGTTGAGGGTTTCGGCGACCTGGAAGGCGCCTTCGTAGCGCACGGAAGTGAAGGTTTGCACGTCCTGGGTTTTGTCCGCGAAACCGATTAACTGAATGCCGACCTTCGGATTTCCGAGGAAATTGTCCGCGGTGTAGCTGAGGAGGGAACGATATTCGAGAGTGCTGGCGCGGGCTTTGAAGGTGAGCGTCTGGGCCCGGCCGAACATGTTGGAGCGGGAAACTTCGAAAATCACGCGCGGGCTGGCGGCGATCACCGTGGCGTTGGGATTGCAGGTCGCGCCGGAACTGCAACTCGCGCCAATTTGCTGCACTTCGAATCCGCCGCCGTAGCCGATGGTGTAGCGCTTGCCTTCCTGTACATCGACAACGACGGTTTTATCGGGATCGGAGCCGTTGGGGTTCTGCGGCTCGATTTGCACGCGATTGAAGACGCCCAGGTTGTAAACGCGGCGCTGGGTTTCGACCACGTCGCCTTCTCGCAGCGGACCACCGGGCTTAATTTGTATCTGGCGGCGGATAATTCCGGGGCGAGTGAATTGGTAACCAGTGAGCAAGACCGTCTCGACTTCGATCCGCCGGCCTTCGGCGATGTGATAGGTCAAACTAACTTGGTTCAAGGTGGCGCCGGGCGTCACTTGTTCCTCAAAATGCGCTTCGGGGAAACCTTCGTTGTAATACATGGCCAGGATGTTGTTGCGGTCGCTGGCCACGCCGGCAGCGGAATAAGGCTGTCCGGAAGACGATCCGATGACGGCGAGCAGGGTCTGGGTGCCGATGACCTGATTGCCTTCGACGTGAAGGTCGGCGACCAGAGTCTGCGGGCCCTCCACGACGTCATAGTTGACGAAGAGATTTCCTTTCTTGCCTTGATAATTGTCGTCCACGGACGAACTAACTTTTACCTCGAGAAATCCGTTCGAGAGATACAGGCCGCGGATGGAGTCTGCGTCATCGTTCACTAGCCGCTGGCTGAATCGTCCGTTGAATTCAAAGGATGCGGGCTGCAGCTGCAGCCGACCGGCGAGCAAGCTCGAGCTGAAGTATTTGTTGCCGGCGAATTTCACCCCTGCCAGGCGAAAGCGGTCGCCGCGCACGACGGAATAGGTGATGACGCGCTCACTCGTCTGGATATCGCTGCCAGCGCTCACCGGGGCGGTGGCAACTCCGCCGGCACTCACTTGCACGTCGGCATTGAAGTAGCCTTCGCGCTGAAAATAGTCGCGTACGTTGCGCCGCCCCTCCTGCAACAAGTCTTCGTCCACCGCGCCTTCTGCGTAAATGGGCAAGAGCGATTTCATCTTGCCTTTTCTCATTTTCGCGCCGACCACTTCCACGCTTACGCGCGGTCCCGCGGTGACATCGATTTTCACCGGGACGGTGTTTGTTTTCGGGTCGTAGGCGCCGGGAGCTATCAAGACGCCCGCACCCAAATAGCCCTGATTCACGAGATAGTTTTTGAGTCGCTTGGTGGCGTGCGAGATCTGCTCGGTGGTCGGCTGCTTCTTCGGTTTGATTTTCGAGCGGCGAATCAGCTCGGCGTCGGGATAAGGAGTCTTATTCTGCACCACGAAGCCGCCGACCAAGGCGCGCGGGCCGGGCACTACGGTTACGAGGACATCCATCTGGCGTGTGTCTTCATGCGGAGTTAAGGCAAAGGAAACTTTGGCCTGGTACAAGCCTTCGCTACGGAGGGCGTCCTGGAGGCGCTCGAGCGCTTCCTTTACCGAGCTTTCGCGAAAGGGTTCGCCGAGACCCAAGCGCATGGCGGCCAGCGCGGCAGGCTCGCTCGGCGGGTCCGCCAATCCTTCTACACGCACTACGTTGTTGAAAAAATTTCGCTGGACGATGAAATTCACGCGGAGGCCGCCGGCAGAATGGACGGCGGTTACGCGGATGTCAGCATAATCGCCGGTGCGATAGAGGGCCTGCAGGGTGTCGCGCTCTTTGGCGAAGTCGAAGGGCTTTCCGGTTTCGAGAGGCAGCGTCGCGACTCTGAGTTCGACGCCTTTTCCCGCCTCGTCCACGACCTGCACTGCTGCGACGGGCTGGCCTTCCAGAGTCATGTCCTGCGCGCGCAGCGGCATGCACTGCAATAGGCCGAAGAGAAGCATTCCGAAGGCCCAGCGCGCAACGAAATCCGCCGAGCGCGTGCCCGGCATCGATTTTTTCCATGGAAGTCGCATTCGCCAGAGGAGTAAGAAGAAAGGTTAGCACGCCGCGTTGCCTGACGCGAAAACGCGTTATCATGAGGTTCAGGATTGAAAACATCCAATGAGGAGCGAGCAGCAGGAAAAATATTCGCGGCAGATACTTTTCGCCGGGATTGGCGAGGCGGGCCAGGAAAAACTGCTGGCCGCGAGCGCGGTCCTGGTGGGATGCGGCGCGCTGGGAACGGTGGCGGCCAACCTGCTGGTGCGCGCGGGCGCGGGACGCTTGCGCATTATTGACCGGGATTTCGTCGAACTCTCCAACTTGCAGCGCCAGACATTGTTCGAAGAAGCCGACGCGCGGGAAGCTCTGCCGAAAGCCATCGCTGCCGAGCGCCGCTTGCGCGCCATCAACTCGGACGCGCGCGTGGAAGGCGTGGTGGCGGACGTAACGCACAAAAATGCCCGCCAGCTGCTTGGCGGATTTGACGTGATCCTGGACGGCACGGACAACTTCGAGACACGCCTGCTGCTGAATGACGCGTCCATCTCGTTTAACATTCCATGGATTTACGCGGCTGCCGTGGGAAGCTACGGCGTGACGCTTACCATTCGGCCGGGGCAGACGGCTTGCCTCGCGTGCCTGCTTGAAAGCCCGGAGAAATCAGAGGCCATTGGCGCCGAAGCTACCTGCGATACCGCCGGAGTATTGAATGCGGCCGCGGGAGTGATCGCCGCGATCGAATCGGCGGAAGCGACGAAGCTTCTAGCGGGGAAACCGGAAGCGCTGCACGGGCGCCTGATCTCCTGCGACGTGTGGAGCGGAAAATTTCAATCCATTCGTATGGCGCGCAACGCGGATTGCCGGGCGTGCGTGCGGCGAGAATTTGCTTATCTCGAGGGCGAGGCCCAGCCGCACGTCACCATGTGCGGGCGCGATTCGGTGCAGATTCACGAGCGCAGCAGGAAGCTCGATCTCGGCGAGCTTGGCCGCCGCGTGGAAAAGGCTTCCGCAGGAGACGTGCGCAACAATGAGTTTCTGCTGCGTTTCCGCGTCCCGCCGTATGAAATGACCGTGTTCGCGGACGGCCGCGCTATCGTGAAGGGCACAAAGGATCCCGCCGTGGCGCGCTCGCTCTACGCCCGCTACATCGGTGTGTAGTGGATGCGTCGAGAGTCTTAGCCTACGAATCTGCGGAGGGCGGACTGGCGCATGAGGGCGCGGTCCATATTTTCACGGGTATTCATAAGCGTCAGCAAGGTACTCAAAACACGGGCTTTGAGTTCATCGGACATGGGGAAGCCGCTGGTAGCGGTGCGCACGAGCGTCTCGCCGCGGTCCGAAATCTTACTCATGAACGCGACCCGGCGTTCGTGGACGGTCTGGCCCAGCGCGGTTTCGCGGCGCATTTCGGCGCACTCGTTCTCGACAAAAAGCGTGAAGTGAAGGACGCACATGTGCTCGGCGGCGAGACCCGCCGGCACGTTGATCTTACATCCTTTGGCACTGCAATTTTCCGCCACGGACACACCTAAGGAAGCCTTTTTGTTTGTAACATTTTTCTGCGGTGGAATTCCAACTTACCTAAAGGTGCTGCGCTCAATTTGATAGCAGCCAAGTGGCAAAAGGGAGGGTGTAGTGGAAGACCTGCCCGCGATGCAAATTGTTGCTGGAAGGAATTTGGCACGAAGGCCCGGACGCAGATGGAAAGGTAAGCTTGCGACGGGCAATGGCCCATGCTAAACACAAATCGCGCATACGTTGCTGCGTTCGAGAGCTTCTGAATGCCCCACCTGACACAACACGAAGTGATGACCATGTTCATGGCCCTGGCCGTTCTGCTGGGAACGGCCAAAGTCGCGGGCGAATTAATGCAGAAGCTGGGCCAGCCCTCGGTGCTGGGCGAAATCATGGCGGGAATTCTGCTGGGGCCGACGGTGCTCGGTCATTTCAGGCCGCAGATCTACGCAGTTTTATTTCCCAGCACCGGTGCGATGCCCATCGTGCTCGAGACGGTCACCACCATCGGCGTCGTATTCTTTTTGCTGACCGCCGGGCTCGAAATCGACTTGCGCAGCATTTTCCGGCAGGGCAAAAGCGCTCTGCTGGTAAGTTTTTTCGGTGTGATCATCCCGTTCGCGCTGGGTTTTTCCGCGGCGGGCTTGTTTCCGCGATTCCTCGGCGCCCAGGACGGCGCCAGCCGCCTGATCTTTGCCCTTTTCATGGGCACCGCGCTTTCCATTTCCGCGCTGCCTGTGATTGCAAAAATCCTGATGGATTTGAATCTGCTGAGAACAGAAATGGGGACGGTGGTGATGTCCTCGGCGATGTTCGATGACCTGGTGGGCTGGATCCTTTTTTCCATGATTCTGGGCATGATGAACGCGAGCAGCTCGCATTCTTTCCAGGGCCTGAAACGGACGATTGTTCTGGTCTTCGTTTTCGCCGGTCTGGCGCTCACGGTATTGCGCTGGCTGATCGACAAGATACTTCCGGTCATTCAGGCGCACACAAGCTGGCCGGGCGGCGTGCTGGGCTTTATTTTTACGTTGACACTGGCGGGTGCGGCGTTCGCGGAATACGCCGGAATTCACGCCGTTTTTGGCGCCTTCATCATCGGGATTTCGGTGGGGGAATCGACGCACCTGAGAAGGCGGACCTCCGAGCATATTCATTCCATCGTCACGAACGTGTTCGCTCCGTTCTTTTTTGCCAGCATCGGCCTGCGCACGAATTTCGTGGCCAATTTTCATTGGGGGCTTACGGCGACGGTGATCGGGGTGGCCTGCCTGGGAAAGCTGCTGGGTGCGGGCTGGGGGGCGCGCCTGGGTGGCATGGATCGCCGCACGGCGTGGGGCGTGGGACTGGCGATGAACGCGCGCGGAGCGATGGAAATGATTCTGGGCCTGCTCGCGCTACAAGCCGGCTTGATTCGCGAAGAAATGTTCGTGGCGCTGGTGGTGATGGCGCTCTTTACTTCCATCGTCTCCGCGCCCGCGATGCATTTCCTGCTGCGGCGGCGGCGTGTCCTGACGGTGAAGGACGCGGTCACCAGCAAGCTGTTCCTCCCGGATCTGGAGCAGCAGGACAAGGGCGAGGTGCTGAAGCACATGTGCGAGGTAGCGGCGGACGCCGCGAGCAATTCGCCGGAAAGATTTCTCAGGCTGGTATTGGAGCGCGAGCGAGTGGTGCCGAGCGGTTGGGAAAACGGACTGGCGGTGCCGCACGCGCGTGTCAGCGGCCTTCCGCAGCCGGTTGTGGTGATCGGCAAATCGAAGGTGGGGGTTGATTTCGACGCGCGGGACGGCAAACCTTCGCGGCTGATCGTATTGATCCTTACGGGTGACAATCAGTCGCAGCACGATTTGCTGGGCGATGCGGGAGAATTGTTCGAGCGCAAGGAAGCCATCGACCAGGCGCTCAGCGCGGAGACTTTCCTCGAGCTGGTTGCGGCGCTGAATGCTCCAGTCAAATGACAGAGCCAGCCTCTTCGTAGATTGCGGGAAATCAGCATTACCCATCCTTTGTGCGGAATCCTACCGTTTTGTGGACCGATGGCTATCTCACGGAAAGCATGTAATTTACCGCCAAAGCGGAACCCGGCAACCCGCGTACCCAAGCCCGCCATGCACCGCATCTAAGTAAGTGGGTACAGCAGAGAGGAAGGAAAGACATGAAAACGATAATTCGCAAATTCGCAGTGGGGATTTTCACCACGGCGCTTCTCGTGGGCCTGGCATTCGGCTCGGCAGGCAGCGCGTTCGCTGCTCCGAACACGAAACCGCCGGCACCGGATTCGCCGCAGTACGAAGCCTGGCTCACGAAGCAAGTGCGCCATCAGCTGGTGATGCTGCCGTGGTATTCGGTGTTCGACAATCTGGAATACAAAGTGGAGGGCGATAAGGTCACGCTCATCGGGCAGGTGGTTCGCCCGGTGCTGAAGAGTGACGCTGCGTCGGCGGTGCAGCACATCGAAGGCGTGAAGGAAGTGGACAATCAGATTGAACTGCTTCCGGTTTCGCCCATGGACGATCACATTCGCAGAGAAATGATTCGCGCGATTTACTCCTTCCCGTCGCTGCAACGCTACGGCATGGGAGTGAACCCGGGAATCCACATCATCGTGAAGAACGGGAACGTCACGCTGGAAGGCGCCGTTTCAAACCAGTCGGATAAGGATGTTGCCAATATCCGAGCGAATGGCGTCCCCGGCGTATTTTCGGTGACCAACAACCTGCGCGTGGAAAAGAGCTGACGCGCACAACCGAGTTTTCCTCCTGGTGGGGCGCGTGGGCGCTTCCGTGAAGGCTGCGGCGGCGCTCACGCATTCCATTTACGCGCGGCGCGCCGCCGGAACCTCAGCGGCTAAGGCCGCACGGATTCTAAGCAACGGGCGGCACGGCTGAAGCCGTGCCCTGACGAGCAGAAACTACCCTCAAATCTCTTTCCGCCGCACGGTAGCGCGGATCACTGCGAGTTCGGATCGTGCTCGCCGGTGCGAAATTGCGTCCAGGGCCCGGCGTCCATATCGGTCATCACCGGCGACTCCCAGGAATATTCGGGGTGATCTTCGAGGAACTTCCTCGCTTTAAAATCGGTGCCGCAGGGATGGCCGATCCTCGCGACGAACGTCATGGCTTCCGCCATGGTGCTATCCATCACTTTCCCCTGCACTGCGCCGGAGGGGTTGTAAGGGAATTTCGCGAAGCCGGGATCGCCTTCGGTGGCCACGTCTCCGTGTCCGCACAGCGTGCGGCGGTTCGCGCCGGTTTTCTTGGTGTAGGTGTCGTAGTGGTCAGAGAGAAAAGCTTCCGCGAGGGTGGTATCGATCTTGCCGAGGTTCGCGGCCATTAGTTCGTCCCAGCGAGCGTGCCGCGCGTTGGCGGAAGCCGCCTGATTTGCGGGGTCGAATGTGGTTTCGTCCTTGATGAGCTCGGGGTCACTGGCGAAATTGGAGCCCACAAAGTAGCCGTCCTTGGTGCGCCACACCTTCGAGTGCTTCAGGCCCAGCTCGAAACGCGCGATCTCGCCGGTCTTGCGGTCGGCGAGCAGCCAATCGTTGGCGTAGCCGCCGTTGTTGCCGTCCAGCATGATTTTCACGTACTCATCGATCGATCCGGCGTATTGCATGGCTTTGCGCGCGCGCGCGAATTCGGGCTTGCCGTTGGGGTCCCACCCATGGAAATCGGTGATGGTCGTTTCGGTGACCATCAGCCCATTCGAGTTCACACCGAAATCGTCGTCGCTCACGATCACGCCGGGAAAGCCGTCGCTCAACATGCGGTAACCCTGCTGCGGCGCGATATCGAAAATAATTTTCCAGCGCGCGCCCTGAATGTAGCTGGTCCAATTGTTGTGGGCCATCACGATCTGGTGGTCTTTGGTGTAACTGCCGGTGGCCACGAACGCGCTGCAATGCTCGGGGGCCGGCCTGGGGGCCGGATTCGCGCCGTACACTTTTTCGTTCAGCCAGGGGACGTAATAATCGGCGAGTTCCATGAAGGCGTTCATGGCTACGATGTCGTCGAGATCGAGCCTTACTTTGCGCGCCTGGATGCCATCCACGATGCCTTGCAGCTCGGATTGATACTCGGGATCGATTTTGGGCCAGAGCATTTCGCGCGAGGCGCGGCGGAAGAATTCCCAGTTGCGCTTGGAGGTGTAGGTCATCTCCAGGCTGACGGCGGCAAAAGCGTCGGCGATTTCCGAAGCCAGTAGATAGCCGTGCTGGTAGCCGATATCGTGCGGCGAACCTTCCAGATGCACGTAGATCCAGCCGCCGCTGTCGAAGCGGTAGGCTTTCGCCAGGCGGGCGTCGTCCGCGCCGCGCTGCGTGGAGGAATCGAGACCCGCTGCCTGCGCTGCGTTGCGGTTGCCGAGGGCCAGCAGTTGCGTGGCCAATAGCGCCGACCCCAGACCGGCCAGCATCACAATCAGCAGCGCAAAAGGCAGGCGGCTCGCGGAACGCTTCATCGTTTTCTTCTCCCTCAGCAGTTCTTCATTCATGGGGCAAAAATCGCTTGCGCCTAAGAATGGTAGGCGCGGGCGTGTCGCGTGTCAAACGCGGGCTGTTCCGATGCGAACCGGCTCGCGGGACGGGAAACCTTCGTCCCGCAGCTAACATCGTTGACACCCCTTCATACGACCGTATAATTATCTTCTTGAACCGGGCGATATCCCAACAGTCGCCGGCAGCACAATCATTGGAAACAGCCATCTGGCGCACACGACGGAGACCGGCAGACCGTGATGTGGCTGCACAATTCGGCGATGCAAATGGGCGCGTGGCTCGGCTCGGCGGCCAATCCGTTCTCCAATTATTGGCGGCGCAACACGGACCCGCTGATGAATCCGTTTCGCGGGCTGTACCAGCTGAATTCCTTCGATCTGGCCATTATGCTGCCGTATTTTTTCGTGATGATAATTCTGGCGGCTTACGGCATGCATCGCTACGCGCTGGTCTATAACTATTACAAAAATCGCAGGCGCGTGGCCGGGCCGCCGCCGGAGATTGCCGCGTGGCCCAAAGTTACGGTGCAGCTTCCGATCTACAACGAGCGTTACGTGATCGAACGGCTGGTGGAAGCCGTCGCGCAATTTGATTACCCGCGCGAGTTGCTCGAGATTCAGGTGCTGGACGATTCCACCGACGAAACGCAGGAGGTGGCGCGCAATTGCGTGGAACGCTACCAGCGGCTGGGCCTGCCCATCGCTTACATTCATCGCGACAATCGCGAGGGCTTCAAAGCGGGGGCGCTGCAGGAGGGCCTGAAATCCGCAGCGGGCGAATTTGTGGCCATCTTCGACGCCGACTTCATTCCGCCCGCCGATTTTCTGCGCCGCACGGTGCCCTATTTCGCGGGCGAAAAACTGGCCATGGTGCAAACGCGCTGGAGCTACATCAACCGCAATTATTCGCCGCTCACGGAAGTGGAAGCGATTCTCCTGGACGGGCATTTCGTGATCGAGCATTCTGCGCGATTCCGCAGCGGGCTTTTCTTCAATTTCAACGGGACCGCGGGCGTCTGGCGCCGCGCCGCCATCGAGGACGCGGGGGGCTGGCAGCATGACACGCTCACCGAAGATACCGACCTCTCTTATCGCGCGCAGCTTCGCGGCTGGCGATTCCTGTATCTTCCGGAAATCGAATGCCCGTCCGAGCTTCCGGTGGAAATGAACGCATTCAAATCGCAGCAAGCGCGCTGGGCCAAGGGCTTGATGCAGACGGCCAAGAAAATTCTGCCGCGCGTGTTGCGCTCAGACGCGCCGACAGCGGTGAAGGCCGAAGCCGTGTTTCACCTCACCGCCAATATCAGTTACCCACTGATGGTGGTGATGTCAATTATTCTGCTGCCGGCGATGATTGTGCGGTTCTACCAAGGCTGGTTCCAGGTGCTGGCGATTGACTTGCCGCTATTCCTGGCCTCCACCTGCTCGATTTCGTCGTTCTATCTGGCGGCGGAACGTGCGATTTACCCCAAGACCTGGAAGCGCACGTTTCTCTATTTGCCGTTCGTCATGGCTGTGGGCATCGGGCTCTCTGTGCGCAATGCGCTCGGCGTGATTGAGGCGCTGCTGGGCGTGAAATCGGAATTCGTGCGCACCCCGAAATACCGCGTGGAGGCGGGCGCGCAGGGCCGTGGCGATTGGGCGAAGAAAACCTATCGCAAAAGCGCGGGCTTGATGCCTTTCGCCGAAGTCCTGCTGGGAATTTATTTCTTGTTTGCGGTGGTTTACGCGCTGCAGAACGAAAACTACGCCACGGTTCCGTTCCTGCTTCTCTTCGTGTGGGGTTACCTCTATACCGGCACCATGTCACTCGCGCAAACGTACGTCGAACGCCTGCGTTTCGGCGTCGAATCCGGCGAAGTTCGCCCGGCCTCCACCGGCGTGCCGGGGTTTTAGTGCGGTAAAAGCTGAGATATACTTTCGCCGCTAGCGGTCCTGATCCGTCTAATTGATTGGAGGAGCATACCCCGTGAAACTTCGTAATTTGGGCGTCCGCTGCGCGCTGCTGATTCTTGCGCTTGCATGCACTTCGCATTTCATTCACGCGCGATTCCGCCAGCCCAATTCGGAATACCAGGTGCGGCGCGCGAAGCTGCGCGCCGCGGTCAATGGCCCGGTCGTGCTCTTCGGCTACACCAGCCGCCAGGACACCGGCGAACTCGCCGTTTTCTTCCAGGAGGAAAATTTCTATTACCTGACGGGCCACAGCCAGCCGGACGCTGCGCTGCTGCTCATCCCCGACCCTGCCGACGGCAAACCAGCGGAAGGCCCGCATGAAATCCTGTACCTCAAGCCGCGCACGCCTGCCGAAGAAAAATGGGGAGGCCCTAAAATGGGCCCGGACGATCCGGACATCGCGGAAAAAACGGGATTCCAGGCGGTCGAACCTTTCGCCAATCTTCGCGGCGAACTGGTAAATCTCGCGAAAACATATCCCACTTTCTACACCGAACTGGCGCCCAAGGAAGAAGCCGGCTACCCGCACCTCACCACCTGGAGCGCGTGGGTCCGCGACGTTTTACCGCAAAGCAGCATCCAGGATATCGCTCCGGCGCTCTACTCCCTGCGGCAGATAAAGTCTGCGGGCGAGATCGCGCTGCTGCAGAAGGCGGTGGACGCATCCGTGGACGCCCAGTTCGCCGCGATGAAGATGATGCGCCCGGGGCTATTCGAATATCAGGTAGCGGCGCGCATGAAGGAAGTTCACGAAATGGAGGGGTGTTCGCGCGAAGCCTACGCTCCGATTGTCGGCGCCGGATTTTATTCCACCGTGTTGCACTACGATGCGCTCGACAATGAAATTAAAGACGGCGATCTGGTGGTGATGGACGTGGCCGGCGAGTACGGAGGTTACGCCGCGGACATCACGCGCACGCTCCCGGCCAACGGGAAATTCACAGCGCGCCAGCGCGAGATTTACGAAATCGTTCTGGGCGCGCAGAATGCCGCGCTCGGGGTGATGAAGCCGGGCGGCACGTTCTACGGTGGAGCGAACAGCGCGCAGAAAGCAGCCTACGAGTATATCAACACGCACGGCCACGATCTGCACGGGAAGCCGCTCGGGCCGTATTTCATTCACGGCGTAGGACACCATATCGGCCTCGATGTCCACGATCCCAGCGAGCGCGGGCCGTTTGAAGCCGGCATGGTGGTCACCGACGAGCCCGGAATCTACATTCCCGAAGAAAACCTCGGTGTGCGCATCGAGGACGACGTCCTCATCACCGCGGACGGCAACCAACTGCTTACCGCCAAGCTTCCGCGCAACCCCGACGAAATCGAAAAGGTCATGGCCGAAGGTCACGCCCAGGCTCAAGCCCAGCCGTAGCCGCCCTCCGGGTTCCCGATTTGACGCGAACTGGCGGTCGGCTCGCTACCACGGATGAAAATGGGTGGGGCCGACCTTGGTTTTTATTTGCGTGACCGCCAGGGAGATCAGGGCCACCGCGGCGAGCACGGCCAAGCCGAAGTAGATGTCGATGTAGGAGAGCAATCGGCTCTGGGTGATCACGTTGTTTTGGAACAACTGGAGCGCTCCGAGCACCGGATCACTGCCCGCGCCGCCGTTGCGGTGAATCAGATTGGCATATTGCGCGAGCGTGGATCGAGTGGTGACGTCCAGGCGATTGGCGGTATCCAAGAGCCGCGAGGAATGCAGCGTCATGCGGCGATCGAAAATGACCGTCGCGGCAGTGACTCCAAATGTATTCCCGAGCTGGCGCACGAAGTAATAGCTGCTGGAAATATCGCTGAAATCGGCGATGGACACGTTGCTGGTGACGATGTTCGAGGCCCCAATGAGAACGGGCGCGAGGGAAAAGCCCTGAAAGAAAAGGGCCGGAGCGAGGATAACGGTCGGGGTGGTGGGCGTCCAGATATAGACGATGGTGCCGTAGGTAGCGATCAAAAGCAGCAATCCGATGGCACTCGAGCGCACGCCTCCGAGGCGGGGAATGAATACGTGCAAGGTGAGCTGGAGCCCCACTCCAAGGCCGAGCGTGTACATGGAAATAAAACCGCCCGCTTGCGCGGTGCTGTAATCCTGGACGAAGCGGAGATATTGCGGGACGACATACAGCCCGGCACCAAAGAAAGCGCCCACAACCATAATCACCAAGGCCGAGGCGCGCAAGGAAGCTTGCCGCCAGATTCTGCGCAAATGAAACACCGGAAATGTGATTTCCGGCCGCGAATCCAGCCACAGAAAGGCGATAAAGAGAAGGAGAGACGCGATCAGGGCCGGCAAGATCCAGGGTGACTCAAACCACAAGTCGCGCTCGCCGCGGCTGGCGGCAGTTTGCAGGCAGGCCAGCGAAGCAATCAACAGCACAGCGCCCCCTATATCAACACGGGCGTCTTTCTTCCGTTCGAACAGATAACCCGGCGGAATAGTTTTCCAGATGAGGAAAGCGCCGATGGCCAGAAAGGGGAAATCGAGCAGGAACGCATAATTCCAGTGAAAGGTGTCGGTGATCCATCCCATTGAAACGGGATAGGAAATCTCGAAGAAAGAAAGAAGCAGGTTGAGCCAGGTGAGCGCTACAAGCCGCTGTTTTCCGGGAAACATCAGCGCGGAAAGAATGATGACGCGCACGAGGAACGCGCCGCCGCCGAATCCCATAATCAGGCGCGAAACGAGCAGCAGTTCCAGGCTATGCGCGCTCAGCACGCAGCCCGTCGCTCCCACGGAATAAAACGCGATGCTGAGAAGCAAGTGGCGGCGGGTGCCAATAACGCGCGTCATCCAAGCGGCCAGGGCCAGAGAGCAAAGAAAGCCGACGTTATAAAGAATCACGACCCAGCTAATGACATCGGAACTCGCGCCCACATTGCCCTGCATGTCCGGAAGCAGCACGTTCACGGAGAGCCGGTTCGAAATTTCGATGCCCGCAACCAGGCCCACGCTCAGCAGGATGGCCATCCGGCGCCCGTAGGACAGGCGCGACACCATGCTGTTCAGGAAGCGCTCCTCTTCCAGTTCCCACCGCTCAGGGCTTGTTGAAAAAGTTTGACCCAGGTACCCCATGCGAATCCTTTACGCTCAGCGAGTGTAAATGGTCGCTTCCACGTTCATGCCCGGCCGCAGGACCAAATTCCGATTCTTATTCGGCGTCACCAGAATCTTCACCGGGATGCGCTGCACGACTTTTATGAAATTTCCTGTGGCGTTTTGCGGCGGGAGCAAGGCCTGGCGTGAGCCGCTGGCGCCGGCGATGGAGTCCACCACGCCTTCGAACTCCTCGGTGTAAGTGTCCACATGAAAGCGGACTTTCTGGCCCGGGGCCACGTGCGCCAACTGGGTTTCCTTGAAATTGGCGGTGATGTACACCTGATCGAGAGGGACGATGGTGAAAAGCAATTGTCCGGGGGAAACGTACTGTCCGAGGTCCACGGACTTCTGCGTGACTTGTCCTGTAATCGGAGCGGTAATGTGCGTGTAGGCGAGATTCAGCTCGGCCTGTTGCAGCGCGGCTTTGGCGCGCTCGACCGCGGCCAGCGCCGATTTGTAGCTAGCTTCGGCGATGGGAACTTGTTGCTCGCGAGCCTTCGTCTCTTTGAATTGAGACTCCGAGCGTGACACACGCGCCTGGGCCGAACGCGCATTCGCGCGAGCAATCACCACGGCTTGTTGCGCGGCGGAAAGCTGCTGCTCCGCCGCAGCCAAGTCGCTTTTCGCCACACGCGCGGCGGCTTCGACGGCATCGAATTGAAATTTGGAGACGTCATCGGTGCCGAGCAGCGGCGTGTAACGAGCCAGGTCGGCCTGCGCGCGTTCATTGGTGGCGCGCTTCGCGGCTACGTTGGCCTCGGCGACCTGCAGATTCGCGGTGGCAGATTGTTCCAGTTGCGCCTGGGAACTGGCGTAATCGGCTGCGTCGGATGCCTTTTGCGCGGTCGCGCCGTTCGTGCTGTTGGTAGTGGTTTCGCGCGTCAAGCCGATCTGGAGCTTCGCCGAATTCGCCTGCGCCTCCGCGAAATCCAGGTTGGCCCGGGCCTGCTCCACCTCGGCCTGGTAGGTGCGCGGATCAATTTGCACCAGGACGTCGCCTTCTTTGACCTCCGTATTATCGTTGATGAAAAGCTGCACCACATAACCGGGAACCTGCGGGGCGACGGCGGTAATGTGGCAATCCACCTGGGCGTCGTCGGTGGAGACACGCCCGGTGAACACGTACCACAGCACGGCGAGCAGGATCAGGGCGAGGACAATCGCCCCCTTCACGAAGGGGTTCAGATTTCGAACCCAGTGGCGCAGCGAGAAAGAGGACGGCTGCGCTTGCGCATTGGCATCCGCCACCGGGGTGGCTTGTGGCGCTGGAGTTGGAGGAAGCGAGCTCATATGCGGTTCACTTTTACTTCGTGTACACGGCTTCAATCTCGCCGGTAGCGTGCGCCAGAGCCGCACGCGAGAGGTTGAATTGATATAACGCGCCAATCTGATTGTCGCTGGCGCGCGCCAAGGCGTCCTGTGCGGTGACCACTTCCACGTTGGTGGTGACCCCGGCTTGAAAACGGCGCTGGGCCTGGGCCACTTCCTCCTGCGCCAGTTGGTAGCCTAGATTGGCAACCTCCACGGAATTTCGCGCTGCGGCCAGTTGGTCCAGAGCGGACTTTACCTCATCTACGATTTGCGCTTCCACTTGGCGGCGAATTTCCGCGATGCGCTGTTCTTCGAGTTTCGCGCGGGCTTCCTCCGCGTGGATTCGGCCGCCGGTGAAGAGCGGAAATTGCAAAGAGATTGCGTAGGTGTAGGCGGGAATACCGTTGTCGAAACGCGACCCCTGGTAGTACCAGAATCCGGAGAAACCCAATTGAGGGAGGCGCTGCTCGCTCTCCGAGTCAGTTGTCAACTTGGCGATGCGCTGCTGGGAATTGAGCGAGCGAATCTCCGGCCGGGAAGTGAGCGCCTGGTTGAGAAGCGCGTCTTTTTCGAGCACGGGAAGCTCGTAGAAGTCCATCTGGTCGGTGACTTCCAGATCCTGGTCGCGCGGGAGATCAAGGAGTTCGGCCAGGCCGTATTTGGTGGTGCGGGTTTGCGTTTCCGCGTCGATCAGATTCTGGCGCTCGTTCTGCAATTCGACGTTTGCCCGCACTGTGTCGATATTCAAGCCGATCCCGGTCTTCTGAAGTTCGGTAGCTTGTTCGTAGAGGCGTTGCGCCAGAGCCACACGGGCATTCGCGGCATCACGCGTGGCCAACGCGCGCAGGATCAGCAGGTATTGGCCCACTACCGCGGTGACCACCGTTTCCCGCGTGGTTCGTTCATCCGCGCGCGCCTGGCGTGTTCCTTCCCGCCCGATTTGATATCCCCGAATGAGCGGCAAGTTCAGGATGATTTGCGAAAAGGTGGGGCCCGCTTCGACGACCTGAAAGGGCCCGGAATCGATGCGCTGCTTCGAGCGTTCGATGCTCTGAAAATTGTACTGGTTGACTGAACCGGAAGCCGCGATGCCGGCTTGCGGAAGCAAAGCGGAACGGGCGATCTGGCTGTTGCGATCGCTTTCGGAAACGAGGAGTTGCGCGATGACGCGCTGAGGATTTTGCTTGAGCGCCATTTCCACGGCTTGCTTCAGTGTGAGTTGCAGGGGGCCGCGCGACGCCGGAGAGGGCTGCTGCGCGGAAGAATCGAGCGGAAAGGATGCCCGCAGAACGAGCAGGAGCACAATGGGTATTCGCCGGAAACTCGCAGCCATGGAGAAGCCTCCATACAGCGCAAAAAGGCGGCACGCAGCGGAGGCATTATAAGGGAAAACCATACGGCCCTGCACTTATCAGCGGGATGCAGTGGTTCGCGTCCCAAGAGATTCGAAGGAGTGGGAAAAGTGAGCGGAGCGATCACGGAGAACGGACGGCACGCCGCTTTGTTCGCTTTTGCCGGTGGGATAAGATGTCCCGGGAGAGACAGGAGCAATCATGGCCCAGCATGCCGCACTGAAATTTACCTTCTACATTGCCGCCACGCCGGAGAAGGTGTGGGAAGGCTTTTTGTCGCGGGAATCAAACCGCATCATCTTCTCGGGCGCGGAGTTTCAGGCGGACCTCAAGCCTGGTGGTTTGCTCGCATGGGCGGGCTCGGGACCGGATGGCAAATCCATAAACTACGTGCGAGGAAAGGTGCTGCGGTCTGAGCCGCCAAAGATCTTTCAGTACACCTTTGCAATGGGCCAATCTGACAAGGAATCGCGGGCAACGATCGAACTCGTGCCTGAAACCGAGGCCACAAAAGTAACGGTGACGCATGACGAGTGGGCCGAAGATGACCCGACCTACGCTGCCTGCGCCGATGGTTGGCCGCGCATTCTTTCCCGGCTGAAGACACTGCTTGAGACCGGGAAGACATTCAAGCCGCATTGATGGCGCCGGCGGTTTGACCGATTGCTGCGCCAGCCGCTATAATTGATGTTTCGGCCTCGCACAGAATGTGCGGTGTTTGCACCCGGATTGGTTCAGGGGGTGCGCTGAATGCGCTCCGAGCGATTTTGTGGAACGCGCCGAGACTGGGCTTCGCGATGATTCGCCGCCCCGCTGAAAGACCCTGCACGGGGAATTTCCAGAGAAGAATTCAGGAGCACGAATGCTAAAGTCAACTCAACTGCGCCCAGGCATGATCATCATGCACGAGGGCGACCTCCACGTGGTTTACTCCGTGGACCATCGCACGCCCGGCAACAAACGGGGTTCCATGCAGACCAAGATGCGCAACCTGCGCAGCGGCTCGATGATGGATTACCGCTTCCGCGCCGAGGAATTCGTCGAAAAAGTGACCGTGGACGAAATCGAGTTCGAATACCTGTACAGCGACGGCGACGGCCATCACTTCATGAACACGCAGAACTACGAGCAACTGCAGCTGCAGGACGACATCGTCGGCGATTCGAAGGACTACCTCATTCCCAACTTGGCGGTGAAAATCGAATACTACGACGAGAAGCCCATCGGCGTGATGGTGCCCGACACTGTGGACCTGACCGTAGTGGAGACCGAGCAAAGCATCCAGAAAGCCACGGCCAGCGCGGTGATGAAGCCGGCCAAGCTCGAGACCGGGCTCGTCGTGAACGTGCCCCCCTTTGTCGGCAACGGCGACAAAATCAAGGTGGACACCTCCGAAGGCCGCTACATCCAGCGCGTGCAATAGCGGCCGGTACGGCGTTGCGAATGCTCCGCACTGCACCGGTCTTGCGCTCCCTAGCCTGAAGCATCCAGAATGGGTCGCGGAACATCCAGTTGTAATCCAGGGTGCGATGGAAGATGAGAGCGCGATCTTTTCTGATTCTTTTTCTCTGGTTTGCCTGCGCCGCCAATTCGCAGGCGCAAACGCCCCAGAAAATCATCGGCGACTATCTGCGTGCGGAAGGCGGTGCGAAGTCACTGGCAAAAATTCAGACCGTCAAGATATCCGGAAGCCTGCGCGAAGAATCCACGGACACCAACGGCTCCTACTCGCTGATTGCCAAAGCTCCCAACAAATACTATTCGGAAACGATCATAGAGCCCGCGCACGAGATTACGGCGTACAACGGGAAATCCGCGTGGGGCCAGGATTCCGCGAGCGCGCCGCACACGCTCACCGGCGCGCAAGCGGCTGAATGCGAAGCAAGCGCGCGGTACTTAAACGGCCGGCTGGCAAATGCGAAGAAAGATAAAATCGGCGCGAAATTTATGGGCGTCGAGGATGTGGGCGGCCGGCAAGCTTATCACCTGGAGTTGACTCTCGCGCCGGACATCACACGCGAAATTTTCTTCGACACCCAGACACATCTCATCGTCCGCGAAATCATTCCACCGCCATCGCACAAGCCCTCTACGAAAAACGCGCGGAGCGCGAGTTCACCGGGCGATCCGCCCGAGGCGGAGACGGAGCAATTCGATTATTCCGATTACCAGCCCATCAGCGGAATTCCCGAGCCGCAGCGCTTCGAGCTGCGCCGCGCCGGACACGTTTATCAAATCGCGGTCACGCGCGTGGAGATAAACGCTCCGGTGCAGGATTCCGTATTCGATTTTCCGCCTTCCGAAGGGCGCCCGCTGCCGGATATCGCGAAGCTGCTCTTTGACATCGAGCGGAACCAGAAGGCGGTGGAGGAAATCCTGAAGCAGTACACCTGCCGCCTGAGCGAAGAAGAGGAAAAAACGGATTCAAACGGGCAGATCACTTCGCGCACGGTGAAGGAGTACGACGTTTTTTATATTGGCGACGACGACGTGCGGCATCTGCTGGCCAAGGACGGCAAGCCGCTCGAAGGCGACGAAAAGAAAAAGGAAGACGCCCGCTTCAGCAAGGATTTCGACGAGAAGAAGAAAAAACAGGCCGAGCTCGCGAACGACCCGAAGAAACAAGCCAAGGAAGAAAAGGAAGAACAGGCGCAGATTTCCGACTTTCTGCGGTCGGAGAAGTTCAGCAATCCGCGGCGCGAGCTTTTCCGCGGCCAGGAAGTGATTGTCTTCGATTTCGGCGCCAATCCCGCTTACAAACCGAAAAATATGATCGAGAACCTGGTGCAAAAGCTGGTGGGCGTGATCTGGGTGGATGAGCAGGCGCGCGACGTTGTGCGCCTGGAAGCGCGCTTCAGCGATAACTTCAAAATAGGCGGCGGCATTTTGGCCTCGCTCTCGAAGGGCTCGAACTTCGTCTTCGAGCAGACCTTGGTGAATAACGAAGTGTGGCTGCCGTCGTATGCCGAAGCGCACGCTTCGGCGCGCCTGGTGTTTCTGAAAGTGAAGGCTAATCAGATCGATCGCTTCAGCGATTACAAGAAGTTTTCGTCCGAAGCGAAGCTCGGCGGGTCCACGCCCGTGCCGGAAACGCCCAAGCCCCCGCAGTAAAATTCCCGAATTGAGTGAGTGCCTTAAACCGCGGCGGAGGATTTTGCTCCGAAGACGCGCCGGAAGATAGCGTCAACGGCGCGCAGTTGGCGGTGCAGGTCGAAGGTGTGCGCCAGAGCTTTTTCGTCCAGGAATTTGCGGATATTGGGGTCTGCCGCCACGCGTTCCTTGAAACTCGTCTCCGATTCCCAGGCGGCCATGGCGTGGCCCTGCACCCATTTGTAAGCGTCTTCGCGCGGCGCGCCGTGCTCGACCAAATCCTGCAAGAGCTGGCCGGAAAAGACCAGGCCCATGGTGGCGTCCAGGTTCCGCTGCATGCGCTGCGGAAACACTTTCATGTTGGCCACGATTTCGGTGGTGCGGTGCAGCATGTAGTCCAGCAGGATGGTCGAATCCGGCAGGATCACGCGCTCGACCGAGCTGTGCGAAATATCGCGCTCGTGCCACAGCGCGATATTTTCGAAGGCGGCTGTGGAATTCGCGCGCACCACGCGGGCCAGGCCGCAAATCTGCTCGCTCGAGACCGGATTGCGTTTGTGCGGCATGGCCGAGCTGCCGCGCTGTTCGCCGCCGAAGGGCTCTTCCACTTCGCGCACCTCGGTGCGCTGCAGGTGGCGGACTTCGAGGGCAATGCGCTCGAGCGAGGCCGCCAAAATCGCGAGGGTGGCGAGATATTGCGCGTGACGGTCGCGTTCAATGACCTGCGAAGTAATCGGTGCCGTGGCCAAGCCGAGCCGCCGGCAAATTCGTTGTTCGATATCCGGGCCCAAGTGCGTGCAGGTTCCGACGGCGCCGGAAATTTTGCCTACGGCCATTTGCTCCGCGGCGGCTTGAAAGCGCGCGAGGTCGCGCCGGTTTTCGGCGTACCAGTTCGCGATTTTCAGGCCGAATGTGATGGGCTCGGCGTGAATGCCGTGCGTGCGCCCGATCTCGGGAGTGTCTTTAAACTCCCAGGCGCGGCGCTCCAAAACTGCTCCAAGTTGTTCAAGAACTTTTAACAGGATTGCCGAGGCCTCGCGTATTTGGAGAGCTTGCGCCGTGTCCACTACGTCGTTCGAGGTCAGACCGTAATGCAGCCAGCGCGCCGCTTCGGGGTCAGCTACCGATTCCTGCACTGCGATGGTGAAGGCAATCACGTCATGCCGAACCTTGGCTTCGAGTTCGTTGATGCGAGCCACATCCACGCGGGCGCGTTCGCGCAGCGTGGCGGCTGCAGCGCGCGGAACGATACCTGCTTCCGCAAGCGTGTCGGTGGCGGCCAGCTCGACCTCCAGCCACTTCTGAAATTTGTTCTCTTCGCTCCAGACGCGGCCCATTTCCGCGCGAGTGTAACGTGCGATCAAGGTTCGTCTCCTGAGTAGCTGCTGACGGCGGGGAATTTCCCTGTTTCATAATACCCGAAATTGCGGCTGTGTGGACATGCGGACTCGCGCCGAATCGGAATGACGGGAGGTTGCGTCAGGACCCGCGGAATGAATGAAATAGCCCCAAATCTGCCGCGCTAAAGACCGCGGCGCTACATTTAAACCCTAAAGTTCGAAGGGGCCGAGGGGGGTGCGCTGCGAGGCGACGTGCAGTGTGCCGCGGAAGGCGTATTCGCCGGGGCGGCGGCCGAGAGCTTCTTCGGCGGAAATTCGCGCTAAGTCAGGGGTGTTATTCTGCTCGGAAAGATGGGCGAGGACGAGATGGCGCGGGCGCGCGTCAAATAGTTCCGCATCGGCAAGAAACTCGCTCACCACCGTGTTGGAAAGATGTCCGGTGCGGCTCATCACGCGCTGCTTGATGTACCAGGGATAGGGGCCCACCTTCAGCATTTCGAGATCGTGATTGGATTCGAGAACCAGGAAATCGGCGTCGCGCAGATAGTGCTTTACGAGTTCGGGCATGTAACCGAGGTCGGTGACGATGACGACTTTGGTTCCGTTGCAGCGGAAAGCGTAACCGACGGGGTCGGCAGCGTCGTGGGGAATGGCGAAGGCGGTGACTTCAATGTCGCCGATTTCGAATCGCACGCCGGGATGGACGTAAACAATACGCTCGATTTTCCTTACCGGGCCGTCCTCACACATTTTCAGGATTTCGCGGTGGGTGGGTTCGGTGAGGTACGCGGGACATTTCCACTCACGCGACATCTGGGCCATGCCGCTGCAATGATCGCTGTGCTCGTGGGTGATCAGAACGGCGTCCACATGTTCGGGACGTTCCCGGCCGAGGGCTTCGAAGCGCCGAAGCATTTCCTTGCGGCCGAGGCCGGCGTCAATCAGGAGAGTCGTGCGCCCGGTTTCAAGCAACGTGGAGTTGCCCGTGCTGCCCGAGGCCAGAATCGATATGCGGAACGACACCGTGGAGATGATGGCAAAGTGTCGCGGCGGCGTCAAAGGAAAAAGGAAGCCACGGAGACACAGAGGTACGGAGAAGGAGAGGGACTCAGGGAGGCACGGAAGCAAAGAGGCAAGGAAAAAAACAGTTTGCCGCGCTGGATTACCGAGTTGCAGGGACGGGCGAGCTAATCGATGGGGTCGGCGTCGATGCCGATGTTTTTTTCGCCGGCGGCTTTTTTCTCGTTGTACTTCTTTACCCAGGCGGCGAAGCTTTTTCCGGCGGCGGTATCTCGCCCGGTGAAAGCGATTGCGGCGATTTCGTTGTAGGGCACGGAGAGCCTGCCGGGCTGGTCTTTGGGCATCACCCGAACCAGGCAGTCGCAGAGTTTTGCGCTCATCTTGCGGTCGTAGATGTAGCCTTCGATGGCGCGGCCGTCCTTAAGCGTGAGGGTCACGTCGCCGCGGTAGTCAAAAGCTTTTTCGAGCGCGACGCGGACTTCTGCTTCGGAGGCGGTGGAGGGAATCCAGCCTTCCAGATTTTCATGGACCACGCCGAGCGTTTCTTCGGCGGAGTCTTGCGCGGATGGAGTGTCAGTCATTCTTTAGCTTCCAATTCGGCGGTGCGTTTGCATGAACCCTCGGCCCGTCTTCAGGGGCTAAAGCCCCCTCGTTCCTTGGTTCGCTGATGTCGGAGCTAAAGTTCCGACCCCCTAGAATGCCAACAGACGTTGTGAGTGGGAGGCAAGTGACGCAGGGCCGAACGCGCTAGGCCTTGGGCATCATGATTTGCACGAGTTCGCCGGCCGGTTTCTCCGAATTGCTCGATGCGCCGCCCATGGCGTCGGGATCTTTGTATTTGTTGAATAGCGTGGCGCGCACGGTGGCGAAGAAACCGCCGAGCGAGCCGAACGTGTCGTTGACCGCGCTTGCCTCATAGCCGCTGTGGACCATGCAGTTGGCGCACTTGGGATTGCCGCTCTCGGTGCCGTAGCGGTCCCACTCGGTTTCGCGAATCAGCTCGTCGAAGGTATCGGCGTAGCCGTCCTGCAGCAGGTAACAAGGCTTCTGCCAGCCGAAGATGTTGTAGGTGGGCATACCCCAGGGCGTGCATTTGTATTGGCGCTTGCCCATCAGGAACTCGAGGAACAGCGGGCTCATATTGAAGCGCCAGCTTTCCGGGCGATTGCTCAAGATCTGGCGGAAAAGGTCGCGCGTCTTCTTGCGGCTGAGGAAATGCTGCTGGTCCGGCGCTTTGTCATAGGTGTAGCCGGGGGAAAGCATCATGCCCTCGACGCCCAGCTCCATCATGTCATCAAAGAATTGGCGCACGCTGCGGGCATCGGCGCCATCGAAAAGCGTGGTATTGGTGGTAACGCGGAAGCCGCGCTCGAGAGCGAGCCGGATGCCTTCGACAGCTTTGTCGTAGGTGCCTTCGCGGCAGACGGAAAAGTCGTGGTGTTCGCGCTCGCCATCCATGTGCACGGAAAACGAAAGATATTTGCTGGGAGTGAATTCGTCGAGCTTTTCGGCCAGCAGAAGCGCGTTGGTGCAGAGGTAGATGTACTTTTTGCGCGCTACCAGGCCTTTCACGATTTCGGCGATTTGCGGGTGCATCAAGGGCTCGCCGCCGGGGATACTGACGATCGGCGCGCCGCATTCATCCACGGCGCGGAAACACTCTTCGGGCGACAGGTTCTTCTTCAGCACGTGCGCGGGATATTGAATCTTGCCGCAGCCGGCGCAAGCGAGGTTGCAGCGGAGCAGCGGCTCGAGCATCAGGACGAGCGGATACTGCTTGCGTCCCTTCAGCCGCTGGCTGATGACGTAGGAAGCCACCGTGTACATCTGTGATACCGGAACGCCCATCAAGCTCCTCTAGGTGCAGCATCTATCATACCGGGTTCGATGCGTTCTGTGAACCCAGGGTTATTGAGGGGTGCTTCGGGAGGCAAGGAAGCAAGGAAGCACGGACACAGGGAAGCAGGGAAAGAGCGAAACCAGTCGTTGGAAGCCTGACGCCCGCGGACGACCGTGGTTTTGCTAACGACGGGAGTTGCCGAATGCGCATGCTATTGCACCGGCACGTTCAGCGGGGCGATTGTTTTCCCCCTACCCTGCCGCCGTACTTCGCTGCCTCTTGCTCAGAAGGCGAGCTGGTCGCGGGTCAGGTTGAAGCCGTCGAGGTTGCCGACAACGGAGGCGGCGATGGCGTCTGGCCGGAAGAATTCCTGGGCGAGCTGCTGGATATCCGCGGAAGTGACTTGCTCGAGCATGGCGATGAGTTCTTCGGCGGTGTAGTGGCGGTCAAAATAGATGTGATAGCGCGCCAGGCTATTCATGCGCTGTCCCGTGCCTTCGAGAGCGAGGAGCGTGGCGCCCTTCAAGTGATCCTTCACGCGACGTAATTCCTCTTCGGGCATGGGCTCTTCCTTGAGCCGGCGGAACTCGTCGAGCACGGAGCGGACGAGCTGCGAGACAGTTTCGAGCGCAGTGCCGGCATAGACGGAGAGCACGCCGACGTCGCGGTAGGAATTCAACTCGCTGAAAATCGAGTAGGCCAGCCCCTGGCGCTCGCGAATATTCTGGAACAGGCGCGAGGACATGCCGCCGCCCAAAGCGTTGTTGAGCGCGGAAACGGCGAAGCGACGGCGATCGGTCATGGGCAGAGCCGGCACGCCGAGGCAGAGATGCACTTGTTCGAGATCGTGTTTCGAGCGCAGGGTGACGTGAGGCGCGGGCAGCGGTTTGGAATCGGGCGCGACTTTTTGTCCGGTGGCGCGGGATGCGAAGCGCTCGCCGACCAAGTCCACCAGCTGCGCGTGGGTAAGATGGCCCGCGGCGGTGATGACCATGTTGTTCGGGGCGTAGCGCTCGTGGAACCAGGAGCGCAGCGTTTCGCGATTGAGCGCCGAAACCGTTTCGGGAGTGCCCAGGATGGGCTTGCCCAGGGCGTGGGGATACCAGAAATTCTGAGTGAAGAGTTCGTGAACCAGATCCTCGGGATTGTCCTGGGTCATGCGGATTTCTTCGAGGATGACGGATTTTTCGCGGTCGATTTCATCCTCGGCAAATTTCGGCTCGAGGACCATATCCGAAACGATGTCGAATGCTTTGGGAAGATGCTCGTTGAGAACGCGCGTGTTGAAGCACACCAATTCTTTGGAGGTGAAGGCGTCCAGCATACCGCCGAGGCTATCGACTTCGCGCGCGATGTCTTCGGCGGAGCGGCGCGTGGTGCCCTTGAACACCATGTGCTCGATGAAATGGGAGATGCCGTTGAGGTCAGCAGGCTCGCGGCGCGAGCCGGAACGAAGCCAGATGCCCACGGAGACGGAATGGAAATGCTCCATGGCCTCGGTAATAAGCACGAGTCCATTGGGGAAAACTTCTTTTTGTACTTTTGAGTTGGGGCCCGGCATGTAGTTGCCTATTTTGGCATGAAGCGGGCGGGAATGTCATGGAAGCATGGCGATATTTTCCAGGCTGTTTTGGCGGCTTCGACAACAGGGCGCGCGCGACTTGCTACATCAATTTTTCATCGGGGGAGAGCTTGCCGTATTCGCTCGAGTAGTGCAGCGGGACGTCGGAATAGACGCCCTTATCGACAGAGTAGATTTCGCAGGAATCGTAGGGATGCGAATAAATATGAACGCTGGTGGAGCGCTGGCCGAATTCGGGGAGGTTGAGGACCTGGTGCACGGGTTCTTCGGGGCGCACGACAGCGGGATGCGCGGGATCCATATCGAAGACGTCGGTGGGGATGAGTTTGCAGGTGGAGTGTGAGGCGTCGCGAGTTTCGACGCGGAAATTCTGCACGCGCAGGCGGCCGATGGGAGTGACCATCCAGCAATTCTGGTCGCGATGATTGTGGATACGGCTGACCTGGCCGCTTTCCCAGCAGATGGCCAGGATTTCGAAGAGCTTGCACTTGTAGATCAAGTTGCGGGTGTAGTGGCTTTTTGCGTAGAAGAGATAGGGAGAGAGCGACTTGGCGTCGATGGATTTGCGCGCGGTGAAATCGAACACCTGCGGAATGGTGAATTCTTTTTCGGGGATGGCGGAGAGCTGCTTGATCCATTCGTCGATGGACACGGTTTCCATGGGAACGCCTCCGGAGCGCAGGGAAAGCACGATTTCGACTTCACCAAATTATATCCCCCCGAGGCGTTCGTGGGTGCAAAAATTGGCTGTCAGCGGCGTGTTATGATGACGGAAAGGCGCGCGTATGGCTGGCGATAGCCCAATTAATTTGCTCGGAAAATCGGCGGGAGAGCTGCGCGATTTTGTGCAGAAGCTCGGCGAGCCGGCCTATCGCGGCGCGCAAATTTATCACGCGCTGTACGCGGAAAGGCGGTTCGATTTCGCGGCCATGTCGAATCTTCCCGCTGCGCTGCGCGAAAAGCTTGGGCGGGAAGCGTCCCTTGATTTGCCGAAAGCGTTGCGGAGGTATCGCTCGGCGGACGGCACGGTGCGGTACGTGCTGGCGCTCGGGCCGGCGGAGGGAGGCGATCACAACCATGGCGCTGCAAGACCTGCGACGATCGAGACGGTGTTCATGCCGGAGGAAAGCCGGCAGACGATTTGTATTTCTACACAAGCGGGCTGCGCGGTGGATTGCCACTTTTGCCTGACGGCCACGCTGGGGCTGATTCGGAATCTGACGGCGGGAGAAATCGTCGGGCAGGTGCTGGTAGCGCTTGAGGAAAACCGCGACGCGCTGAAACCGCAGACGAATGTGGTGCTGATGGGGCAGGGCGAACCGCTGCTGAATTATGAAGCGGTGCTGGCCGCGTTGCACATTCTGCTGGACCCGAACGCCATGGCGATTACGCCGAAGCACACCACGTTGTCGACGAGCGGAATCATTCCCGGGATCGAACGGCTGGCGCAGGAGAAAGTGCGGCCCAAGCTGGCGATTTCGCTGAACGCTTCCTCGAACGCGCAGCGGGACGAAATCATGCCGATCAACCGCAAGTATCCCATTGAAAAGCTGCTCGAAGCGTGCGAGCGATATCCGCTGCGGCCGTGGGAACATTTGACGTTTGAATACGTTTTGCTCGGCGGGTTCAACGATTCGGCGGAAGATGCCCGGCGAGTGGCGCGGCTGCTGGGCAATTTGCGCGCGAAGGTGAATTTGATCCCGTGGAATCCGGGCGAGCTACCGTACGAAAAACCGGACCCTGCGCGGACAGAAGAGTTTCGGCGAATCCTGACTGACAAAGGCGTGCGGGCGTTCGTCCGTTTCTCGCGGGGGCAGGACGTGATGGCAGCTTGCGGACAACTCGCGCTGCTGGAATCGGCCGGCGCCAGGGCCGCTACAGACGGACCACTTTTGCAAATCTCACAACCTCAGCTTTAGGCACCACGTTGATACCCTTGGCACAAGATTACTCTTAGACCAGGCCGATGGCGGCCATCATGCGGCCAGTGTTGCGTTCGCGGCGATAACTGAAGAAGAGATCGGGGCGGCAGGCAGTGCAGAGGCCGGACGAGAAAATCTTCATGGAGGCGACGCCTGCAGCGGCGAGAATCGCGCGATTGGCGGCAATCAAATCGAGTTGAACGCGCGGCGGCGGAGGCTGGTGGCCGGGCGGCATCATGGTGAGCCAGGGGAGCCATGCTGGATCGTTTTCACCGCGCGCGAGGGCGTCGAACGGGCCAGTGAACCAATCACTCGCATTGGGGAATTTCGCGGCAAACTCTTTCGCGACTTCGGGGCCAACTTCGTAACAACACTGGCCGATGCCGGGACCGAGCGCGGCGATTACATCTTGCGGCCGAGTGCCAAACTCCATCTGCATGCGGCCCAGGGTTTTTGCGGCGATGCGTTGCAGCGTGCCGCGCCAGCCTGCGTGGATGGCGGCAACGGCGTGGCGTTTGGTGTCTGCAAGCAGGATGGGAACGCAATCGGCGGTTTGGATGACGAGCAGGGCGCCGCGTTCCTGAGTGATGAGAGCGTCGGCTTTGGGGGGCGTCGCGGCGGCGGTTGAATCCACGAGGTGCACGATGTCTGAATGAATCTGCTGGAGCGCGGCGACGCGCATTTTCTTCGCGCCCAAGGCGGCGAAGAATTTTGCGCGGTTTTCCAGAACGCGCGCGGAGGTGTCCCATTCCGTGAAGCCGAGATTCAGAACCTTTTCGGCGGGCTGAACACCAGCGGCGTTCAGCTTTAGTTCGCTCGTTCCGCCGGGCCTGGTGCTGAATCCGTGAACCAGCCAATTCAGGCGCGAGAACGCAGGGGCTTCGAGGAGCTTAAAACCCGCGGCTTTGCGCCGGCTCCATTCCGCGGACTTTGCAGGCCGTGTTCGCCGGGTTGTTTTCTTTTTTGCTGCTAGTGTCGGCATTTGCTTGTTTTACAGTTCCGCCCGTAGAAACCTAACGGAGAGATCCTTCGTCGCGTTGCTCCTCAGGACGACGATCCTCGCCGGATCGTCGATTATAGGTATAATCGCGCCGCGACGCATTTTTTGTGAGCGCGGAAGTTTCGCCGCCGCGCTCGATACGGGGCCGACGACCGGTGATCGTAGGGCTTGGATTGGACATCGCGGAAATCGACAGGGTGGGAGCGGCCATCACGCGGCATGGCGCGCCGATTCTCGAGCGGCTTTATACCCCGGGCGAGGTCGCTTATTGCGAGAGCCATCGGAATAAATTCGAGAGGTACGCCGGGAGATTCGCTGCAAAGGAAGCGGCGATGAA
>Ga0302326_10000572_pt1 | contig 101231 bp, 88 predicted proteins | sample Palsa_T0_3_FD_202264 | JGI IMG/M metagenome (GOLD analysis project Ga0302326, IMG submission 202264) | Peat permafrost microbial communities from Stordalen Mire near Abisko, Sweden - Palsa_T0_3 | ecosystem: Environmental > Terrestrial > Soil > Palsa > Peat permafrost | place: Sweden: Abisko... | reverse complement strand
GAGAATTAGAAGCGCTGGTGCCCCAGAAATCGCAACTTGTTAAACGGAGAAAGGCGTCGTAGAGTGGGTTACACCGGAGCCGCTAGTTTCAACGGAATTCCGGGCGTTCCCACCTTCTTGACGGCCCCTCTATTAAGGAGCTCTGCAAACTGTTGCCTCGATAAGCCTAGGTATTGCCGTAGCCTCAGGGTTGCCTCGCTGGCGGTCATAAGGACAGTATCGTCCAGTATGTCCGACATTGCAATAGCTTGCTTTCCAATCAAAACCACTCCCCCTTTACAAAATAGGGACAGTATGTTATCTTTTGTCCATGGCACGGGGGGCGTCACAACTGGATTCCAAAATGGCGCTTTGACGCTTTGACGCGAGTGGAAGATGCGTTCATGTTGCTCGATCTCGCGGGTGGAACTTACGTAGTCGTCCGTACCGGCGAGGGCCGTGTCAGCATCGAGATTACGATCCGTGACCGTGTTGGAAAAACGCAAAGGAAGTCGAGCTCGAACAGTAACGCTCGCGCTCTCCTTAGCGCTCGGAATCGAGGCGCTGTGAGTCGAGAGACATTACCGCGGAGGCTAAAGCCTCGGCACGGAGTCCATCACCGAGCAACATACCCGTCAGGAGGCGCCGGCCGCGGTGCCGTGGATCGTCCGACTGAAACCAACAACACCAGCGAGCCTTGGAAAGCCGTGTCATTGTCCGCCGGCACGCCGCCGGAATGGGGAACACTGCTCAGCATGGCACGCAGCCGCCTCAGCGATATTGAGCGTGGATATGTCACGCCGTCACTAGAGGAACTCGCACGCACAGCCGCCGCGCTGCAAACTGATAGAGGCCAAATCCTCTCTTGACCGGGTCGCGGCTTCCTTGGGCTGGCCAGGAGTGCGCCGTGACAAATGACCAGCTGACGGCGATCTTAGCCGAGCGCGTCATGAGGTGGAGCGTTGGCCCTGACCGCTTCACGATGGGCGGTCGTCGCTGGCTGCCTCGTTGGCGGTTTCAACCGGTCACACGTCTGGAGGATGCCTTCCGTCTTTTGGAGAGCGTAGCGCCAGAGGAATTCATTATGGGTGCCGCGGAGAGCGGCGGGTTCTGGGTCAAGCTTCGCGTCGCTGGCACAACTGTAGAAGCCCGCGACCCGTCCAAGCCGCGCGCAATAACACTTGCGATCGCGCGCGCCCTGGGGATCGCGGCGGACTCAGCCGAATGAACGCCGCCATCGAGGATCCGATTGGCGCACAGGAGCCAATCAGTCTGGCGATCCCAGAAGAGTTGTGGACCTACCCTCAGTGGGTTGCCTGGTGAGGCGTCGCTGGTGAGGGACGTCGCGTACAACTACCCAATGGCGGATGGACTAACGCTCTCAAGGCGCAGGCCAAACCGCACAAGCTTCCCATCAATCCGAGGACCGGGGCGTTGGCAGCGAGCACGCTGCCAACGACATGGTCGCCAGCCGACGATGCCCACGCCGCGGTCGAGCGCTGGTCATTGACGGGCATTGGATTTGTTTTTACTGAGCCCGATCCGTACTCCGGCATCGATATCGACACCTGCCGCGAGCCCGACACTGGCCAGATCGCCGAGTGGGCGTGGAAAATCATCTGGAGACTGAACTCGTATACGGAGGTCTCCCCTTCAGGGACGGGAGTTCACATAATCATCCGAGGGAAGTTGCCAGCGGGCAAGGGCAATCAGGCTACGCATCACGATGGCAAGGTCGAGATGTTCTCTCGGGCGCGGTATTTCACCTTCACGGGCATTCACGTCGATGGCACTCCGATCGAAATATTCGATCGTCAAGCCGAACTTCTTGGTCTTCATAAACAGTTGTTCGCGAGTCGGAACACTCCCAGCGCCGAAAAGTATTCCACTCCATCTTCCCCGCTTCTGGCGAGCGACGACGAGCTCATCACTAAGGCGCGCCAGGCCCAAAACGGATCGAAATTTGACCGATTGTGGAACGGCCACTGGGAAAGCGACTACCCATCCCAAAGCGAGGCGGACCTCGCCCTCTGCTGCCTGTTTGCCTTCTGGACAAGGAAAGACCGTGCGCGGATCGACGGACTGTTCAGGCGCTCGGGCATGATGCGGAAGAAATGGCTCAGGGAGCATTACCGGGAGGACACTATGGCGAAAGCAATCGCGATGACCGGGGACACGTGGAGCCCCGGCCAGGCGACGCGACCCAATCGATCTGGGGCCAGCGGTGGCTTGATCCCCGCCGCGCCCCACGTTTCCGTTGATGCGGAATGGCCCGCTCAGTTGCAACCAGAAGCTTTCCACGGTTTGGCTGGAGATCTGGTGGAGACTCTCTATCCGCACACCGAGGCTGATCGGGCTGCCCTGCTCGTGCAGTTCTTAATTGCGTTTGGGAACGTGATTGGCCGAGTTCCTTACTTCACAGTGGGCGCGGACGGGCATTTCTCAAATGAGTTTGGGGTATTGGTGGGCGCCAGCAGCAAGGGGCGGAAGGGATCGAGTTGGAGCACGATCGAGCACGTGCTTGGCATGGCCGATGCCGAGTGGCTCAACGCGTGTGTTCAAACAGGGCTCTCGAGTGGTGAGAGTTTGATCTGGGCTGTCCGCGATCAGATTGACGGAACGGAACCTATCCGCGCCGGAAAAGAAAAGCGGGTCACCGAATATCGAACCGTCATCAAGGATCACGGTGTTTCGGACAAGCGGCTAATGGTGGTCGAGCCTGAATTTGCTTCGCCGCTCCGAGTTTCGGAGCGCGATGGAAACACTCTCTGGCCGCTCATTCGCCAGTCATGGGATACAGGCCGGTTACGAGTGCTCACCAAGAGCAGCCCAGCCCGCGCCACCGGCGCGCACATCAGCATCATCGGGCATGTCACCAAGGATGAACTGCTGAAGTACCTGACCGATACCGAAGCCGGCAATGGATTCGCCAACCGTTTCTTGTGGGTAGCGGTGAGGCGATCGAAGCTTCTGCCCGATGGCGGCAGCCTGCATACGGTCAACTTCGCGCCGCTGATCGGGCGCCTTACTGACGCCCTCGGTTTCGCGCAGGGCGGAATGGGGCGACCATCATTTCGACGCAGAAACATATTGGCCGGGAGCGGGGAAGCTCGAATCGAGTTCGACCTTCCCCCGGCGCCCGGCACAAGCGGCTTGTTGAGAAATGCGGCCTGACAGCCGTTACAAGCTCCTAGTTCGGATTTACGATTTGTGTTAGAAGCATGGAAGTGCTTGTCAACAGATTCGCGTCTCCGTTATAGACCGCCGTGATGGCGTACGTCCCCGCCGCCAGTTTGTTGGTGGTAAAGGTGGCGGCGCCCGTACTGGAATCGATCGTGCCCGTCCCGAGAGTCGTGGGCGTCCCGAGACCGGGGACGCCATTTAAGAAAGTGACCGTGCCTGTCACGGTTCCACCGAACTTCGGTGTCACGGTTGCGGTGAACGTGATCGGGTTGAGGACTTTCGCCGGGTTGAGCGACGACGCAACCGCCGTCGATGTCGCGGCCTGGTTGACCACCTGTTTGAAGGTCGCCGAATCGGACGGATTGTTGACCGTGTCCCCTCCGTAGGACGCCCAGATTACGTATGTCCCAAGCGCAAGTGAGTTAGTGCTGAACGTGGCCTGGTTGTCGCTCAGCGTTGCGGTGCCCAGTTTCACGAGGCCAGCGGTGAAGGTGACCGTTCCGGTGACTTCGCCAGCCCCATGAACGGGTACAACGGTAGCGGTCAAAGTTATGCTCTGGCCCCAACTCGAAGGATCTAGCGAGGATTTCACCGTAGTGTTGGTGGTAGCCTTGACCACGGTCTGGTTGAACGCCGCGGCGGCCGAACCCAGGTTATTGGCATCGCCTGAATACGCCGCTGTAAAAGTGTGCGTTCCCAACGACAGTGCGCCGTTCGAATAAGTGGCGGTACCGGTGGCCGGTGTGACCGTTACGGTCCCCACAGTTGTCGTTCCATCCTTGAACGTCACGGTGCCGGTGACGGCGCCGCCGTAGGCTGAGGTGATGGTTGCGGTGATTGTGACGGCCTCGCCCCAACCCGAAGGATTCACATTCGAGCTCAACGCCGCCGTAGTGGAGGCGATGGTGACCTGCTGCGAGACAGACGGTGAGGTGCTGGCCGAGGTGCTTGGGCTGCCGCCATAAACCGCAGTCAGGCTGTGTGACGCGGTGGCAAGCAGCGTTGTGGAGAATGTCGCCGTGTTGTTTGCGCCCACCGAAACTTTGCCCAACGTAGCGCCTCCGTCTTTAAATGTCACCGTACCGGTCACCGTCCCGCCGTCGACCGGAGTGATCGTCGCGGCCAATTGGACGGCCTGGCCGTACACGGACGGATTGAGAGACGAAGTGAGAGCGGTGGTGGTGGTGGCCGATGTAACCACCTGTGTCAGCACGGGCGAGGCGCTTTTCGCATCGGATGTATTGCCGGCGTAAACGGCCTTCAGGCTATGGCTGCCTCCGGTCAATGCGGCGCTCGAGAAGGTGGCCTGGTTCGATGAGTTGAGCGTCTGTGTTCCGAGCGTATTGGCGCCATTATAGAAGGTCACCGTTCCGGCCACGCTTCCCCCATGGGCCGCCGTTACAGTTGCCGTGAGGGTGACGTTTTGTCCGTAGACCGAAGGATTCAGCCCCGAAGCGAGCTTTGTGGTTGTCGTATCCGCGACGATTTCGACAACAGGGCTGGAAGTACTGGTCGGATTGACTGAATCGCCCGCATATTCGGCCGTCACACTGTGTGTGCCGGGAAGAAGCGCGGCAGTTGAATACGTGATCGTGCCGGCGTTCAGTGTGCCGGCGTTAAGTTTCGTGCTCCCGTCAAAGAAAGTTACTGTGCCGGAGGGCGTTGGCCCGAAGGTGGCAGTCACGGTGGCCGTGAATGTGACGCTCTGGCCGAAAACCGAAGTAAGGGTAGAGGCTGTCAGCGCAGTCGTCGTGGGAGCGACGATGGTGAATGAGAGACTTTGACTCGCTTCCACATTGCCCGCCACATCCGTGCTGAAGTAAGCGACGGAGTTCGTCCCTAGCGTCGAAACTGTAAAGGGTGCGGTATAGTTCTGGGCAGGCCCGCCGTTAATTGAATAAGTGGTCGAGGCGACGCCGCTCAGATTGTCCGTAGCGATCAGCGCGATGGTCACCGGAGTTGTATAGCTTCCCTTTTTCTTAGTGCCAGAGGCCGTGATTTGTGTCACCGGCGCAGTTGTATCGAGGCAGACCGGGCCGTAAGTTAAGTCCCCGGTAGTGCCTCCCTGGTTGTTCCAGCCGCGCACGTGAGCAGTGTGGCAACCTTGGGAGACGCCGCCCTGGCACGCCTGGCCTAGCAAGGAGATGCAGCCCTGGTTAATGTTGGTGAACTGAGGTCCGTCCCAGAAGGAGTCGCCAGAGCCGCCCTTGGGTTGGGTCACGGAGTCAGGCGGAATCGAATCCCAGCCCTGTGTAAAGCCAGCGATGCCAGTGCCCGGAAAAGTGCCACTGTTATCAACGATCGTCCAGGAGACCTTTTGCTCAGAGTTGTACCAGGTATTGATCTGCGGCCCTTGAAAGTCGACGCTGGGAAGTCCAACTGCCGGAATTATGTACCAATTCAGGGCCCAGGCGAGCTGCATCATGTTTGCCGAGCCCCAACCAGTTACTTCGTCGTAGCCAAGGCCAGCACAAAAGTACGTCAGAGGTGGGGTAACCGCGTTAGTCACGTCATTTGAGTTACAGCCCTGGGTGATGTCGTAATACGGATAATGGCTGGCGCTGCCGGCGGAGCCACCTGCGTTGCCCTCGTCGTAGAGGAGCGGATTTGGATTCCCGACCGGCGCGCACTGGGCATTGCCACCGGAGCCGCAAATGCTACCGATCGCCAGAAGATAGGCATTCGCTTGAGCGAAGAAGCCGGCAATCGCGGGCGCTACGATACTGGTACCCCCGTTCGGGCTGAGCGATCCTTGAAAGAAAACGTTCTCGTTATTCATGTTCAAGGAGAGGTCGGGCACAGCGCGCATCGAAACACCGACAGAATTCTGCCAGGACGGAGTTGCAAAAACTACGCTAATGCCGCCGCCGCTGCCGCCGTCGTTGTGATTGCAGGAACCGGACCCTGTGCTGCCCGACCAAGCGACCTCCCCCTCCCACACCCCGTCGGAGTTGAGGCTTAGGATACTTCCGCCGGCGCTAACAAAATCGGGATCCGAGGACGGATAAGAGACAGAGGTGTTGTTGCAGTTATCGGTGGCGCCGCGATCGCCTGAAGCCGCAATCAGGGTCCAACCTTCGCCGATCATCTGGTTAAAAAGGTTATGGAACGACATCAGACTGCTCTGCGAGCAGGACAGGCCGATATAGACGCCCAGCTCGGTGCACGAATAACTTGTGGTCAGCACGCGCGTGTCGCTGTTGTGCAGAATAGCCCCAAACAGGTCCGACCAAGTCGCGTTGGGGCCGCCTTCATATACACGGATCATTGCGGTGCCGCTCGCAGGACCAAAGTTGTTGGAAGTGGCGATCGCATACTCCACGTCGAGCGTGGCCTCGCCGCTGGGGCATGGCGGAGTAACACCGGTGCCGCAGGTGACGGGCCCGTCGATGATCCAGCGGTCATAGTCATAGGCGAGGTAGGGGAAGGTCTGGTGGAATCCCTGGATATCCGAATCGAGGAAGTCTGCGTTGGTCTCTACGACGGCGATGGAGGTCGTCGCCGGATGAGAACTTCCGTTGAGCGGGTTGCAACAGTGGCCCAGGTTATACAGGCCTTCGTAGTTGTAAGCTTGCTCGCTCATTATTGCCAGTGGGTTCACGCCATTGCCCGTGAAAGTCGGTCCAGTAAACCAGTTTTGCTGAGCGGCGCCGAGTGCAGGGGTGGGGCCGATCTGGTTTGCGGCAGGCTCGCGTGAAGGCAATTTGGACGGGTCGCCGTCGGCTTGGAAGGTTGCAGCATGTGAGAGGGCCGGACCCTCCGAGTAATCCGGGCCAGGGCCCTGGTCCGGGCCTTTGCCCGCTCTTCGCATCCCCTGGATGTTGTTCAGGCCTTCGATGAGGGAGAGGACACTCGAGAATTGCGGGGGTACAAGCGGGTCGCGGTCGTTCGAGTAATAGATTTTGTTTTGAAACTGATAGCGGTTGATTGTGATGTTCAGAGCCTTCTCGATGACTCCCACCGGAGCTTCGACCGAAACGACCAGGCGGTGGTTGAAACGATTGGTGACGGTGAAACCCTGGCTCGTAACCCAGTCGACAACGGCCTGCTCGGTTTCCGGCGTTGGGGCGAAGCGCGCGTTCCATTCCTCCGGTGTCAGGAACTGGTGGAAACTCGGCGAGCCTTTGGTTTGCAACTCTGTGAGGAACTGTTCTTCTTCCTGGAGGTGCGGGGGCACAATCGCAAACGAGAGCCGCAGTTTCCGAGTGGGGTCGTAGTGCCCGACGAAGGTCGCCGTCCCATTGAGGACCTGGGGCGGCGTGTGATCTGCGAGGCGGATTCCGGTTGTGAAAGGCGCCTGCGCAAAGGCCGGCGCACTGCCCAAAATAGTAAGGACACAGAGAGCCGTTCGTGTCCATCCGATATTAGAAGGTAAACATAGCTTCCAGCTGAACCATTTATTCTTTGTCATGTCCTTCGTCCTCAGTTCGTCTCCAAGAAACTTCCGGGGCGGGCATTCGTTTTCCCGCTTTCTATCGTTAAAGCGTAAGAGTTGTTCTAAAACCCAACCCCGCCCGGTTATTTTTTAGATAGTGCCCGCAAAGCCAGGCATGCGATGATACGATGCTTGATACCAACTTATAGAAAGGACAGGAGTTGGCCTCGTCGGGTAAAGAGGTCACGCAGCTTTTGCGCGCCTGGAGCGGGGGCGATGAGAGCGCGCTGGACCAGCTAATACCACTGGCGTATGGGGAATTGCACCTGCTTGCGCGGCACTACATGGCTCAGGAACGCCCTGGGCACACACTGCAAGCGACTGCCCTGGTGAATGAGGCATACCTGCGGCTGGCGAACGACGGACCGGTGGATTTTCAGGGAAGGGCTCATTTCTTCGCCATTTCTGCCCGCGCTATGCGCCGTATTTTGGTGGATTGGGCACGTGTGCAGAACGCGCAGAAGCGGGGCGGCGATGCGCCGGTTTTGGAGCTTCCTGAGGACCTGGCGCTCGACCAGGACGGCAAGCAAAGAGACGGCCGAAGTGCTCAGGGTTTCGGAAGAAACCATTCGAAAGGACTGGAACTTTACGAAGAGCTGGCTGCGTCGCGAGCTGAGCCGGGGGCACCCACTTGGAAATTGAGCGCTGGCGGAAGATCGAGCAGCTATACCATTCGGCCCTGGAGCAAGAGGAGAGCCGGCGGTTAGCTTTCCCGGAAGCAGAGTGCAACAGGGACGAATCGCTTCGGGAAGAGGTGGAATACAGCGGATACCGGCTGTGGGCCGCAGCCATATTTCGCCATAGAGTCTATCCGAGGCCGTGCATCATGCGCATCAGAGGGGATTGATTCACAGGGATCTGAGAGCGATGGAAGCTCGCCTCGCCTGGCTACGCTGAAAAATTAGTGGCTGCTCCGATGGCTCTGCCGCTAGCGACGAATGACCTCCATGCGGAATGAGTAACCTATCCCAATGAAATGATCGATCGCCGCCGATGAGAGGCCGATTCCGTAATGGATATCGATCTGCTGCCTGGGCGTAATCTTATATGCCGCGCCGAAATGCAGTAGGTGCCGGGGCCCGCCGCGCTGCGGAAAGTCACCAGCGTATTCGATGAACGCATCCATTGGTTTCGTAAGTTGCCGATCCAATAGAAAAGTGGACTCTCCGGTAAGATCGCGCGTATCAACTTGCGTTGTTGGCCAGTAGAGCGCGAATTGCCCAGCGGCGCTCCAATTGGCAGAGAGTTTTCGCGACCAAGGCAGTTGCAGCCCGGGATCATATCCGTGGCTCGATATCGCTGCCGCTCCCGTGGGGATGCTTAAGAAGACGATTATCGATACATCGAACCCACCTGGAGTTGGGCCGAGCTGTTGTTTCATCCCGATCGTGAGGTCACCGAAGCCCGAGGCGGCGCCAGTTCCAGTGAGGACATCGCGATAGTAGTCCGGAGCGGATAGCCGCAGCTCGGTATTGCTAGCCACTCCAAAGCGCATCGAAGTCTCGGGCGCGTCAAAGGTGCGCTGCCCCTGGTCGCTGGTGATGAGAAAGCCGCTCTCGGCTTGGAAACTGCCATTCGGGACCACGACACTGGATTCGGCAATTGCCGGCCGATCGGTCGAGATTGGCTCACCGCTATCCGGCCGGCTTGCGCCAGGTTGGGATTGATCAGGCGGGCTTTCACCGCGAAGCAGCGCCGTTACGGCCAGAAGTGCGATCAACCGCGCGCAGGAGTGGCCCGCATCGGCACAGTGGCGAAGCGGTACGCAAAGTGGGTTCGCCAAAATAATGCACGTCTAGCGCGCGCCCGGTCCGGCAACCTTACTCGTAAACGAAATGGCAGCGTCGGACGGATCGCTAAATGACAGCGTAATTTTCGTGCTCGTTCCGGCAGGCAGCCGGTTATTCGCTGAAAGGTAAAGATCGATATAAGGGCTGCCTTTTGGAGCAATGCACACAGTGCTTCCACTGCGATTCGTCAGAGTGACGCCGCTGGTAAGGTCCGCCAAAACGAGTGAGAGGGGGCCGGAAAGCGCTTTCGTTCCCGAGTTTGTCACCGTGGCGGTCTCGTACCAGAGCTTGGTGGTGGAATCATATGTCAACGATCCCAAGTCGACGGATACATCGCTGGTAACGGAGGCGGCGCATGACAAACTGGCGAGATAGATCCCGTTGTCATACCAGTACGGACCGCCCTCAGCGCTAAAGACGACGCGGCCGCCACTGATCCCACCGGTTCCGGGCGGCGAAACCACGGTCGCGCAACCCACGGCATGATAGGCGCCGCTGCAGGAAGCGCCGCTCGGCAAGGGATCTCCAGGAGCCAGGATCTCCGAAAGGACGCCGTTAACAGACGAATCCAGCACATAACCGCCGGTCGTGTTGTCCAACACCATAAAAACGGCGGTTCCTTCATTCGCCGCCAACTGGTTGAAGGAATTTGGACCGTTGAGCGGATCGCCGTTCGGCAGCGTGTTGCAGGTGTTCATAATGCTGGTCGCCGCGCCACCCGTAAGACCGGTCTTGAAGACGCCAGTGAACGCGCCGGTCGCCGTACCGCCGCCGTTGCCGCAAGTCCCCTGATAGAACGGATCGGATGCAATGAAGAAGATGTTGCCGCCGTCCACGATCGGCCCGATATAGAACGAAGCGTCGTCCGGGTATGTCGTATCGTGCGCTGTATCGCCTGGCAGCACATACGACGAGAGCAAAATGGGACTCGACGGCGAGTTGACGAACAGCCCGGCCCCGCCGATTTCACCGCCGCCTGTGAACGCTAATGCGGCAGCTCCGATGAACCCGCCGCTCCACGAATCGATGATGGCGTTGAAGGGTGTTTTATAGGGCGTGCTCAGATCCGCGATCAAGTGCAAGTCGGACTCTGTTGTATTCACGTTCGCGGGCGCCCACCACACACCGGAGTTTGCGGACGGACCCCCAACTGCCTCCGCCGAAAAGAACACCTTGCCCCGGCTGATGGAAATGCCCAGGAGACCATTGATGCCATAACTGCTGCCGACGTGGCAATAGTTCCCACCATAGCCGGGCAACGTCATCGTATAGTCCACCACCCTGTGAATGGTCCCGCCTTCCACGGAAACTGAATAGAGGCCGTCGGCGCAGCCCGTGGCCATGTCGTAACCGGACCCGCTGCCATGAAACACCACCGTGCCGTCGTTGACCTGGAGGTTCTCGCCCAGTGCGCCAAAGTCCTCGAAGTCGCCGATGCCTTTTGGAATCGGAGTGGTGGTATCGACCAGTTTGACCAGTGCCTTACTGATTAGGTTATAAGACCATATGGACGGTCCGTTGTCGGCCGTGCAGTTGTCATCGCCGGTGTCTTCGAACACTACCCACGAGCCGTTGATGGCCGAACCCGACGATCCGGCTGCGTTGAAATAGCCGTTCGTGCTGCCGGGACAGGCCGTGGTGTTGTCCACTACCTTGGTGATAGTCCAGGTCTGAGCCCAAAGAGTCGGCACGCCGGCCAGCGCGAACAGAATTCCAATCTTACCCAACGCCATTTCTTCCTCCTTCTCCGATCCCGCTGAACTCATTTACGTGAGTCCGCCATCCTGCAAACATCACGCAGCTTAGCAAATATCAGGCAGCGTAAGAGGACTAAGATCCGTTGGATTGCGAAAGAACCGGCTGCTCAAGCAGGTTTGAGTAAAGTTTTGAAAACGATCCATCACGGGAATTGCCAGGTTTCAGAACTCAAGCCGTGCCTGGAAGGCAATCATTCGTGGTGAACTGTCGCCGCCCAGCCCGACGCCGAGCAGTCCCGTCGGAGGCGAAGTGGTGTAACTGAGCGCTCCGAATCCGGTCTGGGTAGACGGCTTGCCGGGAATTCCTGCGTAGACTACGTTGGGAAGGCCGAAATTCGGATGATTGAACACGTTGAAGAATTGACCATCGATACGCAGCTTCACATGTTCAGACAATTGAAACCACTTGGTGAGATACAGATCGCTCCAGACGAAATCGGGACCGCGCAACGCATTTCGGCCGAGGTTGCCGAACTGGCAGTTGGCCGCGTTGTCGCCGCCCGCACAGGCGCCGGTGCTCGGATCAACCGTGGAAGCGAACGCGTCCGGGTTGAGCCACTGGATGGTGCCGGGTTGCGTGATCCCAGAGATCGAATTGTGTTGGTACACAGGCACGCCTGGTACGACGCTGGCGTACTGCGGACCGCTGCCTTGTATGATGCCGTTTCCGTTCGCCGAGTACGGTGCGCTCAAAACCGAGAACGGCAACCCGCTATGCCAAAACGCAGTGCCGGAGACTTGCCATCCGTTCACTATTCGCGCCAAGAGCGGATTGCGGGCTTTGATAGGCAACTGATAGACGTATTGCGCGGTCAGATTATCTCGAACATCGTAATCGCACGGGCCATATTGACGCCTCAGATCGCCGGGCAGCGGTGACAGGATCGCGCCGGCGGCGAACGGAAGAAATCCGCCGTTCGAAACCGTGTCCATGCAGTGGCTCCAGGTGTAGTTGACGAGGACTTGAAGGCCGTGCGCCAGGCGCTTATCCGCCGTTAGCTGCAGGCCGTTGTAGTGGCTGTTCGCGCCTGTGTTCAGTTGCGTTACCGGCCCAAAGCGCGGGTCGAGGGGCTGTCCGTAAGGGAACGGGGCAAAGCATCCGGTACAGACCGTTTGATAGCCGTTCACTTGCGTTTCGTAGGGCTGGTTTACGGCGCGCGTACCTACGTACTGCGCTCGCAAATTGAGCGCACTGCCGATTTGATGTTCCAAGGCGAAACTCCACTGCATGAAGTAGGGCGCATGGAGCTTGCCATCGGGAACGGCGGTGATCGAAATCGGCGGAAGGCAGGAACTTCGACTGGCCAGCAGTGAAGCGCAAGAAAGCTCGCCATTCGCGAAGCCAGAGTTGAAGAGCTGATTCGCGGCGACAGTTGCGCCGATGGCGCTGTCTGGAACTCCCGGGGCGATGGACACTCCGCCAACCGAACCCAACACTCCTCCTTGAAAAGTCTTCGAATATGGAGGATTGGTACCGATGAGATCGGCGACGCTGCCCGGCAGGATGTCGCTAAACAGGCCAAAACCACTTCGCAGGACTGTGTGCGGGGCGATCTGCCATGCAATCGCGGTTCTCGGTTGCAGAATTGCTAACGGTGTCGAGGCAAACACGTTCCCTAAATGGGTTTGAATCGCTGCATCCAGAGGCTGATTCACCTCGTGCGAAATTGAGCCGAAAGACCCAGTAAGGCGACCCACCGCGTCGTGCGGATTCAGCGGATTTGAATTGTAGGTATCGCGAATGCCGAAAGTCCAGGTGAACGAGTGTGTCAACTTCCATGTGTCTTGCGCGTAGAAATCCAAATTGAGGAAGTTATAGGGCTGAGAATCGGCCAACGGAAAAGTTTCTGACGCGGTGGAAGCGACGCCGTAGATGAACTGGGGCAGAGTGGTGTAGGTGACCAGGGGAACTACGCCCTCGCCAAAATCATAATCGTTCAACCGGAAGATGCGGCTGTTGGTTCCGAAGCGGAATTCATGCGAGCCTACGGTCCAGGCGAGATTGTCGTTGATGAAGAAGCGTGTGGCGCGACGGCCCTGCACCCAGGTGTTGTCGAGCCCTCCGAGCGGCGTGAACGGAGCGTTCGAACCGCTGCCCTGGAGCACGACGGGAAACGCCGCGAGCGTTTGCTCGAAGTTGGCTGGTCCGAATAAGCTTTCATACCAGGAGAACGCGGGATTGAAGTAATTCACTAAATGTCCGGAAAATACGTGGGTATACCCGGACGCGAAGGAATAAAGGGGCTGAGGAGATAAGGCGTCGAAGATCGGATTGATGGGGTCGGTGTAAGCAGCTTGTAGCCCGGTGTCGGACTGAAAGCGGAACCAGGCCATGTTGTTAGTGTTGATGTTGTAATCGATGCGGGCGGTCTGCACCTGCTCGCGATCGTCGCTCGAATGCGAGACGCTCTGACGATTCGCGCATCCGTTTCCATTGGGCGGATTGCCGGCCGCAACAACCCCGTTGCTGTTGAATGGACACCCGAGTGCCGCGAGCGGAGTGCCGGCGGTATTGCCGTAGAGCGCAAAAAGCTTCTGGTAGAACGGCACAAGCCGCGGCGCCGGTTGATACGTCGATCCGGTGATGGAGTCCACGCCGCCACGCGGCAACTGGCCGAGGACGTAATTCTGGAAGGCGGGAGTCGGCACCGTGGTGGCGGTGACGATCGGCAGCGCAATCCGTACCCATTCGGAATCGAAGAAGAAAAATAGCTTGTCGTGCAGGATTGGGCCTCCCAGGCTTCCTCCGAAGTGGTTCACGGTGGAGCGCGGCTTATGATTTCCAGACGTGGCGTTGGTGAAGAAATCCGCCGCGTTCAACTTTGAGCTATTCCAGAGCTCATACAGGTTTCCGTGAAATTGATTGGTGCCGGATTTCGTGACGTAGTTGACCTGCGATGCGCCGTAGCGCCCCTGATCCACCGCGTAGGAAACGGTGTTGACCGTCACCTCGGCGATCGAATTCAACCCAAGAACCAGATTGGTGGAAAGGCCGCTGTTCAGGTTGGTCAGCGGATCGTTGGTCTCAAGGCCATCGACAATATAGCCGTTCGAAAGCGACGGCAAGCCGTTGAACTGGACGTTGCCGTAGCCGTTTGAACCGCCCACAAAATCGTTTCCACTACCGGCCGTGTTGATGAGGGCGCCTGCCGCGAATTGCAGCGGATATGTCATGTCGCCACCCGGATTCGGAAGGTCTTCGAGAGCGCGAGCATTCAACGTCGTCGAAGTATTCGGGTTGTCGGGGTTGATCAATGGCGCCTGTTCCTGGACCTGAACGGTTGCGCTTGCCGATGCGATGTTCAGCCTGAAATCGACGGTTTGCTTTTGCCCAAGCTGCGCGGACACGGAGTTGTTCTGTTGTGGTTCAAAACGGTCTGCCTCCGCCTTGACTGAGTAGATGCCGGGTTTGAGCTGCGGAAAACTGAAACGTCCGGAGTCGTCTGTTTTCACGGATCGTTTCAGGCCATTCTCCACGTTTGTGACGGTCACGATGGCCCCGGAAATCGCTGCGCCGGTAGGATCGACGAGGGAGCCAACAATGGCGCTGGTTGTCTCGCCCTGACCGTGCGCAAGCTTTACGAAGGTCAGGAGGATGGCCGCCGCCCAGAGCCAATACCGAGCGCGAAGCAGCATTTAGCCACTTTACCATAGATACTTGTCAATATTAAACTATGGTTAAGTTTCCAAAATGAACACCGCTTCCGTGATGGCGCATACAGTTGCGGCCCGGATGACGAAACAGCCGGAGCTAATCGATACGAAGCGTTCGAGCCAACTGCTCGGGCCGCTGGGTTCCCACCACCAGTTTCTCGCCGCCTGCCAGCGTTACGCGCACTCCCCCGGTCGCCATTGGCAACGTAAGCCTTGCCGTGGCGAGTGGAACGGAACCCGTAACCGCCGTAATCACGCGCGATGTCATGGGTGATCGTTTCGACGATTCCGTGGCGATCCCCATGCAACGAATCGCCTGACGAAATCTTCGATCCGCCTGTCTCTACCGGCTCGCCAAATTCTTCGATGTGGGCATAGGCGTGGGACACTGCATCGGTCGGGCGCCTCACCCAGGCCCTCTCGGACAAAACCGTAGGACCGCCTACTCCCCAGCTTTTTCGGCCAAAGTTCCGGTCGCGCTCGTACCTCCGGTTCGATCCGGACCGGCGTATCATTCGCGCAGGCCCATTCCGCGCGGTCGCTCGAACCGGGAATCTTTAGCCGGACAAAGTTCGAAACGGCGGCAAACGATGGTACGTCGCTCCAATTGGCCAGGCATGGCATCATCGATGACGGAAACGGCGATAGAGCAGATAAATCCTTGAATTCGGACGCTGTGTAATTAATGACGGAATTGGAATACACAATAAAACACGGGGGGCTTGCCCCTAAGCGACTCTTGAAGAAGATTACCAGGCGTGGGTTTGGCGCGTCCGTCCTGAGCGGTCTCGCTGCTACGGCCACATCACGCCTGGTAAGCACGCCGTCGGTAGCTGCGGCGGGCGCTGATTTCACGATCGCTATTATTCCCGACCCTCAGTACCTCGCTGAATCATGTCCCAATAATTCCGGTGGATATTACCGTGCCATGATGCAATGGATCGTCAACAACCGGAATATCGTTTTCAAATCCGGCACATCATCCTTCGACGCGAACATCAAAGCCGTAGTGGGCGTGGGCGATTGCGTGAATGCGACCGTACGCCATCAATACGCCAATGCTGAGCTGGCTTGGACCATTCTTGACATGAATGGCATTGCATTCACGACGCCTCCAGGAAACCACGACTATTCGGGCGGGCCATCCTCCAGGAGTCACCTCGGGGAGCAGTTTGCAACGGGCTATTTCTCCGCAAATAGCCGTTCGTCGGTTTACGGCTCCGGCATCGCCCTGGGCGGCGGAGACATGGCCTACTGGATTGGATCTTACGACAGTACCGGAGCCAACACCGCGGTAAAGTTCGTCATCTCGGGTATCAAGCTTCTTATCCTGGCGATGGATTTCTTTCCTGGGAACGCCGCATGGTCCTGGGCGTACGATCTGATGCTGGCGAACTCCGATTGTGAATGCTACATCACCACGCATGCGTGGCTCACAAAGAATGGCACACGCTATCGGCGAACCGATGGTTATGGGACAAACACTTACACCATGGCGGCCGCGCCCTACTCTAATTCCGCTGAGGAAGCGTGGAGCGACCGGGGGGTGAACACCTGGTCAAACCTGTTCGGGATTTTCGGTGGCCACGATGTTTTCAGTGGTGAAAAGCCGGATTCGCCAGGATGGTTCTGGCACCGGGCTCCGGTTAAGAGCAACAGTTCGCGCGAGCAGACGGTACAGCAGTTGTTCGTCAACTCTCAGGAAATAGATCGCGGCTGTAGCGTGTCTGTGAGTGAAGCGAATGGAACGGGACAAGTGGCGAGCGTTTTCCTGCTGAGCCGCCGGCCAGGATTGGGATTAATCGAGGGCCGCATGATCTCTACACAATCAGGCGAATGGTTCGATGCAAGGTCCCCATCCTTCCCCGACGGAACAAGCTGGAGCGCATCGGAGAATCTGCTGTTCTCGGTTCCATTCGTAGGACACTAAGTCGCTGCTCGTCGCTTCGTGTCACTATAAAAGGATGGCGGACAGCATTGCGTTTCCGGCGCGTGCAGAGTCGCGTGCCATTTCCCTTTCTGCGATTCCCTGGTATTTGTGGGCTTGCCTGATCGGTGTTACGTCGGCGATGATCGGCGTGCATTGGGATATTTCCTGGCACCGGTCGATCGGCCGGGACACGTTCTGGACGCCGCCCCACATAGCGATTTATCTCTGCGGCGTGATCGCCGGGATTTCATCGGCCTACCTGATTCTGATGACCACGTTCGGCAGGTTGCCCGAGGTGCGCGCGGCCTCGGTAAAGATGTGGGGATTTTATGGGCCGCTAGGCGCGTTCATCACAGCTTGGGGTGGGGTGGCGATGCTGGTTTCGGCACCCTTCGACGACTGGTGGCACAACGCCTATGGGCTCGACGTTAAGATCCTGAGCCCGCCGCATACCGTTCTGGCCGCCGGCATCCTGGCGATCGAAGTGGGCGCGCTCATCCTGGTACTCGGATACATGAATCGTGCGCAAGGCGCGGAGAGGCGGCGGCTGGAGTGGCTGTATCTGTATCTTGGCTCGATGATCCTGGTGGTGACGCAGATCCTCACCATGGAGTACGCGAGTCGTGTTCTGCAGCACACGGCCATTTTCTACCTGGCTATGTCGATCGCGGTGCCGACCGCGCTGATCGGCGTGGCCGTAGGATCGGACCGGCGCTGGGCAGCCACCACCGTGGCCGGCGTCTATACATTGTTCACGGCCGCGCTGATCTGGATTCTTCCGCTGTTTCCGGCGCAGCCCAAGCTCGGGCCGGTGATGAACCCGGTGACGCAGTTTATTCCCCCCAGCTTTCCGCTGTTGCTCATTGTTCCGGCGTTCGGAATCGATGTGGTGCGCCGGTACGCCCGCAAGTGGCCAGCGTGGCTCGAATCCGTGGTGTGCGGCGCTGTGTTCTTTGGAGTATTGGTTGCCGTGCAATGGCCGTTTGCCGATTTTCTGATGACGCCCGCGGCAGCCAACGGATTTTTCGGAACCATCTATCGCGATTACGGCACGTCGTCAAAGTCGCATGAAGCTCTCAATATCTTTATTCCTTCCGAGGCCGGATTTGGGATGCGGATGGCGATCGCTTTGGTGGTCGCGATGGTCACGGCGCGCATTGGCCTCGGCTGGGGCAACTGGATGCGCACTGTGAAGCGATGATCGAGCGGCTGATTTTATTGACGCTGGTGGCGGGATTCGCGGAAGCGCACGTTGGCTCGCCGGATGTTTTTCTGGAAGGCTCGGCGGGGCCGTATCCCTTATATGTCACCATCCGGCCGCCATCGGTGATTCCGGGTGTAGCCGAGATCGAGATCCGTTCGTCCACGCCCGAGATTCGCGAAATCCGCGTTACTCCCACACCGCTTACGGGAATGGGCGCGCAATTCGCTCCGGCGCCGGACGTGATGCAAAGGTCGAAACTCGACTCGAACTTTTTTACGGGAACGCTTTGGATGATGGAGCCCGGGTCGTGGCAGGTCCGTATTCAGGCCCAAGGCGATAAGGGCTCAGGTCAGCTGTCGGTTCCGGTTCCCGCGATTGCTACGCGGACCAAGTCGATGCAATTCGCCTTGAGCGCTGGCCTGTTTATCATGACGATGGTGCTGGCAGTGGGGATAGTGAGCATCGTCGGCGCGGGCGTTCGCGAAGGGCAGCTTGAGCCGGGCAGCACTCCCGACGCCGGGTCGAAGAGGCGCGCGCGCATTCTGATGGGTGCCACGGCGGCGCTGGTGGTACTGATCCTGTGGGGTGGAAACCAGTGGTGGAGCGCGGAAGCCAGCGGTTACGCGGGCAACATTTATAGGCCGCTCGAAATGTCGGCGACGGTCGAGCCCAAGGACCGGCTGGTTCTCCGGCTGAAGAATCCGGATTGGGCGGTGCCGCGCCAGATCGACGATTTTCTTCCGGACCACGGGCATTTGATGCACCTTTATGTCATCCGCCAGCCGGATGCGGACCGGGTGTGGCACCTGCATCCGGAGATGACGGCGAGCGGTGTTTTCACGCATGATCTGCCTCCGATGCCGGCGGGCCGTTACAAACTTTATGCTGACGTGGTGCATCGCGACGGGCTGCCGGAGACCATGGTCGCCGAACTGTCCCTTCCCAACGATCTCGCGGGCACGCCGATCGGTGGCGACGACGCGGCGGGAGTTCGCGGCGAATCGCCGGATGGAACGCGGGTGGTGTGGGATCGCGATGCAGCGCCACTAAAAGCGAGGCAGGCGGCGGTGTTCAGGTTTCGACTGGTCGATAAGGATGGCCAGCCGGTTCGGGATACGGAGCTGTACATGGGGATGCTCGGGCATGCGGCGTTTTTCAAGGACGACGGATCCGTGTTCGCGCACGTGCATCCGTCGGGCTCGGTGCCCATGGCGGCGCTGGCACTCGCGAATCCCAGCGCCGAAGACCACAGCATGCATGCCATGCAATCCGGATTGCCGGCTGAAGCGGATTTTCCGTACGGGTTCCCGGCGCCGGGCAACTATCGCGTCATCGTGCAGATGAAGCATGGCGGAGTGGTTGAGACGGGGATCTTCGAGGCGAAGGTCCAGTAGCGGAGAATTCAAGCCAGGCGTTGGCGGATAATGATCGCATGCTAACGAGTAAATTGACTGCGATTCTGGCGTTCGCACTTCTTGCTCATCTGGCTCCCTCCGTCGCTTCAGGTCAGGGACAGACATCCGTGGGGCAAAGCGTGACCAAGGTATCCGAGCATGTCTCGACAATCATCGGCTTCCCCAACATCGGGATCGTGGTTGGTCAGAGCGCCACGTTAGTGGTGGACACCGGAATGGGCCCGCGCAATGGAGCGGCCGTCGCCGAGCTGGTGGGAAAGCTCTCGCACAATTCCAGGCTCTACCTCACGACCACGCATTTCCATCCCGAGCATGCGGCGGGAGAGCCGGGTTTCCCGCATGGAACCATTCTGATTCGAAATGCCGTGCAGCAGCAGGACATGCGGCAGCATGGCGAGGAAATGCTGGATTTCTTCCGCGACCGCTCACCTCAAAACAAGGAGCTGCTGGCGAACGTTCGATTGCGTGAGCCAGACATTCTGTTCCAGAAAGAAGCCACCATCGATTTGGGAGGCGTCACCGCGCGGTTGATGTGGCTGGGTGAGGCGCATACCAAGGGCGACGAGCTGATTCTTATCGAACCCGATCGCACGCTCATTTCCGGAGACGTGGTGCAGAACAAAACCATTCCTGGTATTTTTCGCGATGGAGGCACTCCGGCCACCTGGCTTGCAGTGCTGGATCAACTGGTCCCGCTCAACGTGGCTCACGTTTTACCGGATCATAGCGCGCCCGGTCCCGGCTCGCTGGTCAGCGAGGAGCGGGCATTTATCGCGGACGTGCATGCGCGTGCCCTGGAGCTCAAACGGCAGGGAGCTTCCCCGGAAGCGGCGGGCAAGCAGATCGCCGTGGAATTCAGGACAAAGTATCCAGATTGGCCCAATATGGAGCGGGTCAGCGGTTTTGTTGAGCGGATTTGGGACGAGAAGTGAGCTTACGCGCGCTCGTTGTTCCGGTTGCGGCGTTGCGGTATCACTAGAACACCATGCTCTACGAACAAATCACCTATGAGTCTGCCAATCTGGTGGCGACCATCACGCTCAACCGGCCCGACAAGCTGAACGCCTGGACCCAGAAGATGGAGGAGGAAGTGGTCGCGGCAGTTCGGGCAGCATCGGCGGACGACCAGGTGCGCGTCATCATTCTGACCGGTGCGGGCAAAGGATTTTGTGCGGGCGCCGACATGAGCCTGCTTTCATCCATCTCGCAAGAGTCGGCCCTGCGCGCCGGGCGCTTCCTGATGGATAACGAAATGGGCAGCGACGTGCCAGCTGAATTTCGGAAGAAGCACGCCTGGTTTCTCTCGGTGCCCAAGCCGATTATCGCAGCCATCAACGGACCGGCCGTGGGGCTCGGCTTCATCGTTCCGTTGTATTGCGACTTCCGTTTCGCGTCGGAGAAGGCGCGATTTTCGGTGATCTTTTCGAAACGCGGGCTGGTGGCCGAGTACGGATTGGCTTGGATGCTGCCGCGGTTGATCGGCGTGCCCAACGCGATTGAGCTCATGTTTACCGCCAAGATGGTGGACGCCGCCGAAGCGCTACGCATCGGGCTGGTGAGCCGTGTATTGCCCGAGGAGAACTTTCTGGGCGCGGTGAAAGAGTTTGCGCACGAGCTGGCTACCACGGTTTCGCCGCGCTCGGTACGGGTAATGAAGCGGCAGATTTATACTGGCCTGTTGCAGAATTTCGACCAGGCTTACGAAGCAGCCCTGGAAGAAATGCGCGGGAGTTTCGGGACCGAGGATTTTCGCGAAGGCGTGGCGCACTTTCTGGAAAAACGCGCGGCGGCGTTCACTGGCCGGTAGCTTCCCCTCCTAGAATGAGGCAATGAAACACAGCGTTCCAAAATCGGTTGACGAGTACATTGCCGCGCAGCCCGAGATGCTGCGGCCGAAGCTCGAACAAGTGCGCGCCGCGATTAGGAAGGCCGTTCCTGAGGCAGTGGAATACATCGGGTATCGCATGCCCGGATACAAGCTGCACGGAAAGCCGATGCTGTATTTCGCTGGCTTCAAGGAGCACTATTCGCTGTTTGCAACATCGGGAACGTTTTTCGCGGCGCTCGAAGATGAACTCAGGGGCTATGAACTCCGAAAGGGGACGGTCCAGTTCCCGCTCACCAAACCGGTTCCGGTGAAGCTCATCGTCCGCATCGCGAAGCTGCGTGCGGCTGGGATCGCCGCCGCCGCGAAGAAGCCGCCGCTGGGCCGAGAAAAAGAAAGACGCAGGTGGAAGCGGAGCCCTCGGCTCGCTTAGGGCTGAGCAATCGGAGCTAGAGTCAACCAATTCGATACCAGGCCGCTTTTGATGATGTATTTCAAGGACGCATCCCGAAACTCGAAGACCTGGGCACCGCGATCTTCCGTTATCGAGAGTCTTCCCAGATTCACTCTCTGCCTGAGCCGGCCGTCGCCTTTAGCGAACGTCCGAAAGCCGGAGTCCGGCGCGGCTTCGAAAGGCTGGGATTTTCCCCCAACAACCACGGATTCAACCTTCACGGCGAGTTCAAAGGAAGCGTTGCGGCCGTAGCTGCGCCGTGCCTTCATGATGCGGCACAAAACCATCGCGCCTGAGGGAACCAGGACCTCGGATGAAGGGGCGCGAATGGCCGCCGCCAGTCTGGCGCGGATCGGATCGCCGGCTGCCGCTACCGTGGCGTCGATCGGGTCCAGGAAGACTAACTGAAACGGCAGATCGGGCGGCAATGCAAATCCAGGGGCTCCCGCATCGCCCTTAGCGACAACCGATGGGCTTGCCTCTGCGGGCGGCTCAAAGGTCAGTGTCGATTCGCCGGTAAACTCGTGGCAAGCGGAATAACCGATGTGGTTTACCATCTCGTCGTTAAGGCTCAAAATATCCAAGCGGCCTTCCTTTACCAGGAGAAAGTCGCTGTCGCCGAAGCTCACTCGTCTATAATCTAGCGTCTGGCTAGTCGCGCAGGCGTCGGCTTCGGCGGGAAGAGCGCGATGGATCGTAAGGCGCACCAGATCGGATGTCTTCGAATCGACCAGGACCGTGCCCTCCATCGGAGTCCGGACCGCGCGCCTATTGTTCTCGAAAAGATACAGATAGTTGCTTTTTTCGAGCGGCACCAGGAATGCGAACTCCGCTAATACTCGGTCATCCACGGTCCGTTCACCGGTGTAAGAAAAACTCGCTTTATCTTCTCCAAAAATCGAGATGAGCATCGTCGAAAATGATCCTGATGAGACAGCGCCTTGAGGGACAAGATCAAGCAGGCCTTGGTTAGCAAAGTGGTTTTCACCGACCCACGAGTACATTTCGCTGCTACTGACAGATGCCTCATGGCTTGTGCCAATGGCGACGTCCAGCCGCAGCTTGTCCGATGCAGCTAAGCGACCCAGTCCGCCTCTTTTTCGTGCTTCGAGACCGTCGCAGGTTTGAGCGGGTGATCCGCCTCTGGGCTCGTAAACAGCGCGATCGATGGTCAAAGTGCACACATATCTCGGCAACCGGTTTACCGAGTCCAGGATTTTCTGACTCACCCGCGTGATCAAATCATTCGGGTTGTCTTGGGCCTGAACTTCAAGAGAAACGCTCAGAAGCAGGGGCAGACGGATCAGCAAGGCCTTCGAAATCCTCATGGCGCCGCGGTCTTCCATTTCGAAGGCATCCATTTACGCAGTATATGGCCGGGCTTCAAACCTGGTAATTCGAATAGGCCGTAGTCAGCAATTCGCACGGGAAACCCGTTCGCCTCTTTGAGCGGAGCGCCGACGTCAACGCCCGAAAACTTCCCAACCAATACGCGCGAGGGTTCCGCAACCCTGGCCGTAAACTTGCGCAAGCCCTTCCCGTCCGTCACGGTCTCCCAACGGACCAGGATGGTCAAAGAGTAAGACGATTCCGTTTTCCCGTAAACACGAAGAAGCTTGATGATGTGGCCATTTACGGTCGCACCTGGTGGAAAAGCAACCCTCGGCGATGAGTTGCCGACGTTGTCGCCGGTCACCTTGGCCTGGATTCGGTCGCCGAACGCGGCGGTCGCCGTATCGATGGGTTGAGCGAGCGCAATGGTGAATCGAATCCCGGGGGAAGGTGCGCGCTCCGCCGAGACTGCAGGAGAGCCGGACGCGAGACGTTCTGGCGTGGCAATCGGCGAGGAAGAGGCGCGCCAATTCGAATATGTCGCGCGGTTTTCGTACTGGATTCCGTCGCGCTTGGTGAGCTGGGTCAAGATTTGCACTGGCATAAGAAACTCTTTGCCTTCGAGACGCACGTTCCCGTAATCCAGCGTCTGGGTGAGTTCGCATAAGCCGTCAGACGGCGCTATCTCGGCCATGCGGATGACCATCCGAATCAGGTCCCCGGATATCGGGTCTACCAGAATGTCGCCATCATAGGGCGTCGTAATTTGCCGGCTTGCGATCCTGAACGTGAGACGGCTGGTATCCGGCAAGACGCTGAATCCGAATTCGGAGAGAGTCCGGCCCTCCTCCACCTGGTCCCCGTTATAGGTGAAGAGAGTGTCATTGTCACCGCTAAGAATTATTCGCACCAAGCTGGAGACCCCGCCGATCGTCACGGCTCCATCGAGGAGGAATTGAGTGGAGTCCCGATCGTCAGCGAACTGAATTGCCTCCTCTGGCCCGGTATAGTGGTTCTCTCCCACCCAGGAGTACATTTCGGTTCCGCCATCGACAGCTACGTCGGCGCGCACTGTGTCCGCCGTGGCGAGCCGGGATCTCCCCAGTCTGAATTTCCCGTGCGCGGATTTCAGTTCGGCCGCAACATCGTCGCACGAATGGAGCCGGCCGGAGTCGTGAGGTTCGAAATACTTGCGCTCGATCGTTTCCGTGGCGATGTATCGAGGCCCATGGTCGATCGAATCCACGGCACGGCGGCTCATCTGAACCAGCAGCTCTTTCGGGTTCCGCTGAGCCCACAGAGCCGCAGCGACGCTGAACACCACCAGCAATCGCGCTGACATTGAATTTAAGGTAACAGCTTTTCGTCGAGACCGACTACATACCTCACGGTGCTTTTGGTGTGACAGTAGCGATGATCATTGACAACGGTGCGCCGATTGAGCTCTATCTCGGAGCATCAAGGGAGCTGAGAGACGGTCTCAGAACAATGACGGTCCGGCGGCTTTCTTGATGGTCGTGATCCAAACCCGGAAGTCTCCATCTGATCCCAGTGTTTCACCGAGATCCTTCCGCATGTTGGCAAACATGATGGCGAACAAACTGTTCTGATCCAGGTTCAAGTCCTTGCTTGCGCCCTGGGGATTGGTCTTGGCCTCCATGTCAAGCGTTGCGCGATCGTTGGGCAGTAGCTTGTCGGGGGGTTGAGGACCATCGGTACGGTTGACGCCGGTGGTTTGCCCGTAATCGGCCCGGGATGCAGCGAGGCTATACAGGTAAGTCGGCTGAAGCTCACTCATGAACATGTCATTGTCGATGCACCACTCGAACTCGTCCGTCGTCTTCGAGCGGGTTGCATCCAGCCAGACCACCGCCTTCAGTTTGAAGCAAGGCGGCGCAATCTTATTATTCTTCCGCACAACCACCCGGTAATCTTCCGTCCATCCCATCGGGGCATAAAGCACGGTGATGGCGATGTGAGGATATTGCTGGCTCAGCTTCTGGTTTGGGTCCCATTGCGGCAAGATGTTTCGCATGCTCAGCCGGTCAATGACGGATTTTCCATTCACGGCGTTCGAGACCCCATGACCAATGGTCGCCATGAATCCCTCTTTTTTGAGCTTGCCCATGTTCGGGTTTTCGGCTACCGGATTCGGGGCAACGTCAGCCGGCGGTGCAACAGTGGCATTCGGGCCAGCAACTGGAACGGCGGAAACGGCTGCCGGAGCGGGCGTGCCGCTCATCATGGCCTTCATCACCGTATCGCTGGCCCCTGCTTTCTTCAGGCGAACCATGTCGTCGGTGCTCAAATCAAAGGTCTGGCCGCTCTTCTGGATTTTGGCAATGATCAGGTCGTCGGAGATCCCTGCGCCAACCAGCGAGATCACTCCGTCCACCGTCAATCCTGTCGGTGACGACGCCGTTCCGGCCGAGGAAATCCCGGCTGTCCCCGCGGCTGCAGCGCCGGCAGCAGCTCCGGACGGTGTACCGGCCTGATACGCCTTCACTGCTTCTTCCGCGAGCGACACAACCGCAGAGTCGGTGCCGATAGGACGAGCCGTGCCGCGCACGTACATTACAACCGGCAGCCCGTTCTGCGCCACCATGAAGAGCTGGCCCCGAAGCAGCCGGATTTCGAAGCTTTGCCCCTTGTAGACATAGGGGACGCTGGTCAAACCAGCTGGCATACCGGGCTGAGCTGCCTGCGATTGAGCAGACAAAAGAGAAAACGGTGGAATGGATAACCCGCCTGCCAGCGCGCAAACCGCCGCGCAACCGCTGAAAAATCTGCCCTTGGTAGCCACGTTTTTCCGCAGCTAGGAGTTTAGCACGGAATTCTTACTGCTCGATGACCGATGTGGAAGGTGAACTCAGGCCGGAGAATAGTCCATGTTGTCGAGGTCGGCGATCAGTCCCGGCCCGGTGGGAAGCCAGTTCAGCTTCCGCCGCGTGATCGCGCTGGAGGACGGCATATCGAGCATGGCGAAGCGGGCGAGCCAGCCGAAGTGGGCCTCGGCATCTTCGGGCTTTATGCTAACCACCGGCACCTTCAGCCCGCGGCCGTGCGCCTCGGCTATGGCCTTCATCGGAATGCCTTCCTCGTCGACGGCGTGATAGATCGCGCCGGGTTCCGCCTTCTCGAACGCCAGCCGGTACAGCCGAGCAACGTCGGAGACATAGGCTGCAGGCCAGCGGTTGCCGCCGTCGCCGATGTATCCCGAGACGCCCTTCTGCCGGGTGACGGCCAGCAGGTACGGCACCAAGCCCTGCTTGCGGGTGTCGTGCACCTGGGGCAGGCGCACGATGGAGGTAATCAAGCCGCGACCGGTGAACTCCGTGACGGCCGTTTCGAGCCCGGCTCGCGGGTTCCACGAGGAGATCGGGCTGTCCTCCGCCGAGGGCCTGCCGTCCACATTGGCTGCCATGGCCGTGCCTGAGGTGACGACGAACGGCCGCTTGGAACCGACCAGCACCTCGCCGATCACGCCGATCGCCTTGCGTTCGTCAAGAGCGTTCTGCTCTAACTTCGAGAAGTCATGATTGAAGGCCAGGTGAATGACGCCTTCCGAATCGGCAGCTCCTTTGCGGAGGCTGTCGAGGTCTTCGAGGTTGCCGGGCAGGGCCTCGGCCCCTGCCTTGCGAAGAGCCACGGCGCCAGCCTCCGAGCGTGTGAGACCCAACACTCGATGTCCGGCCTGGATGAGTTCCGGAATAAGCGCTGAGCCGATGAACCCGGTTGCCCCGGTCACGAAGATACGCATAAGCCTAAGCAGGCTGGTGTGCCCGAAGGAAGGAATGGATTTGGCGCACGGCCAGTGGAATCCGTTCCTTTGGCTCCTTCCACGGGAACATGCTCACTTCGGCCTTGGGCGCGAGCATCGCGGCTTCCATGGCGACAGCGTACGGATGCGCCGGGATATCATCCGGTAGGATCAGCACCGGTGTCTGACAATTGCGCACGAAATCGCGCGTCACGGTGAAGACGAAGTCGGGGTGGGTGCGATACATCCTGGTCAGATATTTCTCGACCATCCCCATTGTGATGTCGGGCCGGCGCTTGACCAATTCCGGTCCCCAACCGGTCATATTGCCGTCGTAGAAGAGCGTCGGCATCTCTGGCCGGAATCCGCTGGGCTGCGCCAGTACGGCCGCGGCAACCCGATCGGGCGCCCGCTTCAGAAGATTCCAGATGAAGGGGCCGCCAATGCAGAAGCCCATCACCATGAACTTGTTGATGCCGAGATGATCCATCACACCGAGCTGGTCGTCTGTGTGTGAATCCCACGGCCGGTCGATATCGAGCGGCCCGGAGGACTCACCGGCATTGGCGTTGCGCAAGTCCGCTGCGATGCAGCGGTACTGTCCCTTGAACTCCTCGATCACGCTAAAGGGGGTGTTCAAGCCGGCGATGGTCGAGTTCAATCCCCCACCGGCAATGAGCAGCAACGGGTAGCCGGAACCCGCCTCCTCATAGCGGATGCGAACGGGGCCTTTTTCGTAGAAAGAACCGGCAGCTCCCCCTTGCGCCGTCTGCTGAGAAAACAGGCGCGGCACTGCGGCCATCGCCGTCGCCGCGGCGCCCGTTGCGAGTATGTTGCGTCTGGTCGAACCCATAATCGGAGTCCTCCTTGCCGCATGGATTACCTTCGGTTTGATCCGTTAGCGCGAAGGCATCATAGCACGGCCAGGTAAAGAAGCTAGCCATGCATCCATGCCTTGGCCCGTCTTGGCGGACACACGCAGCACTGGCATGCCCGGGCGGACCGCTTGGATGTTGGCGTTCGCGGCGTTCCAATCGAACTCCACGGCGGCGGCCAGATCGACCTTGGTCACCACCGCGACATCCGAGCTGTTGAAAATGGTGGGATACTTTAGCGGTTTGTCTTCTCCTTCGGTGACGGAGAGCAGCACCAGCCGGAGGTTTTCACCCAGGTCGTAGGATGAAGGGCACACCAGATTGCCGACATTCTCGATGAACAGATAATCCAGTTCATTCAGATTCCAATCCTCCAGCGCCTTCTCAACCATGGCGGCTTCGAGATGGCAGAGCGTTCCGGTAGTGATTTGCTTTACCGGAGCCTGGCTGCGCGCCAACCGCGCCGCGTCATTGTCGGTGGCCAAATCGCCCACCAAAGCCGCGGGACGGTGTTGCTGTTGTTTGAGCAACGTGAGCGTCTTTTCAAGGAAGGCGGTCTTGCCCGATCCGGGACTTGAAACCAGACTGACAACGAACACTCCGGCCGCCTGGAAGCGCTGTCGCAACTGGCGGGCCAGCTCGTCGTTGCGCTTCAGAATATTCTGGCGCACGTGAACAATGCGGGGTTGAGTGATCGGAGATTGGGCGCTCATTCAGCCAGCTCCAGCGCTGAGACCAGCAGTTCACGGCCGCGCACCACTTCGCTAGCCGGGGTGTCGCACTCCACGCAGCAAAACTGCTGGATGGATTGGACCGGCCGCTCAGCCTGACACCTGGAGCAGAATACGGCAATGGGAACCTCCTCGATGACCAGGCGGGAATCTTCAAAGGCGGTCTGTTCGGAGGCCAGTTGCCAGGCGGATAGCAAGGCTTCCTTGACCACGCCTGACAGTGGGCCGAGCCGGACATGGATGGCATCCACGTGAACGCCTCCACGCCGGTCTGCTTCTTCCTCGGTTACCTCCAAAATGCCGAGAGCGATGGAGAGCTCATGCATGGGGCGCAGCTCCGGGATGATGGAACGCGGCCATTGCCGCCTGTCCCAGGCTGATGCCACCGTCGTTGGGAGGGATGCTGGCGTTGGTCCAGATCCGAGTGCCCTCGGGCTCGAGCATGGTCTTGACATCATCAAGCAGCATTTCATTCTGGAAGACTCCACCCGAGAGCACCGTGGTCCGAGTACCCTCCCTTTCTGAGAGCATCCGCACCGCGGCGCATAAGCCTTCGGCCACGCCCCTCTGAAAGGCGCGAGCGATGGCGGCGGGCTCCCGACCACGGAGGCGATCCTCGACAACGGCCGCGAGCAGGGGACGGAAATCGAGCGTGGCGCCGTCGATCGGAAAAGGATAGGCATCGGAACTACCGGCAGTTCGCGCCAGCTGTTCCAGCCACATGGCGGCCTGCCCTTCGAAACTGATTTCGCGAGTAAATCCGAGCAGGGCCGCGGCTGCGTCGAATAACCTTCCGATCGAAGTTGTCTCGAAGGTTCTAATGCTTTTGTCGATCAGTTGCAAAGCATCCTGGTAGCGGCGCGAAAAAGAAAATGGCGCCTTGGATAGCGCGGGCAACTGGCCGATTTGGGATAGAAAGCCGGCCGCGCATTGCACAGGATTGCGCGCAGCCGCATCCCCGCCCGCGAGAACTGCCGTGCGCAGATGCATGACCCGGCGGAAGCCCTGGGTCATACTACCGGCGAAGAATTCCCCGCCCCAAATAGATCCGTCCTCACCGTAGCCTGTCCCATCGAAACTAACGCCGATAACGCGCTCTTCCCATGCTTCTTTCTCCGCGAGCACGGAAGCGATGTGAGCCTGATGGTGTTGGACGGCGAGCTTTTCCGGTGACGGCAATTGGCGCGCATGAACGGTGGAAACATATTCGGGATGCAGATCGTGGACGACGAGAAGATCGTCCCACCCGACCTCATACATGCCGACCAGATCGCGAATGGTCTCCTCAAATGCGCGCCGCGACCCGTATTGATCCAAGTCTCCGATGTGCTGGCTGACGAATGCCTGGCCATCCACTACCAGGGTGATCGCGTTCTTCAGGTCGGCGCCGACCGCCAGCACGGGGCGTTGAATGGGCAGCTTGGCCGCGACGCCCGGCGCGTATCCTCGGGACCGGCGCAGAATCATGGGGCCGAAAGCACCGGCTCGCGCGACAGAATCATCCACGCGGCGCACGATGGGACGTTCGCCAATGAGGAAGGCATCGGCGATTTCCGCGAGCTGCCGGCGCGCGTCGGCATCTTCATAGGCGATGGGCTCGCTGGACCGATTAGCGCTGGTCATCACCAGCGCTTCCGGTGCGCCCGCCGCGAAGAGCAGATGATGCAGCGGAGCGTAGGGAAGAAGCAGCCCCAATTCGCAATTGCCCGGAGCGACTTCAGGAAGATCCAGCATGGCCGGTACCAGGACGATGGGGCGGGCGACGGATGTAAGCAGCGCTTCGGATTGCGCGGAAAGCTCGGCGAGCCGGCGAGCGATAGCGATGTCCCGCACCATCATCGCGAATGGTTTCTCTTTCCGGTACTTGCGTTCGCGCAGCGACCGAACAGCCAGTGCGTTGTTCGCATCGCAGGCCAGATGGTAACCGCCAATGCCTTTGATCGCGACGATCTGGCCGTCGCGCAGGAGTTGAGCCGCAGTCTCAATTGCGTCAGCATTCGCAGACGGTTCCAGTCGATAATTCGGTCCGCAATGGGAGCAAGCGATGGGTTGTGCATGAAAGCGGCGGTCGAGCGGATCGGCGTATTGGGCCGCGCAGAGGGCGTCCAGCGGCCAATGCCGCATGGTGGTATTCGCGCGATCGTAGGGAAGGCTGTCGATCACTGTGTAGCGCGGGCCGCAGTTGGTGCAGTTGATATAGGGGTAGAGGTAGCGAGGATTGGACGGATCGAATAACTCGGCGAGACAGTCGTCGCATACCGGAAGGTCGGGCGAGATGCGCACGGTGGGCCGGCCCACGGCTTGACTCTCGCGAATCACAAAGTCACTCAGGCCGGTTTCTTCAGCCGCGTCCACCTCAACCGTGGTGATCCGCGCGCCCGTTGGCGCATCGCGTTCCAGCTCGGCGAGGAAGGCATCGAGCGCGTACTCGTCGCCTTCCAGATGAATGTCCACGCCATACGGCTCGTTCCATACCCATCCGGCGAGCGAGTTCGCCCGCGCCAGACGGAATACAAAAGGACGAAAGCCCACGCCTTGCACTACGCCCCGCACGCGAACCGTCCGCGCGATGGTCACAACGGCCTGCCTGCTGCTCTGCCCCTAGCTTTACCCGTAACGACGCAGCCTCGCCCTTGCCAGCCGATCTGTTTCACCTGGCCATCTTCGATGAGAACCGGTACGGTGAGCTGACCGCCGGTGGCATCAATCATGCGCGCCAAAGCGTCGGGGTCGGCTTCGACATCGTACTCGTCGAAATCCTGCCTGTGCCACTCCAGCCATTCGCGCATCTCCTGCGTGAACGGACAAGCGACGCTTCCGTAGAGCTCGGTCTTAGGCATGACGAGTAACCTCCAGGAGCTCTCGAATGATGTGGTAGATGGAGGCCTGCACTTCCTGAATGCGAGGAATGTAGTCCGACCGGACCACCAACGGAAAGTCTGCAATTTCCCGCCGCATGATTTCGCCGCCGTCATAACCGAGCAGAGCGACGGTCAGCAGCTTCCGCTTGCGCGCTTCCTCCAGCGCCTGGATGATGTTCTTGGATCCGCCACTGGTGGAGATGGCGACGGCCACGTCAGCGGGGCGCGCGTGAGCGATCAACTGCCGAAGAAAAATATTCTCCGTTCCCACGTCGTTGGCGAGCGCGGTAATGTTGGCGGGTTCGAGTGATAGGGAGATGGCGGGCACCGGGTGGTAACCGGCGGGCGGGAAAACGCAATCGAGCGCCCAGTCATTGGCGTCCGTGGCGGAGCCGCCATTTCCGAACAGAATGAGTTTGCCGCCGCGCGCCACGCGATCGCGAATGGCAATGGCGGTAGCCGCGATTTGCGCGGATTGCTCGAGCGCGGTCTGCTCCCGTAGTTTTGTGTCTTCAGCCACCTTCATCCGGATGGAAGCGGCCACATCGGCGACGAGTCCCGCGGTGGAATGTTTCTCCTGGCCCAAAAATGGATACAAGAACCCAGCGGCTCCGACATCCTGGCCGAGCTCGCGATGCTCCAAGAAAACGTGCACGGTCTCCCATAGTGTGTGATACAGGATCTCGATGATTTCCTGATGAACAAAAGGATCGCTCGCCGCGGCACGACAGGCATACGATCCTCTGGAGCCAGGCAAGGCGAGGGTCATGGCTCCACGAGCGCCGGCCGCGTCCAATGCGGCTTGGATTTCCGGATCGTCTTCCGGCGGACCGAATCCCATGACGATATCGGAGGGTTGAACAATCGCTTCGAGCCAGGGCGTGAACAAAATGGATACGTCCAGAGCAGGCAGGGCGCGCTTTCCGACGATCACGGGGTGAACGAATTCCACCGACACGTGCTGGGCGTCGGTGGCGTAAGGCCCTTTTCCAAACGCCAGAAGGCGGCCGCCTTCGAGGAAACGATCCGACATCTGCCGGCAGGCGAAAGCCAGACGCTGCGCTTCCCGCGCGAAGAATTCCTCGCCAATTCGATTCCGCTCCAGAAGCGCGTTCTCGACGTGGCTGGCGAGTTGAGGTGGAGTATCGACTAGCATATGCGCGGCAGAGGATCGCCCACCAACATGTCGATGGCGCGGACGCCGCCATAGGCATTGGCCCCGAGCAAAGTGCCCGACGGCTCCTCGCGGATCTCGCCGATGATCGTCGCCGCGCTGCCACCGGGAGACTGGTGCAAGGCCTGGAGCGCCGCAGGCGCGTACTGGGGCGCGACGATCGCCAGGAATTGGCCTTCATTGGCGATATGCAACGGATCCAGTCCCAGCAGTTCGCAGGCCCCGCGCACTGTGTCGCGAACCGGAAGCGCGTCCTCCCAGAGCATTACGCCCAGGCCGCAATCGCGTGCCAGCTCATTGAGCGAGGTGGCGACGCCGCCCCGCGTGGGATCGCGCATCCAGCGGATTCCGGGCGCGGCGACACGCGCCATAGCCTCGATTAGCGGAAGGACTGAGCGAGTGTCGGAACATAGCTCCGCTTCCAGTTCGAGCTCTCCGCGAGCGAGCAGGATGGTGATGCCATGATCGCCGATGGGTCCGCTGAGCAGCACTTTGTCGCCGGGGCGCACGGACGCCGCCGACAGCTCGATCCCCGGTATCGGCCGTCCGATGCCCGCCGTGGTGATGTACATGGAGTCGGCCTTACCGTGCTCCACCACCTTGGTGTCGCCGCCGGCGATCTTCACAGAAGCGCAGGCCGCCGCCGTGGCCATGGCGCGAACCTCGGCTTCGAGAACTTCGGACGGCAAGCCGGCTTCGAGAACGTAGGTGACCACCAGCGCCTGGGCACGCGCGCCCGAGACGGCGAGATCGTTGACAGTTCCATTCACCGCCAGTTCGCCGATGGAGCCGCCGGGAAATCGAAGAGGCTTCACAACGAAACTGTCCGCGGTGATCGCGATGCGCGTACCGTCAACGTCAATATGAGCCGCGTCGCCTAAAGGTTCAGTGGAAGTACCCATGAGCAATGGCGCAAAAAGGTCTTCCACCAGACGGCGGCTGGCTTTGCCTCCGGCTCCGTGCGCCATTTCGATCTGGGGATCGCGGAATCGGATTTTGGGAAGCACCGCATTCATTTTATTCTTCCTACGCCGGGGCCCCGATGGTGGTGAGGGGGGAATGTTTCCGATGCTCGTAATTGTAATAAGCAGCGCAGGATCCTTCCGACGAAACCATTAGCGCACCCACCGGGCTTTCCGGCGTACATTCCTTACCGAACAGCTTGCACTGTGCAGGCCGCAACACGCCTTTCAGCACTTCGCCGCATTGCGCCGCTTTGGGATCGGTGACGCGAACGCCAGGCGTCTGGAAACGCTGCTCGGCGTCCCATTGCGCGTAGCTCTCGCGGATGCGCAGAGCCGATTGCGAGATGAACCCCATGCCGCGCCATTCGAAATAGGGGCGCAGTTCGAACACTTCCGCCATGGCCCTCAGGGCGGCGTGATTCCCCTCCCACGGCACCACGCGTTTGTATTGATTCTCCACTTTCGCTTCACGCGCGCGCATCTGATGCAGCAGCATCACGATGGATTGCAGGATATCGGCGGGCTCGAACCCGGTGACCACGATGGGCCGGCCTTCATTCCTCGCGATCCATTCATATGGCCGGCAACCGATGACGGTGGAAACGTGGCCCGGACCGATGAAGGCATCGATCCGCATGTCCGGGGAATCGAGAATCGCGCGAATGGCGGGGATGATGGTGACGTGATTCGAGAACACGGAAAAATTGGGTGCGCCCTCCGCCTTGGCGCGCATCAAGACCAAGGCGGTGGATGGTGCGGTGGTTTCAAATCCAATCGCAAAGAACATGACGTGTTTGTCAGGATTCCTGCGAGCGAGATTGAGAGCATCCGACGGAGAGTAGACGATCCGCACGTCCACGCCGCGCGCCTTGTGCTGGAGCGGGCTGCCCTGAGCGCCTGGGACCCGCATCATGTCTCCAAAGGCGCAGAAAATGACGTTCGGATCGCGGGCCATGGACAGTCCGTCGTCGATTCTTCCCATGGGCAGCACGCATACCGGGCAGCCCGGACCATGCACCAGCTCGATGTTGGGAGGCAGCAGATCCTTCAGCCCGAAACGATAGATGGCATGGGTGTGGCCGCCGCACACTTCCATGAAGCGGTAGTGGCGCTCAGGATCAACCAGCCTGCGAATCTCATCGGCGGCCTTCGTGATTACGCCCGCATCGCGGAATTCGTCGACATATTTCATGTTTCGGCCCTCTCGCCGAGACCGTAGCCTTGAACCTCCTCGAGAGCGGCTTCACTCTCGCCGAGCATGGTCAGCATCTGCAATTGATCGAGCGCCTGTTCTTCGCTGATCTTGCTCATAGCGAAGCCGACATGCACCAGCACCCAATCGCCCGGCACCGGCGGATCGTCTTCGAGGAGACCGATATCGATGTGACGGCGCACGCCGGTTACTTCCACCAGCGCGCGGCTGCGCTCACCAGGGAAGAGCTCCACCACTTTAGCCGGTATGGCGAGACACATGCCTAACTCCTCAGCCCGCCTGTTTGCGAGCCAGAATATCGAACGAGCACTTCAACTCGTCCTTCAGCTTGAGCGATCCACCCGCGATGGATACCGGTTTGATGCCATAGACCGTTTGCAACAGCGAGAATTCGCCGTGAGCCCGCAGGGTGTCGCCGATGAGAGCCACTTGCGCGGAGAGTGGTTCGCTGTTGGTAACGCCGTGCAGCGAAAGGTCGCCAACCAGGTTGACCAGATACTGACCATCGCTCACTTTGCTCGCGGAGACCCTGGAACTTTCGAACACAATCTCGGGAAACCGCGCCGTCTCCAGCACCTCCTGATTCATGGTGCGCTCAATTTCGCGGCGGTCCTTGTCGCTGACGTTATTGGTGACGTTGAGCGATCCAGCTTTGATTTTGATATGCAATGCGGCGGCGTCCAATGAACTGGGCGAAAAGTCCGCCTTGCCGGTAAAATCGCGGACGGCCAACGTCGGGCTGTGGCCTAAAGCCGACAGCATTCCGCTGGCGAAGGCCCGCACGGTAAACGTGCTCATATCCGAATCGATGGCATAGTGGTCCACTGGCACTGTTCCCAAACGAGCTTACATCGACTTCAATTTCATATAGCGCTCGAAATCCGGCCCGGCGGCTTCCAGCAGCTTTCCGACGTTAAAACCACCCAGGTATCGGCGCACGATGGGGCTGGTAAGAATCATTCCGGCGCCCAGTGTCACCAGGGCCAGGCCGCCGAACATCATTAACGTGTTCCGGGATTCGTCAGAATCGCCGTTATCCGTAGCGTGTAACATTTCCATGATCAGATTGTTCCTTTCGGAGAATTCTCCAGCGCCTGTTCCAGCTTGTCGCCACGCAAGAGTTTTGCAACCAGGTTTTCGATCAAACGGGCCGCTTCGTCCACGGCCGGCAAAACGGAATCGCTCAAGCCCATATGTCCTTCGTCGCCGCCGAGCGTAGCGGGCTCGCACCCCACCAGCACGATGCGCCCGCGAACGGGCCCCATGCTGCTCGCCAGTTGAAGAACGCTAGCCGGATTCATGGCGTGGGCATCCACGACGGATTGCCCGGTGACGTTCGGCTCGATCACATACAGCGTCCCGGGAGCGTCGCCGCGGCCAGCCGCATCCACCAGAATGGTGACATCGTGACCATCGAGCAGTGCGTAGGCGAGATCATAGCCGCGAATTCCAAAGTCCTCGACCCGCACTCCTGGCGGAAACCCGACGCCGGAAAGACGGCGGATTACTTCTACGCCGAATCCGTCGTCGCCCAGAAAGATATTGCCAATGCCCGCGATGAGAATACCCGGCACGGGCTCCACTTCTTCCGTTGAGAAGAAGAAGCGATGTCCGGGCTGGCGGAGCATGCCCAAATCCTTGCCAGGATCGTCGTCCAGCACCACGGCCAGATGAAGCTTGCCTTCGTAATCCTGTTCGATGGACTCGATGACCGCGATCTGTCCGGCTAACGCAAGATCGAAAATATCGCCGCCCGCGCGGGGACGCAGCCGGACACGCGTCCCCTCCTTCACCTCAACGCCCGAAATGGTGACGCTCTCTGCCGGAGCTTTTTCCTCAAGAAGCTGAAATTCCCATTCGTTCATCGCCGCAGTACTCCGTGCATTTTCATGAACTGCTCGACAGGCATGGATTCGGTTCGCTCCAGAATCTGGCGCGCACGCTCATCGCCATTGGCCATTTCGAGTTTTTCTTCATCAGTCAGCGTCATGATGCGCAGCGTCAGAATCTCGTCGATCTCAGTTCCATCGAAAAGAGCTCCCGGGCTTTCGGGTGCGATCTGGGGGTAGTCGTACAAGATGATGGGCGATGACAACATGGTGGTACGCTGCCCAGGTTCACCCACCAGAACGGGCCAAGCGCCCACGTTCTGGCATGCCGAGGCGAGCTCGCGGAGGCGGTCGGGTGGATCCAGCAGCGAAACAAACTCACCGCCTTCGACGCTCAAGATGGTGTGTGTCGACACCAGCGAATGATGCAGAGCTTCGTCCCTTGTGGCTGCCGCGCATGCGCTGGTATTAAAAATGGTGCACCGGATGCTGTACACACCGCTGGCAACTTCTTTGGCTTCCAGTTCGACGTCCGCTTCGACAAAGTTCTGTCGCACTGGGCGCGCCATGAGATGGGACAGCGCAACGAGCGGCGAATCGAGCTGCCGCTCCATCGCACCTTGCGCGGTGAGGTGCAAAAAGCGCACGCGCACTTCAAGCGTTGCCGAGGAATCCGTGACCACCAGGCACTCGGTCTGCATCTTCCACGCATCCGCGCCAGTCTGTTGCTCCACATAACGGCGTGGATATAAAACGCCGAAGTTCCAGCGCTGTTGGTTCTTGAGCGCCGTTGCGCGATACGGATAAAGCAGATAGCCTTCGTACAAAACCGCGCTCGCAATATCCTCCACGAGTTTGGTATTCATCGGCGCACGGGCTCCCGTTCGGCGGCGGAAAGCAGGCTGGTGAGCGCTTCCTCCCAACTCTGGATGCCGTGGCGCACTTTATACTCGTACACGCGTTCAAAGACGTCTCGGCGCAGAGTGAGCCAGGCGCTGTTGGGATAATACGCGTCCATCATTTCCCGCCATACTGGAACTGCCAAACGGTAACGCGCTTCTTTGTCCCACGGGATGGGCGCCACCTGCAAGGTTCCCTGCGGACCTGTATAGAAGAGCGTGCCGCTAAAGAGCAGGCTCAACGGAATCTCGCCATCGCTGACGCCGTGAAAATACTTGGTGGCGGCGACGTTGAAATCGAAGGTGCAGGGAATCTGGAGCTCCGCAATGGTCGAGCCGGTGAAGGCCGGGATCACTACGCTCGCATGAGTCCATAACATAGTACGCAGCGTGCGGCTCCAGCGGTCCGGAGTGCCGAACAGATCGAGCAGTTTTTCCTGATCGGCTTCCGAATATCGCCTGCGAGCCGCTTCAATCTGGATCTGCACGCGCAGTGCGATGGTGTGGATGGTTTCTTCCGGATGGGCGTTCTCGACGCGCAGCTTGAGCGCCAACAGCGGTGTCACGGCGTAGGGGATTGGCTCCGCGCTCTCCACGCTAAAGCGCAGATCAGGCACGCGCAGCCTCTTTCAGCGCGCTAAAGAAGTCCCCGATTTTCTGCCATAGCTCGGAGCCTCCCGATAGTCCATGCCAGTGGGAACGTATCAGACCCACCAGCTCATAACACTTATCGATCGGCGTCAAATAGTATTCGGCAGTACCATTGAGCCGGTTCACCAGGAGCGCTTCGACATCCGATTCCATCTGGTCCAGAACGGGATTATCCTGCACGATGTCGGTCCAGGTGTCGAGCGATAGCAGCGATTCAGCGCTACCCGCGGCGCCCGGATACATCGCGAGAACGCGACCTTCGGTGCTGCTCTTCAGAAAGAAAGCCAGTCCGATTGGTATCAGCAAGCTGTCCCATTGGGCATCGCTCATCGCAAAATCCTGGAGGAAGCGGGCGCGACGCGGAACGCGTTTGTATTTGGTCTCTCCGCGCTGGGAGAACAACACCGCACAAGCGTCGCAGGTACACATGAGTTTTCGCGCCGCGGGGTCGATCAAGTGCTGATGCTGGTGCGCAACGATGGAGCCGCACAGGTCGCAATGTTCGCCGGCCTCTGGCGTACGGGCCTGGGGTTTCAAAACAAAGCCGCGCAGAGTTGCGAAAGAGGTCATGAAGTTGTCGGTACGCGAACCGCAGCCTGCAAGCTGCTCAAGGGCACAAAATTCGAACCACTGGCCTTGCCTCTGCCTCCTTCGATGATTACTTCGGCCGCATCGGGAGCGCATTCAAACAGAGACTCCCGAACCGCCTTTTCCAGCTCTTTCGATCCGGCGCCGGTAATCTTGACGCGCACCATGGCTTCGCTGACCGCGAGCGTTTCTACTCCGGCACCGCGCTCGCGCAGCACCGGCCGAACCCGCTCCAGCGCGCGCAGGACGCGCGTTTCAAAATCGTCGGGATGCAAGCCATACAACACCAAAAGACTACTGACCAACTCGTCCCGACCCATCGAATCGATCAAGCCGGCCGCGGCATCGCTGCCGCCAGCCACAATCTCGAGCATGCGCTCGATCCCCGTCCCGTGAAGCTCCATCAGACACTGGATCAATTCCCGGGCAGTGCTCCGGGAAGCCGGATCAGCGCCGGCTTCCAGCTTCTGGACCAATCCCTCAATGCGGGCCATCCGGTCCTGGAATTCCTGCGTTACACTCATTCCAATTAGTCTACTGATTCCCAAACATCTATTGGTTTCCAAACATGGGCGAGTGAACGGTCTTGAGCGTCTTGCCTTCGCCGAGATACATGTGCACGCCGCATGGCAGACAAGGATCGAAACTTCGCACGGTGCGCATGATATCGATCCCCTTGAATTTATCCGGGCCGTTCTCCTCGAAAATAGGAGTATTTTGCACCGCGTCTTCATACGGCCCCGGAGTTCCGTAACTGTCGCGCGGATTAGCGTTCCAGGGAGTGGGCGGGTAGGGATGGTAATTGGCGATCTTGCCATCGCGAATGACAACGTGATGCGACAACACGCCTCGCACCGCCTCATGGAATCCGCACCCAATGGCCTCGTCCGGGACTTTGAAATCCGTCCAGGTTTTGGTCCGTCCGGCATGCAAATCCTTCATGGCCTTTTCCATGAAATGCAGCGCGCAGGCCGCTGCGTAGGCCTGAAAGTAAGTGCGGGCACGATTACGCTCGATGGTGTTGCTCCACTTGGGAATCTTCCATTCGAATTCGGTTTCCGGGAGCATGGCCGTCTTGGGCAGATAAATCTTGACGCTCTTCCCGGTGGCCTTGACGTATCCGATGTCGACGATGCCGGCGAGCGCCGTGGCCCAGAAGCGCGCGATTGGCCCGCCTCCCGTGTCGAGCGCGAGATGATCGCCAGTGCGTTTGTCGAACCAGCGCGGCGACATCACCCAGGTGTAGTTTCCCTTAAAGTCGCGCTTCTGCGGGCGTGGAACGGTGGTTTGATTCCAGGGATGGCGCTGATCCACGGGGTTCCCCAACGGGTCCTTCTTGACGAAAGTCTCGCCCTTCTCCCAATCGTCGTAATAGGAGCTGCCGAGCAGAATCCGGATGTTCAGGTTGATGTCCACCAGATTGTGCGTGACGAGTTCACCGTCCACCACCACGCCTGGCGTGACGTACATAGCGTCGCCCCATTCAGCCATGTTCTTGTAGGTGTAATCGCATACGTCGGGATTTTGGAAGGAGCCCCAGCAGCCCAATAGAATCCGGCGCTGGCCCACTTTCTCGTAGCCCGGGAGCGCTTCGTAGAAGAAGTCGAAGAGATCGTCATGCAGCGGGACTACCTTCTTCATGAACTCGACATACTTCATCAAGCGCACCATGTAGTCGGTAAAAAGCTGAACAGTGGGCACGGTCCCCACGCCGCCCGGATAAAGGGTTGAGGGATGGACGTGACGGCCCTCCATCAGACAGAACATTTCGCGCGTCATCCGGCTCATCTGCAGGGTCTCGCGATAAAACGAACCGGTGAACGGATTGAGCGCCGTCATGATTTCCGAGATGGTCTTGAAACCGTGCAGCTTGGCCCCATTGGCCGGCGTGCGCTGGGCTTTATCCCAAACGCCGGGATTAGTCTCCTTGATCATCTGCTCGCAAAAGTCCACGCCCACCAAATTGTCCTGAAAGATGTTGTGGTCGAACATGTACTCGGCGGCTTCGCCCAGGTTCACGATCCATTCAGCGATGCTCGGCGGCCTGATCCCAAAGGCCATGTTTTGGGCGTAGGTGGCGCAAGTAGCGTGATTGTCGCCGCAGATTCCGCAGATCCGGCTGGTGATGAAATGGGCGTCGCGCGGATCTTTTCCCTTCATGAAAATGCTATACCCGCGGAAGATCGACGAAGTGCTGTAGCACTCCGCCACCTGCCGGTTTTCAAAGTCGATCTTGGTGAAGATTCCGAGGCTGCCCACGATTCGGGTGATGGGGTCCCAGTTCATCTCCACCAGGTTGCGCGGCTTGGAGGGTGTGCCAGTTGTCGGTGCTGTGATGGTGCTCATTTAGCCCCTTTTTAGATTCGCAATTCCTCTAAATATTACGATCTTGGATGAATACTACTAAATTCAATACGATCTGGGTTGATAACCCGTGGTGAGTTCCGCGCGCGGATGCCTCCACTTGGGTTCTTTGTTCACGGTGCGATTCGTGATGCCGCGCAACGCCGTCACCGCGCGTCCATACACGCCCACCGTTCCAGCGGATATGTGCGAGCCCGGAGGCGCATCCATGAATGGCATGAACTTGTCGGGAAAGCCAGGCATGGTGCAGCCGATGCAAATTCCGCCTACGTTGGGGCATCCGCCGATTCCCGCCATCCAGCCGCGCTTGGGAACGTTGCAATTGACCACCGGCCCCCAACAGCCCAACTTGACAATGCATTTGGGTGAACCGTACTGCTCCGCGAAGTCGCCCTGCTCGTAGTAGCCCGCCCGATCGCATCCTTCATGCACCGTGTTGCGGAAGAGCCAGGCAGGGCGCAGTTGATCGTCGAGCGGAATCATCGGGGCGAGACCGGCCACTTGATACAAAAGGTAGAGCAGCGTCTCCATGAAATTGTCCGGCTGCACCGGACAGCCCGGAACGTTGACGATCGGCAAACCCGCCTTGGAGCGCCAGTCCCAGCCGAGATAATCGGCCAAACCCATGGCTCCCGTGGGATTGCCCTGCATCCCGTGGATTCCACCGTAGGTAGCGCAGGTGCCGGCGCCGACAATGGCCAGAGCCTTGGGCGCAAGCCGGTCGATCCACTCGTTGGTCGTAATGGGCTGTCCGGTTTTGGGGTCCGTGCCAAAGGCCGCCCAATATCCCTCTTTCTTGATCTTCTCGTTGGGAATGGATCCCTCGACTACCAGAACGAAGGGATCCAGCTTGCCTTCCCAAGCGAGATACCAATACTTGATAAAGTCGTCGCCCACTTCAAAGGAAATGACTGGGTTGTGGACATGCACCTTGGGAAGGCCGGGAATGGCTCCCATCACGACATCTTCGATGCTCGGCTGCATGGCGGCGGTAATCGAAACCGAATCGCCGTCGCAGGAGAGACCCGACGTCATCCAGAGAACGTGAATGTCCGGGACGGGTGAAGGTTTTTGCGTGACACGCCCGTATGGAACGACATCTGCCATGGTCGGATCTCCTTCTTGGAGCGCCGCTCGGGCGCTCGTTGGGCATTTCAATTAGGCCACAGACCGCGGGAGCCTTCTAGCGGGATTCTTCCGAAAGCAATATCAGGGATTCCCCGATTTGGCGTCCGTCCAATGGGACTCGGCTTGCTTGAAAATGTTTCTGAACTCGGCCCCGACTTGCCCGAAGTTACGGTTACTCCGCCTTTTCCCAGATGGCGGATTGGATCGCGTATTGCATCAGCTCACGGGAGTTCTTCAGCGAGAGTTTTTCTTTGAGATGACTTTGGTAAGATTCGACGGTCTTGATGCTCAGGTGAAGTTCTTGAGCGATCTGGCGCGTTCCGTGCCCCTCACCGATCAAGTGAAGCACTTCGAGCTCCCGATCCGACAATGCTTCGAGCGGCGAACCCTGGGCTGCTTCGGACCGGCCCCCGCCTACGAATCGGTGCAACATTTTGTCGGCCACGCGATCACTGACGTAGATCTCACGGTTGAGTATCCGCCGCAGCGCGATCAGCACCTTTTCGGTGGCCTCTTGCTTCATGATGTAACCGTTCGCGCCGGCGCGCAGCGCCCGCTCGGCATAAATCGATTCATCGTGCATGGAGAGAATAAGGACCGGAAGGCCCGGATCTTTGGCTCGGATGTTCTTTAGCAAGTCCAGACCGTCGGGACCGTTGAGAGAAATGTCGACAATCAGGATGTCGGGCTTGTGGACGTCGATGGAGGCCAGTGCCTCTTGCATCTCCCGGGCATCGCCACAAACGGCGAGATCCGGCTCGCGGTTGATCATCTGAGCGAGACCTTCCCGCACGATGGGATGATCGTCTACGATGAAGACCTTGCGCTTGGAAGCGACGGCGGCCTTTGACCTGACAGCTACGGGGGCGCTAACGGTCATATTGTTTACTCCAGTCTCATCTTTGGAAATACGCAGGTGACGAGCGTCCCCTGATCCGCGCAGCGGGCAATTTCCAATGCACCGCCGATCATACTCACCCGATAACGCATAATCTGAAGGCCCATACCGGTGCGGTTCCCGGCGGGATCGGCGATGCCGGATCCATCATCGCGGATGGAGAGGATTCCCTCATCGCTGCCCGCGCGGAGAACGATCCCAATGTTCGTCGCCTTGCCGTGCTTGATGGCATTGTGCACGGCTTCCTGGGCGATGCGATACAGATGATTCGCGACGGCTTCATCCGGAATCAGTACCGGATCTTCACATTCGAACCGGCAGCGGACCTGAAAAAGGTCTTCCACTTCGGACGAGAACTGCTGCAGCGCCGACATCAGGCCCTCCGCGTCGGACTGAACCGGGAGCAGGCCGCGCGCCAGCTCCCTGGTTTTGTGAATGGCGTCATTCACCAGACCCACAATTTTCGCGGCGCCGGCGGCTTCCGGCCGCGATCTTTCCGCCAGCCTCTGCTCCTGCACTTTGCTCAGGAATGCGATGCCGGTAAGATGCTGCCCCAAACCGTCGTGCAGATCCTGGCCAATACGGCGCTGTTCCCGGCCGCTGATGTCCAGAATGGTCCGTTCCAATAGTTTGCGCTCGGTGATATCGGTTCCCGACGCGATCACGTACCGGACCGTGTGGCCGGAGCCGTACAGAATCGTGGTAGACCAACGGATCAGCCGCCGGTCGCCATCCCGGGTGAGCCAGTAGCTTTCTTCCTCTTTGGGCGGCGCGCCGTTGATCAGGCGATCAAACCTGGCCTGGAAACGGTCACGATCTTCCGGCGCGAGAAAGAGATCCCACACGCGCTGCCCTTCCACCGCTCGGAACGAATATCCGGAAGTCCGCTCGCAGGCGCGGTTGAATCGGACAATGCGTCCGCCAGGATCCAGCACAACCACCAGCGCGCCGACGGTTTCGAGGATCGCGGAGACCACATCGCGCTCTTCCTGCAGCTCCACCTCAGTCCGCTTGAGTTCGCTGATGTCGAAGCCGACTCCGTGAATGAACCATGGCCGTCCGTCTGCCCGGCGCATCATCTTCACTTCGCAGTGAAACCAAATTACGCGCCCGTCGCGGGCCATCACCCGGTAAGCCGATCGCAGAGGAGTGCCGGCGAAGAACATTTCGGCTGCTTCCATGCTCCAGCGCTGTTTGTCGTCGGGATGGATTTGCCGATACCAGCGGATGGGATCTTCCAGCCATTCCGTTTGAGTGAAGCCCAGGGTGGCTTCAATCTGAGGGCTCACGTAGGCTTCGCCGATGCCTTCGTCGAGATAAGCCATGAACACGACAGCCGGTATCTGTTCGACGATCGCTCGATAGCGCCCTTCCACGTTCAGCGACGGCGCCTCGGCCTCCGCCCGCTCCGCAGCGGCGCTTTGAAAGAATATGCCGGCCAGCTCGCTCAGGACGGCTTGCGCATCGGCGAGGGCCGCGGGGCTGCTCATGGCTTGCTCCCGGGCGGATGGTCCCGTTTGTATCGCCAGCTCGGTGCGCGATTGAGCGAAGCTTGAGTGAAGCGCCGCAACGCGTGAATCGCTCTGCCGTAAGTCATGACGGCCTTGGAGGACAACAGCGAACCCGGCGGTTGATCCATAAACGGCATGAACTTATCGGGGAACCCGGGCATGGTGCAACCGATGCAGATTCCTCCCACGTTCGGACAGCCGCCGATACCTCCCATCCAGCCGCGCTTCCCCACGTTGCACTGGACGACGGGTCCCCAACAGCCCAGTTTCACAATGCATTGGCGCGACCCTATTTCGTCGGCGAACTCGGCCTGCTCATAATAACCGCCGCGATCACAGCCTTCGTGCACCGTCTGGCTGAATAGCGCTGCGGGGCGCAGCGAGTCGTCCAACTCGAACATGGGCGCGCGGCCGGCGGCGAAGTAAAGCAATTCCAGAATGGTCTGCGTAAGATTATCCGGCTGGACAGGACAACCGGGAATGCAAACGATCGGGATGCCGGCCTTCGACTTCCATTTCCAACCGAGGTAGTCGGGAAGGCCCATGCAATCGGTCGGGTTGCCCTGCATGGCGTGGATTCCGCCGTAAGCGGCACAAGTGCCGGCCGCCACCACGGCCCATGCTTCGGGCGCCAGGCGATCGATCCAGTCGCAAGTAGGAATCGGCTGCCCCGTGACGGGATCAGTTCCAAAGGAAGCCCAGTAGCCTTCTTTCTTATTCGTTTCGTCCGGGATGGAGCCTTCCACCACCAAGATAAATGGCCCCAGCTTTTTCTCCGCCGCCAGACGAAAATGACGGAGGAATTCGTCGCCATTCTCCATAGCGAGAACTGGATTATGCAGCCGAACCTTGGGAATCCAAGGGATGGCCCCCAGCACCAACTCTTCGATGCTGGGCTGCGTGGCCGCGGTTAAGGCAATACTGTCACCGTCGCAGCTGAGACCGGCCGTCAGCCAAAGTATGTCGATCTCCTCGATGGGCGTCGCCGCTTGCACAGTTTCCTACCGTGCGTATTGTATCCAATCGCCAATCGAAACTATACCGGTGGAAGTCCATCTAATGAACGGCTGAGGATTCATCGGGGCAGCCTGTTAAACTGAGCTTGGAGGGAATTGACATGCGGCTTTCAAAGGTTCTGACGATGTTGGTTGTGGCTACCGTAGTGGCGGGAGTGATCGCGTCCATTCCGGACATCAAGCGTTACATCCGCATCAGCACGATGTAAACACCAGCTTCTGAACGCGGCGCAGTTCTTCGATGAGTGTCTCGATCTGGAACGGCTTGGAAATGTAGCCGTCCATGCCCGCGGCCCGGCAACGGTCGATATCTTCCCGGAGTGCATGCGCGGTCATGGCGATAATCGGCAAATGCCTTCCGGACCCATGTTCGCTGGCCCGAATCGCCTTGGTAGCTTCCCAACCGTTCATCACTGGCATCTGCACGTCCATGAGGGCCAGGTCGAAGGAATCGCGCCTAAGGACGTTCAAGCCTTCCAGCCCGTTACGCGCAGTTGTGACATGATGACCGCGCTTGGTGAGCATCGCGACAGCCACCTTTTGATTCACCAGATTGTCTTCTACCAGTAGGATACGCAAAGGCGCGTCCAATTCTTCATCGGACGCTCCAGGCTTGACGACCTTCTCATCCGTCGGCGGTTCAGCAGCCAGTCCCAACGGCACGGAGAAGTGGAACGCAGTCCCTCGCCCCACTTCGGACTCTACCCAGATGCGCCCGCCCATGGCTTCCACCAGGCGCGTGGAAATCGTCAGGCCCAACCCGGTTCCTCCAAAGCGGCGCGAAATGGAGCCGTCCGCCTGAGTAAAGGCTCGAAAAATTGCGTCTTGTTTTTCCTGGGGGATTCCGATGCCCGTATCGTCCACCGAGAACTGCCATGGGACAAGGCCATCCCGCTCCACGCCCAAGCGCTGTACCTTCAGAGTGACACTACCCTGCTCGGTGAATTTGATGGCGTTGCCCACCAGGTTAATCAAGACTTGCCGTAGCCGCGTGGGATCACCGAGCACGGAACAGTCGGGAAATGGATCGGAGAACAACCGCAGCTCGGCGCTTCGCGCGCGCGGGCTCAGCAGCCGTACCACCCCGTCTACTAAATCGCGCAACTGGAAGCTGGTAGTCTCCAGCTCCACATTTCCCGCCTCAATCTTGGAGAAGTCCAGGATGTCGTTGATGATCGTCAGCAGGGAATCTGCGGACTGCTTAATAGTCTCCGCCGCCTCGCGCTGCTCGCCAGAGAGCAAGGTATCCAGCAAGACCTGCGTCATTCCCAGCACGCCGTTCATGGGCGTCCGGATCTCATGGCTCATGGTGGCCAGGAAACTGCTCTTGGCGCGATTGGCCGATTCCGCAGCCGTGATCGCCTGCCCCAGCTCGGCGTTCATCGTTTCCAGTTGTGCAGTGCGCTCCGCCACTCGCGTCTCCAACTCCGCGTGCGCTTTTTCGAGCAACGCCTCCGCGCGCTTCATCTCCGAAATGTCAAACCCAACGCCGTGAATAAACCAAGGCTGGCCATCTTCATTGCGAACCATTTTTGCTTCGCAGCGCATCCAGACTGTATTCCCATCCCGCGCCAAGAATCGATAGGTGGACTTGAGCGGTTCGCCTGTGGAAAACAACTGGGCTGCTTCCAGGCTCCAACGGAATTTGTCTTCGGGATGCAACTGATGGAACCACAGGATCGGATTCCCGAGCCATTCTTCCTGGCTGAACCCCAGGATGCTCTCGATCTGCGGGCTCACGTAGGCTTCTCCCAGCCCGCCCTCCATTTGAGCTAAGAACACCACGGCCGGAATCTGTTCCACGAGCGCGCGGTAGCGATCATCCGCGCTGAGCGCTGGATGCTCCCGTAGCTTCTGGCCCGCCATCTCGGCGGCATAGGCGCCAGCCAACTCGAGCAGCGCAGCTTCCGCCTGACACACGTTTGACGCAGCGGGATCCAAAATGGCCGGGCTATCCCCCACGTCGCGCACGAGTCACACCCCTAGCTGCTATCGACGCATTGCAGCCTAATCTTTACTTGCTTACACTTAGCCCGAAACTGGCCGGTATTACTTGCCGTCCGGCCGAGGCATCTTCTGATCCGCCATCGCTGCGTCATAGGCGAACGCCGCCATCACCAACGCCGCCTGGCGAATGTCGGCGATGTTTACCCGGTCTGCCGTATCCATGTTCGTGTGATGGGTCCGAACATCGTAGTTTACGTAGTCCTGAATGGGATTAAACCCTGGAACGCCGGCGGCGATGAAACTCAAATGGTCGGTGCTCCCCACCGGCTCCAGGGTGTTTCGTCTCGCGCCCGATTCCTTCAGCGGCTCCAGCCATCCGTCGAAGATACGCTTCGCCCCCGCATCATTCTGCGCGAACCACCCATAGATCGGCCCCGTCCCGTTATCGATGTTGTAGTAGACGTCCAACTTCTCGCGAGCCGCCCTGTTTTTCTCGCCCGCCAGGTGCTCCAATACCCAGGCTCGCGAACCGAGCAGACCCTGCTCTTCGCCTCCCCACAGCGCTACGCGAATGGTGCGCCGCAGCGGGAGCCCGGACGCCTTCAAAATTCGCATAGCCTCCATCACCGTGGTCACACCGTCGGCATTGTCCGTGGCTCCCGTCCCTGCATGCCACGAATCCAGATGTGCGCCGATCATCACCACCTCGTCGTGCAGGGCCGGATCGCTCCCCGGCAGTTCGCCCAGCACGTTATAGGCGTTGCCCTGATCGGCATCGTAATACTTGGTCTGCACGTTGATGCGAAGTTTCACTGGGATCTTCTGTTCGAGCATTCGCACAATCATGTTGTAATGCTCGGCGCTGAGCGTCACGGAGGGCGCCGAACCGGGCCCCTCGTCTCGTCCCGTGACGAAAACCGTGCCATCTTCACCACGGCTCGGCTTGAGTAAGACTGCCGCGCCGGCGGCACTTAAGGATCGGGCTAACTTCTGTGCAGCGCTCGGCGGCGCCGCCGGAGCGTCCAGCACGCGTACGGTCGAATTGGTGGCGTAAGCAGCGGACTGCGGAACATAAGAAGGATCGCTGGGCTGCGGCCGGTCCGTTCGAACAAAATTGGTCTCCAGCGGTTGTGTCAGCACGATGGCGCCCTTCAGCTTCGCGCCCAGCGCTGCGATTTCCTCGGGCGTCTTCCCTGCTACCAGCACAGGGGCTCCCACGATCTCGCCCTCAGTGGAAGCGGACCAGCCATCGGCATATCCCAGCAAAGGAAAGTAACGCGGTTCGACCATCTCTATGCTAAGCCTTTCAAGACTCCATCCACGGCCAAACTTCCATGGTTCCAGCCGGACGTTCTTCAGTCCGTAACTGATCAGCCGATCTCGCGCGAACTCCGCGGCGCGTTTGTGCGCCGGTGAAGCCGTAAGCCTCGGCCCAATGGTCGATGTAAGCATCTCAAATACCGGCGCGGCCTCAGAGTTTTCAAAGGCCTGCTGCTTCAGTTTCGCGAGAGAGGCCCGGTCCAACGGACTATCGGATTGGGCGCCGGCCAAGCCGGCAACAATAGGAACCAGCAAACAGAGTTTGGATCGACTCACCAATCACACCTCACAAGTTGCATTCTGGCAGCTTGAGCGAGATCATTTCCCGCCCAGGTGCACCAGATCCTTTTCATTTTCGCAGTAGTTCTCGAACACGTCGGAGTCCGCCAGGAGTTCATGAGGAATTCTTACCGTAAAGGGTTTGGTGTACATCTCAAGGTCATCGAAGGTGATTTCGTAGTCCAGGTGTCCGAAGTCGCGCCGCTTGAATCGCTCGGTGGTGCGCATGGACTCGCTTCGCGGGTGACCCATCAAGTCGACCGGGATCTTGTCGTTGAACCCGGCAGTCTCCACCACCAAGGTGTCGTTCTCCCAATGACCAGTTGAGTAACCGTAAAACGAAGGGAGGTTCACTTCTTCGGGAAGTTTGCGGCCGTCGGTATGGATTTGCCGGTAGACATTGCCGGTTTCATAGACAACCATGGTCAACTTTGGGGCTTGTACGATTTTGATCGGCTCGGAGAGGAGGCCGGCCAGCGGAAATCCAAAGCTGAATCCCGGCGTGCACGCATCGTTCAAATGAGCACGTGCCGGATTTCGCATACGTTCCAGGGCCTCGGGGCGCAGCAGCAATTCGTCGGGTTTGAAGTCGAGGAGGATGTTGATGCTGTACTTATGCTGCGTCCCGACCTCCATTCCTGGCGCGTCCACCCGGATCGCATCATCAATGGCACTGCCATAGAGCCGCCTCATCTCAGCCACAGTGGTGGTCTCGTGCATCCATACCCCTGAAAGGTCCGGCTTGCCGGAGGGGTCTTTCGGGGGCTGTGCTCTGAGATCCGCTTTGCCATCGCGCGTCCGCGGTACCCCGGGCTCGCGATAGTTTAGCCATTGCGCTAGCCCGACACCTGATAACACCAACGTCAAAACCAGCAGCCGTGCGGGCATCTTTCTCCCTGAGCGCTCCACCTTGATCGCTTTCACCTTGATCGCTTTCACCTTGATCGCTTTCCGAGATGGCCGCGGTCCACTTCGTTCTCCGCGCACACATACTCCAGGACGTCGCTATCCGGTATCAGCACCTCGGTCGCTTTCACGGTGAACGGTTTAGTGTACGTTTTCGGATCGTCGATGGTCAATTCCAAATCCATGCGGCCGAAATCACGCCGGTGGAACCGCTCGCGAATCCGCAGATCCTCGCTTTGAGGGTGTCCCGCCGCATCCAGCCAGCCCTGGTCGTTGAATCCTGCAGCATCCACGACCAACGTATCACCCTCCCAATGGCCGACCGAGTAGCCCATCCACGTCGGTTGCCGATCAGCCGGAAGCGGGCGGCCGTCTGTGTATATTTGGCGGTACGTGTTGCTCTCCTCGTAAAGCACCGCGATCACTCCCGGCGTTTGAATGATCTTGAAAGGAAGATAATTGTCCAGATCACCGCGAGGGATGCCTTGCGGAACACAGCGCGTAGACGGACTCTCTCCGTTCCCGCCCTGACGGCGCTTCTGGAACAATGCGGCGCCTTCGGGTCGCATGGGCGATTCGTCCGGTTTGAAGTCGGCCAGGATATTCAGGAAGTACTTCGAGAAGGTGCGCGGGTCGTCTCCTGGAACAACAAAATCTTTGAACACGTCGCCGAACAACCGCTCATTCTCTCCAGGCGCCGCGTACTCAGCCTGCCACACCCCGGAGAGATCCGGCTTGCCATTGGGAGCCCTGGGTGCCTTGGCGGCCAGGTTCGGTTTGCCATCGCTCGTCCGCGGCGTTCCGGGCGTCGGGTAGCGCAACCATTGCCCGTCGATGCTCGTAACCAGAAACACGAATAGGGCCGCCAGCCGCGGATTCGGCATGTTCAACCTCCAGCAGTTCCATGCTACTCTAGCTGCCCCGCGGTTATTGCACATGATTGACAGCGGCCTGGTCCCGGAAGTAATTTGAGTGGTGCTTTTGATGCGCAGGCTAGTCAACCTCATGCTTCTGGCATCGTCGTGTTCAGGCCTCTTCGCGCAGTGGCCGGCTTATCCCACTGCGGGAGTTCCGAAGACCGCTGACGGAAAGCCGGACCTGACCGGCCCGGCCCCAAGAACGTCGGATGGTAAACCGGATTTTTCCGGCATCTGGAAGTTCGTCGACAGCCCTGATGCGCGGCCCGGGCCCCCGCCTCCGGCTGGAGCCAGATCCCCCGGCATCGGCGTGCGTATCCCCGGACTGCTCCAGTTTTTTGATATCGGCTCGACGCTCAAGGACGGTCTGCCGTTCGAGCCCTGGGCGGCGGAACTCCGCCGGCAGCGCGTCGCGCGAAACAACCAGGATAATCCCGACGCCCACTGTTTGCCGATCGGCCTGATGCAACTGCACACGCATCCAGAGCCGAGGAAGATGATCCAGACTCCCGGATTGATCCTGATTTTATACGAAGCGAACGCAGGCGTCCGGCAGATCTTCACAGATGGGCGGCTATTGCCGGGGAATGATGCCCAACCCTGGTGGTATGGCTACTCCACTGGAAAATGGGACGGAGACGCCCTGGTGGTGGAGACCAGCGGCTTCCGCGATGATGTATGGCTGGATGTCGAGGGTAGCCCGCTCACCGAAGCCGGAAAAATGACCGAGCGGTTCCGGCGGTTGAATTACGGGAACATGGAAATCGACATCACGGTCGATGATCGGAAAGCCTACACCAAGCCTTGGACCGTAAAAGTGCACCACCGCATTATGCTCGACACCGATTTAATCGAGTTCGTGTGTCAAGAAAATGAAAAAGACGCGCGGCACATGACGGACAAGTAACCTGCTGCGGCGAGCTACCATTTCCCGTTGTGAGCGCCGCCGTCGACGTGCAGTACCTCTCCTGTAACATGGCGGGCTTCCGTTAGATAAACGATTGCGTCGACAATGTCGGCAATATCGGATATCTCGCCCATCGGCGAGAGGCTCTGCAGAAACTCTCTGGAATCGCTTTCGTGCATGGGCGTATTCACCTGCCCCGGAGCGACGGCGTTGAACCGTATGCCTTCCTTCGCGTATTCCATGGCGAGGCTGCGCGTGATCGCCTCGAGTCCGCCTTTGGTCACCATAGGGAGCGAAGCGTTAATCCCCGCGATGGGATGCTCAACCATGGCGCTGGTCACGCAAGTGACGCTCCCGCCGCTCTTTTGCATCAACATCTGCTTGACGGCCAGCTGCGTGATATGGATGTAGCCCTGCAGGTTTGTTCCGGACAGCCTTTCGAAATCCTGCATGTTGTATTCGGTAAACGGTTTTGTGAAGAAAATGCCCGCGTTGTTGACGACACCATCGATGGAGCCAAAAGTCTCCATTGCCGTCGAAGCGATCTCGCGGGCGGTTGAAGGGTCGGCGATGTCACCTCGTACCACAGCCAGCCGATCCGACGCAGCAAAGGCGGATGCCGTGATACTTAGCGAATTGGCCACTACGTTATAACCACGCTCGAGGAAGGCGTTCGTAACGCCAGCGCCAATTCCTTTGGCTGCACCGGTCACGATCATGGTCTTGCGTTTTGTCTGCATATTCTTGGCGACTCCTTCTCGTTCCGCTAACCCACAGCCATACCGCCACTGGCCTTGGGATCGTTCTTGCGAACGATGAAGGCGAGCAGAAACATGATGCTCGCAGCGATGGTCAGCACCCAGAAAATATCGATATAGGCGAGAGTCGCTACTTGTCCTCCCATAGCTCGGTAAAGCAGGCCGTAGGCCCGCTTCGGCGCGTCGGCAGCGCTTGAGCCGGAGTGCACCAGTCGCAGGCTCAAAGCTTTGACATTGTTCTGAACAGACAGATCGAACCGACTAGTATGCTGCGAAAGCACCACCTGGTGAACTTGCGCGCGCCGCGCCAACAATGTCGTGACCATAGAGGTTCCTACACTGCTGCCGATATTGCGCATGAAGTTGATAATCCCAGCCACGCTATTGGCTTTTTCGGCGGGCATCCCGATATAGCCCGCCATGGTTACGGGAACAAACAGAAGGCCGAGCCCTACCGATTGAATCAAACGCAGGATGGTAGCCGACTTGAAACTGATCAACGTATCCAGTTGCACCGTGGAGACATACATCCCGATCGCCAGTGCCAGCCAGCCCGCGGCGATGATGTATTTGGCTGGATATTTTCCGGCCAGCATGCCGACGATGGGCATCAGCGCCAGTACCACCGCGCCGCCACCCGACAGAACCAACCCGGCATTTTCCGCCGTGTATCCCAAGACGGTCTGGAGAAATTGCGGCATCGTCACCAGTGCGCCGAATAGCAGAACGCCGAAGATAAACATCATGACGTTGGCAGTAGCGAAGTTGAAATTCTTGAACAGATGCACATCGATGATGGGCGTCTTGTGACGCCACTCCCAGATCACCAGACCAAGCAGACAGACCACCGAGATGATCACCAGGCGGGTGATAAACGTGGAGCCGAACCAATCGTCTTCCTGTCCCTTATCGAGCACCACTTGCAGCGCGCCCACGCCCAAGGCGAGCAGCGAGATGCCAATAAAGTCGACGCTCACGCCGGCCCTCTTCGTCCGCTTTAGGAACGGCGGATCTTCAACCAGCTTCATAACTAAAAATACGGCCAGAATTCCTACCGGCAGGTTGATGAAGAAGATCCAGCGCCACGAATAGTTATCGGTGATCCAGCCGCCCAGTGTCGGTCCGATGGTGGGCGCCATGATCGCTGTGATTCCGTAAAGTGCGAACGCAAGGCCCCGCTTCTGCGGCGGGAACGTGTCGGCCAGGATGGCCTGCGCCATGGGCTGGAGTCCGCCGCCACCGGCGCCCTGGATCACGCGAAACAAGAGCAGCATGTTCAGGCTGGTGGCGCTGCCGCAGAGCACCGAAGCCACCGTAAATATGAAAATGCAGACGATGAAAAAGCGCTTTCGCCCGAACAGGCTGGCCAGCCAGCCGCTGATCGGCAGGACGATGGCATTAGACACCAGATACGACGTGAGTACCCAAGTGCTCTCGTCGTTGCTCGAACCGAGGCCTCCCGCCATGTATGGCAAAGCCACATTGGCGATGCTGGTGTCGAGCACCTCCATGAACGCGGCCATCGCGACCACCACGCCTATGAGCCATGGGTTAAATTTCGGCCGCCAGGGGACCTCAGGAGCGGTAAGTAAGTCCGCGCTATCGGACATAAACCTTCGGCTCCACGGACATGCCGGGTCTCAGCCGGTGGTCATTGTTCTGGTTGGGATCGATATCGATTCGGACGGGAAGGCGCTGCACTACCTTCACGAAATTCCCCGTGGCATTTTCCGGCGGTAGCAGGCTGAGTATCGAACCGCTGGCGCCACCGATACCGGTGACTCTACCCGTGTATTCACGGTCATATGCATCCACGCTGAACGTGACTCGCTGGCCCGCTTTCATATGGCGTAACTGGGCTTCCTTGAAATCGGCCGTGACCCAAATGTCATCCAAAGGTACAACCGCCATCAACTCCTGACCCGGTGAGACGTTACTGCCTACCTCGACGCTCTTCTTTTCGATGATGCCGCTTACCGGAGCGACGATCGTGCAGTAGCTGAGATTCAGCCGGGCCTGGTCAACAGCAGCGCGTTTTTGCCGCACTTGGGCTTCCGATGTTTTGGCACGAGCCTGGCTAATGGCAACCTGTTGCGGCGCCGTTAACGCGGCTTGGATGGAGGCATCCGCCTGCTCGATGCGGGCATTGGCTTGGTCCACGGCGCTCTGCGCGACACGGATATTGTCCTCCGCTTCGGCCACCGCTGACCGGCGTGCGTCTACGGTGGCGTTCGCGGAGTTGGCGTTGTTAACCGCCGTATCGTAGATTTGCTGCGAAATTTCATCCTTGTCCACCAGCATTTTGTACCGAACCACATCGTCGGCAATCCTCTTGTGTGTTGCCTCGGCTTCGCGCACATTGGCCTGGGCGGTAATTAGACGCGACCGTGCGGCGCTCAACTGGCGCTGGGCGCCCAGCAACGCCGCTACCGCGTCCACTTTGCCGGAACGCGTGGAGGTCAACTGGCTGCTGGTGGTGGTGGAGGTAACGGGTACATCGGTGCGGTAGCCTTGGTAGCTGGCCTCGGCCGCGGCCAGGTCCGCCTGGGCTTGCTCCAGAGCGACAGTGTAGTCCTTGGGATCAATGCGGGCCAACACGTCGCCGGCTTTCACGTAGCGCTCATTGTCGATGGGCACATCTACGACGTAGCCGTTGATCCGCGCGCTGATCGCGTTGATGTTGCCATCCACTTGAGCGTCATCCGTGTCTTCGTACGCGCTGAAATACTCCCAGGCGTAGTAAGAGCCGGCTGCCACTGCGGCCAAGATGATCAGGCACACTATCGCGCGAACCAGCGTTTTCCGTCCTTTATTGGGCGCGTTGGAGCTTGGTGGCGCCTCCGGGCGAAGGGAATCAGCCGGCCGCGTACCTGCCGATGGGCGTTCTGCTGTTGTTACTTCAGGCATGGCTACTTTACCTCCATGAATTTCTGAATCCGTTGTTCGGTAGACCCCAGGGCGCGCGCGAGTTCGACTTTCGACAGGTTGTGGGCGTACAACGCGGAGATCAAGTTGTCGTTGGCCACGGCAACCGATCCCTGGGCCTGCACCACCTCAATCGTGTCGGTGACTCCGGACGCGAAGCGGTCTTGGGCTTGCGTCAAGGTCTGGTTCGCGAGGTCGAGATTGCTCTTTGCGACTGCTACCTGGTCGGCGGCCGACTGCATGTCCAGCAAAGCCGCTCTCACTTGATAATCTATCTGGCCGCCAAGATCGCCCAACTCATCCTGCCGCTGCTTCAACGTCGCGCGGGCTTGAATGATGTCGCCGCTGATTCGGCCCCCGTCGAAAATATTGAATTTGGCAGCGGCTTGGAAGGTGAACGTTCCGTGGGAGTTGTTGAGCGTCGTTCCGTCAGCTCCGTAATCCGCGGTAACGCCCACGGTGGGGTAGCGCTCGGCGCGCGCAGCACTCACGAAATTCTCCGCGGCGCGCACGGAGGCTTGGGCGCTTTGGAAATCCGCGCGCTGTTCGAAAGCGGCTCGATCGGCCTGATCCGGAGTCATCGCTTCCAGCGGCGAGTAGGGTTCTGTATCGACGATCGTAAGCTCTTGGCCCGGCGGCAGGCCGATCACCCGTCCCAAAGCCAGCTTGTCTTTGGCGACCTGATTGTTCTGCGCGATCAGTTGCTGTTGTTCCTGCTGCAGCTCGACATGCGCCCGAAGTACATCTATCGCAGCCGTGGTCCCGGCGCGTTTCTGGTCGGCGGTGCGGTCATAGATGGCCTCGTCGGTTTCCACCTGCGCCCGTAAGGCCTGCACCCGCGAAGAACCGGCAATCACCAGCAGGTAGGCATTGGCCACGGCCTGCACTACTAAATCGCGAGCGTCTTTGAATGACAGCTGAGCGGCGCGCTCGCCCTCTTTGGCGCCGTGATAGCTCTTGCGGAGCCCATAATCGAAGACGCTAAAGGAAGCGTAAGCGCGCGCATCCGTATATTGGAAAGGGCCGACGATCGCCGGACTCGAAAAGTTTCCAATGTGGAAGTTAATCCCTTTGGTTAGCAGGTCCACTTGCTGGACGTTCTCGCTGACCGCCCCGTTCACTTGCGGCAGAAGCGCGCTCAGGGACCGCAGCCGCTCACCGCGCGCGCTTTCGCTCACCTGTCCGCTGACAAGCAGACCTAGGTTCGTCTTGAGGCCGCGATCGATCGCATCACGAAGCGTCAGCGCGACAGGAGTGGGCGAAGCCACTCCCATGGGAACGCTGCCTTGAAACTGAGTTTGTTGCCCAAACAGTGCTGAACCCGCGATCAGGGTGGCGGCGGCAATGATTCGCTTGGAGTCAGCGAGGCTAGTCATAATGGCTCCTTTGCGGCTAAGCAGCCTTCCGAGCTGCAAGCAATTCAATGAGCGCCCGGGCCGCGACAGTGGAGGAAGCCGGATTCTGGCCGGTCACCACGCGACCGTCGACTATCGCGAATGGCGCCCAGTCCGCTGCCTTCTCGTACATACCGCCGACTCTCTTCAGCTCGTCTTCCACCAGAAAAGGCACCACGTGGGTCAAATTGACCGCGGCCTCTTCGCCATTTGTAAAGCCGGTTACACGTTTGCCTTTGACAAGGGGCTGGCCCTGGTACATTACGCGATGGAACACGGCCGACGAGTGGCAGACAGCGGCCACAGGCTTGCCGGAGTTGTAGAAAGACTCGATCAATGCGATGGAGTCAGGGTTATCGACCAGATCCCACATTGGACCGTGGCCCCCCACGTAAAATATGGTGTCGAAATCCGTCGATTTCATGTCGGAGAGCTTCACTGTCTGAGATAGTTCCTTCTGTGCTGCCGTATCCTGCTTAAACCGCGTCATAGCCGGAGTTTGATTCTCGGGCAAGTCGCTCTTTGGATCGATCGGGGGCTGTCCTCCTTTGGGCGAAGCCAGCGTCAGTTCGACACCAGCGTCCCGGAAGACAAAGTACGGTGCCGCAAATTCCTCCAGCCAGAAGCCGGTCTTGCGGCCGGTGTCGCCCAATCGATCATGCGACGTTAGCACCATCAGTATTTTCATGTTCCTTCTCCTTCGGTACCTGTGAGCGCAAGTTGCGCACCACGGCGAAGGTATAGAAACGAAAGACGGAAGTGGAGACGGGCGGCGTCTTCCGTCGACGCCTCGACACTGAATGCCGTCAGGTCCGGTTACGTCCCCACGTATCCTACAGATGTGGCTAGTAGATACGGCTGCCGGAAGCCTGGCATCAAATCTGCCAACGAACTGACGGAGTTGGCTATCTGATGGGGCGGCTTCTATCAATCAATGTCGGGCTTCCTCGTGACGTGGCGTGGAAGGGCCAGAACGTCCACACCGCGATTTGGAAGCAACCAGTGCAGGGCAGGATTCGAGCCCGTCGCCTGAATCTGGAAGGCGATGGACAGGGGGATCTTGCCGGACACGGAGGCGAACACCGCGCCGTCATGGTGTATCAAATGGAGGCTTACCACCACTGGGAAGCACAGCTCCACCGCAACGATTTCTCGTTCGGACAGTTTGGTGAGAATTTCACTGTGGCCGGTCTGCCCGATGACGAGGTTTGCATCGGCGATCGATACCGCATTGGGAGCGCGCTCTTCGAGGTCACTCAGCCGCGCGTCACATGCTATCGCGTGGGCATCAGGATGGCAGAGCCGGCCATGGCTGCTCTGCTCGTGTCACATCACCGGCCCGGCTTCTACTTTCGCGTGCTGGAGGAAGGCGAAGTCGGCGCTGGGGACGAAATCGTGAAGGTGGCGGATGGCCCCGAACGCATCACTGTGGCAAACATTGATGCGCTGCTGTATTTACCAAATCCCGCGCGCGAACAACTGGAACTATCCCTGCGAATTCCGGCACTCAGCCAGGGATGGAAATCGTCTCTAAAGGCGATTGCGGAGAACAAGACTTCGGACGCAGGGAATCCCGGGCTCAAGGCTTCAGGCGGCCCGCCGCCTGCCTGGCCAGGCTTTCGACCATTACGCGTCGTCAGAGTAGATCGAGAAGCTGCCAATGTGATCTCGTTATCGCTCGCACAATCGGATGGGGCGCCTCTGCCCGCAGGTCTGCCAGGACAATTTCTGGTGTTACGTTTGCGAACAACGCCGGACGGTTCCATGCTGCTCCGGAATTACTCGATGTCGGGCCTGCCCGGCGCCGGAGCTTATCGCGTGAGCGTCAAACGAGAGACGAACGGCGTTGTCAGCTCGTATCTCCACGACCACGTACAGGCCAGCGATATTTTGCAAGTGAGCGCGCCACGGGGCGGCTTTACGCTGAGGTGCGGCGATGGCCCGGTAGTTTTGCTCAGTGCCGGCATTGGGGCCACGCCGGTGCTCGCCATGCTGCACTCGCTGGCTTCGGCCGCGTCGCGTCGCGAAATCTGGTGGATCTACGGAGCGCGCAACCGGGCCGAGCACCCGTTTGCGAAAGAGTCGCGTGGGCTCCTCGAAACGCTCGTGAACAGCCGAAGCCACATTGTTTACAGCAAGCCCGACGCGGACGATAAGCCCAGTGTGGATTACGACTCGGTTGGACACGTGGACCCGCAGCTCCTCGATCGGCTCGATGTACCTCGCGTTTCGGATTTCTACCTGTGTGGCCCAGCGTTATTCCTGAAACAACTGACCGAGGGCTTGAAGACCTGGGGCGTCGATTCCTCACGAATTCACGCAGAGGTGTTTGGGCCGGAAGCTTCGTTCACACCAGGAATTGCGCCAGCGTCCCACCCGCCGGTTCACCCTCCCGCGGGCCAGCCCGGCTCCGGCCCTCAAGTTTCATTTACTCGAAGCGGGCTCATTGTTCCGTGGGATTCACGCTTTTCCAGTTTGCTGGAACTCGCAGAGGCATGCGACGTTCCCGTTCAGTGGTCGTGCCGTTCAGGGGTCTGCCATACCTGCGAGTGCGCATTAATCGGAGGGACAGTCCACTATGAGCCTGATCCACTGGAGCCACCAGCCACAGGCAACTTGCTGATCTGCTGCTCGACACCATCTGGCGAGGTCGAGGTTGATTTGTGATCGCTAAGAGAATTCAGAAGTCAGAAGTCAGAATCCAGAATGGGGGTAGCGGCCCTTCGGTCCACATTCTGAATCCTGAATTCTTGAATTCTGAATTCCGGTTTCCAACTACTCGCTCAACCTCTTCGGACCACTCACGAACGGGTTGCCTCGCTCGTAGAAGCGCAGTTTGCGATCCACGTTGCGCGTCAAACCGATGCGTACACTTTCGCCGATAGCGCCCGTTTTCTGCCGGCTCGCCGCGAGCCAGAGCGGACCGGCGGCGCATAGGTCCAGACCATCTTGCGCGAGATCGATCTGCATCGCCTGGGCTAGCCGGCCTGGCCCCCGGGCCAAATCGAGCAGGCTCGCCGCGCCGCGGAAGTGTTGCATCCGATCGATTCCCTCGATTGGTTCGAGGGCACGCAAAAGGACTCCGGCGCCCACTCCCACCGCCTCGCTCGTCACATTCAACATGAACGATGACCCGTAGGTGAAATATACGTAAGCATGCCCGCGTCCAAGAAATAGTGAGGCATTGCGCTGCGTCTCTCCACGAAATGCGTGACCGGCGGAATCACCCACCGGATAAGCCTCCGTCTCGACGATGCGCCCGGCGAGCCTGCCATCATCGGTATCATCGTCCGGATCATCGTCTGCATCATGGACCACTACTTTGCCAATCAGGTAGCGTGCCAGCTCCACGGTATCTACCGGAAGTTCCGTTCGACGGAGACGCCGAAGACGGCCCAGAGAAATGGTCTCGCCTGCAGGTTTCATTGGTCTCAAAGCGGCTGGAGTTCGCCGAGCATCGTGGGGATAAGTTCGGAAACGGTCGGGTGAATGTGCATGGCCCGTTGAATGACCGTATACGGCGCTTTGGCATACATCACGTCCAGGATGGAGTGAATGGCCTCGTCGCCGCCGGTTCCAAGGATGGCGGCTCCCAGGATTTCGTGAGTTTGGGCATCCACCATGATCTTCATAAACCCCTGCGTCTCGCCCTTTTCAACGGCGCGGCCAACCCTTGTCATCGGCCGCCGCCCAATCAGCGCGGGGCGGCCGCTTTTGCGAACTTCTTCCTCAGTCAAGCCTACGCGGCCGAGCGGAGGATCGATGTACAGAGCATAGGCGGTAATGCGATCGCTGACTTTGCGCGGGTTGTTGTCGAGAAGATTGGCGCCCACGATTTCAGCGTCGTTAAAGGCGGTGTGTGTGAATTCGCCTTTTCCGTTGCAATCCCCTAACGCCCAGATCCCAGGGCTACTGGTGCGCAACTGGTCGTCCACAACAATGTATCCGCGTTTGTCGACGGCAACGCCCGCGTTGCTGAGCCCCAGGTTATCCGTATTTGGACGCCGTCCCGCCGCAAGCAGGACATGTGACCCACTTACCTCGCGATCGCCGATGGCGCAGTCAACCTGAGCGAGAATCTCCTCGCCGCGCCTCGCAAAGCCGAAACAAGTTGCGTTGGTCCGGACATTGATGCCTTCGTGCTCAAGGATTTCTTTAATGGCGGTCGAGACATCCTCATCCTCGTGCTTCGCCAGGTGCGGCGCTCGCTGGATAATGGTGACTTCACTCCCAAACCTGCGGTACATTTGCGCGAATTCCAGGCCGATGTAGCCGCCGCCTACGATGATGAGGTGACGCGGAAGGAAGTCGACGTCCATGATGGAGCTGTTGGTGAGGAATGGAATATCTTCGATACCGGGCATTTGAGGTAACACGGCGCGACCGCCTACGTTGATGAATATCCGATCCGCCGTGAGCCTTTCCGAGCCGACGCTTACCTCTTTCGCGGACTCGAAGCGGCCGTGCCCCTGGTACACGGTGCAATTTGTCATCCCTCTCAGCCAGCTCTCGACGCCTGTTCTCGACTGCTCCGAAATCGTGTCCTTCCTCGCCTTGACGAGCTTCATATCGACGCTCACCGGGCTAGGGTTGATTACTCCGTAATCGGCAGCGCGGCGAACCATGTGGGCCGCATACGCGCTTGCGACCATCGCTTTGGTGGGTGTGCAGCCGGTGTTAACACAGGTGCCACCGAACAATTTGCGCTCAGTGATCGCAACTTTCATTCCCGCCCCTGTCAGGCGCTGGGCAAGGAAGGGGCCAGCTTGGCCGGTTCCGATGATAATCGCGTCGTAGGTCTTAGCCATCAACAGAGAGTCTGCACGTGCGGGGCCATGTCGACTACGACCCTGAGCACATTGGCCGCGGTTCATGTTTGTCAGGAATGGGCGTCGACAGTCGGCTGTCGGTGTCAGGCCCATGGCGCGAGCTTCCTCCGGCGAGGGTGGACCTCCCGGACGTTGTTCCGGCTCATTCGGGACCACAACACGAGAACATGGCCGACGGTCGAAGGAGAGATTCACGCGTCGGGTCGCTCCAGCTCTTTCTATCCCACAGCCGAAATTTCGTACATGTACTCCGTAAACGGCGGACGACATTTTGGCATTCACGCGAGAGCCTACTTCTTCCGTAATTCCGCCGAGGAATACGCAAAGCGTTTTATCCCGAAATGGAAAGTAACCGTTCGCTACGGCGCGGTCGATCCTGATAAGTCGTTGGTGCCGGCTCACGATCAGCTTGCACACCCGGATTGGGCAACCCGCTATCGCGGGGATGACGTCCCTGATTAAAGCGGTTTGGGGTCCTTGTCCCATCCATGGAAGGCCGACAAGTCGCCCGCGTTCCAAGCCTCGCGGAGTCCAGGAGTCTTCAGATCCCAGTCGGGGCGGATCTCGCGCGTCACCGCCCGCAGGTCGTGCCAGAGGTCGGCGACAGAGGGCCGGCCCCAGAACCAATAGCCGTTATAGACGCTGTGGAGGATGAGTCCCGGCTTGAGCACGAGCGTATGCGGGATCATCGGATTATGCTCCGGGTCGGTGTATTCCGCGATGTCGAAGTCCTTTTGAATGGTCCTTTCGGTGTCGGAGAGGAAGGTCCACTGGGCGCCCACCGACGCGCGAAACTCTTGCAGACTGTGGTGGTCATCGGTGGAGATCGTAGCAATCTGGGTATAGCCGACAGCGATCTTCGGATAAAACGCGGCAAGGTCCAGATGCTGCTGGTGTTCCTTCGGGCAGAAATGGCCGCGCGCAAGCGTCAGGATCAGGGGATCATCGCCTTGGAGTTCGCTGAGCCTGAGCGGTGTGCCCGTGTGATCGGGCAACCGATAGTCGGGAAAAACGCCGCCGGGTACCAGGTCATAGCGCATGCTTGAATCCTTTCATAGCTGCTTCCCGTAGCTCCTTCTGAGTCCGGTCACCTCAGTAACTTGTCGGCAAGCCAGGAATCAACACTGAGCTTTCCCGGACCGGAGCAGAGCAGCCAGATAAAGAAGAGCACGTACAGGACCTCTGGAAGATAGAGGAAATCGTCGAGCCAGTTCAGAGGCGAAAGCCCTTTAGGCATGGCGAAAAGCTTGGTGGTCAGGATGGCGACCAGCATATCGACCAATAAAGCCAAGCAGGCCGGGAACGAAAGAAACCCAACGGCCAACAAGCATCCGCCAACGAACTCGACACCCGACACGAAATAAGTCATCAGGTGGGGAAACGGAACTTTAGCCTCAACCAGCGTTTGGTACATAGTTTGCGCTCTAGCGGCGACAAACAATTTGTTGGCCCCCGAGATGGCGAAGAACAGCCCGAGCGCAACGCGCACCAGCAGGATGGCATATTGTTCCAAATCACTGCTGCCCAGCAGGACTAGCCGTTTCCAATCCACCTCTTATCCCTCCGTCGGCCTCGACCTCCCTATTATGTGTCCATCCGTTCCACCCATTGAGCGCGCGATGCGGGCGCCACGAATGGATCCGCAAAGTACTGTGTTTCCCGCGCAACCTTGTCGCCCCTGAATTCCATGATGCTCACGGTGTAGGACGGCTTGTCGTCATAGGTCAGGATGAATTCGGTGACCCAAAGATCACCGCCGCCAATGATTCGCCGGATCGTAAACCGCTTTTTGTTGGGCTGACTAGCGCGCTGGTTCTGTATGTTGCGCCGGCCGCGGGTTCGCTCGCCTGACTGCGGGTATTCCAGCACCGCGTCCTCGTGATAGATGCGGTGCTCCGTCTCAAAATCGTTGGCATCGGACGACGCCCAATGCTGATCGAGTGCCGCACGGATCTGGCGATCTCGCACTCCAGAATACTGCTCATTCTCTTGTTGATCGTTCATCTTGACTTCCATGATCACCCACCTGCCGATGCAGCGTACGCTACCGCGCCTGTGAACGCAGGCTCAAGCGGTACTGACCGGCGCCGTTGGGACCGTCGAGGTTCGATACCGAGTTTGCGCATCTTGTAAATCAAGGTGGTGCGCGGCAGTCCCAGTCTCTCGGCTGCCCCATCGCGGCCGCCGATCATCCAGCGGCTCTGTTCCAGCACTTCGAGGATATGATCGCGGGACGCCTCGGCAAAGGTCTGTGCCGCGCTGGCTGAGGGCTGCTTCGTCATACGACGCAACTCCGTCAACGTGGGACGCAACACCGGCCCAGGTGAAAGGACGACCGAGCGCTCGATGAAATTCTGCAGCTCGCGAATGTTGCCCGGCCAATCGTGCAACTTAAGGCATTCCATCACTTCCTCGGGAATGTTGTCGATCGGCTTGTTGAGACGGGCTGAGAATTTGCGGACGAAGTATTCGACCAAAGCAGGAATGTCGGAACAGCGCTCGCGGAGAGGTGGAAGAAAAATGGGGATGACATTCAGGCGATAAAACAGGTCCGCGCGAAATTGACGGGCTGACACCAATTGAGCGAGATTCTGGTTAGTCGCCGCCACAACGCGCACGTTAACGCGTATGGTCCGCCCGCAACCCAGTCGCTCGAACTCCCGTTCCTGCAGAGCGCGCAAAAGCTTGGGCTGCAACTCCAGCGGAAGGTCGCCGATCTCGTCCAGGAACAGCGTCCCGTTATCCGCTTGCTGGAACCGGCCCATGGTCTGCGTGACTGCGCCAGTGAAAGCTCCTCGTTCATGGCCGAAGAGTTCGCTCTCCAGCAGCGCACTTGGGATCGCGGCACAATTCAATTTTACAAACGGTCCGCGGCTCCGCAGACTCTGATTGTGAATGGCACGGGCGATGACTTCCTTGCCCGTGCCGGTCTCGCCCTGGATCAGCGTGATCGAATCGCTTTTCGCTACGATACGAACCTGATTCAAGACGTTTGCAAACGCCGAGCTATGACCCACGATGTCGTTTTCGACGGGGTGAGCAATGACAGTCTGTTCAAGCATTGTGCTTTGCCTCCATCTCTCCGGTGGATGCACTCGCCGCTCCAAGTCCGAAGGCCTCGCTTTCCCGTGTAGTTTGATCGAGTTGAATCTGCCCTCATCGGGGCAAGTGTCAAGCCCGCGGACAATAGAGGCGTAGATTGACACTCCGGACGCCGATAAGGGACAGTTAACGCCAACCGAGAGCTGGGGCCACAGTAGTCAGAATTGCTTCCAGGACATGCGAATTGTAGGCAACGCCTAGTTGGTTTGGGACGGTGAGCAATAGCGTGTCGGCCTCGGCGATCGCCTCGTCCTTCCGGAGCTGTTCGATCAGAATGTCCGGCTCATCAGCATAGCCACGGCCGAAGATAGCCCGTGTCGTTTCGTCCAGGTAGCCGATCGTGTCCTCATCCCGGCCTCCGCGTCCGAAATAGGAACGATCGCGGTCGTCCATCAACGCGAAGATACTTCGGCTGACCGAAACGCGGGGAGTGCGAGCGTGGCCAGCCTCCTTCCAGGCTGCGCGAAAGGCGCGAATCTGGGCGGCTTGCTGGATGTGTAGCGGCTCGCCGGTCTCGTCGAATTTGAGGGTTGAAGTTTGCAGATTCATTCCGAGCTTGGCGGCCCAGGCAGCTGTCGCATTGGATGCCGACCCCCACCAGATTCGATCGCGCAATCCTTCGGAGTACGGTTCCAGACGCAGCAGCCCTGGCGGATTGGGAAACATCGGATGTGGGTTCGGCTGAGCGAAGCCCTTGCCCCGCAGCAGATCGAGAAATTGTTCCGCATGCCGGCGGCCCATGCCCTCATCGTCCTCACCCTCATTCGGGCGGTGGCCAAAATAGCGCCAACCTTCGATCACCTGTTCGGGCGATCCGCGGCTGATTCCCAGCTGCAGGCGCCCGCCAGCGATGAGATCCGCAGCGCCGGCGTCCTCCGCCATATAGTGCGGGTTCTCATACCGCATGTCGATCACTGCTGTGCCAATTTCAATACTTCGCGTTTTGGCGCCGACCGCCGCGAGCAGTGGGAACGGTGATGCCAGTTGACGCGCGAAGTGATGCACGCGGAAGTAGGCTCCGTCCATTCCCAGGCGCTCGGCTTCCACCGCCAGGTCAATGGACTGCAGGAGCGCGTCAGCGGCCGACTGCGTTCGTGACTGCGGCGAAGGTGTCCAATGGCCGAATGAGAGGAAGCCGATTTTCTTCATACCGATTTTGTTCATACACGATAAGTTTACTGTTCCGTCCGAGTTCCTCCACCACCTGGCGCGTTTCGATAGAATAAGCCGTCCTGTCCATCGTGGCAGTGCTTGGAGAATGTTGACTACGAAGTGAACCAGGAGGCCACCATGCGTCTTCAGTTATTCTGTGCTTTCATTTTCGTCATGTGCAGTTCCAACGCTCAGACCACTGCAACACAGGCGAACCCGAAGCAGGCGCCCGATCCCAGAAGCTTAGTTCTGCTCGGCGACCGGTTCAAACCTCTGAAGTACGACGAAATGACTCCCGAGCAAAAGCTCATGATCGATCATCTGCTAGCCGGCGAGCGTGGCGGAGCACGCGGGCCATTCAATGTTCTGCTGCGCAGTCCCGAGGTGGGCGACTTCGCTCAACGGTTCGGCGGATCCATGCGTTTCCGCGCGGCTATCCCGAAAGACGTTTCCGAGACCATCATCATCATGACCGGCCGCTTCTGGATGGCGCAGTACGAGTGGAACGCTCACAAAGCAGCGGCTTTGCAAAACGGCGTTAAGCCGGAGATCGTGGACGCCATCGCGAACGGCAAGCGTCCCAGCGGGATGACACCCGACATGGAAGTGGCCTATAACTTCATCGATGAACTGCTTACGACACACCAGGTGACCGACGCCACTTTCCAAGCTGCCAAGGATAGATACGGCGAAAAAGGCATTGTGGACATGACCGGGCTCAGTGCATGGTACTGCTTGGTCTCAATGGCGCTCAATCTGGACCGTTATCCGTTGGGTCCAGGTGTGCTTCCCGAACTGAAGCAGCTCGACCATCCGCTTCCCGTGGTTGGACTTGGGTTTGCGACGCCGATCCCCGGGCCAACCTCTCCGGCGACCACCACATCCACCGTGAATGGCAAAACGTTCAGCCTGAGCGGTGACAGATTCAAGCCGCCGATTTACGAACAGATGACACCAGAGCAGAAACAGTTCGTCGACACGGCGCTGGCGGGACGCGGCACCGGAGGCAGTTTCAACATTTCCCTTCGCAGCCCAGCGGCAGGAGAGCTCTTCTACGCCATGGGGGAGCGGGTGCGTTTCCACATGTCGGTTCCGGACAAACTCAAGGAGCTGGCGATCCTGCTCACTGCTCGTTACTGGGCTGCCCAGTTTGAATGGCTCGCCCACCGGCGAGCTGGCGCGCAGGCCGGGCTGAGCGAGGAAACGATCAAGGCCATCGCCGAGGGCAGGCGGCCGGTTGGCATGTCGGAGGACGAAGAGACGGTCTACACCTTCATCACTGAGCTGTTCAAAACCAGGCAGGTGGACGACACCACTTTCGCGGCCGCTAAGAGCCGGTTCGGCGAACGCGGTGTCGTGGATTTGTTGATCAGCGCGGGCTATTATCAGATGGTTTCGATGTTCATGAACGTTGACCGCCTGCCGCTAAATGCCGGCCAGCAATCCGAACTGAAGTACCTGACGGTGCCGCTTCCCTGAGAAGCAGAAAAGGATGACATGAAACTTTACACTGTAGTTCACGTGGCATGCGCCGCGATTGCGGCGATCGGCACATCATTAGCGCAGAACGTACCGGAACAATTCGTTGTCAGCGGTAAGATTGCCGAGAAGATTCAGGATTTCACTACCATCAATCTGGCCACCGCGGAACGCATCTCAGAGGTGTGTGAGAACGCTGCCGCTGCCGAAGGCGTGCAGATCAGCATCATGGTGCTCGACAAGGACGGCAACCATGTCTACATGGATCGCATGGATGGCCAAGGCTATCTCAATATAGCGACCGCGGAAATGAAGGCGCGCACCGCGCTCCTGCTACGCGCGCCCAGCAAGAACCTCATGAATAACCTGATCCAGGACCCCGCCAGAGAACTGCAGTACATGCAGTTCAACGAGTTTGCGAATTCCGGCGGACTGCCCATCGTCGTCAACAAGCAGATGATCGGCGTGGTGGGCGTCGGAGGCTCTGCTCCTCGCGTGCCCGTCTGGAGCGATGAGATTTGCGCGCACAAAGCGCTTACCGAAGTCATCGGAGCGTCTGTCGCTCCGCTGGTGGAGGATATTCCGCCCCGCCCGAATCCGAACCCGGGCAATGCTCCGGTTCCCCGCTTTACAACCGCCGCCGTGCCTAAATCGAATCTGCCTCCCGAATTTGTGGTCGGGGGCAAGGGTGCGTCGAATGTGTTCGATGGCAATCAGATCTCTCTCGCCGCAGCCAAGAAAATCGCTCGGGTTTGCCGCGATTGGGCGGCTTCCAAGGGCGGCACGATGTCGCTCTACATTCTCGACAATGCCGGCGAATTCGTTCACATGGAGCACGGGGACGGACAGATAAATAACAATGTCCGCTCCGCTCTTTTGAAGGCGCAGACATCGTTAAGGAGCCGCCAGCCTACTTCCATCATGAATGCGCAATTGAAGAACAACCCGGCTGGCATACCGCGTCAAACGGTGTTTTTCAATTTCTTTACCAACGCGGGCGGCATCCCAATCGTCGTGGACGGTCAGATGATCGGCGCCGTCGGGGTGGGTGGAGGCGCGGGTGGCGGCGACGAGAATTGCGCGATTGAAGGCCTGAAGGCCACTTTTGGCGACCACGTTACGCTGCCGGTTTATCCACCCGCGGCCCCCGCCAAATAATTCCCCTTCAGTCCTCCAAGCTCTTCGCACGTGAGCCATCCCGATAGCATGGACCTGGCGATTTCGATTGCAGATACAATTGGGGCTTCGGCTGACGCTCTCGATGACAAGAGAAATGGCCAGCGGCAGACCAAGGTGGAGGACGCGTGATGAGTTGGCATAGTCGAATGCGTGGGCTTGTGCTTTTGGGTGGCGCGGCTTTCTGGTTGACCGGCTTTGGTGCACTGGGGCAGGAGCAGACCTTTTTTGCCAGCCCAGGGGCGGTGGGCCTCACGGCAGCGCAGGCCAGCCGAGGCAAAGCGATCTACGACGACAATTGCGCCAACTGTCACGGCGCCAATCTCGACGATGGTCAGTTCGGCCCGCCGCTGCGCGGTTCCGCTTTCAAAATGCACTGGTCCAGCCAGTCCGCGAATGCGCTGTTCTCTTACATTGCGGCGAAGATGCCGCCGTCCGCGCCGGCCGGGCTCAGTGACCGCTCCTATAGCGATGTCGAGGCTTATATTCTTCGGGCCAACGGAGTTGCCCCCGGCAACACCGAGTTGACGCCGGCGAGGACCCAGTCTGATATCACCATCCGCACTACCAATCAGGACGCCACTTACCAATCTGTGATGGAGGCGCGTAAGAAGCTGCTCGCCGGCCTGACGCCGGTGACTGAGGAGATGCTCGAGCGTCCCGGCGATGGCGACTGGCTGGTGTGGCGACGAACCTATCAAAATCTCGCGTTCAGTCCTCTCAAGCAAATTGGCGCCGCGAACGTCCATGATCTCGGGGTGGCCTGGAGCCTGGCCCTGCCGCTCAGTGCCAATGAGATCACGCCGTTGGTGCATGACGGAGTCCTGTTTGTGGAGAGCGGCGCCAGCATCCAGGCGCTCAGCGGAGCGACAGGCGAACTGCTCTGGCAATACACACGCTCGCTTCCCGACGGCTTGCACAATGGCCGCGAGGCGCGAATCAAGAACCTCGCTATCTTCGGCGACCGCCTGTATGCCCCCACCGCGGACGGGCACATGGTCGCCTTGGAAACCAAGACCGGCAAGTTGGTCTGGGATCATGAGGTCATCAGCCGCGACCAGGGCATGCATGAGGGTGAGATCGACGGCGTTCCCTTCCATTTGAATGGCGGCCCGATTGTCGCCAAAGGCAAGGTGATCATCGGCACCAGCCTGGGAATCAACACCGGTGGCGGCAACTTCATCGTCGCGCTGGATGCAGCAAGCGGCAAAGAAGCCTGGCGTTTCAGCACCATCGCAAAGCCCGGCGAGCCAGGCGGCGATAGCTGGAACGGAGCGCCTTTTGAACAGCGCTTCGGCGGTGGCGTCTGGACCTCAGGCAGCTACGATCCCGCGCGGAACCTGGTCTATTTCGGCACCGGCAACACCTATGACATCGGCACATTGATGCTGCCTCAGGCGCGGGTTGGTGAATCCAAGGACGCGCTCTATACGGATTCAACTCTTGCGCTCGATCCCGATACCGGAAAGCTGGTCTGGCATTCTCAGCACATGAAGCGCGATGTTTGGGATCTGGACTGGGTGTTCGAGCAGTCGCTCCTGACACTGCCGGTGAACGGTAAGCCGACTGAGTTGGTGGTTACTGGAGGCAAGACCGCAATCTTCGACGCTATGGACCGTGCCACCGGGAAACATGTCTTTTCCCGCGACCTCGGCCTGCAGAACATCGTGACCGCGATCGATCCGGTGACGGGAGAGGAGACAACCAACCCGGCGCTCGAGCCCGAGCCAGGCAAGACCAAGCTGCTGTGCCCCAATTCTAACGGCGCGCGGAACTGGCCCACCACGGCCTTCGATCCCGCCAGCTATATCCTCTATGTACCGCTGATAGAGACTTGCACCGATTACAGTTGGACGCCACGCAGTGCGGCGGAAATCGCGGCGGGCGGCGACGATATTCATTTTGCCCAGCGGCCCCGCCCCGACGGCGACGGCAAATTCGGCCGCCTGGAAGCCATCAATCTGGCGACCGGCCGGGTGTTATGGACCCACCGCCAGCGCGCGCCCTTGGCCAGTTCATTGCTCGCGACAGCAGGCGGCCTGGTCTTCTCGGGGGCACTGGACCGCTTCTTCAGCGCTTATGACGCCACCACCGGCAAGCTTCTTTGGCACACTCAGTTGAATGCGGCGCCCAATTCGTCGCCTGTCACCTATAGCGTCCAGGGCGAGCAATATGTCGCGGTGATTGCGGGCGGCGGCGGCCCCACATCCGGCTCGTCCAGCCTGACGCCTGAGATCATCAATCCCCCCGGGGGCACCACGCTGTGGGTGTTCAAGCTACCGTCGCGCTGATTCAGCCACCGTTTCTTTTTTCAAAAATGCACTCCCAGCTCCACCCAGGCGCGGCGCGGCGGGCCCGGAGAGAAGAATGTAGCACTCTGCGACGCTGCGTTTCCGGCGTAGGGCCCGGTGGTGTAGGGCTGGAATGGGAGGGATTGGATGGCGCCCTGCGCCGTCAGTTCCGTGTTGGAGAGCCAGGCCGCCGTGTAGTATTCATGGTTGAAAATATTGTCGATCTGGACGGCTAGCTGAAAGTGCCGCGTGAGATCGTAGTGCGCGCGGAAGTTGGTAATCGCGTAGCCCGGTGACACCCCCGGCCCCAGGTAATACACGCCATCTGCCGCATACGCGTTGTTCTCGTTGCCGCGCGCGTAGGAACTCGACGAAATCACCTCATTACCCTCGAACATGAATTTCCGGGTTGGCTGGTAGATCAAGAAAGCCTTCCCCGTCTGTTTTGGAATGAGCGGGATTCGATTTCCCGGATGAACGGTGATGGTTCCATCCAGTCCTGGATATCCCTGCAGCGCGAAACTGTTCGTGTTCGTTGCCGAACCATCCAGCGTCTCGATGCTTTGATACGTTGCTGAGAGAAAGGTCCAATCCAGACCCCACGTGACCGGCCCAATACGCCCGTCCAGATCGGCATCGAATCCCTCGCGCAATGTCTTGGCGAAGTTCTGGAAATAACCGGTTCCAGTCTGCGGAGCAGCGATGAAGAGGATGTCGTCGTGGTTCTCGTCGCGGAAGGCCCCCACATTCCAGCTCAGATTGTGGAACCCCGGAATCTCCGGTTTGCCACGCAGCCCCAGTTCCCAGGTATCCGTGACAACTTGGTTCAAGGGCGGATCGGACGACAGCGAATTGGGCAGGCTGCAGGGCGCGCTGGCATCGGCACAACCGAGTTCAATGGACGTCGGCGCGCGGCTGCCCTGCGAGAATCTGGCGTAGGCATTTACGCTCGCGATTGGGCTATACGTGATCCCGATGGCCGGATTGAAGCGCTGAAATGTGTAGTCACCCGTCAGCGAGCCTGGTCCCGCGATCGGATTGAGCAGATCCAGATTATTCACCGTGTCGCGATTGTAGCGCCCGGAAACAGTCACGTTCACTTTCTTCCAAAGCGTCAGTGTATCGGCAAAGTAAAGGCTCCAGTTCGGAGAGTGGCCGTGCAGGCCCACCGCGGTGTTCACCGGATTCCCGTTGGCGTCCACGGTTGAGCCATCCTGCCAGGCCGGAACACTGGCCAGAGTGTAGTTGGGAAGGACATAAGCGTAATCGGTGCTCTGGGTGTAATTGACGTTGTTGCGGTCTAACAGTGCGCCGGCGGCGAACTGGTCGCGCCCGATGCCTGGATTGGTGATCCAGGTAAGCTGCCCTGAGAACCCATAAACCGTCTGCACTTCCTTGGAGTAAATGTTGACGCCGTCGCACGTGCTGTCCGGGCTACCTCCGGGCGTCAGCGCCTCGGCGAGACAGGGCCACTTGGGAAACGGCGTATTCGCAATCGTTGCGCCGCTGGTTGGGAAACCGGTGTATCCCGCGGCGGCGAGAATTGCCTGCTCGTCGGGCGTCGGCTGGTAGATCAGGCCGCCCTGCGCGTCGTCGTTGTAATTTGCGTCGATCGCCTCGGTGCGAATGTTCTGAAACCAGGCATTCCCGGTGAAGGTCAGATTATCGCTGAAGCTGTGCCGGGCCATGAAATTAAAGGAGGGCGCGCGATTGGCTGTGCTGTCGGGAATGGAGTAGACGCCCGAATAATCGTATGCAAGAAGGCGATAGTCCTGCAGTCCGTTGCCGATCAGCGTATTGTACGCATACGACATGGTGAGCGCCAGATCGGTTTTGTTGGTGCGCCATCCCAGGCGTCCGAAGCCCTGTCGCACGTCGGAAGGGGAATCGAAGCGCCAGCCGGATTCATGGAAGCCGAGTCCGGAGAAAAACCAATTAAACCCGGTGGCCTTGCCTCCGCCCCACTCGCCTTCCACTTCTTTCCGTCCGCTGGCTCCGTACAGCAGGTGACCGGCCCATCCGGGATTAGTGAGTCCACTCTTGGTGGTGACGGAGATGGCTCCGCCCAGGGTGTTGAGCCCAAACAGCGGATCGGATCCGGGGATGAGTGTCATTTCCGAGATCGCATCTTTCGGGATCAGGTCCCAACTCACCACGTCGCCGAAGGGCTGATTCTGCCGCACGCCGTCGACGTAAACGGAAATGCCTTCCGGCGTGCCGAGGAGCGGCGATGCGGTGTAGCCGCGGTAATTTACGTCGGGCTGAAAGGGGTTCTCCTGCATCTCGTTGATGAAGACGCCATTGAGCTTCCGGTTCATGAAATCGCCCAGGTCAAGTGCGCCGCTGTTATCGATATCGGACGCGCTGGCGGTCTGAACAGGCGCGGCAATTTGATTGATCTGGAGATCGCTTCCGGCCAAAGGCGTCTCGGAGACGACATCCACCTTGGCGGCCTGAGCGCCAATTTCCATGGAAATATTGCGGGCGACGGGCGATGCCGACTCAACGGCGATTGCGACCGACTGCGTGCTGAATCCGGACTTGGAAATCTTCAGTCGGTATAAGCCAAAAGGCAAATTCCCGAGAACGACGTTGCCCTGCGCGTCTGTTTGAAAATCGCGCGCTGCTCCGCCCGTGGTGCTTTCCAATCTCCCCGAAACTTGCATCGGCGCCCCGGAGGGGTCTTTGACCTGCAATCGGATTTCGCCTTGAGGGGGTTGGCCATAGAGGATCGAAACGAGGAGAATCGCGAACAGGGAGTAGAGACGGCGCCGGACGTTCCGCCAACCACGGGGTTCAAGAGTGCGCATATATAGGATGTTCCGGTTACCGCCCTTCTGTTCAAGGTATTTTGGAAGCAAATCTAAAACTCGACGCTGAGTGCCCGGGGGATCTAGTAGCGCTGCACTTCCACAGGGCGATCCGTGTGAAAGTACTTTTTATAGGCTTCGATCCAGTTGCTCGCAATCTCGTGCTGGGCGGTAGCCAAATCGAGTTGTCCTTCGCACACCATATTGCGAAGATGATCTTCGAGCGCATCCTTCACCTGCGCGTTCCATACAGTTGCCGAGCTGGACTCGGGCCACAAATTGTGGATGTCGTCCGCCCCGCCCAGCGCCGGCGTGATGAGATAGTCCACCTCATACGCTCTGGGCTCGGCAGCGCGGAGTCCGTATTCATCGAACACCTTTTGTTGAAGCGCTATCGGCACTGGCTTGTTGTTCACGCTCACCTCCCGGCAAATCTCCCTTTCGCTCAGAAGAACGGTAGCGCCCGGTGTGAGCCTCGGATTGGGAACCGTCACAGCCGTGAAACGCGCAGCGGGACGCCTTACGTAAGTGCGGAAAACGAACGGCGTCACCGTCGCCACCACCAAGACAACGGCCAGAACAGCCCACCCGACTCGCAAGGAAACCGAACGAAACCAAGGCAGCCGGGAAATGCGCTCAGGCCTGGCCTGTTGCGCAAGTTGTGCCTTGAGCAAGGCGCGAGGACCGTCTGCGGGAGGAATGCGCAAATTGAAATCCTGGCGTTGTAAGCGCACAAACTCGCCAATTGCGGTTTCAATTTCCTGCTTGCGCACGCGGCACGCCCAGCAGGCCGCCAGGTGCGATTGAACCCGCCCCGACTCACGCGGCGAAAGTTCACCGTCGACAACCAGGAGCAGTTCTTGATCTGAGAGATGAGATTCTTCTGACATAGTAATCACCGTTCGGCGGCACGTGCGATGTGCGCCAAAGATCGTTCCAGATAAAGACAAACCGAGCCGAGGGAAATATCCAAAACCTCGGCAATTTCTCGATACCGCAGCCCTTCGGCACGCAGATAGAGGCACCAACGGTTCTGTTCCGGCATGGCGCGGACCACCGACACAAGACGTTTCTGGGTCTGGCTGAAAGCCAACTGGTCTTCCGGGTTCGGAGCCGGATCGGCTAGGCGTTCCTCCACAAGCATGAGTCCGGCATTCTCGACGTCCCTCCGCGAACGAAAACGCTTCTTCAATGCCAGATTGTGGGCCGCCCGAAACAGCCAGCCGCGTACATTCTGATGAGACTTACCGCTCCGCAAGTGCCGAAACAACGCCAGAAATACTTCCTGTATAACGTCCTCGGAATCGTGAACAGTCAGCGGGAAACCTGCCAGATACCTGAGCAGCGGGACTCTTAGCTCGTCAAAGAGCCCGATTACTTTCTCATCGATTGCGGACTCAGGCGAGCGACGCCTGTCGGCCGACGGGACCACAAGTGCGTCTGATTCTGTGAGAGAGTCTGCCAAGGGCGCCTTCCGATTCTTCAGCTTCTACATGGATATTCCTCTCGATGCGATTTTGTTCAGTGTTTTTTCGCATACTTCGGGAACTGTTTTGACATGGTGTCAAGTGACCATCACACGCGTCGACAGCTGGTCGTCGTCCCGAGCGTTCCTCACAGGTAACAAGCCGGTTATCCCTGGAAAAGCTTCGAGTTTGGTGATGTTCACGGATGCGCAGAATTGGAATGCTGCGTGCATTAGTCCGGCCCGAAAGGGCAACACTTATGCGAAAAACACAAAATCTTCTCCTAGTGACTTTCGCCGCCGTTGTCACTGCGGCAGGGGCGGATGACACGGCCGCACGGCTCGGAAAAGCCACGGCTGTTCTCAATAAAATGACCCAATCTGGCGACATTCCGGCGGCAAAACTCGCCAGTGCCGATTGCGTCGTGGTCATTCCAGGATTCAAGAAAGGGGCCATTGTCGTTGGTGTAGGGCACGGACGTGGATTCATTTCGTGCCGGAATTCCGGCAATTGGTCGGCGCCAGGCGCGATGACCCTGGATAGCGGCAGCGTGGGCGTACAGCTCGGTGGCGAAGAAATGAACATCGTAATCCTGTCGACCGACAAAGACCTGCGTTCCAAGCTGCTCTCGGATCGTTTCGCCATCGGGTCCGACGCTTCGGCGGCCTGGGGAAATGGCGCGTCCGCACATGGAGACCCCAACTCAAAGATTCTTCTTTACGGCCAAACCCAGGGAGCGTTCGCGGGCTTCGATCTGGATGGTGCAACCCTGAAACCCGACGAATCCGGCAACAAATCCCTTTATGGCAAGACGCTAAGCAACGGCGAAATCATCGCGGGAGCAACAGCGCCTTCGAGCGCGCAGCGGTTGGTGGCAACCATCGCGCAAGCCTCTGGTCGCTAACGCAGCAGACCTTCGCACGGGGCACGGGATTCGGAGGCACGCTATGCGCAGTTATCTGGACTTCATCGGGAACATTGGCCTGTTTGCGCTGCGCGCCGCGCGGCGAGTACTGGTCCCTCCCTTTGAATTCCAGATGATCCTGCGACAAATCGAAGTGGCTGGATGGAAATCGTTGCCCCTGGTACTGGCTTCGGGCCTCGCTCTGGGGCTGGTCCTCGCCCTTCACACACGAACCAGCCTCGTCCAATTTGGTGCTGAGGCGGAAATGCCCGCTATCCAGTCTCTGGCGTTCTTCAACGAGATTGGGCCGCTGCTGGCCGGGTTGCTGATGGCTGGGCGAGTGGGAGCCGGCATCGGCGCGGAGTTGGCTAACATGCGCGCGACCGAACAGATTGACGCCATCGAAGTGCTTTCCATGGATTCTTTCAAACTGTTGGTGATCCCCCGCATCATTGCATGCTCCATCGCGCTTCCCATACTTACGGTTTGCATGGACGTAATGGGGCTCGCGGGCGGCTACTTCGCGGAACGCGCCACCACGGATCTATCCATCCAACTCTATATTTCCCGCGCTTTCCATAGCGTGAGCTGGGCGGCCTTTGTTCCTCCAACCCTTAAGACGGCCATCTTCGGAGCCGTGATCGGTCTGATCTCCTCTTACCTCGGATACACCACCGATGAGGGAGCTGAAGGTGTTGGGCGTGCTGCCACCAACAGCGTTGTCATCTCTTCCCTGGCCATTATTCTTATCGACGTTGTTCTGGTGAAGGCCATCTTCTTCCTGTTCCCGGAGACGGCTATATGAACGGCGGCACTCCTCCGGCGATAGCTTTCCGCGAAGTATCCCGCTCATTCGGCGGCCGGACGATTCTCAATAACGTTTCGTTTGAAGTTGCGCCAGGAGAGGCCTTCTGTCTCATAGGGCGAAGTGGAATGGGAAAGAGTGTGACCTTGCGACTCACTATCGGCTTAATTCAACCGGACTCAGGCGCAATCAGCGTCCACAACGACAACATTGTCGGAATGGACGAAGAAGCACTGTCGAAGGTAAGAAGCCAGATCGGCTTCCTTTTTCAGAGCGCCGCACTTTTCGATTCGTTCTCGCTCCACGACAACCTCGCGGTCCCTTTGAAGCGCTTGCGGGAGAAGAAACCAGATGAAGAGATTGAGAGCATCGTTCAAAAAAGCCTGGATGATGTGGGCTTGGGAAAGGACGGCCACAAGATGCCGGCGGAACTTTCAGGTGGAATGCGCAAACGGGCAGGACTCGCTCGCGCCCTCATGCTCAGCCCCAGTATTCTCCTGGTGGACGAGCCGGTCAGCGGACTGGATCGCGTAACGGCGTCGGAGATCGACGACCTCTTATTACGCGTTCGAAAAAGAGACAACACCGCGATGGTGATTGTTACTCACGACACCCGGGAAGCTCGCAGAATCGGCGACCGCATCGGAGTTCTGGATAATGGCCATCTCATCGCGGTAGGCGGCATCGACGAGTTAGCGAAGAATGAGAACGCTTTGGTGAGAGCACTGGTTTCCGAGGCACAATAATATGCGCATTCATAGCTGGGCCATCGGACTGTTCCTGATCTTGGGCATCGGACTGTTCACCGCAATCCTGTTTCTAATCGGAAACCGGCACGATATTTTTGGCAAACATGTGGAGTACTACGCGGAGTTTTCCGACGTCAGCGGATTGCCGCGTGGCGCGCAGGTACGAGTCGCCGGCATCGAGGCGGGCGAGGTGAAGGGCATTGAAATTCCGGCCAGCCCGGCGTCGAAGTTCCGGCTGAAGCTTCAGGTGAGATCGAACGCGCGAGGGATGATTCGGACCAATTCGCTGGTCTCCATTAAAACCGAGGGCCTGGTTGGCGACAAGTATGTCTTCATTCGGCAGGGTACCAGCGCCGCTGCGGAGGCGGCGGACGGCGCTACGCTTCCCAGTAAAGAGCCCTTCGATCTCGGGGCGGCGCTCGAAAAGGCTGCCCCATTGTTGGACAAAAGTTCCGCACTTTTGGATAACCTTCAGGGCAGTGTTACTGATCTTCACGGCCGGCTCGACGTGGCGCTCGAATCAGTGACCAAAACTGTGAATCATGTGGACGGTTTGGTAACGGTGGTTCAACCGGACATCAAAAAGATGGCCGGCAACGCCAGCCAGATCACGGACCGAATCAACGCAATTGTGTCTGATTTGAATGCGGGTAAAGGGCCAATCGGCTTGCTCTTGAAAGATGAAACTACCAGGAAGCAGTTGCAGGCCACTTTGTCCAATGCACAACAAGCTACCTCAAACCTGAGCGAAGCATCGGCGCGCGCCGACCGGCTGATCCAAGATGTGCAGTCCCGTGACCTCGCGGCTAAAGCGCAGGCCATTCTTGAGAACGTGCAGACCATGTCGGAACAACTCAACCAGACCATCAAAGGCGCTTTGGGGCCCGATAATATGGGCGAAGACGGCGCGACCAATATTCGTGAGACACTTTCAAACCTCAATCGCGGGACCGCCAATCTTGCGGAAGACACGGAAGCGCTAAAACACGAATTCTTCTTCCGGGGATTTTTCAAGAAGCGCGGTTTCTATAACCTGGAGCAGTTGTCGCCGGCCGATTACCTGAAGGCATGTCAACGCCAAAGCGCTTGCGGGTCACGGAGCTGGTTGGATGCTGCGAACATGTTTGTTACCGGGAGCAATGGCTCCGTGCAGCTGGATGAAACCGGCCGCCACGCGATTGATGGCGCGGTTGCACCAGTTGTGGATTCACTCCCCGGTCATTTGGTGATCGTCGAGGGTTACTCCGGCACCGGATCGCCGGACCAGCAATTTGTAATGTCGCGAAGACGCGCGAATCTGGTTCGCGAATATCTCGAGGCGCATTTTCACATCGTACACAGCGACGTTGGAATCGTGCCTCTGAGAGACAAGCCCCCACCTTGCGCTGGACGAGATACCTGGAATGGCGTTGCGATCGTGCTCTTCGACGACCGCCGAAAGTGATCAACGGCTAACCTCGCGGCTCATATCGCATCGCCACCGCCCCCGAGCCGAACTCCAGCCGGCTCACGAGCTTCAAGTCGATACGCTTCGGTAGCCCAGCGAACAGGGTCGGCCCATGGCCCGCGAGCCCGGGGTGCACCACGAACTCGTACTCATCGATCAATCCCAGTTCCGCCAACGCGAGCGGTAGCTTTACGCCTCCCACCAGCAGTCCCTTACCCGGCTCCCGCTTGAGCCGCTGAACGGCCGTCCCTAGATCCCCGCGCACTAGCTCCGCGTTCCAATCCACCCGGTCCAGCGTGCTCGACACGACGTACTTCTTTGCCGCGTCGATCGTCCGTGCGAAGGGCTCCATCCAATCAGGCCTCGCTCCGGTCTGCGCCGGCGGCCGGAACGCTGCCTCCATCATTTCGTAAGTCACCCGGCCAAAGAGGAGGGCATCGGCCCGGTTGAGGTTCTCAGTCGCGTTACGATGCAAGTCTTCGTCCGGCAATATTGCGCGATGATCGCAGCATCCGTCCAATGTGACGTTGATGGAATAGCGAAGGGGTCGCATTGCGCAAGAGTACCGCCGCCGGGGCAGTCCGGTGAGGTTAGCCTGTTTCAGGGCTAGGAGGTGCAGCCTAGCCTCTACGCCCTCACCAAATTATAAAGCAATATTTGGGCAATAACGACCAAAACGAATCCTGGTAAGGCAGGTTAGGCGTGGGCGGCGGGAAACAGTTGAAGCTCACATTTAGGGCGCTAGCGAAAGTATGCTGGCTACGAACCAGGAGGTCGCACGTTCAAGTCGTGCTGGGCTCACCATATCACCAAAGAATCAGGTTTGATCCATCGCTGCTTCGAGAAAGCGGGTTGAACTCTGTTCGTTGCACAGATCGGAATAGAGCCGTTCTGGATGATGTATCCCATGGCGCTTGTAGCGGGGACGTTCGGCGTGTAACGATGGGCTTGTTGGCATTTTATGCAAAAGGATTACGTAACGAGGGTTGAAGGCGCCTATCGCATCGCGGACACGCGAGTATCACTTGATTCCTTGGTCTATCTTTTCCGAGAGGGAATGTCGGCGGAGAGCATGGTCGACAGCTATCCAGCCTTGACCCTTGAACAAGTGCATGGAGCTCTGGCGTTTTACCTCGCGAACCAGAGTGAAATCGACGCCTACCTCATGGAAGGCCACCGTGCAGCCGAGTCGCAACACAAGCAATCGAGAGAGGGCAACGCGGAATTGATTGCGAAGTTACAGCGGGCGCGTAATGCGAGTCAGATTCCAGGCTGACGCCGATTTGGACGGGCGTATCCTACGCGGCTTGCGACGGGTGTCGAGCGAGATCGATTTCCGCACTGCGACCGACGCTGGTCTGGGGGGGTTGCAAGATCCGGAGGTGCTACGGATCGCCGCAGAATCGGGGCGAATTCTTATCGGCGCACCATGCCTACTCACTTCGCTCGATTCTCTGCTGGCACTCGGAGCCCTGGACTCATACTTCTGCGTGCGGCGATTGGCATCTCGACAGCGATCGACGAATTGTTTCTCATATGGGTTGCCAGTGAGGTGGAGGAATGGATCGATCGCCTGGTGTGGATTCCGCTGTAGCAGCACCACAGATCGGAATGACACGTAACGGTGCACTTTGTCCGCTAAGCCGTCACTAACTTTGCTTCGGACCCGTGTTCCAGATTGGCGTCGATGTTTTTGCCCAAGAGGCGGAGTGCGGCAGCCGCGACGTGATCCGTCGTGAAGCCCAGATGAGCGAGAACGTCCTGGCCAGGCGCCGACGCCCCAAAGCGCTCCACGCCAATGACCGTACCCTCGTCACCCGCCCAGTCACGCCATCCTATCGGTGAGGCGGCCTCCACCGTGACGCGTTTCTTGATGCCTCGCGGAAGGACGCTTTCACGGTAAGAGTCTTCCTGGGCCGCGAACAGGCTCCAACTCGGCATGCTGACCACGCGCGCCTTTACTCCGAAATTCTTCAGCTTTTCCCGTGCCAAAACACAGAGGCTGACTTCGGAGCCTGTGCCGATGAGGATCACATCCGGAGAGCCGCCTTCGGCGTCCGCGAGCACATAGGCGCCGCGCGCGACACCTGGATTGATCGCCCCGTCGCGGTCAAGATGCGGGACCGCCTGCCGCGTGAGCACTAACAGCGTCGGGCCGTTGTGTTGAATTGCAAAAGCCCACGCCTCCACGCTTTCGTTCCCATCAGCGGGACGGATGACCGTCAGCCCTGGAATTCCGCGCAGGCCGGCCAGATGCTCGATTGGCTGATGAGTGGGTCCATCCTCGCCGAGTCCGATGCTGTCGTGCGTAAACACGTAGATTGCTTTGAGATGACTCAAGGCCCCCAGGCGGATAGCAGGCTTCATGTAGTCGGAAAAAGTGAAAAACGTCGCGCTGAAGGGAAGCAGACCGCCGTGTGCGGCCATTCCATTCACGGCGCACCCCATAGCGTGCTCGCGAACGCCGAAAGCAATGTTCCGCCCGGCATAGCTCCACTCCCCGCCCACCGCACCCAGCGTTCCCGGCCCCGACACTTCACGCGATTGGAAATCTCCCAGACCCTTAAGGGCCGTCCTGGTGGACGGGTTCAGGTCCGCCGATCCGCCGATCAGGTTGGGGATGTGTTTGGCCAAAGTATTCATCGCTTCGCCAGCCGCTGCGCGAGTTGCGAGCGGTTTATCGGTGGGCTTCCATTTGGGGAGATCCACGTCCCAGTTTTCCGGGAGCTGGTCACTAACGATGCGCTCGAACTCGGCGGCTTCCTTGGCAAACGCTTGCTTGTATGCGGAGAACTTCTTCCGCCACTCGTCCTCCATTTGCGCGCCCTCCGAAACCGCCTGACGGAAAAACTCCACCGAGTCTTGGGGCAGGTAGAACTTGTCCATGCTGGGCCATCCCAGGGCTTTCTTGGTGGCTAGTAATTCCTCTTCCCCCAGCGGGTCCCCATGCGCGGTGAAGTTGTCTTGCTTATGAGGGCTGCCATAGCCGATGTGGGTCCGAGCCAGAATTAACGATGGTCTTTGATCCTCAGCCTGGGCTTCGCGGATCGCGGCTGCCACGTCTTCAGTGTCATTGCCATCCGGAACTACGCGAGTGTGCCAACCACACGCTTGGAAGCGTTTCGCCACGTCCTCGGTGAAATCGATTTCGGTGGCGCCGGCGAGCGAAATATGGTTCTGGTCGTACAGATAAATGAGTTTCCCCAGCTGAAGATGTCCGGCTAATGAGGCAGCCTCTTGGCTGATGCCTTCCATCAGATCACCATCGCCGCAGATCGCGTAGGTATAGTGATCGACGATCCTGTGTCCCGGCCGGTTATAGCGCGCCGCAAGCCACGCCTCGGCGATCGCCAGGCCAACGCCATTGCCGAATCCCTGCCCCAATGGTCCCGTGGTAACCTCGACGCCGGGCGCCAGACCGCGCTCGGGGTGACCTGCCGCTTTGCTCCCCCACTTTCTGAAATGTTTGATCTCCTCAAGCGGCAGGTCGTAACCGGAAAGGTACAGCAGGCTGTATAACAGCATCGACCCATGTCCGCCGGACAATACGAAACGATCGCGGTCGAACCACTGCGGGTTCCGGGGATTATGCTTCAGGAACTGCGTCCAAAGAGTGAAGGCCATGGCAGCCGCGCCCATCGGCATGCCGGGATGGCCGGCGTTCGCGTTCTGGACAGCGTCGGCCGACAGCATTCGGATGGTGTTGATACACAGTTCCTGCAGCTCTCTATTCAGCTTGGGATTCATTCCTGCCTCCAGCACCGTGCAGGAGCAATCGCGGGACCATTTAGATCGAGTCGGCTTCTGAGGCTATTAGACGGTACTGTCAGTTGACAAAAGTCGATCCTCCGACACAGAAAGAAAAGTGACGGTCAATAGAAGAGCCATTTTGCTCGAAGTCTGCGCTGCTCCTGAACGGAATTCGACGTGCAGAGGCAAGGGCTACGAGGAGGAAACCATGAAGCCATTGCAAGAGATTCTGGACGAAGCCGATCAGCAGAAGGTGGCCGTAGGGCATTTCAACATCTCTGACTTGGTGGCGCTGAAGGCAGTGTACCTAGCAGCTCGCGAACTGAATGTGCCGGTTCTGGTCGGTGTCTCTGAGGGCGAGCGCGACTTCATCGGCGTCCACCAAATCGCTGCATTAGTACGCAGCATTCGGGAAGAGGACGGCTTTCCCATCTACCTGAACGCCGACCACACTCATTCGATCGAGAAGGCTCGCGAGGCTGCCGAAGCCGGTTTTGACTCAGTGGTGTTCGATTGCTCCGCGTTGCCGTTCGAAGAGAATGTGACGAAGACCAAGCAGGCAGTGATCGAGATGAAAGCCATCCACCCCACGATTCTGGTGGAGGGCGAACTCGGTTTCATCGGCAGTTCCTCTTCCATTCACGACAAGATCCCCGAAAACATGAGCCCGATGACGACGCCTGAACAAGCCAGCGAGTTCGTCCAGCGCACGGGCGTGGATGTGCTCGCGCCGGCCGTGGGTAACATGCACGGGATGCTCAAGAGCATGGTGGACGGCAAGACCAAAAAGCACGTGGATCCGGCGCGCATCGCAGCGATCAAGCGCGCAACGCGAAAACCTCTCACTCTGCACGGGGGATCTGGTACCGACGACCAAGGGTTTCTGGACGCGATTGAAGCTGGAATCACGATCGTTCACATCAACACGGAATTGCGGGTCGCGTGGCGCCGTGGAATGGACTCCGCGCTGGCGAAGCATCCGGACGAAGTGGTGCCCTACAAGCTGCTGCCGGACGTGGTCGAGTCAGTGAAACAGGTGGTGTCTTCGCGCCTCCGGCTATTTAACACGTCCCTCAAGGGTGCCGCAGCACACTGAAGCGTGCGCTACAGATCCAGCCCGTTGTGGCGCAAGCACTCGTGCTTGCAGCGTTCACACTCGTATGAACGGATCTCGGTAGCGAAGACCTAGTCAGGCCGAACCATCTCCATCGCGATCTGGCTCGTCAGTCGGCTTGTCAATTGGTCAATCTGACGAAGCAAGGGGACGAATGTTGCGCCGTGCTCTGAGAGCAATAGTCGCGATTCGTCCGTGCGACACAATTCCAGTGTCTGCTCCAGGAGCGCGAGGGAGTCCGCGGAAATAGTTTCTCCTTGCGGCGTCTTACCCTCCATTTGATCCGCTACATTTTCGAGCATCTGAGCGGAAGACTCGTCATACGTCTGAAGGGAGCCAATCACGGCCTCCGGCAATTCGAAGCCCGGCAACTGCAGACGGTACTTGAGGGATGCAACCCGCATGAGGAAGAGCGTCCGCAATTGGGGCTGCCACCGCCGGATGCGGTCCCGCAAAGCCAGATCCTGGCGCCGCGAGGGACCGAATTCGAGAAGCACTCCATCGGCCAGCGATCTCACGTTATCGAATTTGGTGTTGATCGTGTCGTGCAGGGCAGAGGTGCGCTGGATGGCCGGCCGGATGTCGGCTGAAACCGGTTCCCGCGCGAACTGGGCCAGCAGACGTAAAGTGGAAATAAACGCTTTCCTCATCGCGACACTCGCCGGGGCGCTCCAGAGTTGATCGAATATCAACCACATCATCAGCAGCCCCAGCGCGACCCCGGCAACGCGGTCCCTTGCCACCGTGAGCGACGTCTCCCTCGCGAACTTCTGATTTATGTTGATCACGTAAAACACCGCGCCAAGTTGCAGCCCGAAGAATGATAATCGAGGGCTGGACGTCATGAACCACGCCGCCAGCGCTGTGACGAGCACGAAGAAAACCGTGAATGCTGTGATCGAGTCGAGGTACGGCAGAATGAACACCTGGCTGCTCATGCCGATTACAAGGCCACCCACCACGAAGCCCGCGAAACGCAAAACTTGTCTCTGTCGAGAGGTGCCGATCGTAGAGACCGCAGTCAAAAAACAAGTGAGCATCACCGGTATGGCCATGCCCGGCCAATCGATAGCGTTATAGATGACGTAACACGCGCTCACTGCAAAGCACCCTTTCAACGCGAACCGAAGATGCTCCGGGTTGGTGAACGCGTCGGCGGCGAAGAGCTTTGATCTTGGCATCTCATCGGAAGGCGCCTGATTCTCATCGATGTGATACTCGTCGATGGATTGAGAACCAGCGAATGCTTGCGGGATGAGCGCGATGGTATTTTCCATCTCACGCAGCAGCGGTAGACGATGCGGTTCGGCTGTTGTGTTCACCTCGGTGTTCACCTGAATCGAGCCTGGAATTCGCCGGTTCACTAGATCGGCACGAATGCTTGCGACAGTCGCGGCCAAGCTCCGCAGATGGTCCTGATCAAAGCTCGAAGGCTCCACACTGAGCTGGGTTAGTGCTGTCGTAATATCCACCAGCCTTCCAACCAGCGCGACAACACCGCTCATCTCGGTCCTGTACTGGGGCGAATAATCCGACCGCAGCAACGCACGCCGTAATGTTGATGTTCCCAGCATGCCCAACCGGATGATTTTTTCTTCGGCAGTCTGATCCACCGGGCGCCCTTCCGAGTAGCAAATCAACACACTGTGAATCGCGGCCAAACGGTCGGCGACGGGCGCGACGATATCGTCTCCGGGCCGCATACGTCTGAAGGTCAGCTCTACTGCCGAGGTAACGACCACTGCTATAAGCGCCACCAATAAGAGATCCAGCGTGTCTTCGACGTTGGTTTCGGCTGACACATGCAGGTCCCAAATGGAAATAGCGATGGAGATCACCAGGGCGAAGCCTACAAACCCTCCGTAGTTGGTTAGTACCGTGAGCGCATAGAAGGCCAGGAAGAGTGAACCGATGATCCAAAGAAAGTGTAGCAATGGGACGCTGACCACAAATTGGACGGAGACCAGTACATAGGCCACGCCGGTTGCGGCAAGCAGGAGCACCGTTCCCGCCGAGCCCAGAGTGGCTCGAGGGCTTTCGCGCGAAATCAGCAGTGCATAGATACCGCCCAGAAACGCGTAAGGAATGCGAATGGTGTTGCAGACAATCATCACGAGGGTTGCAGCCAGAACCATGCGCGCCACGGTCACCGCGCGGCCTGGGTACGGAGCGAGCTCGTGTTTCAGGAACTCCCATAGCCACGTCGATGGCTGGGGGACGGCCGGTATGTCGTGCGCGAGTGTGGCCACTTCAACTTCCTCGAATCACGACGACCGCTGACTCGCTCACTCGAAACAAATCCTGGGGAGGGTTCTCCACACGCACGCGAACCGGGAAGCGAGTGGCCAGGTGCACCCAGTTCAGGGTTCTCTGAACATCCGGAAGCACTGTACCCATGCGGCCCACCACGTCCGCATCCTGAGTCACCCCGAAACCGATGCTGTCCACCACGCCCGTGAAGCGGACATCTGGTTTGGACATTACATAGACTTCGGCGCGCATTCCAGGAACGATGTGCTGTAACTGGCCTTCACGAAAATTGGCCACCGCCCACCAGGTGCGCGCGTCGATCAGCGTGAACACCTGCTGGCCGATGTGTGCGTAGGCACCCTCTGAAATGGTTAAGTTCGTGACGCGAGCCGCAAATGGCGCATAGACCCGGCAGTTGTTGAGATTGTAGCGGGCTGTCTCTACAGCCGAGGTTCTTGCGCCGCGCTGGTTGACCAATGGTTCCAGCGTGGTCACCGCATTCTGCGCCTGTTCGTGCTGGGCTTGGCTCTGTACGAGCATGGCCCCGGAGCGCTGCTGTTGAGCCAACGTGGACTGCAATCCTGCTTGCGCCAGGCGCAGTTGAGATTCCGCTTGCTTCAGCGCTTGGGCCTCCGCAATCTCCGAAGTCCGGGCCCGATCCACTTGATCGACAGTGACAAACTGCTTCACCAGGAGCGGCTCAATGCGATGCAGGTTATTATTCGCGTAGGTCCACTCCGCAGTGGCGCGGCTGACGCCCTGTTCGGCGTTTGCCACGTCAGCCCGCGCCTGATCCACCCCCGCCGCCGACCGGGTGACGTCAGCTTCCGTGCCTCGAATATTTGCCTGGGAAACGGAAACCGCGCTCACCAGTGCCGCGATCCTTCGCCTCTCATCCTCGATCTGTCCTTCGAGAGCCGCCTGCTCTGAAACCGCGTTCTCCAGAGCGTAGCGATAAGGCCGGTCATCGATTTCATAAAGCAGGTCCCCCTGCTTCACAAGCTGGTTGTCGCGTACGTTCAGCCGCAGGATCGGGCCATCCACCTGAGGTGCGATTCCGATAAAGTTGGCGAGTATCTCGGAATCGTCGGTTCGAGGAGAGGAGTTCACGCGAGACAGCACCATGAGCCCTAGCGCGACTGCGCCAATCACGATAGCAGCGCTAAGAATGCGGCCAAATACTTTTGCCATTTCGATATCCTCCACTAGCGAAAGAAAATCAGCCACAGCGCGCAGGTAGAGAGCGCGGTCAGGCTCGGATAGGTCAGAATTGGAAGCGCGATCGTGATATGAAGGCGCGAGAATAGCCAACGGGCCGCCGCTGTTAGGAGCAACGCCAGCGCCAGGCAAACCAGCCAAGACGGAAAAAACGAGCCCAAAATGTCGAACGAGGGTGCACGCGTCACGGCCGTTTACTCCTGTTGTTGGATTGAATCGAGTCTCCGGAACGGAACGCCAGATCTGCCAGGGTGGCGAGTACCTGCGTGCGCGCCAGAATGTCCGCCGAGCGGGCTTGGGCCAGAAGCTTCTGCGCCGCGGTTACGTCCAGTTCGTTGCGAACACCGTAATTGTAGGATTCAAGAGCGGCGGCGTAGGACTGGCTAGCGGACTCCAGCAGCGCCGTAGCGGCTTCCCGCTGTCGAAAGGCCGTGTTCAAATTCGAATAGGCGGTCCAAACTTCGTCCTCGATGCTATCGCGCGCAGCGTTGACCTGAGACTCGGCCCTGCGGATTTCGGCTTCCGTCTGCATGAGGCGGCTTCGACGCGCCCCTCCGTCAAACACCGTCCAGTTCAAGCTCAGTGCCACTCCACCCGTTAAGTCGGCTGTATGTCCCATACGCAAGGTTTGCTGTTGCAAGTAGAGCGATTGAGCGGTCGGGTTGGCTCTGACATTCAAGGTGGGATAGTAGGCAGCCTGCGCCTCCTTCCGCTGTGCCTGCGCTAAGCGGATGCCGGCCAATTCAGCCTGCAGGTCCGGACGCTGGTCGAGAGCGCGATGAGTGGCCTGCTCGACCGTGTCGCCGATCGATTCGGGAGTGGGCACTTCGCCCAGCGGCTCGACGCGAATCATGGTGGCGGCGGGAGCTCCCAAAGCGGTAGCTAAATCACCGCGGGCGATTTGCTCCGCTCCTAACACTGCCTGCAGATCATACTGCGATTGCGCGGTCGCACTGCGAGCCTCCAGAACGTCGGGCAGAGTCGCCAATCCATTACTCAGCCGCTCCTCCGCGGCTTGTTGCACCGCCTGCGCATTAGCCAAACTTGCTCTTGCGGCGGTGTCCTGAGCGGACGCATTGAGCAGGCGATAATAGGCCTGCTGAACTTGAAAGATGAGGTTCCGGTGAACGTCGTTAAAGACAAAGTCCGTCGCCAGGACTCGCGCGCTCTCCGCGGAGATTCTGCCGCGCCGGGCTCCAAAATCAAGGATTGTGTAGTTGAGATCCAATGCCGTCTGAATCGCCGAATCCGTGTGGCGGTAGAACCGGGTGCCAAGAGGAACCTCCTCGCGATCCACTCCCAAGAGCGCCACAGCCGATAAGGTTGGAAATAGTTCGCTGCGCGCGATTCCGAGGGCCGCTGCTTCGGCCCGTGCGTTCTCCCATGCGACACGGGTCTCAGGGTTGTGCGCCTCGGCCAAATCGACCAATTCCGCCAATGTGTAGGCCTTGTTGGGCTCGATAGGGAACACCGGTTGACGAAGACGCTCCCCCTCGTTTGTGATCCCTCGTTCGTAGGAGGTATGCCATGGGCGATCGGGCGACGCCGGAGGACCTTGAGCGAAGACCGGGATGGCCGCCATCAGAACCACGAGGGGAACCATTGTCCGAGGCCGACCCGGCGATGTCCGGCGATGCTGTGAGCTCGGCAATTTGACTTTTCCTTCCGTGATTCCGTCAGCGGCCACATGCCGGGTATCCGTCTAGCAGCTCGTCTCCCGGAGAAGAGCACATTGCGCTCCACTCGTATCAATCTGATAAGACGTGAGCGAGATGAGAGCCACTGCGACCAAGACCAATTTGCGGTGTCGGCAGTTAGCCTCCTTCAGGCAGCAGCGTCCTTCGGAACACGGTGGACTTCCCTGATAAAACCGGTCTCTACGTCGAAAATAAAGCCCCGCACCGGAACGTCTTTGGCGATCCACGGATGCGATCTCACCGTCTGCATCTGTTCCCGTGTGTTCTGCTCAGGATCCTTAAAAGAGAAGAGGCGCATCGGAGCGGGCGACGCGTCGCCGGTTGAAGCGGTGAGTTTCGCGTTCAGCTCATCGTCTGTGAATGTCGTGAATCCGCAGCCGGTGTGATTGAGCAGCATGATCTCCTTCGATCCGAGGACGCGGGTGGAAACGACCAGCTCTCCGAGCACATCTTCGGTTACCGCCGGCCCGCCGGTTCGTATCACGTCGATGTCGGCAATCGGCAGCCCCAGGATTCCAGGCAGGTCTGAAAGTCTGGGATCCATGCAGGTGACAACTACGATTTTGGGGGCTGGATGCGCACCCAGTTTTCGATCGTACTTCTTAGCGTACGTCTGGTTCGCTTTTAGCGCTTTGTCGATAATACTCATGGCAAATCTCCCTATTGGGTAGTGAAGTTGGCCAGAAGAATCCCCATCCGGGTGAACCCTCCGACCACGTGAGCCGTTGATTGCAAGTGCGGGACCTTCGGGGCAGCGCGATGCTAGCGCACAAACTTGCCTGCTGCTACAGCATCTGGGAGACGCTGGCCGGTTTTAGAACCACCCGGCGTAAGGCAGCTGGCGAATATCCGACGCCACATTTGGACGGTGTCGGAAATGAGCAAGCTGATCCGAAGTGATTGAAGGGATTGGTCGGGGCGAGTGGATTCGAACCACCGACCTCCTGGTCCCGAACCAGGCGCTCTAGCCAGGCTGAGCCACGCCCCGAGGTGTGTACCAGCACCAGTGTAGCATCTCTAGCCCAGCATTACGGTTTGGCTGGGACGAGTTGGAAGTTCACGATCAAGTGCTTGCGTGTGTCGTAGATGCTGATCTTCTTTACAGGCGTAGTGATGTTACTGTGCTTGGCCAGCAATTCGAAATTGATGTCCATGGGAAGATCCCGGAAGACGTACTTGCCATCGTCCTTGGTGGCAAACTCCACGACACTGGACGTCTTGGTGTTCTTCAACTGCACGATGGCATCGGCTTGCGGGTTGTCGGAGGCGTCCTTCACCGTTCCATCGATGGTCCGGGTATTGCCTTCCTTCTCGTTTTTGACCCGGTTGTTTTCTAAATAGACCTGGGGCTTCTGATCCGGGCCGTCCTGGGCGGGCGCCTGAGGGGGAGCGATACAACTCAACAACAAGAAGCCGAGGGGCACGATCCTGTCGGGAGTCATGGCTTAGAACTTGTTGAGCTCGGCGACCAGCGCCTTCATACCCTTCTTGCGATAGATCTGCGCGAGGCGCTGCTCTTCGCCGGAAGGCGCCACCACACGCTGCAACTGCGGTGCGTCCAAATCGTTACGAGTAGGGATCCACATCGTACCATCCGCGAACTCGACGCTGCTCACGAATCCAGTCATACCCTCTATACCCAGCGGCTGGCCGCTAAGTTGCGGAAATTTTAGCGTAGCATCTCCGAGAATCTGGCTTTTCTTGCCGGGCGCAAGATTCAATTCGGCAGGCACCGAGCCGGCCAGAAATTCGCGACCTGAACGATCGTGCAAGATCCAGCCGACCTCCAGATAGCGAATCGCGCGGTCCGAACGATTCTTCACTTCCAGGCGCGGGGCGCGAGCTTCATTGCCCGCAATGCGCGCCATGCCACCCATCGGCTCAATGGGCGAATCGGGCAGGCTCAGAAAAGCGAACTGCACCTGCTTCTCAGGCTCAAAGTTGGTGGCGCGCGCGCCACGCACTACTTCCACGTCCAGGCTGGGCCGGTCGGCCTGATGGGTCAGGCTCTCGAGCATTTCCTGCCGTAACTTCTCCTGCCCGCCAGCAGCCAAAACCGATTTGAAATAGCGCCGATCGCGCCGAGCTTCCCATTCCGATAGTGTTAGCGTGCGGCGCGAACTCAGCTTGTCGGGGCCATAGAAGCTCAAATCGTCAAACAGAACGCCGTCGAGACTGATTTGAACCGGCACGCCGGACGAAGCTTGCAACGGCCGCAGCAAACGCAGATCGATGCGAACCGGAAAAGTTTCCTCGGGACCCACATCCAGGCTGGGGACAGTGACTGAAGCTTTCCCACCTGGTGTGACGTCCTGCGCGGTGACCAGCAAAGTGATTCCACGAATCTTGCGCTGGCTGGAGTTGCGGAACGAAAGAGCGGCGTGGACGTCGAGCAGCATGGCGCTGCCGCGCGCGGTCTCATTTGACTCGCCATAGTCGGCGGACAGCAGAACCACCGGGGAATCGGGCGGCAGATCGATCTTGGGAAGGGCCGCCGCGAACAGAACGGCGTTACAAGGGATCAGAAAAAGCGCGGACGCCAGGAAAACGCTACTGCTCCGCATAATACACCTTGTTGATGGTCACCTGGCCGGTATCGGCATCTACGAAACTGACGCCGGCGGAGCCGGGCATGCTCACCGAAACCGTGGCGCCGTCCGAGTGCGGCATCAGCGACATCGCGCGGCCGTTTTCTCTGACCTGGATGCTGGACGAAGACGCCTCCAGGATCACGTCTTCGCGCGTGGAGGCTGGTGCTGTTTGACCCACGACGCCGGGAGCTGAATGCACCAATGTCCCGATACGCTCGGCGCGGATGCGCTCGAATACGTTGACCAGGTGCTCGGCTTGCTGTGGCGGAAGGCTGGTCCAAAATGCAACGCCAAAAATCACAGTTGCGCCCAAGACTAGCAGTGCAGCGTTCCAGTTCATGTTGGGCCAGTGCAGAGGGGATCTGGCTCGCAGCGGTTTATCGAAAAGCGCAATCGCTTCGCCGGCCGCCAGACCGACGCGGATGTTTCCCGTCATTTCATCGGAAAGCCGATTCCAGTTCAAACCGTTCGGCAATTCGGGCATTTGCGCGGTGAGCTCGCGAAGCTGGCTGCTCGCATCGCGCAAGGCTTCCACTTCATGGCTGCACGCGGAGCAACGGGCGATGTGACGCCCAATGCGCCACTGCTCCCAGCGTCCAAGATCGCCGCCGGCAAACAGGGCGATTTGTGCCGGCACGGGGTGCAGACTCATGACGGCTTCCTTTGGGACGCGCGACGGCTGCGCTCCATGTAACGCTTCAGTTTAATCCGCGCGTTGGCGATGTGGGAGCGCACGGTAGCCTTGGAGCAGCACATTTGCTCGGCTACCAGTTCGGCCGGCAAACCCTCGACATCGCGCAGCAGCAATGCCGTCCGTTCCCGCTCGGTCAGGACCGTCAAAGCTTCATCCAGATACGCGCGATGCTCAGATCGCAGAACGGCCTGCTCGGGGCTTTCCGAAGGCTCACTTAAGGGTTCCACCAGACTATCGATCTCGCAGAAGTTGACCTTGCCGTTGCGCCGCAGAAAATCGATGGCCGTATTGCTGGCAATGCGAGAGAGCCAGTGCGCCGCCTTGTCCAGCTCCTTCAGTTGATCCTGACGCTGGAGGGCCTTAATGAAGGCTTCCTGGGTAAGATCCTGAGCATCGTCAACGTTGCGGACGATACGATAGATGAGCAGGAAGACGCGGCGTAAGTTATCGGAAATAAAGCGATTTTGCAGCTCTTGCGCGGCGAGGAGGGCAGCGTCGATGGCAGGCGGGGCGCCGCGGTCGCTCATAAGTGCCTTATCCCTTGCGAGAGCCGAGAATGTGCCGAGTGCCGACGCCATACCTATAACAGGCTGACGTTAGAACCCCCCAAACGTGCAAGCTTATTCCAGGCACTGAGGACTTATCGGCTCCTTCCCTCCAATTGTATACGGTCGTGCACGGACGCACGACCTGGAATTTATGCCGAGCCTGAGGCCCGGCGGAATACAGAATCCAGAAGGCAGGAGAAGGCGTCGGGAGGGAGGTCGGTGAGGGAGGAAACGGCCAGATCGGCGGGGAGGGGTGAACCATTGCGGCGGACCCCGATGCTGGCCATTCCAGCGCGGCGGGCGGCTTCAACACCGGCGGGCGCGTCTTCAACGACAATGGACCGCGCGGGGGCAGAGCTCAGGCGCGCGGCGGCGGTGAGGAAAACCTGCGGGTCAGGCTTGCCGAGCGTAACATCTTCGGCCGAAACGATGGCCTGGAAGCAGGGCGCGAGCCCGATGACGGCCAGCACCACGTCGACATTTTCGCGCGGCGCGGAGGACGCGATGGCCTGAAGCCAACCTTCCTGGGCCAGCCGCTCGGCCCAGTGGCGCGCGCCAGGCAACGGTTCCAGACCGCCTTCGCGAACCAAGCGGCGATAGTGCCGCTCCTTGGCGTTGGCTACTTCATTGATGCGTTCGGGAGTGGCATCGGCGATCCACTGCGGAATGATGGCGTCATTGCGGAGGCCGAAGGTTTTGAGGAACTCCTCATGGGTGAGCGAGACGCCTTCGGCAGCCATCGTGTCGCGCCAAGCCAGCCAGTGATATTGCTCGGAATCGACCAGCGTGCCATCGAGATCCCAGAGGACGGATTTAGTCATGCTGGCGACATTCCGGTCGAACAAGAGGCAATTTTTTTGTGCGCGGTGACGCTATTTTTTCGCGAGGCGGGCGAACTTGAGGCGAAGAAACGAGGCACGCGTGAGATGGGCGTCGGTGGAGCATTCAGGTTCAGAATATCGCGAAGCAGACCGGGCCACGCGAAAGGAGGGGACAAGTGGCTGGCGAACAAGGAAGAAAAAATGGGCGAGGCGCGCGACAGCGCCAGATTGATATCATTGTGGCCGAAAGGCGGGGCGCAACGACATGGCGAAATCGCAGAAGACTTCGGTTGGACGGCGCGGATTTCTGAAGAATGCCGCGGCCAGTGCGGCGGGAGCGGCGGCGCTGGCAACGTCGACAGCGCCAGCGGAAGCTCAATCTACCGGCAGCGGACGAGACGCCGCGTCCACGCCGAGCGTGCCGGCTCCCACAGAGAAGCAACTCGCGCGCGAAGCCGGGAGTATTCAGCCGCCGGTGGCGGTGCGCAGCATTACGCGGCCCGCTTCGGATCTGATGGTGCAAGCCATTCGCGACCTCGGAATCGAATTTGCGGCCGCTAACCCGGGATCGAGTTTCGAAGGGCTGCAAGAATCGTTCATCAATTATGGCGACCCGCCGAATGTGAAGCCGGAATGGATCACGGCGCTGCATGAAGAGTCGGCGGTGACCATGGCCCACGGGTACGCGAAGGCGGAAGGTAAGCCCATGGTGGCGGTGCTGCACGGCACCATCGGGATTCAGCACGCGGCCATGTCCATTTACCAGGCCTATTACGATCGCGTGCCGGTAGTGATGCTGGCGGGGAATGACGTGGATTTCATCCCGGCGCACACCGCGCATGACATGGCGGGACTGGTTCGCAGCTATACGAAATGGGACGCGGAGCCGCAGACGGTGGACGCCGCGCTCACAGCCATTCATCGGGCATACAACGAAGCCATCACTCCACCGTTGGGGCCTACGCTCGTGGTGCTCAGCTCGGAGGTACAAAAGGTGAACTCGCCGAACGTGCGAATTCCCTCTTACACGCCGCCGCAGTTCACCACCATCGATAGCACGACGGCGAAGGAGATCGCGAAAAATTTGCTGGCGGCGCAGAATCCGAGGATCGCGGTCGGACGACTGCGAACGCCGGAGGGTGTCGAGCGTGCGGTGGAACTGGCGGAACTGGTGGGAGCGTCCACCGGCACGGCCGCTACCCAAGGGCCGATGAGTTTCCCGCAGCGTCATGCGCTGTGCGGGCCGGGCGCGGATAAGGGTTACGATTACACGCTGGGCCTGGAAACCGGCGGCGCGCAGGCTTCCATCACCGGACCGGGCCTGGCGAAAATTGCGCCAACGCGAGACACCACGAACATCGACTTTGGAGGCATCCTGCGTCCCGGCCGGGGAGGGTTTGCTCCCAGCCGCGAAAAATCCGCGCCTCCCGTGGAGGCCGATGCCGAGGCGAGTCTCCCTCTGATCATCGATGAAGTGAAGCGCCAGTTAACGCCGGAGCAGAAAGCGCGGATTCAAGAACGCGCCGCCAGGCACGCGAGCGCCAATCACGATGCGCACGTGGCTGCCCTGGAACAAGCGGTTGAGAAGGCCAGGCCGGGATGGAACAGCTCGCCGATCAGCACGGCGCGGATTTACGCCGAGCTATGGCCGCTGATCATGAACGAAGATTGGTGCCTGGCGTCGCCGAGCAATTTCTCCGGCGGCCACAACGCGCAACTGTGGGAGCATAACAAGCCCTATAGCTATCTGGGCGGCCAGGGCGCGGGCGGCATGGGCTACGGCGCACCGGCAGCGGTGGGCGCGGGGCTGGCGGCTAAGGCCCGCAATCGAATAGTGATCAATGTCCAGACCGACGGCGACCTGAACTACGCACCCGGGGTTTTGTGGAGCGCGGTGCATCACAAACTTCCGGTCCTGACGGTGATGCACAACAATCGCGCGTGGCACCAGGAATACATGTTCATTCAATACATGGCGGGCGTTCGCGGGCGCGGAGCGGAGCGGGCGATTATCGGGAACACGCTGCGCGATCCGTTCATCGACTACACAAAGATGGCGGCGGGCTACGGAATGGCCGGCGAGGGACCGATTAGCGATCCCACGAAATTGCAGGCGGCGTTGAGACGCGGCGTGGCTTCGGTGAAACGGGGCGAGCCGTACATGATCGACGCGATCACGCAGCCGAGGTAATTGATGATGAAGAACGCAATTGGCGATTGGCGGTTAGCGATTGGCTGTTTGGTATTAGCGGCAGGGCTACCCTGGGCGGTGAACGCGCAGCAGAACGGGAGCGCGCCGGCGCCTACGAGTCCGGTGACAGGCAATGCAACGAGTGGGAAGGCGCTGTATTATTCGTACGGCTGTTATGCTTGCCACGGGTACGGCGGTGAGACCGGCGCGCGGCCTTTCGTGGGCCGCTGGGGGCACTTGGCGAACGAGCGCGAGTTCGTCACATTTCTGCGCGGCCGGGCGAACGTGGCGCCGGTGATTCCATCGGGGTCCATGCCGAATTTCAGCGTGGAAACTTTGCCCGATAAACGGGCCAAGGATCTATACGCCTATATCCGAACGTTCAAGAGTACAGGCCCGCCGTTGAAGGACATTCCCACGCTGGATGCAATTGTCGACGCAGCGAAGCATGAGAAGTAGCAACAGTCTAGAAACGGCTGAGTGGCGGAAGGCCGAAGTGCAATCGGCCGGCGTTGTTGGCAGTGTGATCGGCCTGAAGCGTAACGTGCGTGCGAATGACGGCCAGATTGCGAAGCGCACGGCCCAGCGGTGAGCTCTTGGCGGCGGCCGATGTCCCGCTGGTGCGAAACATCAGTTCCACGGCGTCCCACGCGAGCCGAATCACTTGCTGCTCGATCAGGATCATGCGGCGCTCCATCTCCTCATCCAGCGGCGTGCCGGTTTCGACACGGGCGCGCGAGAGATCCATATAATCGGCGGTCATCTTTAACAGCGCGGCCTCGGCGGTGTCGATCAAGGACTGCGCAAGGCCAAAATGGCGCTGGAACTCGGGCTCTTGCGAACGAAGGTGGAACGGCGGGAAATTGATCTTCTTGTTGCTGAGAATTTCCTGATAGCTATCGAGCGCACCGCGCGCGGCGCCCACCGAGACGGCTGCGACTTCGGAGATGAGCAAGGGCGCGAGCCAGCCGTGATACATGGGATTGGGATGCAACGCGTGGCCAGGCTGATCGCGAACCGGGCGGCCCTGGCCGTCGGACATCCAAAGTGCGCGATCGGCGGGCACGAACGCATCTTCGATTACCACGCGGCGCGAGCCGGTGCCTTGCATCCCGATGACGTTCCAGTTGTCGACGATTTTGAACTGATCGCGATGGAACAGAATCCAGGCGTTGCCGAGCGGAGCCTTAGTTTCCGTGTCGTGGACCATGGTGGATCCGAAGAAATGCGTGGCGAGATCGCAGCCGGAGGCATAGTCCCAAGCGCCTTTCACGCGATATCCGCCGCTGACGGGAACACCGACGCCGGTGGGCATGCCGACGCCGGGCGCGCGAAAATCGCCGGAAGTGCCGAAGACCTCGCGCTGAGCGTTCTCGGATAGTTGCGCCGCCAGAACGGTGTGGCCGGAGGTGAGCGCGAGCACCCAAGCGCTTTCCGAACAGCCGCGCGCGACGGCCATCATGACACGGATGAAATCTGGCAGGGCAAATTCGCAGCCGCCAAAGAGGCGGGGTTGGAGGATGCGATAGAAACCGGCGGCGAGAAATCGATCATTGGTATCCGCGGATAGCTGACCGGATTCTTCACAAGCTGCCTGACGTTCGCGGAGCAGAGGGCGCAACGCGTCGGCGCGGCGGACGAGTTCGTCGACGGTGAGATCTGGTTCGGGCATCGGGATAGTGACGGAGCATTGCGCTTCCTCGTTGATGTGGGTCGACATCGGTAATCAGTATAAGCGTTCACGCGAATGGCAGGATTGCGCCACGCCACACTGGAGTTATCCTGAAAGTATGAGACCAGTAGCCGTAGTCGGCATCGGGAAAACTGCGTTTGGCGCGTTCCCGGATCGCGATCTCCGTTCGCTCGCGGTAGAGGCCGGACAAAAGGCGTTGGAGAACGGCCACGCAAACGCGTCGCAAGTGGAGGCGTTCTATCTGGGCAATTTCGCCGGACCATCGTTTGTCGGACAGAATCATCTGGCGCCGTACATCTCGAATGGGATCGGAATCCGGGATGTTCCAGCGACGCGATTTGAAGCAGCCTGCGCATCCAGCGGATCGGCGTTCTTTCACGCCGCGTCGGCGGTTGCAGCCGGGTTATACGATATCGTGCTAGTGGCGGGCGTGGAAAAGATGACTTCGCAGACCACGCCGAAGGTGACTGAGATTTTAGCCGGCGCGGGCGATCTGTGCGGCGAAGTTCGCGCGGGCGCTACCTTTCCGGCATTGTTCGCGATGATTGCGCGGCGTCACATGTATCAGTACGGCACCACGCGCGAGCAATTGGCGTCGGTGGCGGTGAAGAATCACCAGAACGGCGCGAAGAATCCGCTGGCGCACATGCGCAAGGTGATTACGATGGAGCAGGCGCTGGCCGGGAAACCGATCGCGGAGCCGCTCACGGTGTACGATTGTTCGCTCATCAGCGACGGCGCGGCGGCGGTGCTGATCATGCCCTTGGAGCGGGCTTCCGAGTTCACCGACAAGCCGGTGCGCGTGCTCGGAATCGCTCAAGCATCGGACAACGTGGCGCTCGATGAGAAGGACGACATTACGACGTTCCGAGCCGTGCAAATGTCGGCTGAGAAGGCATACAAGATGGCTGGCGTGAAAGCTGCTGATATCCAGTTCGCCGAAGTACACGACTGTTTCACCATCGCCGAGATCATCGCAATCGAAGATCTGGGGTTTGTTCCGAAGGGACAGGGCGGTCCGTATAGTTTGGCGGGCGGCACGTGCCTGAACGGCGAGCGGCCGGTGAATACCAGCGGCGGGTTGAAATCGAAAGGGCATCCGGTGGGCGCAACGGGCGTGGGGCAGATTTGCGACGTGGTGCAGCAGATTCGCGGCGAAGCGGGCGAGCGGCAGTTGAAACGCCACACGCTGGGGCTGGCGCAGAATCTGGGAGGATCGGGTGCGACCAGCGTAATCACGATCCTGAGTGCAGAATAAGGAGCAGCCGCATGACGGACTTAGGATCGGGCACAATTTATACTGAAACGGTGGTCTACTCGCCGCCCGAAGCTTACGTCAACGACGTGCCGTATCAATTGGCGATCGTCGAGTTGGACGGGGGCCGGCGGATCACGGGGCGCGTGGCGGGCGAGCGCGCACATATCGGGGATCGGGTGAAGTTCGCTGAGTTTCGCAACAACGTTCCCTTCTTTTCCAAAGCAATCGATCAAAAACAATCATGAAACTAGCTGAGCGGATGAACCGCATAGGCGTAGAAACCGCCTTCGAAGTGCTGGTGCGCGCGCGGGCGCTCGAAGCGCAGGGACGCGACATCATTCACCTGGAGATCGGCGAGCCCGATTTCGACACGCCGCGCCACATTGTGGAGGCGGGCAAGCAGGCGCTGGATCAAGGCTGGACGCACTATGGGCCAACACAAGGCCTGCCGGAGCTGCGCGAGGCGATTGCGTCGTACATTTGCCGTACGCGCGGCATTCGCGTGGGAGCGGAGCATGTGTGCGTGGTGCCGGGTGGGAAGCCGATCATTTTTTTCCCACTGATGGCGCTGCTGGAGCCGGGCGATGAAGTGATTTATCCGAATCCGGGCTTTCCGATTTACGAGTCGATGATCAATTTTCTAGGCGCGAAGCCGGTGCCGATTCCGCTGGTGGAGGATCGCGGGTTTTCTTTCGACTTGAACGTGCTGAAAGACAGCCTGACGCCGAAGACCAAGATGCTGATCCTGAATTCGCCACACAATCCGACGGGCGGCGTGATTCCAGCGGCCGATGTGCGCGCGATTGCCGATATGGTGCGGGATCGCGACCTGATTGTTCTGTCGGATGAGATTTATACGCGCATCTATTTTGACGAAGAGCCGCTGTCGATCAGCACGCTGCCGGGGATGCTGGAGAAGACCATCATTCTCGATGGCTTTTCGAAGACCTACGCCATGACCGGCTGGCGCATGGGATACGGCGTGATGCCGACGTGGCTGGTGGACCCGGTGAACAAGTTGATGGTCAATTCAAATTCGTGCACCGCGAGTTTCACGCAGCGGGCGGGAATCGCGGCGCTGAATGGGCCACAGGACGACGTGGTCAAAATGGTGGAGGAGTTCAGGCGCCGGCGCGACGTTTTCTGCGCGGCACTGAACACGCTGCCTGGATTCCGCTGCCCGATTCCGGGTGGGGCATTTTACGCGTTCCCGAACATTCAAGGAACCGGGTGGAAGTCAAAAGAACTGGCGGATGCGCTGCTGCAGAAGGCAGGCGTGGCGTGTTTGAGCGGGACGGCGTTTGGGGCGTATGGGGATGGGTATCTCAGGTTCAGCATCGCGAATTCGTATGAGAAGCTGATGGACGCGGTGGACCGGATTCGAAAGTTCCTGACGGTGTGACGCCGCCGATAAACGCAGATCGAGGAAAATGTCTTATCCTTTGTCCGCGTGGCCGGAAGATCACCCTATAACGGACGCTCATCCGAGGCCTGTTATTTGCGAATTCGTTGTGACCGGGGCGATAATATCCGGGGAATGCCCGCACCATTCACGATACGTATTTTCGTACCAGACGGAGATCCGGAAGGCGTCCGTTTCATCGACCGAATGGGGTGGACGGGACTCGGGCTGGTCTTTCCTCGTTCGAAATGGGCGGACGTGCTTCGAAGGACCGAACTTACCCGACCAGGCGTTTACCTTCTGGTTGGGTATGAAGAAGGGGGAGACGACCGGCCCGCAATATACATTGGACAGACGGACGGGATAAAAGATCGCATTGAGGCTCACTACGAACGCATGGATTTCTGGGACCGAGCAATCATCGTTGTCTCACAGACAGGCGGTCTCAACCGTGCACACGTGACCTGGCTGGAGCACTCGTTAATAAAGAAGGCGGCTGAGGTGTCGCGCTATCGTCTGATCAACCGCAATGCCCCTCGCGAACCTGCATTGGGTGAAGCTGAGAAAGCTGACATGAAGGAATTCCTGAAGGAAATACTTCAAATTCTTCCGCTCGCGAGAATTCGCGCTTTCGAAGCGAAGGCGGTCGCTGAACCTAGGACCACGACAGCCGGCACGGCCCAGCCGCCGCAGAATAGTGGATCGGACGTTGTTATCATTGTCCCTGCGCAAAAGGAAAATTTTGAGAGGCTGTTTCTAGGCGAAGACTGCTGGTACGCAATCCCAATTTCGGGAGGAAGGCTCGATAAGATCAGGTACATTGCAGCCTATCAGACGCAGCCGGTCGCGGCTGTCACACATTATGCCCCTGTGGACCGGATAGAGCCTTACGGTGAAGAAGGCAAGTATAAGGTGATCTTCTCTGAGAAGGCCAAGACGATCAATCAGATTCCATTCGGGGACGCTCCGAAAGCCGCCATTATGGGACCACGTTACACAACCCTTGCTCAGTTGATGACT